>Ga0210398_10006477_pt1 | contig 10752 bp, 13 predicted proteins | sample IncBWC4OmetaG_FD_161047 | JGI IMG/M metagenome (GOLD analysis project Ga0210398, IMG submission 161047) | Forest soil microbial communities from Barre Woods Harvard Forest LTER site, Petersham, Massachusetts, United States - Inc-BW-C-4-O | ecosystem: Environmental > Terrestrial > Soil >... | reverse complement strand
TCTGTCATTCGCCCAATCGCTCAAACACCTACTTAGCCGCGGCGGATATTGTCTGTAACCTTCCTAGGCAACTCGACTCGAACAGAAAACAAGCAGGATAAATGCCGTCGCAGCTTCGTCCGCTTAGCGGTGACGGTCTAGTTGAATGGGAGCCTGAAATGTCTCACAAAACAACCTGGGCGTCGGTGGCACTGGCGCTGCTCCTCGGCGTCTCACTCTTCGTCGCAGCCGAAACGCCCGATATCGGGCAAAAGGCCCCTGATTTCACTTTATCTACGCCAGAAGGCCACCCTCTAAGTCTCTCCGGTCTTACGTCCAAGGGGACGGTCGTCCTGATCGTTCTTCGTGGATTCCCGGGCTATCAATGCCCGTACTGTCAGCGGCAGGTACATGACTTTGTGACGAACTCCGATAGGTTTGCCGCGCTCGGCGTACAGGTACTTCTTGTGTACCCGGGACCGCCTGCCGATCTCGATCAACGAGCCAAAGAGTTCCTTGCGAAGGAGAACGAGCTACCCGCAAATCTGCATCTAGTGATCGATCCGGACTATAAATTTACGAATCAGTATGGCCTCCGCTGGGACGCGCCGAAAGAGACCGCATACCCAACCACCCTCCTGATCGATCGGCAAGACGTGGTGTTTTTTCGCAAGATCAGCCGGGCTCATGGAGATCGAACCACTGCGGACGACGTGCTGGCGGAGTTGGAGCACGCAAAAGCAGGTCATTGATGCTGTCGCATCTTCGTTGAAGATGCAGCTATGGAGGCGGGGAGGCCCATCGCGGAGCATCCCTTCGCTCCCCAGCGCCCGCGCCCCGATCATTCCAGACGAGGCATCAGGTTCGGACACCCTCCGAATTTCTCGTAACCAATTGGATGGTGAGAGTTCTAACGTTGTGCAGACCGGAAGAGGCTCACTTCCGCAGTCTGCATTTTGTCCGGGTGGCGATTAACCCTCCACGCTCCTGGATATTCGTCGAGATAGAGGTGAAATGAAAAGTCTTCTGCAGTTATATGCCCGTTGCTCGGTATTAGTTTCTTATCTTCAATCACCATTTCTATTGGCAGTACGGCTCTACTGGGGATGGCAGTTCGCTCAATCGGGTTGGGGTAAGCTGCATCATCTGGACAAGATCACCAGCTTCTTCGCGACGTTGAACATCCCCTTTCCAGCCCTGAGCGCGCACTTTATCTCCGGTCTGGAGTTCGTTGGTGGAATCCTCTTGATTGCAGGGCTCTGTGCAAGACTCACCGGACTGCTCCTCACAGGGAATATGCTGGTGGCATACTGGACCGCTGACCGCGAAGCGCTCTTCTCGGTCTTTTCCGATCCAGGTAAGTTTTACGTAGCTGATCCGTACACATTTCTGTTCGCATCCGCCATGGTGGTAGTATTCGGCGCGGGACTGTTCTCCGTGGATGCCATGTTAGTAAAACGTAGCCGAGCATGGATCAAAAGGCAATGACCGGAACCGCTGACAACAGGAACGAGGCCCAGATCATTGCCTCCATTCTCGCTGGCAACGCGCACGAGTTTCACGATCTGATTCGCCCTCACGAGCGGAGCGTCTACATCATGGCGCTGTCTTTGCTCCACAATGAAGCCGATGCCGAGGACGCCGCGCAGGAGGCGTTTCTCAAGGCATTCCGGAACCTTGCGCGCTTTCGCGGGGAATCGAAGTTTAGTACATGGCTGATAAGCATCGCGCTGAACGAAGCCCGAAGCCGTCTTCGCAGCAAAAAGGCGGTGAAGATGGACTCTCTGGACGAACCCTCGGAGGGGCCAGGTCATGTCTCGCCGGCGCTCTTGCGGGACTGGCGCGAGATACCGTCCGAGGTATTGGAGCGACAGGAGTTCCGCCTGCTATTGCAGCAAGCCGTTACCGATCTGCCATTGATCTACCGCGAGATATTCCTACTGCGGGATGTCGAGGAGTTGAGCGTAAATGAATCTGCTGAGGTGCTTGGCATCACAGTCGCATCGGCAAAGGTACGGCTACATCGCGCGCGTATCATGCTTCAGAAGAAGCTGGTTCCACAGCTGAAGAAGGCAAATCCTAAACGGAGGTGGTTCTCATGGTCATAGAGTGCAAACACGTTTGGGACCATATCTCCGACTATCTCGATGGGACCCTCGCTCCAGAGGTCCGTGAGCTGGTGCAAAAACATCTGGAGCATTGCGAAATTTGCTCAGCGATTCTCGACTCGACACGAAACATCCTGGTCCTCACCGCGGACGAGCGCGTCTTTGAGCTTCCGCTCGGCTTCAGTGAGCGCCTCCACGCAAGGCTCGAGGCCGAAATGCGCGGCATTTCCCCTGCGCTTTCGGACACCAAGGAAGAGGAATGACGAGAAATGCAAGCTCTACGGAACCCGATGGACCATGGGATGTGTTATCCACTCAGTAGCTACCAGAACCAACGTGATGATCGCAAGCGCAATTTGAAAGAGTTCTGATCGCCGCTGCTTCGGAATGGCGGCCTGCACGCGCCATTGCGAAGAAGGCCGGGCGCGCAATGTACGAATTCGCCAGATGACATACAAGTTGATCAGGGAACCGATCGTCGCCGCGATCATCATCGGAATCCGAATCACGTCTCGATGGAAGCCGCCCGCCGGTGCGTGGATGCCAATCGTGGCCTCCGCCAGCGCACTCAGCCCGATGGCAACACGAACACCGCTGATCGCAATAACGGCCGTACAGGCACTCTGCAAAACAATAAATACGAGACTCGTCATGCTGACAAGCCATGCCCGCTTGCCCGCAGGGTCTTCAGACAATGCTGGTTTCGGATTCTGCGAACTACTGGCCATCTAGGTACCAAGTTATAGACGTACAGAGCCCCTGTCGAGTGACACGGCTTAAGGCAGGTTGCCGGTTATGCTATAACGTCATTTTGTCGCATCTCAAAGACAATTCCATTTCCCGTGTAACCTTTTTATCTCCAGACCCTCCAACATTTGCGCAATCCCTGATGTATGTCCAGGGTGATTCTATCGAATCGCCCAACGCCCTTATTCGGTCTCGCGCGATTCGTCTTCCCAAGGAGCTGCAAAATGTTGAAGGTAACTCGATGTCTCTTAATGTTCGCCGTCGGAGTTGGCGCCGCATTCCCAACTCTCGCCTTTGCCCAATCCAAAGACGCAGCTGGCGCAGTTTTCGTCATGACTAACGCCGCCGACAAAAACGAAGTTATCGCCTTCGAACGCAACGCCAACGGCACCCTCGCCGACAGCGTCTCCTACGACACCCACGGCCGTGGCAGCGGAGGCATCACCGACCCGCTCGAATCCCAAGGCTCCCTCACCCTCAGCCACGACCGCTCCCTCCTTTTCGCCGTCAACGCCGGCAGCGGCACCATCACCATCTTCAACGTCCACAAATCAGCCGCCCTCACATTCCTCAGCCAAACTCCCTCCGAGGGTGCACAGCCCTCCGCCATCGCCGAATTCAATGGCCTCGTCTACGTCCTCAACAGCGGCGGCGCTGGCAGCCTCGTCGGCTTTCGCCTCGACAACGGTGGCCGACTCGACCAGATCAAAAACTCCACTGCCTTCCTCACCGGCACCACCACCGGAGGCGCCTCGCTCTCCTTCAGCCCCGACGGACAGTTCCTCGTCGTCACCGAGCGCGTCGCCAACAACATCGACGTCTTCCACATTCAGTCCGACGGCACCCTCTCGCCCATCATCGTCAACCCCAACCCCGCTCCCGGCACCTTCACCGTAAACTTCGCGCCCAATGGAGTAGCCATCGTCTCCGAGACCGGCGCACCCACCGCCACCAACGGCTCAGCCATCTCCTCCTACAAAGTCAACTCCGACGGCACCCTCACAGCGATCACCCACAGCCTCTCTACACTCGCGGCCGGCAACTGCTGGAACGCAATTACCCCTGACGGAACTAAGGTTTACGTTTCGAACTCCGGCAGCGACAACGTCTCCGGCTTCAACATCGGCAAGGATGGCACACTCACCCCCATCGGCGGAACGGTCCTCGGCAACAATCCCTCCGGCAGCCACAATGTGGACATCGCCGTCAGCGCCGACGGGAAATTCGTCTACACGATCAACTCACAGTCCGGAAACATCGGCATCTTCGCCATCAATCAGGACGGCTCCCTCAGCAACCTCGGCCAGGCTGGCGACCTTCCAAAGTCGGCTGGCTTCAACGGCATCGCCGCGCTCTAAACAACTTAGCTCGCGAGTTGCGGAAGGCTGTTTCGCAACTCGCGATCCACTCCCCGAGGTGCCGCATTTTGGTTCTGCACGTGGGACCTTATGAAAAGGACCTACCCGAGAATCTTGGCAACCGTGTCGCTAGCGACAGTGAGTTCGGTTGCATTTGCACGAACATCTGCTTCCCAAACCACGCTTGTACCGTCGAGAACTATAATCGCGCCCGGGAACATTGGAGAATTTGACGGTGATTTGTGGAATTTTTTCTGACGGGGAGCTTTAGGTGTTTTTGCAGGGGTTTTGGGAAAAATGGGTGATTGAACGTGGTTTTTTGATGGTGAATTTGTGGTGGATTCGTGGTGAACGATGGTCCGTTGATGGTGATTTTTCGGGCCCGAAAAATACGCCACGGTTTCTGGGTTTATTTTTGGGTGATTCCCGTTTTGGGAATGGATAAGGTACGGTTCGCAGTTGGCACGATGAGGTACCCACATTTGTACGGGGCAGACTTGGGCCACCCGGCCGGTCAGCGTTTGTCGGCGATGCGGCCGAAGGTAGTTTCAAGCAACCGCTGCATTTTCTTCGCGGCGCCGGAGACGGCGGTTTGGACGTCCGCAGAGTCGTCGGTGACGGTGAGAGATTGATGATTGTTGGGTCGGGCTTCGAGGATGCAGCGCTTGTCGTGCGGGCCGGATTTAGCGGCGTTCTCGTCGGTAAGGAAGACCTCGATGCGGGTGAGATCGCCATCGAATCTATCGAGAAGACGGTGAAGCTCAGCTTCGATCGAAGTCGAGAGTGCCGCGTGCATAGCGATGTTTTTGTCGCTATTTATCAGGATTTGCATAGGGTATTCTCGTTCCATTCGGCGAGCGCGACGACTTCTTGCATATTTGGTGTCGCATTGGCCGGGCCTATCCGAAGCTTATCACTCAGGAGGCCATGAAATGGTGGAACGTACCGCAGAGTCGTCGGGGGCCCAGGGCCGGGACTACCGGCGTGGTTTATTTGCTTCTTTATTTTTTGACGGCGATAGTGGGCGAGTTCCTGACTGGCCGCACGTTTGTTGTCTACGATTGCCTTATTCAAACCATCCCTTGCCTATATTGGTGCAGGCCACCCACATCTTCCTGAGGGCGCGCGAAGGTGGAGTGGATGTCCTCATACAGGGGCGCAAGGATCGATGCGAGATTTTCGGCAAGGCTGATCACATCGGAGGCTTGAGGAGAGATCTGCTGGCCGCGCTCCTCATAATATCTGCGGACCTCCTGTTGCAACTTCGCCGCAGACAGCCGAATGTCTGGTACCGCATCGACCGGCTTTCCGCTTACCTCACTTGCCATGGCGCGCATCACCTGGGCAACGTCCCTTTCAAACCCGACGCCGGCTTGAGCGACGGGTGCAGGAAGATCCGAGAGCGGGTTTTTTATGAAGTATTGCACAGCCGTGATTTGCACCTGCAGCAGTGTGCGGATGGCCGGTTGCCATCGCCGGATGTCTTTGCGAATCCGGAGCTTTTGCTGACGCGACGGGCTGAAGTCCAGAAGAACCGCATCGGATTGAGCGGTCACCGCTTGAAAGCCTTCGTTGATCTGATCGCGCAGCTGGCGAATCCGTCTGATTGCTTTGATGTTGTCCTCTCCCAGCAACTGCTCGGCGAGCTCCGCAAACAACTCCAGATTGTGGGCGAAGACGGCCTGCATTTCGCTCACGGCGTTCCTCACCCACAGCAGGTCAAAGAACAGCCCCATGGACACCAGGCCGAGCAGGACCCCGAAGACACGGTCGCGGGCAATAGAGAGCGAAATCTGAATGGTAAACTCCTGCAGGTTGATCACATAAAAAGCGAGGGCAAGCTGCACGCCAAGATAAGAAAGCCTTGCCGACGCGGTTGAAATCCACGCGGATATCGCTGTCACCACGGCAAACAGCACAATGAATCCCGCGATGCCGTCGAGGTAAGGAAGCACAAATACCTGTGCTCCCATTCCAAAGATGAACCCGCCGATGGCCGCCCCGCTCAGCCGCAAGACTTGTTTCTGCCGGGAGGAGCCGATGGTCGACAGCGCGGTGATGAAGCAGCTGAGGACCGAAGTGCTTAGCCCCGGCCAATCGAGCGCCGTGTAGGTGATGTAACAAACCATAGCCGCGAGCGTGCCGCGCAGAGCGAATTGCACATAGGCCGGGTTGGAAAAGGCGTCGGCAACAAAGATGTGCCTCGACCCCTCTTCGTCCAGGGGCTCTGGAATAAGCACGTCCATGGATTCGGCCCCCGAAAATGCATGCGGAATAAGAGCCACTGTCCTCTCCATCGTCTGTAGGAAGGGCAGTTGCGACGGAGCCTCCTGCAATGGCTGCTTGATCTCCGCGGGGAGTTGCCGCAGCGTCAGGCTTCGGCAAACTTCCGCAACTTCGTCCGCCAGGCGTTGACAGCGTTGGCGATCGGCTGAGTCGATAGCTCCTGCCCGTTCCGACAATGAGAGCTGGAAATTCGCGGCGATATCAACCAGACGTCTCACCAAAGCAATCGCCGTGCCCATCTGCGTCTTGAAGTGGCGGCTATATTCGGACCGAAGGATGAGCCTGCTAAGCCTCGATGTACCCACGCTCGCATACAACGAAAGTTTTTTCTCCTGGTCGCTCTCGAGAGGCCGCTCCGCCGCGGCAGACCTTAGGACATTTTCGACCGTCTGCATACGGGCTTCGATACCCTCGGTGAGGTCGGTGGCTGGATGCACCCGGCGGAAGACATACTCGACAACGATCGTCGCCACCACACCGAGAGCAACCACTCCGGCCAGCCAAAGGGTGTTCTCCACTTGTGTGTTCCCATTGAGTGTGGTGTCGTCCCACAGAGAGATGGACCCTAATACTCCGAAGCCTAAGGGAGCTGCCGTCCCATAATCGGCAATGATTCGTAACAGATAAAAAAACAGGAAGAGGGTGCCCACGACCCAGAGGAAGTGAGTCAGCGGATCGCCAATCAACATCCTGATGCTAAAGAGGGTATAGAGAGTGCCAATCAGGAAAGCCACTGCGGTCCGGAATCCGGAGAAGAAGGTTTCCGCAGGATTTTCCCGGCTGATTAAGAGAGTAAAGATTGCGCCTTGGAAACCGCCGGGAATTTGAAACGTCATCACCAGCACCATCACGATAGTCGCCGAGACGGTCATGCGGGCAACTACCCAGGCCCGTCCCGGGTACGGAGACAGCTCCGCCTTGATGAAGTTCCAGAACCATTTTCCCCCCTGATCGATGGCGGGGGCCAATGCCTCGCTTTGAACCGGCACGGCTACTTCACCTTCTCGTCGCCGCGGATTATCACTACCGCTGACTCGCTGAGACGGAACGGCTCGGATTCGGGCGCGTTGATGCGCACGCGCACCGGGTAACGCGTGGCCAGATGTACCCAGTTCAACGAGCGCTGAACATCAGGCAGTCCGCTAGACGCAAATGTCCCTACGAGCGTCGAATCAGGCTGCACGCCAAATCCAAGGCTATCGACCACGCCGTCATATCGAATCGTTGGTCTCGAAAGCACATAGACATCCGCATGCATTCCAGGATGAATGTGCCTGAGTTGGGTTTCGCGAAAGTTTGCCACCGCCCACCAGACGCGCGTATCGATCAAAGTGAAGACCTGCCCGCCCGTATGCGCGTAAGCGCCTTGCGAGATATTCAGATTAGTCACTCGCGCATCGAAAGGAGAATAGACCCGGCAATTATTGAAGTTGTATTCAGCCGTCCGAATAGCAGCCGCTCGGCCCTCCCGCTGTGCGGTAAGCGGTTCAATGGTGAGCACACTGTGCTCAGACTGGCCCAGTTGCGCATGGCTTTGCTGCATCGCTGCCTTCGACTGCTCGTATTGAGCGTTGGCAGATTGCACTTGCGCCTCCGCCAGGGCCAGTTGAGAGCGCGCCTGGTGCACGGCCTGCTCCCGCGCCGTCACCGCTGTCCTGGCCTGGTCCACCTGATCGACGGTGACGAATTGCTCTGCAAGCAGTGGCTCGATGCGGTGAAAATTATTGGTTTGATAGAGCAGCTCGGCCGAGGCCCTGTCGAGAGCGGCCTTTGCGTTCGCCACATTTGCTTTGGCTTCGTTGACCGCAGAAGCCGCGCGGTCGACGTTCGCCGCCGAAGCGGTAGTGTTCGCCTGGGCAGCTCCAACTGCGCTTACCTGTGAAGCGATGGTCCTGCGCTGGTCGACGATCTGGCCCTCAAGGGTGTCCAGGTCGGACCGTGCCTTCTGCAGCGCATACTCGTAAGGCCGTGAATCAATCTCAAAGAGCAACCCCCCTTGTTTGATGAAGGCGTTGTCTTTTACAGCGAGGCGCACGATCGGGCCGTCCACCTGCGGAGCGATTCCGATGAAGTTTGCAAATACCTCAGCATCGTCTGTACGTGGGTATTTGTTGGTCTGATTGATCACCAGCAAACCGGTGATCAATGCCCCTGCGACGATAGCAATGCTCACAATTTTGCCGAGACGACCGTGTTGCGGAGCAGCGTCATTTTCAGGCATGCATCTCCTTCCAGAAATCAGCTGAAGAACAGCAGCCAGAGGGTAAACGTGAAAAAAGCCGACAGGCAGGGATACACGAGGATGAGCGGCGAAAGTTCCTGCTCAAATTTCACGCGCACAAAAAACCACCGCATCGCGACAGTCAGCAGAATTCCGATTATCCCGCAGGCGATCCATGAGGGAAAAAACGACCCGAGAATATTGAATGAGGGAGCACGTGAACATCCGGCAGTCAAGAGCATCGCTGCGAATGACACTCCGATTGATGTCATCCGGCGCATGCTGGAACCGCTCGACGTCTTCAACCTTCGGATCATGTCACGGCCTCTTCGCATAGAGTAGATCGCCAGTTTGGAAAGCCAAAGCGGCCATCCCAGTCAAAAGTTGCGTGCGAGCAGTCACATCGACTGTGCGTGCCTCGGCCAGAGCTCGTTGTGCCGAAACGACATCGATCTGACTGCGTAATCCGAACGTATACGACTTCAGCGCCGCATTGTAGGATTCGGTTGCCGCAGCCAGCAGTGCGGCTGCGGCCTGCTGCTGGCGGAGCGCAGTTTTCGCTGTCGAATAAGCCGACCACACCTCATTTTCCACCTGATCGCGAATTGCATCTACCGCTGCGGTGGCCTGCTTCTGGTCGGCTTTTGCCTGGGCTAGCCTGTTTTCGCGTGCCAATCCGTCAAACAATGTCCAGGAGAGACTAAGTCTCGCGTCCCAGAAGTCCTGGTTGGCAGAGAAGACTCCCGGTGTTCCAAACTGCTTTCCGTAGGTGCGATCCAGACCACCGTTCCCATCGATGCTCAAGGTAGGCAGATACGCCGTCCGGGCCGCTTTTATTTCGGACTCCGCAGCGCGGACTTGCATCACACGCTGCATGAGATCAGGCCGCTGAGCGAGTGCCCGGTCAATGGAAGCCTCCACAGTATCCTCAAGCTCCTGCGGTATGGTCAGATTTTGAATACTAGTTACCTGCAGCTGGCTCGTCGGCGAGACGCCGAGAACTGTTGCGAGGTTTCCGTGTGCGATATCAACCGCGCCAATCGCCGCCTGCAGATCGTAGTCGGCCTGCGCAGCTGCGCTGCGGGCTTCGAGCTCATCCGGCAATGTCGCCAGTCCCTGCTTCAGGCGTGCCCCCGCGGCTTGTTCGACCGTCTGTGCGTTCTTCAGGTTCGCTTCTGCTGCCTCCTCCAACCCCTTCGTATCGAGCAACCGGTAATACGCCTTCATAACCTGAAAGACGATTGTGCGGTGGGTGTCGTTGAAGAGGAAGTTGGCAGCCAGAAGATTGCTTCTATTGATGGACACTTCATCCAGCCGCCCGCCGAAATCGAAGATGGTGTAGTCGAGCGTAAGAACAGTGGTGAAGGTCCCCGTCGTCTGCCGATAATAAGACGGCGCGAAGAAGACGTTATCGCGCGCGCTCTCCGCAAGAGCAGCAGCGGCAAGAGTCGGATAAAGAGTTGATTTTGCAATTCCCAGATCAGCGGCTCGGGCCACCGCGTTCTCCCAGGCCACACGAGTCGTGGGATTATTCTCCTCGGCGAGGTTGACAAGCTCAGACAGCGTGTAAATCTTCGATGGATCAGGCGAGAAGGCAGGAGCCGAGCGCGCAGGTGCCGCTGTCTGCCGGCTAGGAGACACATCCCAGGGTTTGCTAGGGAGGCAGGCGCTTTTTGAGCGGGCACAACCCCTCCCACAATCAGCATGCCGAGCAGGAGGACTACTTGTGCATGAAATCGAGCCATTTCCCAAGTCAGAAAGCCTCCCGGCGGCGCGTACCGAAGCAGTCGAATGATATCACGCTGTAATCGGCAAAACCTGATCGCTACCGCCGACTCCGCCAAGCAAAGACACAAGCCCCCCGTGTCTAACTCGCTCGATACAACGTCAACCTAGAATCACATAGCTTCTTTCCGGCCGGCGGTCTCGAACGCATCCAGCTCAACGAAGAGTCCATCCGGGACTGAAACATACGCGACCGCAACAACCCGCATGCAACTGCAGCAGTTCCCACGTTCCGGGAACTCCCTCTTCGCAGGAAAAATCGCTGAAG
>Ga0210398_10006475_pt1 | contig 10753 bp, 11 predicted proteins | sample IncBWC4OmetaG_FD_161047 | JGI IMG/M metagenome (GOLD analysis project Ga0210398, IMG submission 161047) | Forest soil microbial communities from Barre Woods Harvard Forest LTER site, Petersham, Massachusetts, United States - Inc-BW-C-4-O | ecosystem: Environmental > Terrestrial > Soil >... | reverse complement strand
TCATCAGGACTACGAGTCCGTACCCGTGATCCTGAACTTCGCCGCGGAACTTCGCTCCTTTGCCCTTCAGTTCTGCGACCGTGTGCGAAATGTCGTCGCACATCAGTGAGATCTGATGGTGCCGCGGCGATTCGTACGTCTTGCCATCGTAGACGCTGTGCGTAGGGTGCACGCCCATCTCGCTCCGCCCGGTCTTGAAGATCAGCCAACCCGCGCCTCCACCCAGCACGTCCTCGACGTAGGGCCAGCCGAGGATGTCGCGAAGGAATGCGCGCGTTGCGGGGGCATCGTCGGAATAAATCAGGGTGTGGATGCTGGTGATCATTAGAGTGAACTACTGCAATCGCCCAAGATTGTACAATTTCGGTCTACTGCCAGACAAGAAGCCGTTCATCGCATTGGAGATCGAAATTAGGACACTATCCGTTACCGGACAAGTCCCGTACCAGGACTCCACTTTTCCGGTTACGTAACCGGAAAAGTGGTTTGGATCGATTTCACTTCCCGGAAGGCTCGCCTGCCTGCAGCATTTAACTCCGCAAGCTAACGCAGTTCGCTCTCTGCGTGAATAGTAGTGGGAAAGATGGCGTCGTGATTCGTTCGACCTCGGATCGACCGTCCGTGATCAGGTGAAGGATTTCGCCGAGGTTCTGGCGGAGGCATCGTAGGATACGGATCGGCGGGAACGGGGTCGCGCTTCTCGGGATCCGGGTTCGAGGTATTCGGCCAATAATCAGGAGGATTTGGTTCCCAACTAGAAGACTCGGCATCTCTTTGGTGTTGGTCGTGTGGCATAGCACATTCCTTTCAAACTGAGAACCTAGACGATGTGGAGGCTAGGCGATGTTCATTTCTATTCACTTTACGAAGATTTTTTGGCCAATCGCCGTAACTGGACATTAGGGTGTGAACCGGATCTTAATCGTTCGCAGCTCGGCAAAACCTCGCATTCCACGGTAAACTCCCACATTACCTCTCGTTCATGTGGAGTTCTATATGTTGGATCAAGGTGTCTGGGCAGAAGTGAAGGTGGGCGGTGAGCACCTCAGGCTATTCTCAGAGCAAAATACGCTCGGGGTCCAGGCGTCGGTCTACAACGTAAACGCGAAGAGCTGGATCGCACCCTCTGAAGCTGTGGAGGACATCGAACAGGGGAAAGATTGCGCCATAGCACACGCGATGGCATATCTGCTTCGAGTCGCCAATGCGGAGTTGCCACCATTGGTCTGGAAAAAATCTCGCTCTGCGTAGTTTAACGGCTGTGATTCCAACTTTGCGGTCCCGGACCGTCTGTCTCGGCCTCGCGGAAATCTAGTTTCCGGTAACGGCTGCCAGCTCAACAGGTCGACGCAACACTTTCTAATAGCCTGATCCTACAGCACTTCCCCGAGAGAACCGATCTGTCGGGCTGCATCCAATCAAAACTTAGCCAGGGCAGTGTTCTGTTTGACTCAACACTTGTAAGCGCTTTTAGCCTTTAAGACTCCAATAGTTAGACTTTGAGCTTAGTGTTGCGTCGACCCATTGAGACCACCCGGATAATCGGACAAGTGTTTTTTGGAACGTTTCACTTCTTTGGTAACGGAGCCGGACGTACCACTTGCCCCAGAAAACGATTCGGCAGAAGATAAGTCGTGAAAATGGGCAAGCCACTCGCGGCAATAGTCATCGGATTTCTTTTGTTTCTTCCGTCTGACCTCTCCTACGCCACCGAATGCCTAGCACTTCCGCCGCTGAAACCGATTCATCATGTTTGCGGATTTGTGGTCGATCCATCGGGTGATCCCATTGTCAAAGCGAAAATAATCATCCTCAAGGACGGCAACGAAGTTGCCACCATGCAAACCAGCCAAGATGGTCGATTTGCGTTTGAACAGTTGAAAGCAGGAAGCTACAGCATTCGCGCCGATGCAAACGGCTTTTTGAGCGCACTGTCCACGATTGTCCTGGTCGCTCCCGACGCTGCATGTAAAAAGGAATTAGCCGTTTTACTCGAAGTGGGCATGGGATGCTCGATCATTTCCTTAGGCAAACCAAGGAAAAATAAATAAATCCACAAGCTTCGGATTCAGTCCGTTGGGCAGTTTCTCACCAATCCCGCGCCTGATAAGTCGCGTTACCGGTAACTTGAAATTTCACTTTACCGATTACCGCGTTAAGCGTCCAAGTGCCGGGACGGTTGCTTCGATTACTTCCTCGAACGCGGTTTCGGGGTAACTTCCGTGTAGCCGACAAACCACACACTATGCGGTGACCACGAAGGCGCAAGAGCAGATCATTGGCGGTGAACCCCCAGAAGTACGAAGGCAATGGTCGTGGTCGGTAGCGTGAGTTTCATCTCCTTGATATTCTTTGAATTGGCACCCATTAAGGAACTTAGCTTTTCATTTTTCGAAAAAAAGAGGCGTTGTGCGCAAAATCATGGTTTTGATTCTCTTGGTGTGCGGAATGGCGTCATCCGGGCTGGCCCAAGATCTTGCGGGCGATTGGGTCGGCCAGATGAATGGAGGTTTCAAGGTCCGTATCCACTTCGAAAAGATTGACTCTGGCTATACCGGGAAGCTCATCAATCCCAGCGGCAATGAAACCGTTCTAGATCAGGTCACGTCCGACGGAACCCAGTTACATTTTGCGGTGACTAAGCTCAACTTGAGCTACGATGGCGATTGGAATGAGCGCGAAAAAGTTTGGACCGGCAATCTGACATTTCAGCAAGTCTATCCCCTCGTCCTGAAACGCGCCGCCGCGGAAGACTTGGCCCCAGATGTTCATAAGCGGCCGCAGGAAGACAGCATTATTGCTAGCCCAGCGCCTTCTGCACAGCGGGATGTCCACTTCAATAATCTCCTTGGCCATGACCAGCTCGCCGGTACACTGAGCGTGCCCAATGGCAGGGGGCCATTCCCGGCTGTGGTGCTGATCTCGGGTACCGGACAGAACACCAGGGACGAGGACGTCTGGGGCCACAAAGTATTCCTCATTTTGGCCGACGCGCTGAATCGCAAGGGTTTTGCTGTTCTCCGCTACGACAAGCGTGGCGTCGGCGGCTCTTCAGGCGATTACGATTCAGCCACGACGGCTGATTTTGCTTCAGATGCCGGAGCGGCCGTAGCTTGGCTCAAGACTCAACCTCAGATCAACGCGAAGCAAATCGGTCTGCTCGGTCATTCTGAAGGTGGCATCATTGCGCCCGCCGTCGCTGCCGCAGATAAGACCGTGGCTTTCGTTGTTATGATCGCTGGGCCTTGTGTTCGGGGAGACAGATTGTTCGTCCTGCAATCGGCTATGACAGCGAAAGTTTACGGCGCGCCAGACGACTATATCGGCAGACGCGAGGTTTTCGACCAGCAACTGTACAACGCCATTGTTTCGGCACCGTCGGAATCAGCCGCGCTCGAACGCGCCAAAGTACTCGTTGCTCAGGGCGTGGCCGACAAGCTCGTAGACCAGAATGAGGCGGAGACTTTACCCCAAGACGATTCGCGGGCCTGGGAGCGGTATTTCCTCGCTTATGATCCCGCGCCAACCTTGGTCCGGTTAACCGTACCGGTTCTCGCACTCAATGGATCACTGGACGTGCAGGTGCCAGCGAAGGAGAATCTTGCCGCCGCTAGGGAAGCATTGAAAAACAATTCAAGGGCCACAGTCATGGAATTGCCAGGGATGAACCATCTTCTTCAGGACGCCAAAACTGGCGCGCCGAGCGAATACAACGACATCGAAGAAACAATGTCGCCCACCGCCCTCAAAATCATCACGGATTGGTTGGGTATGCAGACTGCCGCCATGGGTAGCCCAGCCAAGCTGGCCAAATAATTGGAGAGCACCAGAAAAGCGTAGGCGTCTGCGTCCTGTTTTACAAGACCGCCTTCCGGCCGGATGACGGGCAACTCGGAAGTTATGCAAAGAGCGCAGCCGGCAGCATGCCAAAGGTCACCCGCTTGGGTAGGACCTACCTGATAGCCCGAGATGGCCACTCCCTTCACTGCGGCCAAGCGCGCCGCCCACGGCATCGCAGGCGTGGCTTGTCCGAGTACCGCTGTACCAGACATGTTTGATTACTTCAAGTCGTTCGTCGCTCGACCGCAACGCTGGCCTGCTCCTTCCACCGTTCGACGTTCAAGCCCATCGCGAGGAGCCACAGGAACACCGATGCTTCCGCGAGGAGGGCGCAGGCCAGATTGTAGGGGGACAGATATCTTACCAGCGGATTTGACAGGTAGGTCAGCCAGCCCAAACCGGCAAACACCATCAGCGCGCCCAGAATTCGAGGTACAAAAGTCGACCTGAACATGAGGTAGCCGATCAGGAGGCAATAGAATCCGGTAAATACCAGGGCGACGTCTACGCCCCGAGGATTCAATCGAAGAGCCTCAAAGGTGAGTCCCACGAAGTTGAAGAACGCCGCAAGCAAAGCGAGACGCTTGTTTACCGGCTTAAAGATGGTATAGAGGATCAGCGTCACAGCGGCCATACCCGCGTTCGCAACGAGGCCCCCTGCGACATTCAATCTGCCGCGAAGGAAGATTTCGGTGCATGCTGCCGTCACTACGCTCAGCAAATAAAGGGCTCCGGCCATCCGGGCCCTGAAACGCGGCGACACTTTTGCAATCCGTTGCGTCATTACTGCTGCGCTCATATTCGTTTTTCCCTTACGCGATTCATTGAATCAAGCGCAGGCAAATTAGACCGGTCCTCGATAGCGGCGACAGACCACAGGGTTTTATGCTGCGCTGGCTTGCTCCTTCCATCGTTGAACGTTCACACCGACCACGATGAGCCATAACATCAGCGATAGTTCTGCGAGGAAGCCGAGGACCTTAAGGTAAGTGGACACATGGTTTGCGAGCGGAGTCAGAAAGATCAGCCAGCCCAAACCGGCAAACGCCATCAGCACGCCCAGAATTCGAGGGAGGAAGGTCGACCTGAAAATGAGGTAGCCGAGGAGGAGGCAATAGGGACCGAAAAATACCAGGGAGCTGATTTTGTAGGGAGCGAGATCAAGGAGGCCAAGAACGTCATTCGAGCATCCCACGAGGCTGAAGATCGCCGCGAGCAAAGAGAGGCTTCTGTTCACCGGCTTAAACAGGTAATAGAAGAGCAGCGTCACGGCGATGTAAAACGTGTCCGCGATGAGGTTGACGGAGTCAAATAGAACAGGCCGACCCCGGCCAACGAAGACTTCGGAGGATACTGCCGTCAGAAAGTAAAGCAAGTAAACCACGCCCGTGATCCGGGCCATGGGACGAGGTGACGATTCTGCGATTCGTTCCATCACTGCATAGCCTCCAGGAGGGACCACCACATGAACGTGGCGACCCAGAATAACTTAGCCGGGTTGCACGATGCCCTCTAGCCTTGCGTCGATCGCCATCTGTCGGCAGTTCGTTTTATCAGTTCCGCTCCCCAGGTGTCCTTGCGCACAAGCTGCATAAAATTTTCAACAATTAAGCCCTCTGTTTCCCTGTGATCCCATCCTCTTGTATCGGAAATCATTTCGACAACAGATCTTATGATGGCAGGTCGCCCTACCTTGCCAGTCAACCAGCGATAACCACCTGGATTGTCTGTCTCCGTGAGCAGTTGAGAAGCAGGAATGGCTTTCGTGATGGCCTGAATATGCGAACTCGAAAGAACTTCAACGCCGACAGTAAAATAAAATCCTTTTTCTATTAGGCTGCGCAATTCCTTCGCCTGGCCCGAGTACCAGTGAATAATCGCTCGTTTAGCCCCGAGCTCTCCCAAAATCGCATCTACATCGGCTTCGGCGCCTTTTGAGTGAACGTTGAGAATCTTCCCCTGCGAAACGGCCTTTCGGACGAAGTACTTGAATACTTCTCGCTGAATGACATGCTTCTCCGGTTCGGTCACGAAGTGATAGTCAAGGCCAATTTCTCCTAGCATGGGCGACGACTCGATCAGTGGATCAAGGCTCTCCAATCGGTTGCGGAACTGGGGAGCATCCCAAGGATGCACCCCGAAGCTTGTTACGACCCACTGCGATTCTTCAGCAATCTTCCTGCTCCTTACATACGACTCAGGATTCATCGAAACGCTAACGGTGAAGATCTCATTTGACTCAATGTCGTCCAGTATCTCTGGCAGCTCGGCATCATACTTGTCCAAGTGAGCGTGAGCATCGACGTACATTTTGTGGGCACCCTACCAATGTTGCAGAAGGACGATTGCGACGTAATCCGGCACTACTTCATAGGTGAAAAATCGGTCGGATGCATGTACGTTTCGTCCACTTTCTCAACAAGCTTCTCGGTTTGTTCGGCTTTCATGACCTGTTGAAACGCCGGATCGGCCACGAATGTGTCCCAGTTCTTTTTCGCTTCCTCCCGGCTGGCATGAGCCACGATCCAGATGAATGTGTTGTCCCAACCGGGAGCATTCTCGGATACCCAGTAACCCACAACGTTCAGATCGTGTTGGGTGAGTAGCTTTGAAGTCGTGTCGCGAAACCGTGACTCCAGCGCCGGCAGTTTGCCTGGCACAGTGTGATAAACGCGAAGCTCGAAGATGCGATTGCTATCGGCCCTCACTTGGTTCATGTGGGCAAGGCGTGCAGTCATGAGCGATCCGGTGGCAAAGGAAGCCAAGGCGATGCCGCAAATAGCCCATCCTTTGAATTTCCTGGGGTTGAGTATCTTAGCCGGCGATAAGTGGTGCGTCTTCATGGGTTCATTCTCCTCTGTCTATTTCTGCGAACAAGCACTGGCCCGGTACAACGTGATTGTTGGGTTCAATCAGAATTCGCCCGCCCAGTCAGTCACTCATGCCGTAGCGCACTCAACGGATCCACCCGCGTCGCCCGATGCGCAGGTACCAGGCACGCAAGCAGCGTGACGGCGGCGAGTAGCGCGGCAATGGCAGCGAAGGTGCCGGGGTCGGAGGGCTTGACCTCAAAGAGCATGGATTGTAGGAAGCGGGTGACGGCCAGCGAGCCAAACGACCCGGCGACGACCCCGAAGGCGATAGTCATGGTGCCTTCCCTCAGTGCCATCTTGAAAATGTGGCTTCTTTGAGCGCCCATCGCCATGCGGATGCCGATTTCGTTGGTGCGGCGGCTGAAGGTGTAGGCCATTACGCCGTAGATGCCGACGGAAGCGAGAAGAAGAGCGACGGCGGCGAAGATGCCGAGAAGCTCGATGGCGAAGCGGCGTTCGGCGAGGAAGGCGGAGACGATGAAGTCCATGGTGCGAATGCTAAAAACGGGAATCGTGGGGTCGACGTGCTGGACTACGGCGCGGACGGCGTCGCCTAAAGTGCCGGGATCGGCGGTGGTGCGAAGGTACACGACCGCGCCGTAATCAGGATCCTGGAAAAGCGCACGATAGATGTGGGGCGCACTTGCGGCGTCAAAACCATCGGACTTGATGTTGGCCACGACGCCGACGATGGTTAGCCTAGGACTTTGAACGTCGGTATTCCGATTGTTTGCAGTCCCTAACTGGAGGCGTTGGCCGATGGCATCGGAGTCGGAGTTTGGCCAATAGCGGTGGGCGAGGGTCTCATCGATTAGAGCGACCTGCTGCCCCTTGGTGTCATCGGAGTCGGCGAAGGATCTGCCGCTGATGAAAGGAGTCTTGAGAACGGAGAAATACGACGGGCTGACGCTGGTGATTTCGGCGACCGGAGTGCGCTCAATATCGAGCGGATGATTTTCGATGACAAAGGGTGACTGAAAATGGCTGAAATCCATGGGCAGGCTGGAGGCCGTGCCGAGAGCGGCCTGCTCGACGCCGGGGAGCGCGGAAATGCGGCGCAAGATTTCTTGATAGAAAGCGGCGCGCTTTTCTGGAACTACGTAATTGTCTTTGAGAGGATCGTTGGGGACAGGGAGCCAGATCTTCGCGGTAGTGAGATGGTGAGGTTCGAAGCCGGGGCGGACTTCGAGAAGATGCCAGAAGCTGCGAAGCACGAGGCCTGCGCCGATGAGGAGGACAAGTGAGAAAGCAATTTCCGAGACGACGAGGAAGCGAGAGAACTTCAGTTGATGTTTGCTGGAGCCGGCGCCACGGGTACCTTCGCGAAGTGCAATGATCTGACTGCCGCGAGCAGTTTGTAGAGCCGGAGCTAGTCCGAAAAACAGGCCGGTGAGAATGGAGATGAAGAAAGCGAATAAGAGCACGGCGGGACTGAAGCTGATTTCGTTGAGGCGAGGGAGATCAGCGGGAGCGAGACGAAGTAGAGAACTTTTTAACCAGACAACGGTGAGGAGAGCAACAGCGCCGGAGATGCCAGCGAGGAGAACGCTTTCGGTGAGGAGCTGCGCGATCAGACGGGAGGGGCCAGCGCCGACGGCGAGACGAATGGCGATTTCACGTTGGCGGCTAGCGGAGCGAGCGAGAAGTAAGTTAGCGAGATTGACGCACGCGATGAGTAGAACGAAAGCAACCGCCGCGAAGAGGACGAACAGTTCCGTGCGGACGTTGCCGACAATGTCTTGCTCAATGGGAACGAGACGGAGTGACCAGCCTGCGGCGGAAGGATATTCGTCGGGGTACTGGCGAGACAATTGCGCGACGAAATTGTCGAGTTGAGCTTGCGCCTGGGCTAGGGTGAGGCCTGGTTTCAGGCGGCCGATGGCGCCAGGAAGAAGCCGGGCGGCGCGGACGACCGGGAGGGGAAAAGGCGCCGCGGTGAACCCCGCAGTGGCCCAGACATCGACGTCGGCAGTAAGTGTCCGGCCGGGATGGCGGAAGCCTGGCGGCATCACGCCGGCGATGGTGTAGAGGTCGCTGTCGATCCGAATTTTTTTGCCGATGATTTGCGGATCCGCGCCGAAGTTGCGCCGCCAGAAAGCGTCGCTGATGACGACAGTATCCGAGAAGCCGGGCACAGCGTCGGCCAGTGTGTAGACGCGGCCGAGCTGGGGATGAACACCGAGCATCGTGAAGTAGTTCGCGCTGGTGCCCTGGAATTCGATGCGCTCGGGATGATCGCCCCCGGTGAGATTGGCGTCATCAGAGAAGATGGCGGAAATGTCCTGGAAGACGCCAGATTCGTCGCGCAAGTCCCATAACTCGGGGGGCGACATGCCAACGTCGTGCGTGTTGGATGCGAGGATGTCGTCGTAGACGCGAACGAGTTGCTCGGGATGCGGGAAGGGGAGAGGCTGGAGAAGGACGGCGTGGACAACGGTAAAGATGGCGACGTTTGCGCCGATGCCGAGAGCGAGAGTAAGAATGGCGACGAGAGTGAAGCCGGGATTCCTGCGGAGCATGCGTGCCGCATAGCGAAGATTTTGGCCAATAGTTTCGAGCCATCCGACGATGTCCATGGCGCGAGTGTCTTCTTTCATGAGAGTGGAGTTGCCAAAGCGGCGTTGGGCGTCGTAGCGAGCTTCCTGGGACGACATTCCGGCAGCGATGTTGTCCTGGGTGCGCATCTCGATGTGAGAGCGGAGCTCTTCGTCGAGGTCGCGCTCGAGGCGATTGATCCGAAACAGGCCCTTGAGGCGGGAAAGCAGGGACATTGTTTGTCGACTCCTTTACTCAGCGGATCTTATTAGACGAATTCCAGCACGCTGGCGACGCCTTGGGTCAAGCGCGTCCAGTTCTTTTCTTCTTCTGCAAGTTCCTTCCGACCAGCCGCAGTTAGGCGATAGTAGCGAGCTCGCCGATTGTTCTCAGATGTCCCCCACTCCGCGCTGATCCATCCATCTTGTTCCATCCGGTGCAACGCCGGGTACAGCGAACCTTCCTCGACCCGCAAAGCGTCACTCGAAACCCGCTGGATATGCAGCGTAATTCCGTAGCCGTGCATTTCTCCTCGCGCCAGGGTCTTCAACACCAGCAGCGCCAGGGTGCCTTGCAGAACGTCACTCTTTGGCTTGGCCAACAGCTCTCCCATAGACAGCTAGAGGTAAGACGGTTATACTCTCGTTTCGTTTCACAAAAAACAAGGATTTCGACTTTGTAGCGCCCGGCCAGCGCGGTTTTTGGCAAGTTTCGCACAATTAGAGCAGTGATCAGGCAGCGACCCGTGAGGGGAGACTTCGTCGATTACTCGTGATCATGGAGCAGGCAGAATGACGGGATTTACCGATCGGATGACTACCCTAGACAATTACGGCGGGCTGAGGCCCCTGCTGTGTACACTTCCGCCGGCGTACGACAATGAGACGAAGGCACAGACCGGTGGCGCTGGCGATACTCGCGTTCGGGAGCAGCCTCCTGCTGGCGCAATCGCCGCAACCCGCCAGCCAGAGTTCCTATACTGCGCTCTACCTGGTGGGCGCTCGGCAAGCGCAGCGCATCGATCTGCAAACTGGTGGCACAAAAGTGTGGCAACTGCTGACGCAGGTCGGGATGAGAGAAGGCGACTTGTGTTCGGCGAGACACGCGCCGCAATCCTGCGACTGGTATGCCTCCTACACTCTTTTGGATTTGCGCAACAGTCGACTCTATTTTCCGCTCCAACGACAGCCCCCGGTGATGATATCGACTCTGAAACCGACGAGAATATACGCGGTCCATTTGCGATCTGGGCGCTGGATCTGGAAAGCATGAAGGTGCTGAAGAGACTGGATACTTTCTCCACGCCGGACGCGATGATTCTGACGGCCGACGGCAAGCAATTGCTAGTGAGCTATGGCGCGAATTTGATTGTGGATACATTTGATACCAGCACATTCGCCAAAATCGGCACCATGAAGAATAAGGGCGGCAATCAGCTCGATACGTATTTTTCGGCCGGATCGTATTTCCTCCCCAATGGAAAGCTCATCATCAGCGGCGGCGTG
>Ga0210398_10006474_pt1 | contig 10754 bp, 10 predicted proteins | sample IncBWC4OmetaG_FD_161047 | JGI IMG/M metagenome (GOLD analysis project Ga0210398, IMG submission 161047) | Forest soil microbial communities from Barre Woods Harvard Forest LTER site, Petersham, Massachusetts, United States - Inc-BW-C-4-O | ecosystem: Environmental > Terrestrial > Soil >... | reverse complement strand
CAAAAAACCCATTACCCGCTCGATTCAGGGGTTTGCGGACAGCGGTTGAGCCGCTTGGCCAAACACGTATCGCCAGCCTGCAGGCGTGCGCACATACACATCGCTGAACCACAGCTTGTATTCAAAGCTCTTCCCTTTCTGCACGCCTTTTGCCCACAAGAGCGCGGTCACAACCGCGCTATCGCCCCACAGACGGACGGTGCGGTCGGTATCTTCCTGGTGCTCGTACGTTATTTCGCCGCTAGCAGATTCTTTGAGCAGATCCTCCTTTGTCTGAGTGCGCCCTCGCCCGGTCACCAGAACGAAGTCATCTGCAAGAATACGACCCATCGTCGCTACGTCGCTTTTCTTAACTGCCTCTTGATACTGGATATCAAGCGAAGCGACGACCCTTTCATCATTGGAAGCCGGCTCATTGGCTCGATCCGCGCAAGACAGTGCGCTGGCCCCCGCCGCAATCGCTAAAAGTCCCCCAACTAGCCGAACCGCTGCAGCTCGCTTTCTCATCAGAGCTCCTCCGCAGGCTCGTGCCCGCCCTATCCCCGAATACGCAAGGCTTCGCTACACCGAGCCCGTGCGCTGCGACCGCATAGCGTTCGAAATCAGTGGGGATGGCTTCGCGCAGGCCTCAATTTCAAGGCGGGCCTGAGTCGATCCAAGGTGGGGGCTTGTGCGCGGCCGCGACCGGAGCGTTTGGATCTCGGCTCTCGCGTTCCCGGCGCTCTGCCAAAGCAGCATGGCCGCGTAGGCGCGCCACGGACGCCACGCTTCGGATCGACGCTCAAGTTCCCGCATCGTCCGGACACCGGCGATGCGACGCAAAACAAGAGCATCGGCCAGAAAGGCGTCGGGATCTCGGAGTGCTCGCATCGCCACATATTGTCCTGTTCGTCTGTCAATTCCGGGAACTTCGCACAGTTGCTTCAAGAAAGCGTCGCAATCGATAATTCCGTCAAACTTGATCCGACCATCGCAAACGGCGCGGACAAAAGTGCGAATGGCGTCGGCCTTCACTCCGTACAGACCGACGCGAGCCAGATTGGCGTTGGCTAGGGCCTCGGGTGTCGGAAAAAGATAACTGGGACTGCCCGATGCGGTGAACCGTTGTCCAAACGTGCTCACAATCTGCGCGGTCAGCGATGTGGCTCGCTCGAAGCTAGTGTGTTGCCCGAGTATCCCTTGGGTGGTCAGTTCGAAGGCATTCCAACAACCTGGCACGCGAATTCCCTGTTCGGTTTCCACCAATGGAGCCAGCGCCGGGTCGGCACGGAGCGTTCTTGCGATGACCGCCCAATCTGAATTCAAATCAAACATGGCGCGTATTCGCTCAACAATAGAAAACAGCGAGCGCGGATCTGCAAAATGCAGACGCACGGCGAGCGCATTCTTTTCCGAGTCAAGCGACACGTCAAACCGCCCGTGGTTACCGTTAAAGGAGATGGAACGCCGATAGCTCCCGCCTTCCACCGATTCAACGCCAGGAATGGCGCGAGAAGCCAGATATTGCAGAATTCGCTCCCAGTTAAAGGGCGGCCGAAAATCAAGGTGGAAGAAATACTGATTTTCTGGCTGGATCGCCGTCCGCCGCGCAAGAGCACGGATCTGAGTGGGAGTTCGATGATAGACATTGCGGATGCGTTCATTGAATCGTCGAACGCAACCGAAGCCCGAAGCGAGAGCGACCTCCATCATTGGCAATTTCGTCTCATCGATGAGTTTCTTCGCGAAGTGCAAACGAACCGTTTGAGCCACCGCGCCGGGGCTCGCTCCAAGGTGGCGCATGAACAAGCGGCGAAGGTGACGAGAGGTTACACCGAGACGCTCAGCCAGAACTTCCACGCCGCCCTGATCCAGGCCGTTTTCTGTAATCAAGCGCAAGGCTCGTGACACCGTGTTTCGAGTGCCTGCCCACGCCAGAGACAGGGGCGAGCACTCGGGCCGGCAACGCAAACACGGACGGAAACCCGCTTCCGCCGCTGCAGCAGCGCTTCGAAAATAACGAACATTGCACTCTTTGGACGTGCGTGCACGGCAGATCGGGCGACAGTAAATTCGCGTGCTGAGAACACCGATAAAGAACTTGCCGTCGAACCGGGCGTCTCGCGCCAGTCGTGCTCGAGAACAAATTCGCCAATCGAGGTCCATATCGTTTGTCGGCGAATGATAGCCGATCCTGCGGGTAAAACAGGACATTTTCGGACCTCCATGCGGATGACTCGGCCGGCCCGTTCTCGGGCTGTTTGCGTCAGATGGCGTAGAGCGTAAGCAATCGCTCCCTCAGGTTCGAAATTCGGGTCCGCTATCGTCCAACCTCCGCGGGCCAGCTGGTCTAGGCTCAAAAACGAATGACGGATCAGGCAGGAATTCCGGTCCCGACCACCCCAACGGAGTGGCGAAGACGTGTCTCTGGCGTCTTCGCCGCTCCGCCCCTTTGCCAGAATTTTGCGTTGAGTTCCAAGAATTCGAGAACCGGCCAATGAGATGGCCTCCTCGAAGCCGGGGAGTCACCGTGATTTCCCTTCTCGCACTGTTCACGCTCCGCGAGTTGCCTGGAATTGGCATAGCGTCCTCACAACAAACGACAAATTCGACTTTCTGTTCGACGCCGGAGTACCGGGAGTTCGACTTCTGGGTCGGCGATTGGGATGCGTTCGATTTTGACAAGCCAGAGATCGTCGCGCGCACTCGTGTGGATCGGATTCTAGGCGGCTGCGTCTTGCGGGAGGATTATCAGGGGGCATCGGGATTTCAGGGTCAAAGTTTCAGTAGCTACGACGCGCCAAGAAAACAATGGCAACAGACTTGGGTAACCAATCGCGGCACCCTCCTTGTTATCGAAGGCCAATTCCAGGCTGGCGAAATGGTTCTGAGTGGCGTTGATCACGCACACGGCGACCAGCTTGTACGCGGCACCTGGAAGCCGTCGGAGGGAGGCGTTCGTGAAACCGCGGTAATTTCGACTGACGGAGGAAAGACATGGAAACCGTGGTTTGACCTTTTGTTCCGCACTCACAGGCCGTGACTTATCCGGATGCATGGCAAACGGAATGTGCCCGAAGTACGATCCCCGCAACTCGTTCGCTAGCAGCCCCCGAGAAAGGATTTTGACTTGGCAGTTGACCAGGAAGAACTCACAGGGAACCTTCGCCGTTTTTACGACTTTACAGGCAAGACCGTGCTTTTTGTCGGGGCGGGAGGGGGACAATTCCTCGACCCATCGTTCAAGACAAAGAGGCTCATCGCCATTGACAGAAATGTCGAGGCTCTCGGAGAACTCAAGAGGAAAATTGCCGCACGGGGTGAGCAGGATTCCTGGAACGTTCGCGGTGCCCACTTCGAGGAACTCACGTTGTCTGGCGATACGGTATATTTCGAATTTTGTCTGCACGAAACCGTCGACCCTCAGAAGACGCTGGCCCACGCCAGAGCTTTGGCACCCGACGTAGTCGTCTTCGACCATACACCCGGTTCAGACTGGTCCTTCTATGTGGCGGAGGAGGAGAGAGTCCGCCGCAGCGCAGAGGCCATGAAACGCTTCGGCATTCGACGCCGAGAGACGGTTCGTATTCAACAACGTTTTAAGGATTATGTTGAGCTCCTCGCCAAAGTGGCTGAGCAAGGAACGGTGGCAATCCAACGCGTGCAACGCTTCGCGGGCACCACGAACATTGTCATTCCCATGAACTGCGAGCTAGCCTTGTTGTAGCACAGGGAAAAAGCGTGGTAAGACCTTGACGAAAGTATCATCGCCGGTTTCGATGGCTTCGGCTTCGATGGATCTTCCCAATTAAACCAGCTAGATCGGGCGGGCCGTGCCCAAGCGTAGCCGACCGCGATAGGCTCATGGGATAAACCGGGGCAGGAGCAATGAGAGAAACGGTCGACCATCCAAATCACGCAGAACGCGGTACCCCTCCGGCGACTTTCGTCGCGTATTCCTCCGCTGAATAGATACCGGTTGTCTGGAATTACCGGCCGGACTAGGATATTCCCCCCAAACGCCGCTTAACCAAATGCGAAGCCAAGGAGGCTCCCTTGAACGTCCGTTACGGACCCGGCCCCAAGTTTCTGCTCGCCGGAGTCTTGTTGTTCGGAGCATCCACATCCCTTGCGCAAAGCGGCACGACACCCGAATCGAACTCGCCGGGCCAAGCCATACCCGGAACACAGGGAGTCAGTCCGTTCTCAGGCAGTGTGCCAGCAAAGCTGGTTCCCGGAGTCATGCCGCTCTCGTTGCAGGGCGCCATCGACCGCGGATTGAAGCAAAATCTCGGAGTACTTCTCTCGAATACAGATATTCGCTCGGCCCGCGGCCAGCGCTGGACGCAATTGAGCGAGCTCTTGCCGCACGTGACGGCGGCGCCTTATGTGGCGGCCACGGAGATCAACCTCGCGCAGCTGGGTTTTGCCAGCGTGCCTGGCTTCAACATCCCAACTTCCATAGGTCCTTTTTCCTATTTTGACGCACGCGTAAACGTCACTCAGTCCTTGTTCGATTGGAAGTCGATCAACGCAGCGCGCGCGGCGAGTCAGAGCTTGAAGTCCGCCCAATACACTTATAAAGACGCGCGCGATCTCGTTGTGCTCGCCGTCGGCTACACCTACTTACAGGGCATCGCCGACGAAGCCCGCATCGAAACGGCGGAAGCGCAGGTCAAAACGGCGCAGGCGCTCTACGATCAGGCAACCGACCAGGTTAACGCGGGAACTTCGCCGGAAATCGATGGACTACGCGCCAACGTTGAGCTCCAGACGCGTCGGCAGCAATTGATTCAAGCGAATAACAACCTCGCTATCGAGAAGCTGACCGTGGCGCGGGTAATCGGATTGGCCCCTGGGCAGGAATTCGAATTCACAGACAAGTCTCCGTACCAGCCGTTTGAAAACATCACCGTTGATGAAGCACTGAAACGCGCCTACGCTTCGCGTTCCGATTATCTGGCGGCCATGACCGAGGTACGCGCAGCAGAATTCTCCCGCAAAGCTGCGGTGGCCGGCTATCTTCCGTCGCTTGCCTTTAACGCAGACTATGGTGCCGGAGGCGCTCATCCATCCACAGCGACGCAGGTATTCGATGTGCGCGGAACGCTTTCTATTCCGATCTTTCTCGGAGGCAGCGTTCGCGGTGATGTCTTACAGGCCGATGCGAAACTTGAGCAGAGCCGCGAGCGATTGGACAACCTGCGCGCGCAAATCGACTCCGACATTCGCACTGCCCTGCTGAACTTGCAGTCGTCGGCGGATCTAGTCAAAGTGGCACGAAGCAACATCGATCTGGCGGAACAGACGCTGGTCCAGTCGCGCGACCGTTTCAAGGCAGGCGTAACCGATACCGTGGAGGTGGTGCAATCGCAAGAAGCGGTTGCGAGCGCCCACGAACAGTACATCTCGAGCCTTTACAACTTTAATTTTGCAAAAATTTCCTTGGCCCGTGCTCTTGGCCTCGCGGAACAAGGCGTCAAGGAATATTTCAAAGGACAATGAACATGGCGGATGAGAACCAACCCGGTTCGGTGCCTGAGGCGGGAAAGGAGTCCCGCTTCGAGCCGACGCCCTTGACCGACGCGAACTATTCGCCGACGACGCGCCGCATCACCAAGCGTCGCAGAAACATCGCGATATCGGTGGTCGTCTTGGTGGTGCTTATAGGCGGCTTCTTCCTGTGGCGCTACCTCAGCAGTTATGAATCGACCGACGACGCCCAAGCGGATGTTCACCTCTATCCCGTCAGCGCACGTGTTGCCGGCTACGTGGTCCACGTCAATGTGGACGACAACCAGTGGGTCGAGGAGGGCACCGTTCTGGTCGAAATCGATCCGAAGGACTATGAGGTTGCCGTCGCGCAGGCGCAAGCCAATCTCTCCAACGCCGAAGCTACCGCACAATCGCTGAATATCACCGTACCCATCACTTCGGTGAACAGTTCGAGCCAACTGACGTCCACCGAGTCAGACATCGAAAATACCAAGGCCGGCGTGATTGCCGCCGAAAAGCAGCTCAATGCCGCCCACGCCCAACTGGAACAGGCCGAGGCCAACGACGTCAAAGCGCAAGACGATCTCCGCCGCTATAAGCTGCTGGTGGACAAGCGCGAAGTTGCCGAGCAGGTTTACGATCAGGCATTGGCTGCTGCCAGGTCCAGCACCGCGACGGTAGCGGCGAGTCGCGCCAATGAATCCGCAGCGCAGCAATTCGTTCTACAAGCTCGCAGTCGGGTGGTGCAAGCGGATGCGAACCACCAATCCGCGGAGACTGGGCCGCAGCAGGTATCGTCCAGCCGGTCGCGGGCGCGGGCGGCTATCGCTGATATGGAGGAAAAGCGCGCGCTACTCGAACAGGCTCGGCTCAATCTCCAGTACACCAAAATCATCGCTCCGGTCTCCGGTGAAGTGAACAAGACGGTCGTCGTCGGTCTGAACATTCAAGCCGGCCAGCAACTCCTTACCGTAGTGCCCCTCGACCAAGTGTGGGTCACCGCCAATTTCAAAGAGACGCAGCTCAAGCGCATGCGCGTTGGACAAAAAGCGGAAATCCACATCGATTCCACCGGCCGCACGCTGAAGGGTCATGTCGACAGCATCGCAGGCGCAACCGGGCCGCTCTTCAGTTTGCTTCCACCGGAAAACGCCACGGGAAATTACGTGAAAATTGTCCAGCGAGTTCCGGTAAAAATCGTCCTCGACCCTGGAGAAAATCGCGATCGTCAGCTTCGCCCGGGCATGAACGTGGTGCCGGACGTCTACCTGCAATGAGCACCGCCTCCCTCACCCTCGACCAGGACGTTTGGCGGCCCAAGTACAATCCTTGGCTGATTGCGGTCGTCGTGGCGCTGGCCGCGTTCATGGAAGTCCTCGATACCAGCATCGCCAACGTCGCCCTGCCGTACATGGCCGGCAATCTGGGCGCAAGCAATGACCAGAGCACGTGGGTTCTCACCTCCTATCTGGTCTCGAACGCCATCATCCTGCCCATCAGCGGCTGGCTCGCAGGCACCCTTGGGCGCAAGCGCTTCTTCATGGCTTGTTTGGGCGTCTTTACGGTAAGTTCCTTGCTTTGCGGTATTGCGCCGAGTCTTGGCCTTCTTCTTTTTTTCCGCGTGCTGCAAGGCGCAGGCGGCGGCGGGCTCCAGCCGATGGCTCAGGCAATTCTGGCAGACACCTTTCCGCCGCATCAGCGTGGCTTGGCGTTTGCTCTGTACGGCATCACCGCCATCATGGCGCCCACGATCGGTCCCACCCTCGGCGGGTGGATCACCTTCAACTATTCCTGGCGCTGGATTTTTTTCATCAACATCCCGGTCGGCCTGGCTACCTGGCTTCTGGTACGGCGCTTTGTCGAAGATCCGCCCTATTTAGCCCGGCTCAGATCGGCGGGCGTCAAGTTGGACTATATCGGCATCGGACTGCTAGCTCTAGGCATTGGCGCCTTGCAGATTTTGCTCGACAAAGGCCAGGAAGATGATTGGTTTGGATCGCATTTCATCACGACTCTAGTCGTGGTCGCGACCGTATGCCTGATCGGGCTGGTCATCTGGGAATGGTTCCAACAGGCGCCCATCATCGACGTCCGCATGTTCAAGAGTTTTAATTTCGCCAGCGCGAACTTGATGATGTTCACTCTGGGAATCATGTTATTCAGCAGCCTGGTGCTCATGCCCCAATTCCTTCAGACCCTTCTTGGTTACACCTCCCAGCTTGCTGGGCTGGCGCTTTCCGCCGGAGGCCTGGTCTTGCTCTTTGAGATGCCCATCATGGGTCAACTGACGACGAAGATCCAGGCGCGCTACCTCATCGCTTTCGGCTGGCTGGCACTGTCGGTGGCCATGTTCTATTCCACCAAGCGCATTGACTTGCTGATCAGCTTCCAGGCCGCCACTTTGTTGCGCATCGCCCAGGTTATTGGTCTGGGCTTCCTCTTCGTGCCCATTTCGCTTGCGGCGTACGTCGGAATTTCGCCTGACAAGAACAATGCCGTCGCCGGAATCGTCAATTTCATGCGCAATATGGGAAGCAGTGTGGGAACTTCCATTGTCACGACGTTGATTGCGCGTCGCTCGCAATTCCATCAGGCCAGGTTGGTCCAGTACGCCAGGCCCGACAACCCCAATTTCCAGAATTCCGCAAATGGTCTTGCCCAGCATCTGGCTCACTCCGGTATTGGCGCGCACGAGGCCTACGCTCAGGCCGTCGCCAGAATTTACCAAAGCTTGCAAGCACAAGCGGCGAGCCTGGCTTACATTGACACCTTCATGGTCCTTTGTGTGGGTTCTGCGGTCATGTTCTTCCTGGCTTTTGCTCTGAAGAAGAATGAGCCAGGCGCCGGTAGAGTAGCGGTGGAGTGAGCCGAATGCGGTAGGATCGTACGTGCTGGTTAGCGGACTAGGTATACGAATGATCAGAATCGTCACCATTGAACGCGAATACGGAAGCGGCGGCGGCGAAATCGCTCACCTGCTCGCCAAGCACCTGGGCTGGAAGCTTTGGGATCAGGACCTGACCGAAGAGATCGCCAGGCTGGCCAATTGTCCCAAAGCCGTCGTCGAGGTTCGTGAGGAGCGCACCGATCCGCTCTATTACCGGCTCTTCAAATCCTTCTTGCGCGGCAGTTATGAAGGAAGCCTGAATGCGCACAAACTCAACGTCGTCGACAGCGAAAGCATTCTGAAGATTACCGAACGTGTCGTGCAACACGCCGCGAAAACCGGGAACTCCGTCATCGTTGGACGGGGGTCACAGCATTTTCTCAGGAACCGCCAGGACGCCCTTCGTGTCTTTCTTTACGCTCCGAGAGAGGAGAAAGTGCGCCGCTTGCTGGCTCGCGGCAAGAGCGAGAAGGAAGCCCAGCAACTGGTCGATACCGTCGATCGCGACCGCGTCGATTTCATCCAGAAGTATTTCCACGTCGAATGGCCCGACCGCTCCGCTTACCACACCATGATTAACACCGCGATCGGCGACAACACCGTTGCTCACATGATTCTGGATTTCATGAAAACCCTCGATGAAGTTCCAGCCCGAGCGCTCGGAGAATAGATCCGCCGCGATCGTCCGTCCTGCCACCCTCCTGGGCAAGTGTTCCCGTGTGCCGCCACTCCTCCCAAGTTCTTAGAATCGCGGCGCAGGCCTTATTAAACGCGGACGTCCGACAATCGTTTTTCAGACGTCCGGCGAAGTGAACCGCCGATGTCATGCATTCGTTTTCGCAACGTGCTCCCTCAGCACGCGCGAAGCTGAAACAAGCGCCTGCTGGAGGTGCATGAGTCCCAGGCCCCAACGCACCTCTGCTTGCTCAGGCGTACTTCCAATCGCTTCCAACTGCAAAACTAAGGAGGGCTCCAGCCTGGCCGACCCTTCCGTGGTTGGTCCCGTCACGCACAGCGTCGCAAAGAGTGCATCGGAAGAACTGGTCTTTTTCAGGAGCTCCTGAAGCGTTTGCGACAGAATGGAATACAAATTGTGGTTGGCACTTAGGTCGAGTCGCCGGAAGACGATCACAAACTGACCGGCGCAAGCGCCGTGCATTTCGGCTGGTTTCCCCGGGAACCCCGCGGCGAAATCCTGCAACTGGAAAAAAGAGTCTTTCCCGCCGAGCGCGGCGCGAAAATTTGCAAGCGCCAGGCTCTCGCTGACTTTTTGCGAGGACTCGCTTATTCCCGGTAGTAGCCTGTCTTTTAGGCTGGCGATTTGGTTGACCAACTCCACCCGCATGCCGAGAAGCTACGCCAAGAGTTTTGCTACGACAAGCGAAAAAGTTTCCGTGACCGCGAAACCTCTGACAGAGAGACAGTCCTCGTGGCACGCTGGTGGCACGGCCGGGTTGATTTAGTCCTGCGGGAGAGAGAGTCACCCTAAAGGAGCGCTGGATATGCCGATGATGAAAGACAAGCCGGAGCAAATCGTGACGCTGCTGTGGCAGGTGGAAGTGGAAACAGCGAATGGGAAGACCACACCACAAGCCTGCAAGAAGCAGAGATCACGGTGTAGACATGATCACCACCACATCCCGCGCCAGATCTCCCTTTGCCAGCAAGAGCGTCTTTCCGTCTCGCGTCCAGGAAAAATCAACAATTCGCCCTGCCGTAAAACTCGTCAACTGCCGCGGTTCTCCCCCCATTAACATCTGTTCCCACACATTGGTTGCGCCCTTCCTCGTCAGCAAGTATTCGACCCCTTTGCCGGTAGGGGCCCACCGCAAGCCCTCCGTATCGCCAGGCAGCGCGAAGAGTTGTTTGGGCGCGCCCCCCAGGGCAGGCACCACAGCAATTCTGGTCATCTTCGTGGATGTCCCTTCTGTATATACGTAGGCGACCCATTTTCCGTCCGGCGAGATCGCTCCATATGGGGTGGTCGATTGCGCTGCGATTTCCGTCGCGCTTCCTCCCTCGACGGAGATTCGATAAAGGCTCTTCCCCGAGGCGAACAGCACCCATTTCCCATCCGGCGAGCAATCCGCGTTGATAACTTTATCGGCGAGTTTTAGCGGATTTTTTCCGTCCGCGTCCGCCCTCCACAATTGAATCGTATCTCCTTTTTGGCTGTCGAAAATTACGTAGCGATCCCCACATCCGCGCAGGAAAAGGAAGTTGGAGACTTCCGCCTGGAACGGCTTTCGTTCCGTGCCATCCGCACTTATCATCTCCATCTTTCCGTTTCCGCGGCGAATCAAGAGTTTACCGTTTGGTCCGGGCGACACTGCCACCTCCAGAACTTCTCCGCTGGTGATTTGCTTCGCCTTCGCTACATCTGCTCCGGGCA
>Ga0210398_10006473_pt1 | contig 10760 bp, 10 predicted proteins | sample IncBWC4OmetaG_FD_161047 | JGI IMG/M metagenome (GOLD analysis project Ga0210398, IMG submission 161047) | Forest soil microbial communities from Barre Woods Harvard Forest LTER site, Petersham, Massachusetts, United States - Inc-BW-C-4-O | ecosystem: Environmental > Terrestrial > Soil >... | reverse complement strand
TTCAAGCCTGAGGTGGTTGCGAAGGCGAGAAGGTAGGCGTCGGCCCAGAGCTTGGGAGATCGGCTCGAAAGCTTGGAACGCGAACGAAATTCCTTTTCGAGATGGTCGGGCTCGGGCAGAAAGGCGATGCGCGGGTCGGCCCACACGCGGTCCCACAAGGCCCAGGCTTCGGACATAGTTTTGGTTTCTTTTGCCATGACCGATTCAGTAGTAAGCAGGCGAAGAACGGTGAGCTGAGTGAAACGGCAGAAGAAGAATTGTTGCTCCGCGGATTCCGCGAACCAGGAACGGGCCCTTTCGGAATGAATGTGCCGGTTCCAAATCAGGGCCAGCCACACGTTCGAATCAAGGAAATTCAACGTGTTCATAGATCTGTTCGTTGGTGAGGTCGACCTTGGGACCCGGCGAAGCAATAAGCGGGAATTGGACTCGTTTCCGCCGCGGCCGCCGCGCCTGAAGAAGGACGCTCTGCACCCCGGCGAGAACCAGTTCGCGCACCGAGCGTCCGTTCGCGGCCGCTTGCGCCTTGAGCCTGCGGTAGAGCGGCGCGGGGATATCGACCGTGGTGCGAATGCAATCCTGCTTCATTGAGGTTATTATCCCATGTGTGCCATAAATATGGAAGAATCCGGATTAACCTTAAGGCAGAGGCGCAATGGAAATTAAAAAAGTTGGGGTTCTCGGTTGCGGGCTGATGGGTTCCGGCATTGCCCAAGTCGCGGCGACTGCTGGATTTGACGTTACGGTGCTCGAAGTGGAACAGAAATATCTCGACAAAGGTTTTGCAGGCATTGAGAAATCGCTGGCGAAGTTTGCCGAGCGGCCGGTCGAGAAGGGCGGAATCACAGCGCAGCAGAAAGATGCGGTCCGGGCGCGGCTCAAGGGCACAACCAACCGACAAGATCTCGCCGATTGCGACATTGTGGTCGAGGCCATCATCGAGAACGTGGAAGAGAAGAAGAAGATGTACGCGTCGCTCGACGGCATCGTGAAGAAAGACGCGATCTTTGCTTCGAACACGTCTTCGATTTCTGTAACGGAGCTTCTGACTTCCGTGAAACGCCCGGAGCGGTTTATCGGGCTGCACTTCTTCAATCCCGTGCCGCTGATGAAGCTGGTGGAAGTCGTGCGCACGATCGCGACCGCCGATGATGTGTATGAGTCGGCTTACGAGTTCGGCAAGAAACTGGGCAAGGTTCCGGTGCGTACATCGGATAAAACCGGATTCATCGTGAACCGGCTGCTGGTGCCGTATCTGCTGGATGCGATCCGCGCCTATGAAGAAGGAGTGGGGTCGATTGAAGATATCGATAACGCGATGAAGCTGGGCTGCGGTTACCCAATGGGACCCTTTACCTTGCTCGATTTTGTGGGTCTCGATACGACATATTACATCACGCACGTGATGTATGACGAGTTCAAGGAGCGGCGTTTTGCGTCGCCTCCGCTGCTGAAGCGATTGGTGATGGCCGGCTGGTACGGTCGCAAAAGTGGTAAAGGGTTCTACGATTATTCCGACCCGAATCAGCCGCGGGCGAATAAACTGTAGATCGGAGCTAATAAGAGCTTGAACATCCTGCAAAGGCGGAGAAAAACCGATCAGCCGCCAGGCGAAGGCGGTCCCGACGAGGCAGAGCGGTATCGCCGCGCATGGCGCAGTTATGTGGCCCGACGAAATCTGGTGGTCGTTTTGTTTCTCAGCTTTATTTTTCTCGGCGTCATGATGGGGAAGTTGAAGCTGGGAGAGCCGGCCGATTTCGCGATCCTATTGCTGTGGATCGGCGTTTACCTTGCCGGCGGATGGTGGCTCACGGATTGGAAGTGTCCGCGATGCGGGAAAGTTTTTGCAAACCGCCTTTGGACGGAGCGCTGCATCAGTTGCGATCTGAGTAAAGAAGAAGTGGCGAAAGTGGCGAGCGGGAAGTAGAACTTTCTTGCCGCGGGCTGGCGCGGATTTGGAATTCTTCAGCACCGAGTCACGCAGAGCAGTTACCATCCTCGATAAAGCCCTCTTCTCAAAAGAAACAGAAGAATCTATGAATTTTGAAAACATAATCCTCGAAAAGAAAAATTCCATCGCTTACGTCACCGTGAACCGGCCGAAGGTGCTCAATGCGCTGAACATGGCCACCATGGAAGAGTTGCGGGCGGCGTTTCATGACATTAAGAATGATACGGCGATTCGCATCGTTATTTTCACCGGGGCAGGCGAGAAGGCGTTTATTGCCGGGGCGGATATTGGCGAGCTATCCAGGAACGATGCGGTTGCGGCGAAAGAGTATACCCATCGCGGGCAGAACGTTTTGAATCTGATTGAAAACTTAGGCAAGCCTGTAATCGCGTGCATCAATGGATTCGCACTGGGCGGCGGATGCGAGATTGCCCTCGCTTGCACGATGCGGTTGGCGAGCGAGAATGCCAAGCTGGGCCAACCCGAGGTGAAGTTGGGGATTATTCCGGGGTATGGCGGGACGCAGCGGCTGCCGCGGCTTGTGGGCAAGGGGCTTGCCATGCAGATGCTGCTGGCGGGTGAAATGATTACGGCGCAGGAAGCGCATCGCATCGGATTGGTGAATGAAGTTACGGTGGCGGCGGAGTTGATTCCGCGCGCCGAAGCGATTGCCGCGAAGATCATTGCGAATGCTCCACTGGCCGTGCAATACACCATGGAAGCCGTGAACAAGGGCATGGAGATGACTTTGAGCGAAGGCTTGTATCTGGAAGCGGTGCTGTTCGCCGTGGCCTGCGCCACTGAGGATAAGAAGGAAGGGACTTCGGCGTTTTTGGAGAAACGCGCGGCGGTGTTCAAGGGAAAGTAAAATCAAAAGCCTCACCACAGGGAACACAGAGGAGCACAGGGTATTGCGCGCCAATTCGCCACGAGGTTACGAAGTCCAGAAGAAAAACAAGACGGGTTTTCGGGTAGAGTCTCCTCCCGAGTCCACTCTTCCCGCCATGGAAGGGGCTCTTACTGCTTCCGGCCTGTGTTTTGCAATTGTCGTTTCCCGATTCAATGCTTTTATTACCGACCGCCTGTTGCTGAGCGCCGTTGACGGATTGCTACGCTCCGGCGCGGAGAGAGAGCATATTGATCTGGTGCGCGTACCGGGGGCGTTTGAGATTCCGCTGGCGGCGCGCAAGTTGGCCGAGACGAAGAAGTACGACGCCATCATCTGCCTCGGCTGCCTGCTGCGTGGAGATACGGCTCATTATGACGTGATCGTGAATGAGGTCACGCGCGGGATTGGCCAGTCGGCGCAGGAGACCGGGGTGCCTCATTCGTTCGGCGTGCTCACCTGCGAGAATTTGGAGCAAGCCATCGATCGTGCAGGGCTGAAAATGGGGAACAAGGGATTTGAAGCGGCGCTGGCGGCGGTGGAGATGGTGTCGCTTACGGAAGCTATCAGCCGTCAGCCGCCAGCTGTCAGCAAAAAGCAGGTTCCTCACTCGCGCACCGCGCGTCTTCGGAGTGACGAACCTAAGAAGACCGCAAGTGAGGAACCTAAGAGAAGGCGAAATAACAAACCCACGAAGATCACTCAAAGCGCGAAGGCGAAGCGCAAATAGTCCCTTCAGTGCAGTAAACTGAATCCACTACCTCCCAATGTTTCTATGGGTACACGCCGCAAATCCCGCGAGATGGTGTTGCAGATGCTCTTCCAGGCCGACATGGGCAAGCAGAGCGTCGACCAGGTGCAGAGAACGTTCTGGGCTGAACATGCGGCGGCGAGCGCGGAGGTTCGCGGATTTGCCGAGGATCTGTTTCGCGTGGCGACGGACCGCGTTGCGGAAATCGATAAGCTAATTGAAGGCCACGCGCAGCACTGGCGCATGGAGCGCATGGCAGCGGTGGACCGCAATCTGCTGCGGGCCGGAGTTGCGGAGTTTCTGGCCTATCCGGACACGCCGCGCGCGGTAGTGATCAATGAGGCGCTTGAAATCGCCAGAAAGTTTTCCAGCCCGGAATCGGTACAGTTTGTTAATGGCGTTCTCGATAGCGTCGCCAAAGATTTGACTAAGGCTGTTTAGCGGGCATCATTCTGCAGGAATAGTCCTCCGCAGTTTTCAGATCTTTCCCGTCGCGCTGCATTGCTTCAGCTCCACGGGAACTTTCCCCGAAATCAGCATTTATGGCCGAACCGCCAATAGGTCCAGCTGGCAGTTATTAGCATTGAAGCAGAAGCCGTTTGTGGAGTTTGGCAGCGGCTGAAACGAGATCTGATTTTGATCGATCGCCAAAACGGTGCTGACCTGGTGTAACAATCCGTCGGAGCCCGCAACATAGATTAAGGTTCCATCGGCGGTGATATCTGCGGCAGTGGGAGTTGCATTGTTCACTAGCGGGATGCCCGTGGTGGCTCCAGTGCTGAAGTTGTAAACGAGGATGCTATTGCGGTCGCTGGCAACGATGTAAGCCTGGGTTGTACTGGGAGACATGAAGAAATTGATTGGGGTAAACGCTCCCTGGCCGATATTGACGTGGAGCATGATTGGCGCGTTCGGAGTCGGAGCGTTTGGAGCTGAAACAGCGAGCGCGACGGGCTGCGGACAAAGAGTGTTGAGCGGCGGCATAGAAGTATTGGTGGCGATGACGTCGATGCCAGTGTTGTCGATCCCAAAGAAAAAGTCGAGGCCCGTGGTATCGAGAGGTGTGGGGATAACGGCCTTGCTTCCCGTGGAAACGTTGCCTGCGGGCACCATCCTTAAAAAAAGAGGCGGGGATGGGAGCAGCGTGGGCAAGGGAGTGGGCGGGGTCAGAGTGACCGAGGAATTGTCGCAGGTGTTGTAAATCGAGAAGGCGCCGGGGTAGGTTGCGGGCGCGATTCCACCCGAGAGCATGGCAAACGATCCGCTGGAAGAGAACACTACGGAACTGGCGGGCCCGGTCAAGGTGATCGGTGGCTGCAGCGCCTCGAGAGATGAATAGATATAGAGCGAAGTGCCGCCGTTGGCCAGGATGAAAGCTTTGAGTCCGTCGGGAGAGAATGTCGCCGCCGTGGCATTATTGATGTTCAAGGCCACGGTGCTGGAGGTGGTCTGGGTCGATGACGTGGATGAAGATGAGGACGAAGATCCCGACGCCGCGGAAGTAGTGGTCGTAACGGTGGCGACGTATACCTGATTGGGAGTATCAATGGTGTCTGAAAAGATAGCCATTCCGCCGTTGGGTGAAACTCCAATCACCTTTCCGGCTATCACTCCTCTCTCGGTGCCAGGCGCTGCGAGGCCGGTGAATGCGCCGGTAGAGCTTCCGAGATTCGCCGGGGAGACAAGGACGGCGCCGAATTGGCTGCCCATGAAAGCGTGGTCTCCGGCAGCGTCGAAGATCAAAGAATTCGGAGGAGCAGACATGGGACTTGCTCCCCCCGAAACGTCGCTCGTGGTCGAAATGTTGTACAGACCAACAATACATAGGGGCCGGGTGTAGCAATCCTGGCTGCTTACCAGAACGCTGGTGGTAGCGGTGGAAGAGCCTGAAGAACTGCCACCGGAACCACTTCCTGACGAACCGCTTCCTGACGAACCGCTTCCTGACGAACCGCTTCCTGACGAACCACTTCCGGAAGAGCCGCTCCCCGACGAACCACTTCCCGACGAACCACTTCCCGACGAACCACTTCCCGACGAACCACTTCCCGACGAACCGCTTCCGGATGAGCCACTCCCCGAAGAACCGCTTCCGGATGACCCGCCTCCAGAAGATGAACTGGTGGCTGGCGTGACCAAGCCCGTGATAGTAGTAACTGGATATACCGGCTCGGGGATGTAGATCGAGTTTGCGGGCAGTCCAGTCGGATTCAGAGGCCATCCGATATTGCAAGTTGGAGGGGAACAACTGGCGGTAATTGCCGCTGAGCCTGTCTGCGTGGCGGAGACGCTGCAGGTCGTGCCTGCGGCGCATCCGCTGGCGCCACCAGCCGAGAGAGCGGCCGGCGAAGATGAAATCCAGGTCAGGGGCGGCTTCGGCACGACGCACCCCTGAACGTCAACGGCGGTCGCTGTAATCGTTTCGGACGTCCCCTTCGTCGTCACGAAGTTGGTAGCCGTACTGTTTTGCGAGCCTGAGACCCCAAGTTGCATCACGATACATTGCACCGGGCAGGTTTCGAAATAATAAGGTTGGCTGGAAACTCCGGAAGCGGATGCAATTACTTGTGTTTGCCCGGGGGCGCTGGGCACAGCGGTCGCCTGATTGGTAGCGACGTGATAAGAGCTGGTGATGATGGGAGTAATTGTTGTGACGCTGGAAGTGAGCTCTGTCCAGGTGAATGGACCCACGGAACTGGTGATATCCGAGCCGCTGCTGTAAGCGGTGGCCTGCAATGTTTCAACCTGATTTTGAGAAAGGCAGGCATTCGTGGGAGTGAAGGTCAGAGCGCAGGCAGCCGGTAAAGGCTGCTGGCCGGGACATGCAGGGGGCGCAGAATTTACTTGGGGGACGACGCTGACCAGAATCGTGTCAATCGGCGCATGTACAAAGATCAGCGTGGAAGGGCTTGTCACGCCAACGGCAGTGGCCGTGACGTATGCAGTGCCGATCCCATTCGGTGTGCATGTGGAATAAAGAGGGGCGTTCCACTTGCCGGCGCAAGCGGCCCCGCTCGGGGCCACGTCAACGATATCTGGATTAGTGGAGTTATAGCTGAATGCCGGCGAAATCACAGTGTTCGAAGCGTTCGCGGCGCTGGCAGTCAGTTGGATGACCGACCCAACCTGCATCGAATAACTAACGGACGGGTTTAGCGTGACTCGTACGGGATTGGGCAAGGCGCCGGCCGGTTTGTGGCCGCCGCATGCCGGAAGCAGCATGATCAGGAAGAGCGCACACACCAACGATAAAGATCGACTCGAACGCAATCTTCCCATGCACCCTCTCGTCGCCTCGCGGATAATCCGCGGGCGCGCCCTCAATGGAATGGAAAACTTGTAGTTTAGAGAAGCACGATGAATTCAGCAAGATGGCTGCGAGAGTTTTCCTGAGCGCGTTTTCCTGAGAACAGTGCGCCGAACTCGCGAGTCATCGCTGATTTCTCCGCTGTGACCGTGGGATGCAAAAAGATGGGTTGACGATGTTTCGATTGAGTTGCTATATTTGTAAGGTTCCGCGAGTTAATCCAGGCTTGCTGTAAGCCGTCGCTCTGGGAAAGTGTGTGGAGTGACGGTAGAGTTTGAGAAATGCGTTTCCGATGAATAGAAGGAATTATCGGAAGCTTCCTCGCTGAAACGTCCCGCGCTGCCTTTCGCCCTATCAACAGGGTTTTCTGGCGCTCCTGATTCAGGTGCGGCAGTTGCCTGCGAAAGGATATGCGGGACCAAGCTGGCGATACGGAGTGCCCCCGCAGTTTGGCCGGGCGCCACCGTCGGCAGCGTAAATCAAGTTGGGTATCCCAGAATCTCTCGCTGCGATTTGTGTGCGGCGAGAAGGATGGCTGACCGATTGGTTTGCCAGCCCGGAGCGTGAAGTTGGCACCGGTGAGCTTGAGCGCTGCGCGTTGTTTGGTCGATGTGCAATGTGCCGTAGCGGTGGTGGAAGAAGGAGCGGCAAAGAGTGCCTACATTCAATCAGCTGGTAGCGAAGGGCCGCAAGCGGCCGCGATACAAAACGGCCAGTCCGGCGCTGGAGGGGTGTCCGCAAAAGCGCGGAGTTTGCACCCGCGTGTACACGCAGACGCCGAAGAAGCCGAACTCGGCCTTGCGCAAAGTGGCGCGCGTTCGCTTGACGAACGGGATCGAGGTTACGACTTATATTCCCGGCGTTGGCCACAATTTGCAGGAGCACTCGATTGTGCTGATCCGCGGCGGCCGCGTGAAGGATCTGCCGGGTGTGCGCTATCACGTGATCCGTGGAACGTTGGATGCGGTGGGAGTTGCGGGCCGCCAGCAGGGAAGATCGAAGTACGGCGCCAAGAGAGCGAAGAAGGGCTAACAGGAGCAAAAGCTGAATGCCACGTAAAGGACATACCGTTAAACGAACCGTGCCGGCCGACGCCGTTTATGGCTCGGATCTGGTGACGAAGTTCATCAACTCGATGATGTGGCAGGGCAAGCGCAGCACCTCCGAACGCATCTTCTATACGGCGCTAACCAAGGTGCAGGAAAAGGGCGGCGCTGAAGCGCTGGTGCTGTTCAAGAAAGCCGTCGAGAACACCAAGCCTCTGCTCGAAGTGAAGACGCGGCGGGTGGGCGGAGCGAACTATCAGGTTCCGGTGGAAGTGAATGCGGATCGGCGCACCTCGCTGGCGATCCGCTGGATTTTGACTTATGCGCGCGGCCGAGCGGAAAAGGGCATGATCGACAAGTTGAGCAACGAGTTGCTGGACGCCGCCAACGGAAAAGGCGCAGCCATCAAGAAAAAAGAAGATGTACACCGCATGGCGGAGGCCAATAAGGCGTTTGCGCATTACCGGTGGTGAGAAGTATTGAGAATGAGTTGGAGCCCAGAAAGAGTTAATTGTCGTGCCTAGAACAGTCCCATTAGAGCGTTGCAGGAACATCGGCATCATGGCCCACATCGATGCCGGTAAGACCACTACGACGGAGCGCATCCTGTTTTATACCGGACGCACGCACCGTATCGGAGAGGTCCACGAAGGCACTGCGACCATGGACTGGATGGAGCAGGAGCAGGAGCGCGGCATCACGATTACATCGGCCGCCACGACCTGCACCTGGCGAGACATTCGCATCAACATTATCGATACTCCCGGCCACGTCGATTTCACGGCGGAAGTCGAACGTTCTCTGCGCGTGCTGGATGGCGCCGTGGCGGTGTTTGACGCGGTTCACGGCGTGCAGCCGCAGTCGGAAAAAGTCTGGCGGCAGGCCGATAAGTACGGCGTTCCGCGCATTTGCTTCATTAATAAGATCGACAAGATGGGCGCAGATTTCGAGCATGCGGTCGATACCATCCGCAAGCGCCTGAGCGCGAAGCCGGTTGCCATTCAGATTCCCATCGGCCAGGAAGATAAATTCAAGGGAGTCGTCGATCTGATCGGCATGAAGGCGATTGTGTGGGTCGATGACACCATGGGCGCGGAATACGTCACCGAAGAGATTCCCGCCGAGCTGAAGAAGAAAGCGGAAGCGTTCCACGCGCAGCTGGTTGAAACCATCGCGGAAAACGACGACGAAATTCTGCATAAGTTTCTGGAAGGCGAAGAAATTACTGCCGACGAACTGCGCGCGTCGCTGCGTAAGTCGACGATTGCGTTGAAGGTGTTTCCGGTTGTGGTTGGAACCGCGTTTAAGAACAAAGGTGTGCAGCCGCTGCTCGATGCGGTGGTGGATTATCTTCCTTCGCCGCTCGATGTTCCGGAGACGCACGGGAAGAACCCGGATAATGGCGCAGAAATCACCCGCAAAGCCGATGACAAAGAACCTTTCTCCGCGCTGGCTTTTAAGATTATGGCTGATCCGTTTGTGGGCCAGCTGACGTTTATTCGCGTCTACTCCGGGCAATTGAAGTCGGGTGAATCGGTATTAAACGTTCGCACCACCAAGACCGAGCGCATTGGCCGTCTGCTCAAGATGCACGCCAACAAGCGGGAGGAGATCAGTGAGATTCTGGCGGGCGACATTTGCGCCGTCGTCGGGCTGAAAAACGTCGGCACGGGCGACACCATTTGCGACGACCGGCATCCGATCGCGCTCGAATCGATCACGTTTGCCGTCCCCGTGATTTCGGTTGCGGTTGAGCCGAAAACGAAAGCCGACCAGGAAAAAATGGGCATGGCGCTGGGCCGCCTGGCGCAGGAAGACCCGACGTTCAAGGTTCATACCGACCCCGATAGCGGACAGACCATCATTAGCGGCATGGGCGAGTTGCACCTGGAAATCATCGTCGACCGCATGATGCGCGAGTACAAAGTCGAAGCCAATGTCGGCAAGCCGCAGGTGGCATATCGCGAAACTATCCGAAAGCACGCCGAGGCCGAAGGCAAATACATTCGTCAGACCGGCGGACGCGGCCAGTACGGGCATGCGAAGATCAAGCTCGATCCCCAGCCGGCCGGCACCGGTTACGAATTCGTCAACGACATTATTGGCGGTTCGGTCCCGAAGGAATTTATCAAGCCGATCGATCAGGGAATTCAGGAGGCCCTCGAAGGCGGAATTCTCGCCGGCTATCCTATGGTCGATGTGAAGGCGACGCTTTACGACGGCAGCTATCACGATGTCGATTCGAACGAAATGGCGTTCAAGATTGCCGGGTCGATGGCGTTCAAAGAGGCTGCGCGCAAGGCATCTCCGGTATTGCTGGAGCCGGTGATGTCGGTAGAAGTTGTCACGCCGGAAGATTACGCCGGCGTGATCATGGGTGACCTGAGTTCACGCCGCGGACGCATCGAGGGCATGGAGCATCGCGCCGGCTCGCAGGTGATCAAGGCGATAGTCCCGCTGGCGGAAATGTTCGGCTACGCGACCCATATGCGTTCGTCGACGCAGGGGCGCGCCGAGTACTCGATGCACTTTGCCCGGTATGAGGAAGCCCCGCGCTCGGTTGCGGAGGAGATCATCGCAAAAGTGCAGGGGACGGCGAAGTAGAGGCGCTCGCGTGAGCGTGTGCAGATTAGACATCCTTTGGCGCCAAATGTCGGCGCCTCGGGATGACAAGTAAAGGTTGAGGAAAGAATATGGCGAAAGAGAAATTTGACAGAACCAAGCCGCACTGCAACGTAGGGACGATTGGTCACATTGACCATGGCAAGACGACGTTGACGGCGGCGATCACCAAGGTGTTGTCGAAGCACAATCCGAAG
>Ga0210398_10006472_pt1 | contig 10763 bp, 11 predicted proteins | sample IncBWC4OmetaG_FD_161047 | JGI IMG/M metagenome (GOLD analysis project Ga0210398, IMG submission 161047) | Forest soil microbial communities from Barre Woods Harvard Forest LTER site, Petersham, Massachusetts, United States - Inc-BW-C-4-O | ecosystem: Environmental > Terrestrial > Soil >... | reverse complement strand
AAGGTTTTCGAGACCGCCAAGCAGAAAATCGACGCCTCAGAATTTCGCGACCTGATCGACCTGCGCAATGAATCCAGCCTGGAGATGAGAGTCGAAGGCACCATCGACCTTTTCTTCAGCGATAGCGACATGCCCATCCGCGAGCAGGAGGTGCGCCGCTACTTGCCACAGATCTCGCCGTTCGGACTAATTCTGATGCACGATGCCAGCTCACACCTGAAACAGGTCCGTGATGCGGCTCTCAAGCTCGAACGCGACGGATTGATTTCCGTAGTGCTGCTGCCGACGCCGCGCGGGTTGGTGGTCGCTCAAAAGACGGAAGGGCGGAAGTAGGCGTTGAAACACTGGAGCGGAGGGCAAGATATATGACTGCGATACGGATCTGCTTGATCGGCGATTACGATCCCAGCGTACTGGCGCATCAGGCCATTCCCAAAGCTTTGGCTTTGGCTGCCGATGGCGGCACGGTGCAACCGGTATGGCTGGATACAGAGTCTGCTCTGGATGCGGACCTGGAGCCCTACGCGGGATTCTGGTGTGTTCCTGCAAGTCCTTATCGCTCCATGGACGGAGCCCTGCGCGCTATTCGTTTCGCTCGCGAAAAGAATCGGCCTTTCCTTGGAACCTGCGGCGGATGCCAACACGCGGTTCTGGAATTTGCCCGTAACGTCATCAAGATCGCAGGCGCCGGACATACCGAGAGCGACCCATCGACGCCGGAGCCGGTGATAAGCAATCTCGCCTGCTCGCTCGTCGAAGCCGACGAAGTGTTGCGGCCGGTGCCGGGAAGCCGTCTACATCAAATTTATGGCGCCAATGAAATTCGCGAGACCTATCGCTGCAGGTACGGCCTCAATCCTGACTATCTAACTCGCCTGCTGGACGGCGGGTTGCGGGTAGGAGTGACGGGGCCTGACGGAGCAGCGCGGGGCCTCGAATTGCCTGTTCATCCGTTCTTCTTCGCAACGCTTTTCCAGCCCGAGAGATCCGCTCTCAGAGGCGACAGTCACCCGCTTATCAAGGCCTTCGTTGGGGCAGCTTCCAACCACTTCCCTGCTCGCTAGCGGGCTGCTGAAAAACTCCGGATATGATTTTGAAGGGGCGTAGCTTTAGCTACGCCGTAATAAGCATTTTATTTTTTGTCATAACGAATCCGGCGAACCGGGGCCCCCGACGAGCGCCGCTTTTGCGCTTGTTGGGGTGAAGTTCAGCCGGCGAGGGATATGCTTTTCGAGTTTTTCAGCGGCCTGTTAGGCGATCTGTCAGCGGCTCCCCGATCCATCGCGATTTCGATCTCTGATAGCGTTGGCGTCGAAAACGAGCTACGATTCCGCGAATCGACATCTCGCGGCTCACGGGTATCGCGACCCGCCGCGACCAAACTCAAGTCGTCTTCGAACTGCAATGTGGAGGTGCAACATGCGCTGTGCACGCTACTTAATTCTCTGCGGATGGCTGATTTGTTCTCTATCCGGATGGTCGCAGAACACCAAGATCGTCATCCCCGCCGGAACTCCCGAAGACAAAGACCTCGCGGCTATTGCGGCGGAGCCCGAGGCGCAGAAGCGAATCCCACTTTATGACGACTTCATCAAGAAATATGCAGGCAATAACGCCGCCGTTGCTTATGCAGAATGGCAGCTATCCCAGCAGTACCTGAGCGCAGGCGACACTGCCAAGGCGCTGGAGGACGGAAACAAGGCGCTTGAACTTGTGCCTAACGATCTGGACGTCCTGGTTTCGCAAGTCAGCGTAGCTCAGGCGATGAAAGACAACGGCAAGATTGTTGATTACGCAGTGCGCGGGGCCGCGGTCTTCAACTCGATCTCGACCCAGGCCAAACCTGCAGACGTACCCGATGCAGAATGGAATGCCCGAATCGCGGAGGATCAAGAGTCAGCGCGATCGAACTATGACTTCCTGGAAGCCGCTGCTTACAACGCGATCGCCGCTGAGCAGGACCCGGGAAAGCGCATGACTTACATTGAGTTGTTCACCCCCGCGTTTCCGAAGTCGAAATTCGAACCGCAAATATCGCAGCTGGCTCTCTACAGCTTGCAGCAACTCAATCAGCCGCAGCGCCTGGAGGCGTACGGGGAGAAGGCGCTTGCCGCCAATCCGGACAGCATTCCGACTTTGCTCATGCTCGCCAACGCGTACTCGGAAGATCCCAAGCAGGTAGGTAAAGCAGTGACCTATGCGAACAAGGTCATCGCACTGACTGGCGCAAACCCGGCAAGCCTGGACAAGCAACAGACGCTGTCGGCTGGGGTGGCGCATTCCACGCTGGGATATGCCTATTTGAAAGAGGAAAAGTTGACAGCGGCGGTCCCAGAACTTAAGACGGCCGTCAATATGCTGCAGAACGATCCGCAAGCACAGCAGGCAGCACTATTCCGCCTGGGTTATGCCTATGCCAAGCAGAACCACAGGGCAGAATCTGTTGCCGCTCTGCAGAAAGCCGCGGCCATCGACGGTCCCTACCAGGGACCAGCCAGGCAAATGCTGGCGAAAGTAAGCGCAACCGGCAAACAGTAGCGAATTTGAAGCGTTAGCCTATTTCTTGATCAAGGCGTCGGAGAGCAGGTGAGCTTTAGTAGCAAGATTGTAAGCTCGCTCGAAATCGCCCTCTCCAGTCGCCTTTTTCGACTGTGCGATGTAGGAGTGGATCTGATTCACGATCTCTTCCTCATCGTGCGATAAAGTACGGTTCAGACCGTTCACAGTTTTCTCCGTTGTGTCGAGTAACTGGGCCGTGGTCTGCTTCTGCTGCGATAACTGCGCGCTGGTAACATCTGCCGCAATCGCTTTGTCCGGCGGTCCTTCGGGGGCGGCGGGATTGGCGGGTGGGTGAGCAACTGCGACCGTGCTATTGCTGCCGCCGCCCGCCACAGTTGGGGCGCTTGCCGGACTGCTCTGGGTGCCGACAGGAGGCGATACCTGCTTTTTCTGTTTGTGGTGGGTGGTTGGCTTCGGCTTCGGAGGCTCCGGAGCAGGCGGTTCCTGGTTCGTCACCGGCGGCGGCGGCGGTGGGGTCGCCTCGGAAATCTCGTCTGGCAGGGGAACCGCAACCGTATCGACTGGAGCCTTCGCCTGGCTCGGGAGCTGAGGCTTTTTCTTGACGCAGCCTGCCAGCAGAAGCAGTGCAATCAGCAGCGTCGAAACGGCGAATTGGCGGCCAAGTTTCATCTATCGTTTACAAACACCTACATGGCACAGCTCCGGCGAGCGCAAATGGTGAAAAGCGCCAGAATCCTGTTCTTATGATAAACGTGCCCACTGAAAAACGCATTTACAACGGCCCGTATGTCAGGATGGGTCTTGCTTGCGTCTCATGTTCGAGTGATGACTTCCGCCCTTTCATATTTCTTGGCGTCGGCTAAAGGGAGCGCCAAACGAAACGTTGTTCCCCGACCCATTTCGGTCACGAAGTCGAGGGCTCCGTTGTGAAGCTGAAGAACGCGGTAGCTCATCGCCAAGCCAATGCCGCTGCCCGTCTTCTTGGTAGTGAAATACAGGTTAAAAATCTTGTCGCGGACGTCAGGAGGAATGCCGGCTCCCTGATCGTGCACTTCGATAGTCGCGGCCGTCTCCTGCTGCCGGGCGACAATTTTGAGAACACCACCGTTCCTCATTGCCTGCACGCCATTAAGAACCACGTTCAGCAAAGCCTGCTTGATAAGGTCCGCATCGGCCCTCACCGGCAGTGCTTCACTCGTCAGATGGGTCTCGACTTTCACCCCGTCACGCGCCGCTTCCGGGGAAGCTAATACGGCTACGTCTTCGATTAGGCGTCGCAAATCGAATTCCGTCAACCGCAATTCCACCGGGCGGTTGAAATCCACCAGGGTCTGCACCACGCGATCGAGGCGATGAATCTCGCGGTCAATGATGTCCATGTGGCGGCCAGTGTCGGGATCAACCTCGCGCATCTTCTCGCGTAGCAGTTCCAGATGAACCACAATGGCGTTGATGGGATTCTTGACCTCGTGAGCCACGCCGGATGTGAGTCTTCCAATGGCGGCCAACCGGCGCGATAGCTCGATCTCGTTCTCGATACGCCGAACTGACTCCGCATCGCGCATGGTAAGCAGGGCCCCGATCCGCTCACCGCGTTCAGCAATGAAATCCAACGCGATCTGGATGCGGCGACCATTCTCCAATTCAATTTCGCGCTGGGGGATCGGCTGGTGCAAGGCGAATGCGTCCAGGATAATGCGACCCAGTTTGGTGGTGTCGGTGAAAACGTCCTCAACTACACTGCCCAGAATTTCTCCCCGCGGTCGGCCCACAAAGCGCTCTGCTGACGCGCTCACCAGCACGACTCGAGTGTCGCGGGTGAAAAGTACTAACCCGTCCTGCAACGTTCCCATGATCTGGTCGAGGTTTTCTTTCAGGGCACTGAATACCTCTTTCACGTCCCGGATCTGACGACCTAGCCGGTCGATCTTGGTGTTGACGATCCCGTATTCGTCCGTCGCTTCAGGATCAGGTTCTGGCTTCCCGTCGGGAACTCCCGCCGTCATTTGGTCGAGGCGTCGGCCGATTGCCTCCAAAGGGCGGAGTGCAATGTTGGACACGCCGGCAGCTAACGCGAGCGAAACCAGAATCGCGGTAATTGAAAAAGTGAGCGCGCGATTCAACTGGGGCTGGACTTCACTCTTGAGAAAAACCGTTGAAATGCCCACCCGGATATCTCCGAAGGGCTGGCCCTCGCGCTGCAGAGGAAGGTACACATCATAAATCCGCGGAGCGCCATACACGACTTCGAGCTGCCTGAGAAAGCTGCCGTTGCGCACTTTCAAGAAATCTTCGCGTTGCTCCAACTGGGTACCAATGGCTGCCGGATCAGTGTTTACAATGGCGCGCCCGTGAACGTCGGCAATGGCAGCATCGGAGATCGTCGGGGAATAACCAACTACGGCCTGGAGAAGCGTGTTCAGCCCCGGGTCTGACTTCAACGCTTCGTCCAGTACCGCCTCAACCTGTTTGGGGTCGTTCTCATTGGCGAACGTACTGCTTAGATCGACTTGCGTAGCCTCTCGAGCGCTCTCACGGATTTCCTTGGCAACAAAGTCGGCGCTGTCATAGGCCTCGGTCGTGCGTTGTCTCACCAGGCGCGATACGTACAGATAAGAGAACGCTGCAACCAGCGCAAACACCATACCGCTGATAGCCAGCACCAGCTTTGTTTTTAAGCGCATTCGGCTCATTGGGAGACAACTCACCCTGCAGGGTATTGCCGGAATGATATCAGCCCGCTCCATCCCGCGAAAACCTGGCAGCCTTATGCCAGGACATCGGCCAGTCAGGCATCAAGGTTGGCGCGACTTGCGGATATGGCGAGTTCCATTGGGGCTATTCGGGGCTATTCAAACGCCGGTCAAAAATTGGGCCGGATGGGCTCAATCGTCGCGGGAACAACGAAAGCTGCCGAATTTGCGTCTAATCAACGGGCGTTTGGGAGCTTTCGCCGTCGGAACAGAGCGAGTATTGTATTGGCTGAACAATCAGGAGAACAAGGTGGCCCAACCCGCAACTGAAGAGAATAAGAAACTAAAGGCTGAGACCGTTACCCAACTACGCACGTTGTCTCACGATCTCAGCAACTATATTGAAACGATCATGCAGGCTTCTTACCTTCTTGCGCAAGCGAAACTTGACGACCCCAACCAGAAGTGGCTGGAGTTGATCGACAAGGCGTCGCAAGACGCCGCCCGCATCAATCGCGAGATACGCGAGATACTGCGAGCTCAAAGTTGATGGTTGCGCCTGCAATGCATTTGCAAACATGATCGCGAGTTGGAGCCGGCAAGGGCACCAACTCGCGATCGGTTTCTGATGAGCGAAGCGCCGGCAAAAAGGCCCTTGGACTGGGAGTACGACAAAATGTCGATGTTAGGACCGTTGAACCCGGCCGCATTCGCGGCCGAGGGACCGGCTACGGTGGAAGCATCTGCACCCAGTTTCAGCTTGCCGGAGGGGGCTTAATCCGCTCCTCTCTCGGTCATTACCAGCAGCACGTAGTCGATGCGGTGCTTGCCAACTGCGGCCCCAGACTGCCGGTATCCAGCGCGCACATCGCCGGAGCGCTTCGGGATCTGGGGCTCGTTTCCCAATTGCTACATTTTGCTAGTTTTGCCATTGAGAAGGGTAATCAGGGCCTGGCCAGCAGGTGTGGGCGTAACCCCGCCGCCCACGATCTCGCGGGCGCTGACTGACTTGTCGTAAAGTCGCTGGTTCGCGTCACTGTCAGGGCTAAGCGAGGCGCCGTCGAGTGATACGCCAGCGAAAAGTCCGGAAGTCCGGGAATAGGTCAGCATGTCAGCAGTACTCGTACTCGCGCTAGCTCCGGAACCGGCCGCTGCGGTCGCGTCGCTGCCGACCTTAACCTTGCCGTCCAGTACCTTGTTCGCCGCCGACGGCGCCATCACCAGGATGATGAAATCTTTAGCCGTGCCGCCGACTTGAAAACCGGCGCTGGCCCCACCGATGCTGTACATGGCGGGCGGTCCAAATTTGCCAGTGAAGTTAGCTCCCTCGCGGCAAGTCATCGGGCCGCGACCGCCAGTTCCACCGATGCCGATGGCGAACTTCTTAACGCTGGGCAGAATGATGATGCAATCAGCCTTCGCGACGGTGCCGGCCGGAACGTCCTTGCTGCCGACCATTGCCCGTAACACGGTGTCGGCATTTCTGATGGTCTCCTCGTCTTTCGATTTGTCGGCGCCCCAAACTGGCAGTGCCAACCACATAATCCCTAATACGAGCAGAACAGGTACGGATCTCTTGACTAATACTTTCATTTTGTTCTCCTATGGTGCTGAATTGTCCGAATGCTCTTCGGCATGTCCTGTTTATCGAGGACGGTTTTCAGAACGTTGGTCGACTCGGACAAACGTTTCGACATTTTGTTCTGGGCGAAAAGGGGCAGCGCAACTGCGAAGCACACCATCAGTAAAACAATCTTCTTTCCAGTAGAACAATCTCCTTTGTTATCGGAATCCTTTTGTTGGCCCGCCATAAAACTTTAAAACAGTGCCACGATTTCCACAACCGGAAAGGTGGCTACCGATTATGGCATGAGTTGTAGTTGCGCCCTCTTTTCCCGACAAATTACACCCTTAACGAGGAGGGCGCGCCCGTGTCCGAAAAGCGATTGCGCGCCATGAGGTTCACGAAACAAGTTTCGCGTCCATGGTTATGGTGGCCTTAAGGACGCGGGATACTGGGCATCCCTTTTCGGCGTTTTGCGCGGCTTCGTTGAATTTCGCCGGATCGGCGCCCGGTATTTTCGCGGTCACATCAAGATGCACAGCGGTAATGCTAAAGCCGGCGTCCGTCTTGTCCAAGGTCAAAGTTGCGTTCGTGTCGATGCTCTCCGCTGTCATACCAGCGTTTCCCAGCTGCGCAGAAAGCGCCATCGAAAAGCAGCCCGCGTGCGCTGCCGCAATTAGCTCTTCCGGATTGGTTCCTACACCATTCTCAAAACGAGTGCTAAAAGAATATTGCGTTTGGTTAAGCACTCCGCTTTGCGTGGAGACCGTCCCCTTGCCATCTTTCAAACCACCTGACCAGTGAGCACTGGCTTTACGTTGCATACTGCCCTCCCAAAACAAAATTTATTCTGCTTCACATTACACGAGTGTGGAGAAGGTCGCGAAGGCCGGAGAATCTCGGAAATGAAACGCACGCTTGAATTGCTGTTGACTGTAGCCATATCTAGTAGAAATCGGAACAACTGAGGAAATAACCGCATCGAGGACAGACCAACTTGCATTGACTTTCCTGAAGCTCTTCGGAGCAATTGGGACACGACCGCATCGCCCGTGCCGCCATGTCAGGCGTCCCTATCGCCACAGCTTTCTGGTTCGGCCCAGGAAATGAGCCAGCAGATGAATCTATTTTCATTGCCAGATCAGATAAACTTCACTGTGGTAGTCAGGATAAACAATCTCAGAGCCTCGCGCCGAAAAAAATGGACACCTTGCCCCTAAGGGAATTGACTCCCCCAATGGTACATGTACCTTCGTGACTCGCCCCCGAAAAATTTTGTCTAGAATTTAGTAGGAGCGTCTCTATAATGCGAAATGGGGCTCTTCCTTTGTATCCGAGCAACAAGACCTCGAAGTTGCTGTTTTTCAAAGGAATTCTGACTCAATCGTATAGTTGAAAGTGGCGTGTTTACTATTTAGTTAACTTGTTCCCGTAAATTTCTCGTGGCCTAATTAGGGAATGTGTTTCAAGACCACATTAGCCAAAAAGTGCTCTTCTTTGATAAGAGCCCTCAACGCTTGATGATCTCGGTTGTCCCAAAAAGGGAGACCCTTCCAAACAGTGCCGTGACGGCCTATAGAGACGCAGAAGACTCAGAAGCAAAGATTGGAATGAGGAGGTTGTACTCCATGAAAAAGACGACGATCGCCGCCCTTGCCGCTCTCATGTTAGCCGGTGCTCTCAGCGCCGCCAGCGAAGCAGCCTCAATCATTTCGTTGCGCTCTGTAGCAGTAGTGGGCGAAGGCTCAACATCCTTCGCGATGCCATTAGTGCTGTCCCCCGACGCGCCGAATACCGATACCACTTCACTCCGCACACAATTCTAAAAATTCAGGTCGTTTAACGACCCAGGAGACCCTTTCCATGAAAAACATTTTGACTACAACTCTTGCTACTCTGTTGCTGGCCACGGCAGCCTGCGCGGCCACCAACTCTCAGCCAGCCGCCATTACCTCCTCCGTCGATAGCCAAGGCATCTCGCTGCCTTGTAGCAGTCCGGTGCCCTGCACCAGTCAAATTGCGCTTTCGCCCAGCGAAGGTTCGCCCATGCCCGTCTGCCAGCCCGGCCACAATTGCAATGACGACGTGCGCCTGAGTGCCAGCGAAGGCTCGCCCATGCCCGTCTGCCAGCCCGGCCACAACTGCAATGACGATCTGCGCCTCACTGCCAGCGAAGGCTCGCCCATGCCCGTCTGCCAGCCCGGCCACAACTGCAATGACGATCTGCGCTTCACTGCCAGCGAAGGCTCGCCCATGCCTGTCTGCCAGCCTGGCCACAATTGCAACGACGATCTACGTCCGACTACTATGGCCCTCTAGTGGGGCGAGTAATGCACCTTTTCGAGCTAAATGCTGTCCCAGAAAGGAAGTAATCCGGATTAGGTTACCGAGATTTGCCAAAATCTCGCTTGTGTTGCGTTGACTTCACAGATATGCTTCTGGTTAGAAGTCATGCATCTACGCCCCACTGACTACGTGCTCTGGATCGCGACGCCCCTTCTGCAAATGGGGGTTCTGATTGCGATGATCAAACGTGGCCTGCATCGCGACTACCCTTACTTTTTCAATTACACGATCCTGCAGGTAGTGGGCGTACCGGTTTTGTACATCATCCTCACCCGTTCGTACTCGGTTTACTTCTACGCCTATTACGTCAATATCGCGCTGAGCGTCTTGATTTCGTTTGCGGTGCTGCAGGAAATCTTCAGAGATGCCTTCCGGCCTTACGAGGCGCTGCGGGATCTTAGTGTCATCCTTTTTCGCTGGTCGGCATTGGTTGTTTTGCTGGTCGGAGTGATGTGGGCAATTAACGGCAACGGCGCCCACAAGTCTGACAATGGCGCTGTCGTCGATGCTATCTTGCTGGCTGAACGCAGCGTTCGCCTCATGCAATGTGGACTCGTCTTCTTCTTGCTGCTTTTTAGCGAGTACCTGGGCATCTCGCGCCGTAGTCCGCTGTTCGGCATCTCGCTGGGATTCGGTTTGTTCGCGGCGGTAAACATGCTGGTTGCCACCGCTATGACCCACCATGGAATCCTGAAGCAATCGACCTTGCGTCACATCAACAGCGAAGCTTATCTGGTAGCTATCGTGCTCTGGTTGGGTTACACACTGGCGGCGGCTCCCTCGAAAAGCGAACTTGTCGAAGCGGTGGAGCGATCAAAAGATTGGAATTCGGCGCTGGAGGATGCCCGCGTGCAACCGGGAGCAGACAGCTTACTGGATACCATGGATCGCACGGTTGAACGCTTGCTTTATCCCCGCGAAGAATCAAAAGTCAATATCTCAACTGGACACAGTTAGCGACGAAGTTCGCCATTTCCCGCGGCCCTTTCACCTCTCACTGAAATGAATCTTTCTTTTTAAACCGGAGTCTTGGTTTTTCGGGCTGGATTGAAAAAAGGTAGCTGACGCACCGTGGCCGCCACCTTGTACCGGACCGCCTCAGCCGTCATCTCGATGTGCAGATTTGTACCCGCCTTGGCATGCTGGGGACTTACGCTGGCAAGAACAATCAATTCTTTTAGCAGGGGCGACCATGTGGTCGAGGTTGCTTTGCCCACCTGCTCCTGGCCCTTATACACCGGCACATGAACGCGTGAAGCTACGGCTGGAGTCTGGGGGGCCAGGCCGAGCCGATCGAAAAGCCGTTCCACCTCGTTCCAGTCAACTTCGAGTCCCACCAGCAGGCGCTTCGGTCCGCTTTCCTTCTCCTTCATCAGGACGTCGCGGCCGATGAAGTTTTCCTTCTCATAGTGCACCAGTTTGCCTAAACCCAATTCGGCGGGAGTGTATTTCTGGGATGGGATAAGGGCCTTCTTACTGCTGATGTAGTCCACGTCGGCGAGAATCAATCCGGCTTCGATCCGGGCCACATCCAGAGCCAGCATTCCGGTTGGATGAATGTCGAAACTGCGACCTGCCTCCATCAGCGCGTCCCACACTTTCACTGCGTCTTTCCACGGCATCCAGATCTCGTACCCGAG
>Ga0210398_10006470_pt1 | contig 10766 bp, 11 predicted proteins | sample IncBWC4OmetaG_FD_161047 | JGI IMG/M metagenome (GOLD analysis project Ga0210398, IMG submission 161047) | Forest soil microbial communities from Barre Woods Harvard Forest LTER site, Petersham, Massachusetts, United States - Inc-BW-C-4-O | ecosystem: Environmental > Terrestrial > Soil >... | reverse complement strand
CTGCCGGCCTATTGCCAAGTGAAGGGCTACATCGCTCCACAGGTAGGCTTTGAGATTCGGCTGCCCGCAAATAGTTGGAATGGAAGATTTATGGAGACAGGATGCGGGGGGACCTGCGGGCGCATTATGATCGGTTGGCTTTGTCCCGATGCGCTGCGAAGGGGCTACGCGTGCATCACCACCGACATGGGCCATCAGGATCAATCGGGCGGCGGCCTGTGGGCCTACAACAATCTGCAGGCAAAAGTTGATTGGGGCTTTCGTGCCACCCACGTGACGGCGTTAGCGGGAAAGGCCATCACTGAGCAGTACTACAAAAAAGCACCCTCGAAATCCTATTTCGTTGGATGTTCGACCGGCGGTCGGCAAGGCATGGTCGAGGCCCAACGTTTTCCCTGGGATTTCGACGGGATCATTGCGGGTGCGCCAGCCTCGGATCAGTCTGGCACCATCATGGTTCGACTCTCGGCTGCTCTCGCGATGAGAGGCAAAGATGGAAGACCGATCTTAAGTTCGACTGATCTCCAATTTGTTCACAACGCAGTCCTTGCCGCGTGCGACATGAACGATGGCGTTAAAGACGGTCTCATCGGGGATCCTCGCGCTTGCCACTTTGATCCACTGAAGTTGGCATGCAAGGGAGATGCAAAAACCGAGTGCTTATCCATGGACCAAGCCAACGCGTTGAAGAAGATATATACCGGGCCGATGACATCGACGGGCAAGGAGATTTACACAGACGGCGCACTGATGCCGGGGGCCGAACTCGCCTTTGGCAGCTATTTCGAATCCGAGTCATCCTCATTCGATGGGGACTTTCTCCGGTACATGGCTTTCGTTCCGGCCCCAGGCCCAAGTTGGCGGCCAAGTGATGTGAATTTCGATCGCGATTATCAGCGCTTTGGAATGATGGAGGCTCTCTACGCGGGCACCAATCCCGATCTGCGTAAATTTAAAGCAGCTGGTGGAAAAATCATTCTCTATCATGGCTGGTCCGATGCGGGTCCAGGGGGAATCCCGCCGTTGAAAACAGTTGAATACTATGAAACAGCCGAGAAGACCATGGGCGGAGCTGCAGCGACGCGGGAATTCTTTCGCTTATTCATGATTCCCGGCATGGGTCACTGCGGTGGGGGAGAAGGCGCCGATGACATTGACTATCTAAGCTATCTCGAGCGCTGGGTTGAGAAAGGACAGGCCCCCGATGTCATGGTGGGCAAACACGTCGACAGGGAGCAATTTCTGAGGACCCATAATTGGAACGATGAAGCTTTCTGGGAAGAATTTGCGCGCTTCAGAAATGACCCAAAAAACCTGAAATTTTCGCGTCCGGTATATCCCTATCCTTTGCGTGCAAAGTACAACGGGCACGGAGATCCGAAGGATGCGGCGAGTTTTGAGCCGGAATCGCCCTAGTCGAACACCCGTGCCGCTGCCGACAGCACACGCTTGAGCTCGACGCCGGAGGGCGTCGCACGACCGCAGCTCGTCGATCGACCTCGCCATGACTTGTTTGAGCATGGGAGGCCGCGACCACGACGTGTGATCAGGCTCGTCGAGAGCAGTTGCTCGATCACGCGCGCGAGGCTGCGTCCGGCTTGACAGCGATCGTCGCGAATGAGTCCGGCGGCAGTTGTACCGCGAAAACGCCATTGCTCGTCCGCACCTGGACGAGTTGAGCACGGGTCAGCTCATTACGCACCAGCACGATAGTCGTGCCATCCGGATTGACGAAGGCCAGCGCATCGTCGCAGGTACCGGACACCTCGACACACTTCGCGCCGACTTCCACGAAGTGGGTCAGGTGCTTCATCAGATAGTAATCATGATTGTAGCGAAAGGTCTTCGCCGCGGCGTCTACCGTTAGCAGCGAGTTCTGCGCCCATCCCCAGGTACTCCTGCCGCTCAGATCCAGAGCAATGTTCCAATACATATAGCCACAAGCGCCGCTGCGAAAGTAGTGCTTCATCAATTGCCAACAATAGGTCGTGTAAGTCCACGCATTACGCCCGTCGCCGCACTCCTGCTCCGACTGAAAGACCGGCAATTCAGGGTACTCGCGTGAGATCGCGGGAAGCGCATTCTTGCCCGCCCATTGAACGCCTACACCTTGCAGGTATCGCGCAGCATCCGGGTCGGCCATGACGGTTTCGAGCAGCTTTGCATTGCCGCGTTCCAGGGTTCCGAAGAAAACCTGCACATCGCGGCGGCGCATCTCCGGACCAAGGTAGCGGAGGAATCGCACTAGGCCTTCCGGCGTCCACGTACAACTGGGAAAAATCTGCGCGGAGTTGAACTCATTCTGCGGCATGACCATGTTCACCCGAATCCCTTCAGCTCGATACGCGTCGATGTAGCGGCCGAAGTAGCGCGCGTACGCCTCCAGATAGCGCTGCTCCTGAATGAACATATCCTCGCCTTCGTGGCCGACTTGATCGGGCCGGATGCCGTTTCCCGTTGCGTTGGGAGCACTTACGGATCCTGCCTCGGCGTAGAAACGGTTACGCTTCATCCAGCTGGGTGGAGTCCACGGAGAGGCCCATAAGCGCAGCTGGGGCTGGTACCGCTGCGCTGCGCGCACAAAGGGGATCAACCTCTTCCTGTCGTGCTCGATCGTAAAGGCTCGCAGATCGAAATCGCCGTCCGTCTCATCGTAGGTGTAGGCCTCGGTGGCGAAGTCGTTCGCGCCGATCGGCAGACGGCAATAGTTGAAACGGGCACCGGCTGATGGGTCGAAGAGCTCGTGCAGCACGCTCTCGCGATCCGACTCGTCGAGTGCGCACAGCGAGCTCCAACCCAAGTCGCTGAAACATGCACCGAAGCCCTGCATCGAACGTCCCCCGCGTAGTGCTCCGCTAGGATCGACGTTCAGGTGGAGCTGTTCCCACGAGAACGAGTGCGGCTTGAACACCGTCTCGATCTGCCACGGGCTGGCCTCAGTTGTGAAGACGAACCTGACTCGGTCATTCTCGAGCGGTTGGAGGAGGGGAATCTGCGCGCGAGCCGCCCGGTCGCCAAAGATCCCAGCAACGACCGCCCCCAGCGCAATTTGGGTGCACTGCGCCAGCACTTCCCGGCGATTCTTGCGCGCCGTCATGGATACCATGCCTGGCGCAGGCCACATCGAGCCATTCCAAATTTCATTTGATTATTTTAGCATGTGATCACATGACCCACGACGTAGGAGATCGCCGAAATGTCCAGGTACCCTATCGTAGCCAGTGCACTTATATTGTCAGCCGTCGGGCTCATTCTCGGCCAAGCGCACGCCGCTGGCCCCGCAGCAAGCTACATCGCATCAGCTGTTGACGATCCCGCGCGACCGGAAAACGATCGCAACCGCGATGCATTTCGCAAGCCCGCCGAGTCGCTGCAATTCTCAGGTATCAGACCAGGAGATGTCGTCGCCGACTACAATGCGCGCGGTGGATACTTCACACGGCTGTTCGCTGATGTGGTCGGAACCGGCGGCCACGTCTATGCCATCCAGCCGCTTGAAACTCTGCATTTCGTTCAGAATGAGGCCGACGATCTGGAGACGTACGTAATCCAGCAAGCGTACGTAAACCATCAATCCAACGTGACCATATTGGATGCAACTGCCCTCGAAGCCGTTCGTATTCCGAGAAAACTCGATCTTTTCTGGATTTCGCAGAACTATCACGATCTCTATAACAGAAACTTCGGCCCCGTGGACCTGGCCGCCTTCAACAAGGCCGTTTTCGATGCTCTGAAGCCTGGCGGCATTTACATCGTCCTCGACCACAGGGCTGCCACCGGTGCACCTGCCAATGTTACCCAGACGCTGCACCGAATTGACCCCGCCACCGTACGTCGCGACGTGGAAGCCGCAGGATTTCGATTTGAGGGCGAAAGTGCGATTCTCGCGAATCCCGCCGATGATCGCTCGGTCAGCGTATTCGACAAATCCATGCACGAGCATGATCACACCGATCAGTTCATTCTGAAGTTCCGTAAGCCCTGAGGACTCCACTGCCCCGGTGTGCTCAGCCATCTGTGGGCGGGTGGCGCAGGCGCTGGAATCTATGGAGATTAGGGACCAGGATCAGGCCGGCGTAGATGAGGGCCATGCCCGCGAGCTGTACGGCGTCGAGCTGCTCATCCAGCAGCAGCCAACCGGTAACCACCGCCACCAGCGGGCTGACGTCCGTTGTGCGAGACCTGCGTTCTTGGTCTTTGACGGACCGTTTCCACTATCCATTGACCCTTGTTATGAGCAGGCGGTGAACTTCGGGAGGGTTTCGCCGGAATTTTCCCTGAAACTCCTCATTACGTAGCGCGGCATCGGGTGGTGAGATGTCGCCCTTCAATGATGGGGGGTTAGCTGGTGAAGGAACACATCCAAACCGCCACAGATCGGTCGGCGGCTCAACGTTGGACTTTGGTTATCTTCTCCTTCGTACCTGCGTGCACCTTCGCGCAGACTTCGCCATTTGATACCGGCGCCAATGGGCTCGTGAGCTTCGCGCTGACGATTGGAACACCCATCGCCGTCCTCATAATTATCGGTCTTGCTATCGCGGCCGCCGTCGGCAAGATGTCCTGGGGCTGGGTGATCGGGGCGATCATCGGCATCGCAGCGATCTTCGGATCGCAGCAGATCGTGGCATGGATCCGCTCGATGTTCGGCGTCTAGGTAAGTCATGCGCGAACGGAACGCCGGCGTGACTGCGGACACCGTCTTCATCGGGGTAACCAGGCCGCCGATGCGCTTTGGGGTGACCTACGTGGCGCTCTTGGGGAATCTCGTATTCACTATGGAAGGGTTTTTGCTCACGAAGAACCTCCTGGTACTCTTGATCGCGATCCCCATCCACGGCGTGTCTGCGCTGCTCTGCGCGCGGGATGCGCGGTACTTCGATCTTCTGATTGTCTGGGGGAAGACTCGGATGTTGGCCTACTTCGAGTCCTTGAGATTCTGGAAAGGCGCGAGCTATAGCCCACTCGAGCTCGACTTGCCCGATATCGCGGGGTACCGGCGTACCCGGAGAGTCGCCTTGGGTGTTTCCGCGCCATCGCCGGTACGAACATGATCGGCCGGCGCGTCACCGCGCTTAGGCGCGAACGCCGCGCTGCATGCCGAATTCCGTACACGGCCCATATCACACCTCAAGTCATAAAGACTGAGTCCGGCGACTTCGTTCAAGTGTTTCAACTGGTCGGCGCGAGCTTCGAGAGCGCGGATGACGAGGTGCTCAACAACTGGCACGAACGCTTGAATGTTCTGTGGCGCAATATCGCGAGCGCCAACGTGGCGCTTTGGGTGCACCTCGTTCGGCGGCGCGAGCAGACGGTTAACACAGAAGAGACGATTTTCGATTTCGCTGGGCGGCTCGCCACCAAATATCGCGCCAAACTTTCGACGCAGACTTTAATGGTCAACGAGCTCTATCTCTCGGTTGTCTATCGACCGGTCAGGGGTGCAGCGCCGGGTGTGATCGCAAAATTGCTTCACAGCCGTACTTCCGCTGGACAGGCGACCGACATCGCCGATGCACGCGATGCATGCGAGAAACTCGCCCAGACGCTTTGTTCCTCGCTCGCCCGCTACGAACCCGAACCGCTGGGTATTTACACGTCTCGAAATCGTCGGTTCTCGAGTGCCCTTGAGTTCTTCGGGTTTCTGATCAATGCCGAGGGACTGACCATGCCGCTGCCGACCGCACCCTTGAATGAACTCCTTGCGATATCCCGCCCGATTTTCGGTTCTGAGACGATCGAGTACCGCCAACCGACCCGAACCCGATATGGGGCGATCTTGGGTATCAAGGAATACGCGACGCCCTCCGCAGTGGGCATGTTCAACTGCTTGCTGTCGGCGCCCTTCGAGTTTGTGCTGACCCAGTCTTTCGCCTTCTTGAGCAAAGGCACGAGTCAGGGCCTTTTGCAACGGCAATACAACCAAATGTTGAACGCCGGCGATTTCGCGGTCAGCCAGGCCGAGGAGCTGAAGGACGCACTTGATGCGGTAACCGCGAATGAGTTTGTCATGGGTGATCATCATTTCACTTTGCAAGTACTTTCCTCGGGCGATGGCTCCTTGAAGAAGCTCAACGACGACGTGGCACTCGCCCGTTCGATGCTCGCCGATACAGGCATGACCACCGCCCGGGAAGATCTTGCCCTGGAAGCTGCGTACTGGGCGCAGCTGCCGGCCTGCTTTGGCTTAAGGCCCCGTAAGGCACCGATCACGTCCCGAAACTTCGCGGCGAAGGCGTGCTTCCACAACTTCCCCGCAGGCCGAGCGACGGGTAATCATTGGGGCGATGCACTCGCGCTCCTGATCACGAGCGCCCGCTCGCCGTACTACTTCTCGCTTCACGCGAGTGATCCGAAGGATCCCGATGGCGGCAGCCGCAAGGACACCGGGCACACCTTCATCTGCGGGCCCACCGGTTCCGGCAAATCCGTCTTCATCGGATTTCTGCTGAGCATGCTCTCGCGACAGGATGTCACGCAGGTGGTGTTCGATAAGGATCGGGGTCTCGAGATATTGATCCGCGCACTGGGCGGTACGTATGTGCCACTTAAGAACGGAGTGCCGACCGGATTCAATCCGTTACAGCTGCCGTCCACGCCCGCCAATGTCGAATTCCTCAAAGTGTGGCTGCGCAGCCTGATTGGCGGAGCCGCCTCTCTTTCCATCCGCGAAGAGAGTGACCTGGATCATGCTCTCATGGGGGTACTTGCGCTCGAGCCGGCCGCGCGCCGGCTTTCGCGGCTGATCGAGTTCACCGATGCCACACGGGCAGAAGGCATCCAAGCGCGGCTCGCCCGTTGGTGCGAAAGCGCGCAAGGGCCCTACGCATGGGCATTCGACAACCCGAAAGATTCCTTGGTCAGGCAGCTATCCGGTCGCGCGCTGTTTGGAGTCGATGTGACGGAATTTATCGATAATTCGCTGACGCGTTCACCGGTCACGCTCTACTTATTTCATGTCGTCCGCACGCTCCTGGATGGCCGCAAGTTCGTCTGCTGGATGGACGAATTCTGGCGCCTGCTCGCGGATCCCGCCTTCGAGAGCTTCGCCAAGGACGGACCTAAAACGTGGCGAAAATTGAACGCCGTGATGTGTCTCGCCACCCAAAGCGCGAGCGACGTGTTGAGCAGCAGCATCAGCAGGACCATCATCGAGCAGACCCCGACCAAAATCCTCTTTCCGAATCCGGACGCGAATGCCGAGGAATACATGGACGGCTTGGGCCTCTCTGAGCGCGAATTCAAGCTGATCAAGGAACAGCTGGAGCCCGGCTCACGCATGTTCCTTATCAAGCAGGGTCACTACTCGATTGTTTGCGAGCTAGACCTCAAGGGCTTCGATGCGGAGTTGAAGGTTATCTCGGGGCGCACGACCGCAATCGAGGAACTTTATCGGATCATGAGCGAGGTGGGGTCGGACCCCGAGCAGTGGCTGCCGGTGTTTCAAGGCGATTTACGTTAAATAGAGGAGCGCACCATGCGGAAGAAATTGGCCGTTCTAGGAGTGGTGTTGACGATCATCCTCGCACCCGCTGCGCAGGCGCAATGGGCGGTGATCGATGTCGGGGCAATCGCGCAACTCATTCAAGAAGCGGCGACCTTGAAGCAGCAGCTCTCGACGATCGAGCAGCAGCTGACCCAAGCCCAGCAACAGTTCCAGTCCATGACGGGGACTCGAGGCATGCAAACTCTCTTGAGCGGCATCAATCGGAACTACTTTCCCGTAAATTCCACGCAGTTGATGAGCGCCCTGGCGACGCCCATCCAGGCGACGATGAATTCCAACGCCGTGTTGAGCGCTCAGCAGATGGCCGCTTTCTCTCCGGCGCAGCAGAGTGCGCTCAATGCCGCGCGCGGTAACGCGGCGTTGCTGCAAGTCACCACCCAGCAAGCGTATACAACAGCGAGTAACCGCTTCGCTTCCGTCCAACAACTGATCGCGGCCATTCCGACGGCGACCGATCAGAAGGGAATTCTCGACCTGCAGGCACGCATTCAGGCCGAACTCGGCATGCTGCAGAACGAGCAGACCAAGCTTCAAGTGCTGTTTCAATTGGTTCAAGCGCAGGAACTCTCGCGCAAGCAACGCACCCAAGAGCAGGCCCTCGTCGATGTCGGCTCCGTGCGCAATTTGCCGCCGATCGGTCTTCTTCCTTAAGGGTGCGGATATGCTCTTCGATGCCACATCGCACGCGGCCCTTCACCGGGCGTTTGGAAAGCGAACGGCCGCATTGCTAATGATGGGTGTGGCGTTGAGTCTCGTTGGCTGCACCCGCCAGCCGGAGCCGCCGCGGCACACGGTAGCAGAGTATCGCGCCGATCCGGCCTTGCGCCGGGAGCAATTCGCACGCTGCTCGAACGACCCCGGAGCGCTCGGAAGTACGCCCGATTGCCTCAATGCCCGTCAGGCAATGCTCTTGGAGGATAGCCATTCGGTGCGAGATCTTCCGCCCATTCGTCTGCCGCCGCCCCCGAATGAGTCGCTGGCGCATCCTCGAGAGTAGTTCGGAATGGGGTTTTTCTCGGAATTTAGCCAGTGGCTCGATGCGACGCTCGCGAATTACATTGCGAACAACACCGCCCGAATTGCCGCGCTCCTGCAGCCGGCCATCGTGAGCTTAGGCACGCTCTACGTTGCCGTGTGGGGATATCTGCACTTGAGCGGCAAGATCGAGGAGCCGTTCGTCGACGGGGCGAGGCGGCTCCTCACCCTTGCGCTCATTCTAGGGGTTTCGTTGCAGCTCTGGCTCTACAACACCGTCATCGTCGATACCTTCTTCAACGCACCGAATACGCTTGCCGCCGGGGTGATCGGTGCCTATAACGGCGGCGCCATTGTGGATCAAGTTTTCTTCGACGGCAGCGATGCGGCCTCATTGCTGCTGCAGAAGGGTGGCATCTTGAATGGCGATTTCAGCTACTACCTCGCTGGCTTCGTGGTGTATCTCATTGTGGGCCTTACAGCGATCTACACGATGTTTCTGTTGGCGCTATCGAAGATTGCACTCTCGATCTTGATTGCCTTGGGGCCCTTGTTCATCGGGCTTCTCCTCTTCGAATCCACCAAGCGCTTCATGGGCGCGTGGATCGCACAGCTCGCCAACTACGCATTCGTGAGCATTCTCACCGTTTTGGCGGCTGCTCTCATGATGCAAGTCGTGACTGCGGCCGCGACGCAAGCCGCTGCCACCGGCGGATCGATCACGATCAGCAATGCCGCGCAGGTGTGTATCGCGGCCGGACTCACCTTTCTCATCATGAAGCAGGTGCCCGCGATCGCGGCCGGGCTCGCGAGCGGCGTGGCGCTCTCCTCCTTTGGCGCTGTCTCCTCGGCCGTCGCGTGGGGGGTGGGGCGGGCCCGCAGCACCGGTCGAAGCTTAGGACAATTCGGTCGAGGACTCGCCATGGATCGGGAAACCACTCGGTGGGACAGTCTATCGAGGAAAGCAGGCTTTCAGGCACAGCGCGGCGTCCGGATGCTCGTCCGGCGCGACAACACCCTTCGTTCCGGAACTCGCGGATGAATACATCTTTTCGCTCCGTTGTGACTGGTTGCATGGTTTTCGGCGTGCTTGCACTTCTGACAGCCTGCAGTCATCAGCCAAAGCGCGTCGATTGTGAAAAGCGACTCGAGCCAATCAATGCCGCGACACCCGCGGGGGCGAAGAATCCAAACGCCAAGGCGGGCGATCCGTGAAAGCCGATCCCGCGCTCCATGCTTACCTTGAGGAAGCCGCCGCCTGGGATGCGGACCGGGTCGCGCTGCAAGAACGCAGCGCGCGCACCGCGTGGCGCATCGCCGCCCTTGCTTCGGCGCTCCTCGCGGGTAGCATCTTGGCGCTCATGATGCTCATGCCCTTGAAGCATGTGGAGCCCTTTGTCATCCGCGTGGACAACGCCACGGGTGTCGTCGATGTCGTGCCAGTGTTCGTCGGCAACACGCAGATGCCAGAGACCGTCACGCGCTACTTTCTTGATCACTATGTCACGGTGTGCGAGCGGTTCGATTTCGCGACTGCGGAGAGTGACTACGAGGAGTGCGGTTCGTTTCATGGGGCCGCACGCAACCAAGTGTGGTACTCGAAATGGGATCGATCAAATCCCGCCTCGCCCTTGAATGTCTACAAGGACGGAACCTCCGTGCGCGCGCAAGTCGGCGCCGTGAGCTTTTTCGAGCGCAGCAGCGGTACTCAAGATCTCGCGCAAGTTCGGTATCAGAAGGCCTTGCGGGCGGGTGGTACCGGGCTGGATCAGGTGACGCACTGGATCGCGACCGTGCAGTACGTCTACGGCGAGCCCTCTAAGGATCCGCGCATCCGGCGCTGGAACCCGCTCGGATTCAAGGTCATCGACTTTCGGGCGGAGCCCGAAGTCTTGCCCAACGAGCCGGCCGCATCTGCCGCGGCGGGCACGGGGAACGGTGCGCCGTCAAACATTTCGGGGAGCTTAAAACCGTGAGGATTGCCGATCGCTATCGTGTGCATCTGCTGGGTGTGCTCATGGGGCTCGTCGTGAGCGCCGGGAGCCTCGCCGAGACCCTTCCAACTAAGGGGCCGGTGGATAGCCGGATCCGGACCGCGCTCTATAGCAGCGAGGAGATCTATCGCCTCGTGGGTTTTGTTGGTTACGACATCGAACTGATCTTCGAAACCGGCGAACGCTTTACGGGCAAAGGCGGCGGGGACCTTGAGGCCGTGACCATCGAAGCGCACGAGAATCAGGTGCACATCAAGCCTCGTGCGGTGGTGGTCGCGACCAACCTCGTG
>Ga0210398_10006469_pt1 | contig 10766 bp, 5 predicted proteins | sample IncBWC4OmetaG_FD_161047 | JGI IMG/M metagenome (GOLD analysis project Ga0210398, IMG submission 161047) | Forest soil microbial communities from Barre Woods Harvard Forest LTER site, Petersham, Massachusetts, United States - Inc-BW-C-4-O | ecosystem: Environmental > Terrestrial > Soil >... | reverse complement strand
ATTCACTCCGGAGGAGTTGCATGTCTCGGTTGTCGAGGGTAGCGTGCTTTGTTTCGCTTTTCTCCTCAATTACGCTGGCCGCCAATGCGGCGGATATGCCCCAACTTGTGAAAAAGGACGGACGATTCGCTCTGCTTGTCGATGGTCAGCCTTATTTGATTCTGGGTGCGCAGATCAACAATTCGAGCGCGTGGCCCTCCGTTCTTCCGCAGGTGTGGCCGACCGTAGAAGCAATGCACGTCAATACCGTCGAGGCACCCGTGTACTGGGAGCAGATCGAACCGACGCGAGGCAGCTTCGACTTCTCGGTTGTCGATGATCTTGTCCGGCAGGCGCGGAGTCACAAACTTCATCTGGTGCTTCTTTGGTTCGGCACCTGGAAGAACGGCAACATGCATTACGCGCCGGGGTGGGTCAAAGGCGATCCGCAGCATTATCCGCGCATGGTCAACTCGCAGGGCGAACCGATCGATGTGCTCTCTGCCAACTCGCCGGCAAACCTCGAGGCGGATAAGACGGCATTCGCCGCTCTCATGCATCACCTGCGCGAAATCGACGGCACGGACCACACCGTGCTGATGATGCAGGTCGAGAACGAGTCCGGAGCCATCGGGACGGTGCGCGATTTCTCGCCCGTGGCGGAAAATCAATTCGCCGAGCAGGTGCCGCCCGCATTCGTAGCGGCTCTGCATCGTCAACCGGGGACGTGGAAGCAAGTCTTTGGAGCGGACGCCGACGAGACCTTCCAGGCCTATTACCAGTCGAAGTATGTGAATGAAGTCGTCGCAGCGGGCAAGGCGGAATATCCTCTGCCGATGTACATCAACGTGTGGCTCAGCTATCCGCCGGCGGAGTTGCCTGAGCGTCGCATTTCCGTACCCGGACTAGCGTATCCGAGCGGCGGGGCGGTTCAGAAAATGCTTGACGTGTGGAAGGTCAACGCTCCGGCGATCGACATGATCGGGCCGGACATCTACAACGATGAGCCTGGATTTTATCTCAGCGTCATCAATACCTATGGGCGGCCGGATAATCCCGTCTGGATTCCGGAGACCGGCTCGGGCGACCGCTACGCCAAATACTTCTTCTCAGCGTTAGGCAAAGGCGCCGTGGGCTTCGCGCCCTTTGGAGTCGATGCGACAAAGTGGACCTATTCTGGCGATGAGTACCCCAAGGGTCACGCGGAAAACTACGCCTTGATTGCGCCGATGGATGCGGAGGTGGCGCGGCTGAACTTTGACGGCAAGCTAAAGACGGCTGTCGAGGAGGAAGGCGCGGTCCGGCGGGAGATCGATTTTGGCGAATGGCAGGCCACGGTTTCTTTTGGGTTCCCCCAGCATGACGGCAGATTGCCACCGGGAACGAAAGACCATGATGGCCGGGCGCTCGTCGCTCAACTTGGTCCGAATGAGTTTCTGGTGACAGGCATCGAGGCGAGTGTCTCTTTTCACCGGCCCGGCAAGTTGCCGGGCCAGCGAATGGACATTGTTCACGCGGACGAAGGACGCTACGAGAACGGGACCTGGAAATTCCTGCGCATCTGGAATGGCGACCAGACTGACCGCGGCCTGAACTTCAAGCATGAAGGAAGCGTGATCCATATTTATCTGGACACGTTTTAGGTCGCATTGACAGCGAATTGCCCAGACAAATATGGTCAACTGACGGTGTAAGCGGTTACTTTCTTACGACACAAGCAAAGCCGGATTCACCCGACGAGGGGTAAGCAAGAGATGGATCGACGCGACTTTTTGATGCAGAGCGGAACTCTGCTTGCGGGTGCTGCACTGGCGCCGCGTGCCATGGGCAGTACGGCTGGTACTACAGCGAGCGCCCAATCGGCCAGTCCCCAGCAGGGACGGCTCATGCTGCCGATCAATCGTAACTGGCGATACAGCCCGAAGGTGGTCGACGGCGGCCATGCGATCCAATTTGATGACTCCAGCTTTGATCAGGTGGTGATTCCGCACACGAATCGCCGCGAGCCCTGGCACAGCTTCGATGAAAAGTCGTACGAGTTCGTGTCGCTCTACCGCCGCCCGTTCAAACTGCCGCCTGAGGCCAAGGGCAAGCGCGTCTTCGTCGACTTCGAGGGCGTTATGACGGCCTCGACTGTGTGGATCAACGGCCAGAATCTCGGCGAATACAAAGGCGGCTATACTCCGTTCTCTTTCGAACTGACTTCGCACCTTAACTGGGACGGCGACAACCTGCTTGCAGTCGATGTCGACTCGACCGAGCGCCCGGATATCCCGCCTTTCGGCTACGAGGTCGATTACCTCACCTTCGGCGGCATCTACCGCGAAGTCTGGCTGCGGATAGTCCCTGACACGTACATTGAAAACATCTTCGCAATGCCGAAGGATGTGCTCAGCGACAGTCGCACCCTCGAAGTCCGTTGCTATCTCGACGGCCCGGCATCGGAATGGAACAGGCCGCGCACTCTCGAAGTTGAATTGCTCGACGGCGACACAGTGGTTAGCAAGGCCATGCAGAAGGTCCCCGGGCAGGCTCCGACGCCGGGCCAGCTAGCCCAGCAGGTCGTCACGCTGAACAATCTCGGTGCGATTAAACTTTGGGACCTGCAGAATCGCAATCTGTATCACGTTCGCGTGCAACTGCTCGAGCTGGGCAAGGTTGTTGATGGGGACACCCGGCGCCTCGGTTTTCGCGAAGCCACCTTCACCGATCAAGGCTTCTCACTGAACGGCAAGGTTAACAAGCTGCGCGGGCTTGACCGCCATCAGACATTTCCCTTCGTTGGCCAGGCAATGCCGGGCCGGGTACAGCGCCGTGATGCGCAGATTCTGCGCCAGCAGCTCCACTGCAACATCGTGCGCACGTCTCACTATCCGCAGTCGCGCCACTTTCTCGATGCATGCGACGAGATCGGGCTGCTGGTGCTCGAGGAGATCCCCGGGTGGCAGCATATCGGCGACAAATCATGGCAGGATATCGCCGTCGACAACGTAAGTCGCATGGTGCGGCGCGACTGGAACCATCCGTCGATCATTCTCTGGGGGGTGCGCATCAACGAGTCGCGCGATAATCACGACTTCTACGTGCGCACCAATGCGATGGCGCACTCTCTCGATCCCAGCCGCCAGACCGGTGGTATCCGCTATTTCCAGGAATCGGAGTTTCTCGAAGACGTCTTCACCATGAACGACTTCGGCTTCCCGCTCAAACCTCCGAACCACCCGAAGTATCTGAACACCGAGTTCGTCGGGCATACTTACCCAACGAAGACCATCGACAGCCTAGAGCGCCTGCGTGAGCACACCATCCGCCACGCGCGCGTCCATGACCAGCTTGCCTCCAATCCGCAATACGCGGGCGGCATTGGGTGGTGCGCGTTCGACTACAACACGCATGCCAACTTCGGCTCCGGCGACCGCATCTGCTATCACGGAGTCAGCGACATCTTCCGCGAGCCGAAGCCGGCTGCGGGTTTCTACAAATCGCAGTGCGATCCCAGCGAGGAGATCGTGCTCGAACCTACGTTCCATTGGGCGCGCAATGATGAGTCGATCGGTTTCACCGTTGCCATGGTCAGTTCAAATTGCGATCACCTCAAATTCTGGGTGGATGACGGCAAGGGCTACCGGATGGTCAACGAAGGCGACCCAGACCGCCAGCAGTTCTCGCATCTTCGCTACGCGCCATTCTCGGTTCCGCTCGGCGAGCAGCTGCGCGACTGGGGAGATCTGCGCATCGACGGCTACATCGGAGACAAGCTGGTTATCAGCAAGAAATATTCCGGCAAGGGCATCGATCAGCAGTTTGCCCTGCTGCCCGACGACACCGAACTTATTGCCGATGGAGCCGACACCACTCGTGTCGTCCTCCGTGTCAACGACGAGTACGGACAAGTGCGCCCCTTCGCCAATGACCCGATCATTTTCGAACTCGACGGACCGGCTGAAATGATCGGCGATAACCCATTTGCTCTCATCGGCGGAACAGGGGCCATCTGGATTCGCGCGAAAGAGCAGCCCGGCACGGTGACTCTGCGCGGCAAGCATCCGGTGCTGGGAACGCAGCAAGTAACGTTTCGACTTACTGCTGCTCCGGCTGAGGTGGCTTAAATCATGGGTTTTCATCTCCTGCTTGCCAGCCTCCCTGACGAGCCGTAGAATCCGAGCACTCGTTAGATCGCTGGCGTCCAGTCGCTGAATTTTTTGTGAGCCAGCGTGGGAGACGACTATGGGGCGTTCCTTCACCATCGGGATTGGAGGCGCTGCTGGTCAGGGTGTGGCCACACCGGGCGATATCTTCGCGAAGATATTCAGCCGTCGTGGCCTGCATCTGAATGCCTACAACGCCTATCAATCCATCATCCGCGGCGGTCATACATTTCTCATCATCCGCACCGGGCCGGAAAAAATCTCTAACATGGGCGACCGGCTCGATCTGCTGATCCCACTCAATCAGGACACGATGGACCGGCACCTCAGCCTGCTTACCGCCGGCGGCGCCTGTCTCTACAACGCCGACCTGATTCAGCCGCGTACTCCGGCTGCGGGAGTGCAACTCTGTGCCATCCCAGTCTCGAAACTGGCTGACATAAGCAAGAACAAAGTTGCGCAGAACACGCTCGCCATTGGTGCGGCCCTCAGCATGATGGGCATCGGATTCCCCGCGCTCGAAGAGGTACTCGGCGAACAGTTCCGCAAGAAAGAGCAGAAGGTCATCGACGAGAACGTAAGTCTGGCGCGCGCCGGTTATGACTACGCGACGCAGAATTTCAAGCCGTTCGAGTGGCCTTTGCCGATGACCGACGCCCGTTATGCCGTTCTCAGCGGCAATACCGCTCTGGCCATGGGCGGCGCGGCGGCAGGCGTGAAATTTTACTCGGCATATCCAATGAGTCCCTCGACCGGGGTGCTGCACTGGATGGCGGAGCACGCGCGCAAGGCAGAAATCATGGTGCGCCAAGTCGAGGACGAGATCGGCGTGATCAATATGGCAATCGGTGCCGCGCATGCAGGGGTTCGCGCCATGTGCGCGACATCCGGCGGAGGCTTCGCACTGATGAGCGAGGGCCTTGGCCTGTCGGCGCAGGCGGAAATCCCGATTGTCGTTATCGATTGCCAACGTGCCGGCCCGTCCACCGGAGTTCCCACCAAGACCGAGCAAGGCGATCTGTGGCAGATGCTCGGCGCCGCGTTTGGAGACTATCCGCGAGTCATCGCCGCGCCTCTCGACATCGCCGACTGCTTCAAGCTCATCCCGGAAATCTTCAACATTGCCGATCGCTTCCAGTGTCCGGGCATTGTGCTCTGCGATCTGCTGCTTTCTGAAGGACGCCTCAGCGTCGATCCGAAGGAGCTGGACTTCCATCCTCCCATCGATCGCGGCGATCTGATCACGTCGAACGGTGATGTCGAACACGAGGCCTACAAGCGCTACAAGATCACCGAATCCGGAGTTTCACCGCGTGCCATTCCCGGCGTCCCGGGCCACACGCACGTAGTATCGAGCGACGAACACGATGAAGATGGCGTGCTCATCAGCGACGAGTACACCAACACCGGCAAGCGCCGGGCCATGATGGAGAAGCGCATGCGCAAGATGGATGGCGTGACCGCGTCGGTTCCAGGGCCCCAACTGCAGGGCCCTGCCAAGGCCGATGTCACGCTCATCGGCTGGGGTTCGACCTACGGAGTGATTGACGAAGCCTGCGAGCTCCTGCGCGAGACAGGCATCTCGGCAAATCATCTGCCCATTCGGTGGCTCGTGCCTCTGCATGGCGACGCGATTCTCGATCTTCTGAAAGGCGCCAAACACACCATCATCATCGAGAACAATTACAGCGGCCAGTTTGCCCGCTATCTGCGCAGTGAAACCAGCTTTGTCCCCAATGGCCACATTCGCAAATACGATGGGGAGCCGTTCATGCCGCATCACATCGTCGAAGCGGTCAAAGAGCAACTCGCGGGCAAGACCAATCTTTCCGTTCCGGCCCACGAAGTAATGGTCTAGGACAAAGCATCAATCTTTTCCCTTGAAGGAGAACCGAGATGGCAACCGAAGTGGCGGCTCCCAAAGCAATGGTGATGGCGGACCTCAAGGGAAAGGTCGATCCTGACTGGTGCCCGGGGTGCGGCGATTTCGGCGTGCTCGCCGCTGTTCAGAAGGCTCTCGTTGAGTTGCAGATTCCCAAGCACGAGGTCGTCACCATCAGCGGCATCGGTTGCTCATCGAACTTCCCGGGCTTCATCGATACATACGGCATGCACACGCTACACGGCCGGTCTTTGGCGGTAGCCACAGGAATGAAGCTCGCCAACCACGCGATGACCGTGCTGGTGACTGGCGGCGACGGCGACGGCTTCGGAATTGGCGGCAACCACTTCATGCACACCATGCGCCGCAACGTCGACTTGCTCTACATCGTGATGGACAACCAGATCTACGGCCTCACCACTGGCCAGACCTCACCCACCAGCCGCCTCGGCATGAAGACCAAGAGCATGCCGTTCGGCAGCATCGAATCTCCGATAAATCCCATCTCTCTTGCCCTGGCCGCGGGAGCGACATTTGTCGCGCGCGGTTTCAGCGCCGATCAGAAACACCTCACTGAGTTAATCAGGCGCGGCATCGAGCACAAGGGATTCTCCTTCATCGACGTCTTCAGCCCGTGCGTCACCTACAACCACGACAACACCTTCCAATGGTTCCGTCCCCGGGTGAAGAAGCTTGAGGAAAATTCAGATTACGACCCAACCGATTGGAGCGCGGCCATGGAGAAATCGACATTGTGGGGTGATGAGATCCCCATCGGACGATTCTTCGAGCGAACCGACCTGCCCAGTCTGGACGGCGCCGAGCCGGTCCTGAGCGCTGGCCCTCTCGTCCACCAGAGCAACCGCATACCGGTCGAGGTTGCGCAGTCATTCATTGCCGAATTGATGTAGTCGCTACTTCGACCCGATCAGGCGGATGCGTGCGGTAAAGGCTCGCCCCTCGAGTACGCTGAATATCCCGTATTGCGGGGAGTCAACCACATTGTTGACGACCGCCGGGTTCTGTCGGTCCGTTATATTTTCGATCACCCCCCGCAATCCGAAATACGAACCGTGAAAGTGGAACTTCCACTCCAACCCGGGACTGAAGGAAAGATAGCTCGGGAAGCGCCGTGAACCCGGGTCGCCTACCACTTGCTGATTAGCATTGACTGAAGTGTAGGGAAAGCCCGTCCGCCAATCCACCGTGTAAACAAGGTCCCAGCGCTTGAGTTTCGGCACTGGCAGCCATCCCCAGGACAACAAGCGGTTGGGCGAATCCCACGGGAGCGGCCCGCTCGCCTGCGGACCCAGCACCGACAGCGTTGGTACATACTCAAGCGCCGCGTTGGTAGTTGCGGAGGATCGTGTATAAGCCCCAAACACTGTGTACCCGCGCTCAAACGTGCGCCGCCCCGTGACAGTAACGGCGTGATAATGCTGTTCCCTCGAATTGTTGAGGGAGTATGTGCCCGTTAGTGTTGGCGGCGGACTGGGATTGTCGTAGACCAGGAAATCGGTGCCGTGCTTGTCGATGAAGCTGACTGAGGCATAGATAGACGCGGGCAGCTTCTGCTCGACACCAACGCTCCAGTTCAACGTGCGCGGCTCAAGCAGAGTTCCGTAGTTGGCAACAAAGGTGCTTAGCAGAGGAGAGCTGACCGGAGTGACGCCATCGGCGGCGTAGTAGGTGTCATAGCGCACTCCGGCGAGTGATTCTTCGAGGTATTGTAACTGTGTGTGCTCATAATAAAGGCCGATGCCTGCGGTCAGTTTGGTATTGCCACTCGCACTTGGCATGTAGGTAGCCGCAATACGTGGAGAGAAGAGCCCCCGCCGCACAATCTCATCCCAGTCGAATCGAAGGCCTGTCTCGATCAGCAATCCGGCGCGCGGAGTCCAGCGATCCTGGAGGTAGGCGCCGACTTCGAAATTATTACGACTGAAGGGTTCTACCTGCGGGAAGGTGCTGAGCCGCAGGAGCGTTCCATCTTCGCGCAGATATCGAATTGGTGAGCGCGTTACATCTTCGTCGAAATTGATCTGATCAAGATCAACGCCCATTTTTAGATCGTGCTCGCCTACCCACGTCAGCGGAGGCAAATAGAGGACCGCGTTTCCTTCCACGCGCCGCGACGTGCTGGTAGCAGCCTCAAAAAAGCTGCCCAGATACGTCTCCGGCGTCACCTCGAATGGAGTATCTCCGTGAGGCTCATAACCGTCCCGAAAGCGCACCATAGCGGCTCCAGCATCGAGCAGTGCGCCACCGGCAAAGCTATGCTGTTCGCGAAGGTAAGGAAACCAGGCGAGGATGTCCTGCTTAACCGTGCTCTCCTGCGGCGTGAGAGTGGAGAGCCCGTCGTAGGGTGAGTGGTAGTCGTTGAAGAGCAGTCCGCCGATAAGAATGTCTCTGGGCGTGATGTTGACCTGAGCCTTGGCCAGGTTGCTTCCGCGCCACAGCTGATTACTATCTGCATTGTCGGGCAACCCCGAAATAATGATGTTGTCGTACTCCAGTTCGATTCCGTCGAAGAACCATGCTTTATTCCGGACCATCGGTCCAGAAAAGGTAACTCGAGGCACAAACTTGTCAAAGTGCCAACCACCATTGACCTGATGGACGGAGGGAATGAAGTCGGTGGTATTAAAGCGGAAGCGGTTGTCGCCCATCCCTGTACGAAAAGAGATAACTCCGCCGGTGGCCTTGCCATACTCAACCGGATACCGCGTTGACTCTACGTCGATCGATCGAACAGCATCCGCACTGACGCGCAAGGCGAGGTTTCCGCTTACCGGTGAGCGAATGTCGAAGCCGTCCATGAGATCCAACGTGGCATAAGTTTCTGAACCCGCAACATGAACCTGTCCGCTGTTATCCTGCACTACTCCCGGATTGAAAGGCAGCAAATAGCGGATATCGCGAGATGGCTGATAAGGAATGTTCGCGATCTCCGGAGTGCTCATATTGCTCACATCGGCTGTCTGTGCGGGGTCGATTCCGGCGCTCGATGCGACCACGTTCACCTGCTGGCGCACGATCTGCTGATGCGCGAGGGTAAGCTCAATCGTCAGTTGCTGCGAATCGACTTGCGACACCTGCGTGCGATAGAAACCCTGTTTCTCCACGTCGACTACGTAGGACGCGTTACCGTGAATGCCGTATTGGCAACGGCCGGCGTAGTTCGTAGTGAGTCGCTGAGGCGCAAGGCCGGTCTCGGAGACCACTACCTGGGCCTCGGGAACAGCGACGCCGTTTTCGTCGTTTACGGTAAGTTCGATTTGGCGGCGCTGCGCAAGGGCCGCCCCCACGCTGCAAACGAGAACGCAGAAGAACGTGATCCAACTTGCCGAACTGGCGCGCGGCATACCCACAGTGTAGGCCCTAGATAAGCTCTTTCGGACCCGTTGGGGTGAAGATGAAGACACGATGAACCCAGGATCAGAATTGGTCGATACCCTTTTAGACCCAGGATTCATCGATTTCGATTGGGTCCACGATCAGCCGCTCGGTAATAATCCGTGGTAGGTTGAGTGACCGAATGGCTAGAGTCATAAGAAGGCGCGAATTCCTCGCGCGATCCGGTTTTCTTGCAGGTGCTGCCGCCTTGATGTGTCGCCCGACATTAGGCGCCATCACGGAGCATTCCATCGCGTCAGACGCCTGCGGCATCTCCTTTGAGACCACCGACCCGAGCCTCCAAAGCCACTACCAGAGCGCCCTGGATCTTCTTGCTGCGAACGTTCAGAGAATGCCCGGCTATAAGGAGCCGGTCCTCATCGAGGGCAGCGTCTATCGCGGAATCTGGCTGGAATGTGGACCCCACGAAGGCCTCGTCTACTCCGCGATCCGTCCAGACGTAGCGCGCAACAACCATCTCGCGTTTTTCGATCTGCAGCGCGAAGACGGCCAGCTACCCTGCAACGTAAAACTGACCGAAGTCGGTCATGGGCAAATCCAGATGGTTGTTCCCATTGCGGCCACGGCGTGGGAGATCTGCCGGCAGACTCACGATAGCCAACTGCTCGAAGCGGCATATAGCAGCTGCAGCCGATGGGATGCATGGCTTCGTAAATATCGGGATACAAGGCACACCGGTTTGTGCGAGGGGTTCTGCACCTTCGATACAGGCCACGACAACAGCCCGCGATGGGCTGGGATTCCGAATCGCTGCCCCGATGGCGATGCTCGCAGATGCCCGCCCCTCCCTTCATTGCCGCGATTGTGCCCTGACCTATCGGCGACCGTGTATGGCGGGCGCGTTGCGCTCGCCGCCATGGCGCGTGCTCTGGGCAGCGATTCTGAAGCGGACAACTGGCTCGAGCTAGCGACTACGATTCGCCACTTGATTCTGGACCGTCTGTACGACCCAGCCGACGCAGCGTTCTGCGATCTCGATGCCCAAAAGCAGTTTGTGCGCATTCGCGGTGACGTGATCAGCCGCGTGCTGGGAGAACACGTGGTCAGTCAGGAGCTCTTTGAGGCGATCTATCGAAGACAGATCCATAATCCCAGCGCATTCTGGGCTCCGTATCCGCTGCCATCAATCGCCCTCGATGACCCGCACTTCGTTCGCCCTATTCCTCGCAACTCCTGGGGCGGAGCCTCCCAAGCTCTGACGGCTCTGCGCGTGACGCGCTGGATGGAACACTACAAGAAGCCAGCGGATCTCGCCCACCTCATGCAGCAGTGGGTTGACGCTCTTCTTCGCGCGCCTGATTTCCGCCAACAGCTCGATCCGCTGACGGGTGTCTTCACCG
>Ga0210398_10006468_pt1 | contig 10767 bp, 9 predicted proteins | sample IncBWC4OmetaG_FD_161047 | JGI IMG/M metagenome (GOLD analysis project Ga0210398, IMG submission 161047) | Forest soil microbial communities from Barre Woods Harvard Forest LTER site, Petersham, Massachusetts, United States - Inc-BW-C-4-O | ecosystem: Environmental > Terrestrial > Soil >... | reverse complement strand
ATGATGCTCGAAGTGATCGAGCATCTCGCCGACATCCCGCACATGCTCGGCGAAATCGCGCGGGTGATGCGTCCCGGCGCGGTCGCGATCGTCACGACGCCGAATCGCCTGAACGTCAGCTCGCGGATACATTACCTGCTGAGCGGCTACTACAAGGGGCGGCGCGCGCCGCTGGCCTACAAGTATCGCGTCGCAGACGGGCGCAATTGGCATGTGATGGGCCTCAACGACCTGCACTGGATCGCATGGGGCGCGGGACTGCGGATGGACGCCGTTGGACGCAGCCGGCGCAAGATGAGATCGCGAATCATCGCGCCGATTCTGTGGCCGTTCATCGCGGGGTTCTCATGGATGCTCTACGGTCGCGTGAACGATCCGGAGCAGCGCAAAATAAATCGCGAGCTGTTTGGGTTCATGACCAGCGCGAGCCTGCTGATGGATGAAAATATCATCATGCGATTTCGCAAAATCCAGAAATCTGACATCAAAGCCCATTGAAGACCTCGGTCATCATCGCGACTCACAACCGTCCCGACTCGCTGCCGCGGCTGATCGAGAGTCTCGCACCGGAACTGGCCACCGGCTCGCGCGAATTGATCATCGCGGAAAATGGCACGCCGGCGCCGATGCGGCTTGCGCTCGAAGCGCCGCCGCTGAAGCATCTGCACGAACCTCGCGCGGGAAAATGCCGCATCCAGAATCGCGCAATCGCACAAGCGTCGGGAGAGGTCCTGGTGTTCCTCGACGACGACCTGGTTGTCGCGCCCGGCTACCTCGATGCGGTCGAGCAATTTTTCGACACGCGTCGCGAGTTCGCCGCGATGAAAGGGCGAATCCTCGCCGCCGAAGATCCAGAAAAGAAAGTCGGGCCGACGGCACCGTATCTTGACCTGCCGATCGCCGATCACGGCGATGAAGTGATCGAGGTCCGTGGAGTGCTCGGCGCGAACATGGCCTTTCGTGGGGACGCGATCAAGCAAGTGGGTCCATTCGACGAGCGTCTCGGGCCCGGCGCCTGCGGCCACGAGGAAGAAACCGAAATGTCGCAACGGATCCGGCGCGCGGGCTTTCGAATCGGTTACGCGCCCAAGGCGCTGGTCTACCACGAAGTCGATCCGTCGCGTGCGAATCGAGAACGGTACATCAGAATCGCGCGCGAGCGAGGTCGATGCCGGATGCTGCATGAGAAGCATTCCGCGGCGGACGTGATTGTAAAGAACGCGATCGCGATGACGCGGCTGCGAGTTGCGCAGCTCACGGGCGCCGGCATCCCGCGAATCGCTCGCGAGGAGCGCCGCCTCGCAATCGCGCGCGGAATGTTCGACGGTTTGGGCGGGTGAAAATGCGGCCATACTCTTTCCAGGCAACTAACCCCTAACCCCTTCCCGAGCGGGAAGGGGAACCGGACGCGGAGAAAGTGCCTCTTCCCTTACAACCTCCTAACAGGGACGAAGTCCCGCATCTTTTCTTGATACTAAGGTGCAGGGCTTAGCCCTGCCGAAGGAAGTGTGAAACCCACCGGGGGGTTCACATTAAATAGAGTGCATTTGCGCCCGCACCCTACCCTATCGATTCGATCAGCGCGCTCAATTCTCTGGCGTAGCGGGTCCAGGTGAATTTTTCGGCGGTCGCGCGCGCGTCGGTGGCGAGACTTGCGGGGGCGTCGAACAGGGCGCCGAGCCGGAGAGCAACTTCGCCTACGTCGTCGGGGTTCTCGACTCGGAACCCGCGCATCGAGGATGGGATGACTTCCGCGGCACCCGAGAAGGCGCTGGTCATCGCGGGCAATCCGCTGGCCATCGCTTCCATCACGACGTTGCCGAACGGCTCGAACAGCGACGGCATCGCAAACGCGTCCGCCGCATGGAAGATCGCCTCGACGTTGGGTTGCGGGCCGGTGAACACTACTCGCCCGCCTACATTGAGTGTTCGAGCGCGACGCGCGAATTTTTCAGTCTGTCGATCGGCGCCGACCACCAGCAGGAACGCGCCGCCTGCGACCAGCGGCCACGCTTCGATGAGGAATCCCAGTCCCTTACGCGCGAAGCCGTTGCCGACGAAAGCGACCACGCGGGCGCTAGCCGGCACGATAAACTTCTGGCGGATAGACGCGCGCTCGTCTGGATCGGTGGCGGGCCGGAAGCGATCGAGATCGACGCCGTTGTAGATCGTCATCGTTTTCTCAGGTGCGAGTCCGAATTCACGAATCAGATCGTCGCGGACGAAATTTGACACCGCGATCACGCGCTTCAGGCTGGCACTGCGGAAGGCCTGGCGCTCGACGAGTATCTGAACCCAATGGTACGGGCTGAGGCGCATCGCGGTTGTGCCGAGCGCGCTGCGCCATTTTCGCGCCGCGCGGAGATAGCTGGCATGCGCACCGCCGCCAGAGCGCATCACGTCCGCGCCGACGCATCGCGCGAAGCTCAGCACCAGGTCGGAACCGGAGCGGCGCGCCGCGGGCGCGGCCGTCCATGCGAATCGCATCAGGGACAGCGCGCGTCCAAGCCGCGGGCCGGCGCCGACGCGATGGACATCCCAGTTACCGGTTGCGCCGCGGATCTCGTCCGCGAAGATCGTGATTTCATGTCCCGCCGCGCGCAGGCAATTCGCCGTAACGATCAAATCGCGCTCGGTGCCGCCCCCCGCGCTATCGAAACGACGGGTCAGCAGCGCTATCCGCATCGCACGACGCTCCGCAGATGCGCGGCTCCCGTCGGTGTGATAATTTTTTCCGCGGGATGCGAGGCGGTGGAATGATCGAAATTCAATGCACCAGTTGCCACACCCGTTATCGGATCGACGAGCGGGTCCTGCCCGACGATACACCGACCTTCAAGTGCTCGCGATGCGGCCACGTGTTCAACGCGGATCCGGTGCCTGCGAAAGTGCGCAAAGTGGCTCCCGAAGCACCCGAGACTGAATCGCAACAGCCGCGCACGATTCGTCCCGCGCGGCCGCGCCCGAGCGCGCTCAAGTCGCCGGTCGAAAGCGAGGTAGTCAAGCGCGAGCATAGCGCAGAACTGCGGCGAACGGTCGCGCCCGCGCCGGAGGTTCCTGTTCGGCGGGTTCAATCGCCGGAACCGCCGCCGCGCGCGCCGATCGAGCGCAAGATGCCCGAGCCGTCGCGCGATGAATCCAGGCGCGCCTGGGAAGTTCGGCAGGAGCCGGACGCTGACGATCCACTCAATCGCCCTTTCGGCGACCGCGAGGAGAAGGCCGACACCGGAGAAAACCTGAGATTCGATTTCAGCGACGAGCGCGGTGAAATCGCCGACGCGCCGCCGGAGCACGAACTCGAACGCCCCGAGCCGCACGACGGGGGATGGCAGGTGGGAGATACACCGGCGGATTTCGAGCACGCGCCGATGCGCCAACCGCCGACGATGATGGCTGACCCTGAGCCGGCTCCGCGACCGGCGCCCGCCTCGGTGCGTCGCATGGCGGCACCGCTGGAAGCGGAGGCACCTCGATTCGGTCAGCCGCAGCCGCAGGGGAAATCCACCGGCTTCGAGCTGGGTCAGGCCGGCGACGACAGCACAGAATCGGTGTTCTCGGGTGCGACGCATGCGTCGGGATTTTTTCTCGCGATGTTTTTCTTTGTGGCGATCGTGTTCCTCGGCGCCAGCGCACTTATCTGTGACGAGCCCGCGGCGAGTGCGCGGATTCTCGGCCAAGCTCCGCGAATCGGTGATTATTTCGCGCGGCCAATCGTACCCGCGATGCTGGTGACGCTGCATGACGTGCGCTCGGAGTATTACACGCTCAAGGGCGGCCATGTCGCGTTGGTGATTACCGGCAACGCGCAGAACGTCGGCGCGCGTCCGCTGCACCTGGTCGGGATAAACGCCGATCTGATCGGCGAGGGCTCGCGTCCGCTCGCCAGTCAGAGCGTCTATTGCGGCAACGAGCTCTCGCCGAAGATGCTCGGTGAGATGACGCCGCGCGAAATCGAATTTTCTCAGGGGATGAGTCCGCAGAAGTCGTTCGCGATGGAGCCGTCGGTCTCGGCGCCATTCCTGATGGTGTTCATCGATCCTCCGACGGGCGCCGGCAAAATTCGAATCTCGGTATCGAAGGCCGAACCCAACGCAGGCCTCGAGCCACCGGCCTGAATCGCAACCGGCGCGATTATTCCTTCTCGCGCGCGAGCAGTTCGGTGTACTCGTCGGCGTCCATCAGGTCTTCAAGATCGCTCATGTCCGTAATCTTCACCTTGATCAGCCATCCGTCGCCGTACGGATCCTCGTTGACGGTTTCGGGACTCTCGGGCAGGTCTTCGTTGATCTCGATTACGGTGCCGGTCACCGGCGCGTAAATATCCGACACCGCCTTGACGGACTCGACGACGCCGAACGGATCGTCCTTGCTGACCTTATCGCCGACGGCGGGCAATTCGATGTACACGATCTCGCCCAACTGGTCTTGCGCGTGGTCGGTAATTCCAACGGTCGCAACCGTATCTTCAGTTGCGACCCATTCGTGCTCTTTCGAATATTTGAGTCCCTGCGGGATCTCCATGACTCCTCCGTTGATCGTGAGCGGTGCGCATTTTACGTTCCTCTCCGCGCGAGGCCGACGCGATCACGTCCAATGATCATGAAGCGCAGCGGCGCGAGTTTTGTCAAGTTCCGATTCGTACCCTGGCGAACGTCGATCGCACGCATGACTCTTGACTGTCGCGCGTCGATGGCGTTAGCGCGTTCATCGGCCGCGATTGCCAGCGGCTGACCGTGCACCGTATCGTCGAAGCGGGCGGAGGAACTATCTGCATGAATGTCGGAATTCCGAGCGAAATCAAATCCGACGAGCAGCGCGTCTCGCTGACTCCGGCGGGCGTCGCCGCGTTGCGCACTCACGGTCACCGCGTGATGGTCCAGGCGGGCGCCGGCGTCGGCAGCGGATTCGCCGACGGTGACTATCGCAAAGCTGGCGCATCGATCGTATCGGGCGCGGCGGCCGTGTGGACCCGCGCCGACATGGTTCTGAAAGTTAAGGAACCGCAGCCGGAGGAATATCCGCTGATGCGTCCGGCGCAGATTCTTTTCACGTATCTTCATCTAGCCGCAGACCCGCGCCTGTCGCGCGAGTTGCTTCGCCGCCGCGTGACGGCGGTCGGCTACGAAACGATTCAGCTCGAAGACTCGAGCCTGCCGCTGCTCGCGCCGATGAGCGAAGTCGCGGGACGCCTCGCGATCCAGGCCGGCTCATGGTGCCTGCAGGCGCGCAGCGGCGGCCGCGGCGTGCTGTTAAGCGGTGCGTCAGGCGTGCGGCCAGGCAAAGTAGTCGTGCTCGGCGGCGGAATTTCGGGACTTAACGCATGCCGGGTGGCAGCGGGCGTCGGCGCCGAAGTAACGATCATGGATATCAACCCGACGCGGTTGCGCTACCTGGGCGACCTGCTTGGCGGTCGCGTTACGACCGTGATGTCGAATCGCGCGACGCTGGAGGAAGAAGTTACCAATTGCGATCTCGTGATCGGCGCGGTGCTGGTACCCGGCGCGCGCGCGCCGCGGCTGCTCAGCGCCAAGATGGTTGCGCGGATGCGTCCGGGCGCGGCAATCGTGGATCTATCGATCGATCAAGGTGGAATCGCAGAGACGTCCGCGCCGACGACGCATGCGCGCCCAACCTTCATTCGCAACGGCGTCGTGCACTACTGCGTCACCAATATGCCCGCGATGGTCCCGCACACCTCCACCTACGCACTCACCAACGCGACGCTGACTTATGCGCTGGAGATCGCGGACCGCGGGATCCTCGACGCCGGACTACTAAACGCGGCTATCCGCCATGGTCTGAACACCTACGACGGCCACGTCGTGCATCCCGCCGTAGCGCAGGCACTCAAGATGAAGCCGCACTCACCGTGGAATTAGCTCTCCGACTCCTAACCTCTCCTTGTCCGAGGAGAGGTTTAGGAAAGGACGACACGCGTTTCTTCTTAATACTGGGAGCATGGGTCAGCCCTGCCGAAGGAAGTGTGAAACTCACCGGGAGGGTTCACGCCAAATTAAGGAAAGTGGATCCTGGACCATCTAGGTCGACCGAGAAGATTGTTCGGGCTCGCATAGATTGGATTAGGTTAATTACCTACCTTGATCACAACGGGGCAGCGAATGCGGTTGCGGCTATGAAGTGAAAATAAAGGAGAACTCGACATGCGTATCTTCGTCACTGGTGCGACAGGGTTTATCGGTTCTGCCATTGTTCAGGAGCTGATCACCGCGGGCCATCAGGTGCTCGGTCTTGCTCGATCAGAGGCGGGCGCCAAGTCTCTTATCGCCGCTGGCGCCCAAGTGCATCGCGGCAGTCTTGAAGACCTGGAAAGCCTGCGCAGTGGAGCAGCCGCCTCGGATGGCGTGATTCACTGCGCCTTTATCCACGACTTCTCAAAGTTCGCGGAGAACTGCGAGATCGACAAGCACGCCATCGAGGCTCTCGGCGCCGCGCTCGCGGGCTCTGGCCGTCCGCTGGTCGTCACTTCCGGTACGGCCGGTCTCGCGCCGGGAAGCCTCGCGACCGAAGACACAGCGCCCCCTTCCGGCTCGTTCGCGCTTCCCCGCGTTTCAGAACAGGCAGGCCTTTCGATGGTGTCGCGCGGAGTCCGCGCCTCGGCGCTGCGCCTTCCGCCGTCGGTCCATGGCGACGGCGACCACGGCTTCGTACCCATGCTCATTGGGATCGCGCGGCAAAGGGGTGTTTCGGCGTATGTCGGTGACGGGCTCAACCGCTGGTGCGCGGTGCACCGGCTCGATGCTGCCCACCTCTATCGTCTGGCGCTCGAAAAGGGTTCCGCAGGAGCCAGGTATCACGGGATCGCCGACGAGGGCGTGCCGGTTCGAGACATCGCTGAGGTAATCGGCCGACGCTTGAATATACCGGTCGTCAGCAAATCCCCTGGGGAAGCAGCCGACCACTTTGGCTTCCTCGGGCTCTTCCTAGGCCTCGACATGCCGGCCTCAAGTGCGCAAACGCAGGAACGGATGGGCTGGCGCCCGACGCAGCCTGGGCTAATTACCGATCTCGACCATGCGCGTTATTTCGACGCCTGAGCAGACGGCGTCTGCGCGTGGATGGTGAGGGCGGACACGTTCCGGATTCAGAAAATGTGCGGCGCAACAGGCAACTGCGCCGCAAAGGTCCTCCACCCTAACCCTCCCCCCCCACGAACGGGGGAGGGAACCAGATCGCTTCGCTCTGGATGACACAGGAACTGAATGACAAAGGAAAAAGAACCTAAGAGCAAAAAGGGCGTCCTCGCCATTTTGCGATTGGTACTGGGTGCAGGGCTCAGCCCTGCCGAGGGAAGCGTGAAACCCACCGCGGGTTTCACATTGGATTAAGTGATTTACCCTGCCTAGTAGATCCCGTTCGGCCCCGTGTTGTAGCGCTGCTGTCCCGACTTGATCTGGCCGTAGGTGCCGGTTTCGAAGCGCTTGACGTTTTGCGACAGGTTGAGATCGCCGTGAAGATCGGCGACCGCTTCCTTCGTGCCTTCCTGCGCAATTTCGTGAGCGCGCACCCAGCGCCCGGAGCGTTGCACGAAATTGGCGAGATCGAAAAGATTCTGGCTTAGTGCCGCCTGCGTTTTGGCGAACTTCGCCGTCCAAACCACTTGCTGGCTCTTGAGATCGACGAACTTGAGCGAGAACGCAACCGATGCCGGACTTGCGGCCGAGTAATCCATACCGACGCGTTCTTCATATTTCTCGACGGTACCGTAGATTATTCCGTCGGCCGACACGTCGTGACCGAGCTTGAGCGCATTTTCATCGAGGTTGGCCAGCGTGGTCGGCGGCATCTTCTGGAGCGCATCGTCGACATCCTGCGCCGGAATCGGATCCCATCCACCAGCCAAAGCGACCTGGCTATAAAGCTCGGCGGTAATCGCGTCAGCGGCTCCTGGGGCCAGCGGCGTGCCACCGGCCGGCGCGGCGGCTATCAGCGGCATCACGGCGATACGATTGATAGCGACGGTTTTGATTGAACGCACCGCGTGTGACTTCACGTCGCGCTGGTTGATCGCGTCGCTCACCGCACCCGTGGTGGAATTCACCGCATCGGCGGCTATCGTCGTGCAACCGGGCGCCAGCCATAGCGCCCCAGCAACGAGCACCAATCTCGCCGTAAGCGCACCGCTGAATCTCATAAGGTCACCTTGATCGAAAGCTCTTTGAGCTGGCGCGGATCGACTTCCGACGGCGCCCCGCTCATTGGATCAACCGCCTTCTGCGTCTTGGGGAACGCAATCACGTCTCGCAAAGAATCGGTGCCGCAAAGCATCATGCAAATCCGATCGACGCCGTACGCAATCCCGCCATGTGGCGGAGCCCCGTAACGAAGCGCGTCGAGCAGGAAGCCGAAGCGATCGATCGCATCTTCGCGTGAAAACCCCAGCAACTCAAATACCTTCAATTGCAGCTCGCGGCTATGGATACGAATCGAGCCGCCGCCGAGCTCCTCGCCGTTGAGCACCATGTCGTAGGCCAGCGCGCGCGCGTCGAGCGGCGAGGTGTCCAGCAAGTGGAGGTCGTCGGGGTTGGGTGCGGTAAATGGATGGTGTCGCGCGGCGATTGGATTGGTTTCGTCACCCCGTTCGAATAGCGGGAAGTCCACGACCCACAAGAATTTCAGCTCGTCGGATTTGTCGAGCTTGAACCTGGACCCCAGCTGCAAGCGAATATCGCCGAGCACGGGACGCACCTTGTCCGGATGTCCCGCGACCATCAGCAGCGTATCGCCCTGCTTCAGATTCGCTGCGGCCGTCGCCGCGGCCTTTTCGGTGTCGCTGATATATTTTGCGATCGGCCCCTGCCATCCCGCCTCGCCAATCTTCACCCACGCAAGACCCATCGAGTAGCGCGACTTTACCGACTCCGTGAGCTCGTCGAGCTCGCGCCGGCTCAGCGGATAATCGCCGGTGGCGTTGATTCCGTACACGGATTCGCTGCGCGCCAAAATTTCCGCGAAGACCTTGAATTGAGTGCCGGCGAAGGCCTTGGTGAGGTTTTTCAGTTCCAGGCCAAAGCGCATGTCCGGCTTGTCGATTCCGAAACGATCCATCGCTTCTGTGTACGGCATCCTGACGAACGGCGGCTTGACGTCGATATCGAGCACGCGCCGATAGATCGAGGCGATCATGCCCTCGGCGATCGACTGGATATCTTCGGGACGCGGGCACGTCATCTCGATATCGATCTGGCTGAACTCGGGCTGGCGATTCGCGCGCAAATCCTCGTCGCGGAAGCATCGCGCGATCTGGTAGTAGCGGTCGAAGCCACCGATCATCAAGATCTGTTTCAGCAACTGCGGCGATTGCGTCAGCGCGTAGAATTTTCCCGGGTTCACGCGACTCGGCACGAGGTAATCGCGCGAGCCCTCGGGCGTTGATTTGAAAAGGATCGGCGTCTCGACATCGATGAATCCGTTCTGATCGAGATGACTGCGCACCGCCTGCAGCGCCTGATGGCGCCGGCGCAGATTGCGCTGCATCTCGGGGCGGCGCAGATCGAGATAGCGGTACTTGAGGCGGATTTCCTCGGCGGTCGCCTCGCCGTCGGCAATCTGAAACGGCATCGGCGCCGACGCGCTCAGAATCTCAAACGCAGTGACCACCACCTCGATTTCGCCGGTCGGCAGCTCAGCGTTGACGGTCCCCTCCGCGCGGCGCACGATCTTGCCTTTGACCGCGACGTAGAACTCGGAGCGCACGTCACCCGCGGCCTCGTGGGCGGCGGCATTGTGCACAGGATTCAGCACCAGCTGCACGATTCCGTCGCGGTCGCGAAGATCGATGAAGATAAGGCCCCCATGATCGCGCCGGGTTTGTACCCATCCCCAGAGCGCAACCTCGCGGCCTACGTCGCTGGAGCGAATGGCGCCGCAATAGTCAGTTCGAGGCCACGGCGGCAGCGGAGAATATTGGTCAGTTTTCGGCATTACAGTTGGGTTTGTATTCCTGTCGGTCGAGAATACCTATGCTCGAAGGTCCAAGAAACACTCACTTTGAGCGGGCATCCGCGATTGCGCGAGGTGCTTCTGCCACTGTGACTTCAAGCTGCGTGCTATTTTTCAAGTCGCGCAGTTGCACGACGCCTCGCGCGATTTCGTCGTCGCCAATGATCACCGCGAAGCGAGCGCCAATTTTCGACGCACGCGCGAGCAGCGTTTTCAGCTTGCGCTCGGGCGAGAGCATCTCGACGATCAAATTTGCCTCTCGCAGATCGCGCGCTACGACGACCGCAGGACGCGTCGCCGTTTTGCCCATCGCAATGATCGCTGCGTCCGGCGTGATTGCCGGCAGCACGCCGGCAGCTTCCAGAGCCAGCGCCATCCGATCGATGCCGATTGCGAAACCGATGCCCGCAACTGCTGCCCCGCCCATCGTTTCTACCAACCCATCATATCGCCCGCCCGCGACGACCGTGCTCTGCGCGCCGAGGCCACCCGCCATCACCTCGAACGCGGTGCGCGTATAGTAGTCCAGACCGCGCACCATCCGCGGGTTGACGACGAAGTGAATGCCCGCGCCGGTCAGAAGTTCCTTGACGGTATCGAAATGCGCGCGACATTCGTCGCACAGGTAGTCGAGGCTGTTGGGCGCCGACTCTGTAACCTTCGCGTCTTTCTTACAATCGAGCAGGCGCAGCGGATTGCGATCGATGCGATTGTGGCAGTCATCGTCGAGTTCGTCCCAATGCGCGCGACCCCATTTGACCAGCGCTTCGCGAAACGCAGGCCGGCACTTCTGGTCGCCGATCGAAT
>Ga0210398_10006466_pt1 | contig 10770 bp, 6 predicted proteins | sample IncBWC4OmetaG_FD_161047 | JGI IMG/M metagenome (GOLD analysis project Ga0210398, IMG submission 161047) | Forest soil microbial communities from Barre Woods Harvard Forest LTER site, Petersham, Massachusetts, United States - Inc-BW-C-4-O | ecosystem: Environmental > Terrestrial > Soil >... | reverse complement strand
CTCAAATTGATGGAGGAATTGGGGATACCAATGTTGTCCAGGATGCCGCCGAGTTCGTCGGCCGGGACGACGTTGTGGATAACATCGTTGACCTGGGCGGAGAGACGTTCCGTTTCCTCGATGCGCATACCCGTCGGGCCGCGCACGTGAAGCAGGAACTGGCCGGCGTCCACGTTGGGGAAAAAGTTTCGGCCGAGCACGGGCACCAGGATCCAGGAAAGCAGGCAGAAGAGCAGGAATATGCCCGCGAAGTTTTTGCGATGTTCGAAACAGCTCGCCAGCAGACCATGATAGCCCTCGCGAAAGCGGTCGAAGGCCTTTTCGAAACCTGCCTGGAAGCGGACAAACGGGCAGAGCCAGAAAAAAACGTTTGATTCGCAAATGTGCTCGTCTTCCAAATTAACATTCCGATAAAACCACATCACGAGGGTCGGCACGAGCGTCCGGGAAATCAAATAGCTGGCCATGATGGCAAACACCACGGCCTCGGCCAGCGGCACGAACAAATAATGCGCCACACCGGTCAGGAAGAACATCGGCACAAACACGATGCAGATGCACAGCGTCGAAACAAACGCCGGGATAGCAATTTCCTGAGAACCTTTGATGATGGATTCATCCAGCGGCTGGCCCGAGGCCATGTGGCGATGGATGTTTTCGATCGCCACGGTGGCGTCGTCCACCAGGATGCCCACGGCCAGCGCCATGCCGCCGAGGGTCATCAAATTAATGGTTTCACCCAGTGCGCACAAAACCGCGAGGGAACAAAGCACGGAAAGCGGAATGGAAATCGCAATGATGAACGTACTGCGCCAGGAGCCCAGGAAGAGCAGGATCATCAGTGCCGTGAGCGCGGCGGCGATAATGCCTTCCCGCAGCACGCCTTTGATGGCCGCGCGCACAAAGAGTGATTGATCGGCAAATTCCTGGACGTGCAGGTCCGACGAGACCGTGGCCAGCACCTTGGGCAGCGCCGCTTTGATGCCGCTCACGACGTTGAGCGTGGAGGCGTTGCCCGCTTTCATAATGGTGAGCAACGTGCCGCGTATCCCGTCCTCGCGCACGGCGTTTTGCTGCGGCGTATAACCATCATGCACCTGCGCGACGTCCCGGATATAAACCGTGGCGCCGTTGGTCGCCGTGATGGGCAGATCGTTGAGTTCATCAATGAGCCGGGTGTTGGCATCCACCAGGACGGCATATTCCGTGACCCCAATCTTGGCGGTACCGCTCGGCAGCACGAGATTTTGGGCGTTAATGGCGTTGACGACTTCCTGCGGCTGGATGTTTTTGGCTTTCAGCGCCGATAAATCCAGGTCCACCTGGACCACGCGGGTTTTTCCGCCGTAAGGATAAGGAATGACTGCGCCGGGCACAGTAACCAGGCCGACGCGAACCTGGTTGATGGCGATGTCATTTAACTGCTGTTCGGACAACTTGGGGCTGCTCAAGCTGTATTGCAAAACCGGGACGGTCGAGGCGTTGTATTGGACGATGAGCGGTGGCGTTATCCCCGGCGGCATGGCTTTGAGGATGGTCTGGCAGACGGCGGTGATTTGCGCTACGGCGGTGGCGACGGAAACTTTTGGCTGGAAAAAAACTTTGATGACACCGATACCGTTGTAAGAGGTGGACTCGATATGGTCGATGTTGTTCACCGTCGTGGTGAGCACGCGTTCATCCACATAGACGATGCGCTCTTCCATCTGCTTGGCATCCAGGCCGGAATACTGCCAGATGATGCTGACGACCGGGATGTCGATCGCGGGGAAAATATCCGTCGGCATCCGCAACAGGATGAAGGGCGTCAGGATAATCAGCAGCAACGCGGCCACTACAAAGGTGTAGGGCCGGCGCAGGGCTAAAAGGACGATCCACATACGACTGTTTTAAACTCCCAAAACCAAATGACTACCATAAAAAATGTTTTTTGCCCCGCACTTTTTTCGGCTTCGCCGGCAGGGCAAACCATCATTAGCATTCATCATCCCCAATAAGTAACCACTTAGTTACCAATCCGCAACTAAAAAATGAAGTCTATTCGGGCTGGTTTTATTTGACAGAACGGCCATCACCGTTGGCTAAACATTTTATTTGCAAAAAATAATTTCGCGATTAGGTTGCAACATGAAAGCAAGGAGTTGGTGTTGGGATGCCGGTTTTTTGGCAATCGTATTGGGTAGTTTCCTCATGGTTGTTCTTACCGGTTGTGTCGGTTACATGGGACCCAGTGGCGGCGGCGCTGTAGTAGTAGGGCCGCCCGTACCGGATGTCACCGTTTGGGGCGGCGATTATTATGGGGGGCATGATGCCCATTTCTATAGTCACCGCGGATATGAAAGCCGTCATTGGCATTAAAACAAACAAGAGGGAAATTTATGAAATCTTCACGTATTTTTATTAATCTTTCCAGCCTTTCAACCGTCACGCTTTTGGCGGTCACGGTATTTGCGCTGTCCGATGCGCGGGCCAATGAATGGAGCGGCGTACCGGCCCAGCCCACGCAGGGCACGGCCCCGGCCGCTGCTTCCACGCAATCGCAGCAAGGGCAAATGTTCGCTTCACCGGACGACGCCGTAAAAGCGCTCCGCTCCGCCGTAGAAGCCAATGACCAAAACGCCCTGGCCCAGATTTTCGGGCCGGATTTCTCATCGCTCCAAACTGGCGACAAGATGCAGGACGCCAAAAACGCGCGTCATTTTGCCAATGCCCTGGAGGAGAAGTGCAGTCTCGAGAAACAGAACGACAACGAATACTATGTAGACGTGGGCACGAACGATTGGCCCATGCCGGTGCCGATCATGCAGTCAAATGGGCAATGGTATTTCGATACCGCGGCGGGCAAGGAAGAGGTTATTGACCGCCACATCGGCATGGACGAAATGGCCGCCATTGGCGTTTGCCGCGCCTATGTGGGCGCCCAGCACCAGTTCGGAAACATGAATAATGGCGCGTATGCGCAAAAATTCGAAAGCACGCCGGGCCAAAAAGACGGCCTCGATTGGACCTCCGCCGAAAACGAGCAGGGCAATAGATTAGGACATCTGCTCGCCGAAGCCCAACAGGTGGGCGAGCACAAAGGCGCACAGCCGTATCACGGTTATTACTTCAAAATTTTAACCATGCAGGGCAGCGCCGCGCCGGGCGGAAAGATGAGTTATCTGCAAGACGGAAATCTAAAGAACGGTTTCGCGCTGGTGGCGTATCCGGAACATTGGAACCAGTCGGGCGTGATGACCTTTATCGTCGACCAGGATGGCAAGGTTTATCAGCGCGACTTCGGCGATAGGACCTATCATGCCGCGTCCAAAATAACGGAATACAATCCGGACAAGAATTGGACGCTCGTCACGGATCAAGGAATCCCCGTAGCCGACCGGTGATAGCGCGGTGATCCCATTTTAGCGGCCTTGCGGGCGATTTATTTGTTCGCGAGGCCGCGAATTTTTTAGACGGCAGGATGCTTCGTTTTAAATCCAATATTTGGCAGGGCAAAGTCCGTATTTTTTCATTGATTTGCCAGCATATTCACGGATGATTTGGACTAATGAAATTTGGGAGCATTCCCCTACACGTATTTAAACGCAAGTTGATTGTCACTCTGGCCGCCGCCAATGTGTTGGTGTGGTGCTGTACGCTGCTAATACTGGGTTGCAAGAAATCCGAGCAAAGCACGGCGGCGCCCCAGACGGAAAACGGCTTAACCAAAATTCGCGTCGGTTATATCGGCTTGACGTGCGAAGCGCCCATTTATGTGGCCGTGGAAAAGGGCTTTTTCAAGGAGGAAGGATTGGATCCTGAATTGGTCAAGTGCGACTGGTCCAATTATAAGGACGTGATGGCGCTGGGTGGCTTTGACATCACGCATCACCTCGTCATGTATTTTCTCAAGCCGATTGAACAGGGCCTGGACGTAAAGTTCACCGGCGGCATCCATCGCGGCTGCCTGCGCGTCCAGGCGCTGACAAATGGGAAAATCAATACCGTTGACGACTTGCGTGGTAAAAAAATCGGCATTCCTGGCATGGGAACGCCGCCGTTTATTTTTGCCAACCGCGCCCTCATCGCTCACCACATTGATCCGTCCAAGGAAATCACCTGGGTTGTTTTCCCTGCGGGTGAATTGGGCCTGGCGCTGAAAAAAGGTGAAGTGGACGCAGTAGCGGATTCCGAGCCGATTGGCAGCCTGCTGGAAGCCGATGGCACCGTTAAAAGCGTCGCCGATTTTGGCCACGATGATGCGTATAAAGATGAATACTGCTGTGAAGTCGTGGTCAGCGGCAAATATTTGAAAGCCAATCCCAAGGCCGCCGCCGCGGCAACGCGCGCGTTGCTCAAGGCCGCCAAGTGGGTGCAGACCAATCCCGCCGCTGCCGCCCGGCTGTCGGTGGACAAACATTATCTCGCGTCGAATCCTGAGCTCAACACTGTCGCCATTTCGCACCTGAATTATATTCCGAGCGTTGACCAGGCCGAAACATCGGTCAAAACCGCCGCCATCGCGATGAAACAGGACGGCATGCTCGACGCCAGTACCGATGTGGATGAATTGGCCAAGCGCGCCTTTGTGCACTTGGACGGCGTATCGGATGACTGGCTTAATTCGTTGCAGGTGGAGAAAGTCGCGGGCGGCCAGGTGCCCCCGGATGAAAATCAACGCCTGTTGGCGGAACTATCGAAGGGTCCTGCCAATGTAACCGAATATACCGAAAAATTGAGCGAGCTATCATGCTGCCGACTGGTCAACAAGTAACTGCCGTTCCGCCCATGCCGAAGGAGCCGGTACACAACCCCGCAGTCAGTCCGTCTGCTGCCCCGCGCGCGCGATGGCAAACCCTTTTATCCATGCCGGCGGCGGTGCTGGTGGCGCTGGCGGTTCACCTTTTTATCCCGAATAATGAACCGGCGAACGAAGCCGGTTTGTATTCCAAATTTCTCGCGGGCATTCTCGCCCTGGCTATTCTTGCTGACGGCTTTCAATTTTTCTGGTCCGGTTTAAAAAACTGGATGCGGGATATGTGCCCCATTCTGGCCGCGGCCATTCTGTTGCTCTGCGTTTGGGAATTGATTACCGGCGTGCTGCACTGGCTGCCGTTGCCGTATTTTCCGGCGCCGGGGGCCGTGATACAAAGCATGATTGATGACCATGCGCTGCTCCTGGACAGCACCTGGCATTCGCTGGTGCTGCTGCTTTCAGGTTACACGCTGGGAGTATTCATCGCGCTGGTCACCGGCGTGTGCATCGGCTGGTCAACGCCGATCCGCTATTGGGGAATGCCGGTGCTAAAAGTGGTCGGACCGATTCCCGCGACCGCCTGGATTCCCCTGGCCATGGTCGTTTCACCATCGGCCGTCTGTTCGTCAATTGTACTCATCGCCATGGCGGTTTGGTTTCCAGTGACCATGCTGACTATCTCCGGCATCGCCAATACGCGTGCGTCGTATCTGGACGTTGCGCGCACGCTCGGCGCGAGCAAATGGTTCCTGATTTTTCGCGTGGCCATCCCCGCGGCCCTGCCGAACATCTTCGTGGGCCTGTTCATGGGTTTGGGAACCTCGTTCCTGACCCTGATTGTAGCCGAAACCGTGGGCGTAAAGTCCGGTTTGGGTTGGTACGTCAGTTGGGCGCAAGGCTGGGCCGAATATGGCAAGGTTTTTGCCGCCCTCATCATCATGGCTGCCTTCTTTTCCACCATCATGACCATCCTGTTCAAAGTGCGCGACCGTGTGCTCGGTTGGCAGAAAGGAATCATTAAATGGTGACGGAAGACAACACTTTGAAAGAAGGCTCGGCGCTTCGCATCGTGGAAGCCACCAAAAGTTTCCCGACGCCAGGCAACACTGCTGTTCGCAATCTGGCGTTGGACACGACGAATCTTTCCGTCGCGGCGGGCGAACTGATTGCCATCGTAGGGCCGAGTGGCTGCGGCAAGTCCACGTTGCTGCGCCTGATTGCGGGGCTGGACGTTCCCGATTCCGGTGAGCTTTGGGTTGGCGATGATCGCATCATTGGTCCCAGCGCCGAACGCGGCCTGGTTTTCCAGGATCCAAATCTTTTTCCCTGGCTGACCGTTACCAAAAACATCCAGTCCGGCCTGGTCGCGCGCGGCCTGCTTCAAAAGAAACGCCCGGAAGTGGATGAATTTATCCGCCTCGTGGGCCTTGAAAAATTCGCGCACGCTTATCCGCATCATCTTTCCGGCGGCATGGCCCAGCGGGTTGCCCTGGCACGGGCCTTGATCAATCACCCACGCGTCCTGCTCTTGGACGAACCGCTCGGCGCGCTCGACGCCTTCACGCGCATGCGCATGCAGGATGAAGTGTTGCGCCTTTGGCAGGCGCGCCGCACGACGATGCTCCTGGTGACCCACGACATTGACGAAGCCATTTACATGGCCGACCGCATTGTCATCATGAGCCCGCACCCGGGACGCGTCGAACGCACCATCACGGTTTCCCTCGACCGCCCGCGCCAGCGGAACAGTGCGGAATTTCTCCGCCTCCGCAGTGAAATTCTAGAACTCCTCCACTTCACCGGCTCTGGCGGCACCGAGAATGCCGAAGAAAAAAAGCCGGATACTGACTCCGCAGGTTTTTTTTTGAGAACTAAATCTGAAAAGTCGGAACTCGATGTCCCCGTAGTCATCATCGGCGGCGGACCCGCCGGCTCAACCCTCGGCGCTTATCTCGCAAAGGCCGGCGTTAAGCACATGATTCTCGACCAGGCCGTTCATCCTCGCCCGCATGTGGGCGAATCGCTGATTTGTTCGACCACCCGGATTTTCCAGGACATCGATTTCCTGCCGGTGATGGAGCAGCAACGGTTCGTCCGTAAATATGGCGCTGTCTGGACGCATTGGGGCGATGAGCAGGAACGTGTCATCCGCTTCCGCGAAATTCCCGAACTCGGGCTGACCCAGGACTATACCTATCATGTGGACCGGAGCCGGTTTGACCAGCTTATGCTGCGGCACGCCGCGCGGTTGGGCTCGCAAGTGCTCGAAAACGCGCGCGTGGAAAGTGTTGATTTTGATGCTGCCGGAGCCGCCACCGGCGTTCGCTTCCGCGAAAATGGCAAGGAACGGTCGTTGCGCTGCCGGCTGGTCGTGGATGCTTCGGGCCGCAGCACGGTCATCGGCTCGCAATTGCGGCTTAAGCGCCCGGACGCCCTGTTCAATCAATTCGCCGTGCATAACTGGTTTGAAGGCGTGGACCGCGGCCCGGCGGGCACTGCCGATTATATCCATATTCATATCCTTCCCCTGCCCCGCGCCTGGGTCTGGCTGATTCCCCTCAACGAAACCGTCACCTCCGTGGGCATCGTCACGACCGGTTCCGATTTTGCGAAAGGCGACGAGCCCGTGGACAAATTCTTTGCCCGCCACATTGCCAGCCATCCTTTGCTCGCCCGCCGCATGGCCGGGGCGCGGCCCTTGCACGAATTTACCCGTGAAGGCAACTACAGCTATGTGATGGACAAGGTGGCCGGCGATGGCTGGCTGCTCGTGGGTGATGCCGCCCGCTTCGTAGACCCGGTTTTTTCCTCCGGCGTGAGTGTTGCGATGGAATCGGCTCGCCGCGCCGCCGACGTCATCATCCGTGCGCTGGAAAAGAACGACGTCCGCGCCGGGGCATTTGACGAGTACACGAAAACTTTGCGCGAAGGCATGGAAATTTGGCGGGAATTCATCCTGCGTTACTATCAGTTGCCGCCGCTGTTCTTCGATCTCATTGCGCAGCCGGAAACCCGCGGCCAGCTCACGCGGCTGTTGCAGGGAGATGTCTACGACCGTTCATCAGTGCCCATCCTGGGAGAAATGCGCGGCAAGATTCAATCCGTCGCCGCCGACCGCCAGCATCCGTGGCACTCGCATCTGAGCGAAGATCTATTGGGACAGAACGCCAACTGATCCCGAACTGTTTTTCGCCGGAGAAATTCTTAGAGTCACCATGGCTGCGGAAATTTTATCGTCCAACACAATCCCCAAATGCACCGGCAGACGGCCGTTCTCCGTGTCCTCATGAATCGTTTCCTGCCGTAGATGAAACGGATGCCCTTGGGTATCAATATTCACATCCACGGCGCTGCCACGGTCGGAGATTTCCAATTCGTTTTCTCCGATTTGCCGCACGTGTCCCCATGTAATTAAGGCTGATTCAAAATTTTCCGGCGTAGAAAATTTCACATCATCCCGGACAACCAGTGATGACGACGGTCCGCGCTGATAATCAAACGAGCGATGCAGTTCCTTCAAATCTCTGACCGGATAAGCCGAGCGAAGATCAAAATTAATGGAGTCCTCGTCCTTAGTGAAACTGGTTGCCAGCACTTCCGCGCGGGCGTCTTTGCCCGTCCGTTGCAACTTTCCCGCCACCAGCGGCACGGCATGGCCAAAGGAATTCAGCACCTCGCTGGCAAAGCGATGCGGGCCAAACGTTCGCGCCGTATAAACCTCGCCGCCCGGATCACAAATGACCATCTGGCCGTTCATCACCACGCTAAAACTTCCGACGTCCGCATGACCGTGATTGACGCCATTGTTACCGCCTTTAATGGCAACAGCGAAAGGCACTTCCGCGCCAGGACCAGGCCGACAGATTAAAACCCCGCCATCGGGAAACCACGTTCGCCACGGCAAATCCGCAAAACTCGCGTCCACGGGAATCGTCGGCAAATCCGCCGGCAGAGACAGCATTTCCATCTCCGAATAAAGCGTGTCGTTGACCTTGGTGGCGCGCCATCGAGGTTGGTTCAATCCAAAACGACGACTCAAATAATCCATCAGGCTGGCGGAAGGCATGCTGCCCGGATCGCAATCGGCGATAGAGGTATGAACGCCGTCAAAAATTTCCGAGCGAACGCCAAAGAGCGCGGGCTGCGCCGCCTGCGGTCTCGCCAGCAAATCGATTTTTCCGCCCGTCGCCCGCCGGATATTTTCCGCGAGCAGCGCGAAATGTCCGAAGCCGTAATTCCAATAGCCCAAACCCTCCACGCAATAACCGTCCGGTGTAAAACCGCCATGCAGGTAGCTGCCGATATATTTCTCCGCCACGGCGATATACCACGCGCGCTCCGTGGGCGAATCAAACGTTGCCAGCGCCGCGCCCGTCACCCCGCACAAGCACACCGCGTTCCAATTATTTTCGCCGCGCATCCACCAAAATTCCGGCCGCTCGCCCTCCACCGCGGCGTGATATGGTCCGAAAATCCGGCGCTCCAAATTTTCCCGGATCAAATTTCGCGTCGCCGGCGACAAACGGTCGCCGAGCAAATAATTGGCCGTGGCCAGTTCCGCCGCCAGATAGGAGGAATCCAGTTCGATCTCAATTGTCTTGCCGCGAAAATTTTCCAGCTTGCCGTCATGTGCGGGCAGCACCCACGTGCGTTCGGCACAAATAGCCGTAATCGTCTGCTCCAGCGGCGCGATAAATCGCCCTTTGTTTTCGACACACTCAGCCATGGTAAAAACCGCGATGCGTCCGCGGCGCATCCCAGCGACTTTCTGGAAATGCGTGCGGTTGCCGTCCCGCGAATATTCCAGGTAGAGAGAATCCGGCTGCGCGGGCAACGGTCGCTTCGCGTCCTCGACCGCGACGGCGATGACATTGGTCAGCTCCGGGTGCCGCGCCAGGACATCGTCCCAGGCAGCGCGATTGGTTATCGGCTCGCCAAAACCAGCCGCCTGCGGTTGCAGCATCGCGGCGATTTCCGCAATCCGCGCGGCATCAAGCGTCTCGGCTGCATGAACAGCCGGAGTTAAAAGCATGAATAACAAACAGAGTGCGAAACGTTTAAAGTGGAGCTTCATCAAGAATTCCCGGATATACGGCAAGACGCCCGGAACAAGATACGGGTTACGTGCTTCTCATTAATGTGTTTTAGACCGGAAATGTGAAAAAATATAAGTCACTGCCGGACAACGACTTATAATATGAAACCCTACATTAAAGACAGCCACCCTCACATTTGTCAACTGCCCTTTAGGGCATAAAAAGTTATTTCCCTTTCCGGGGCAAGTAGTTACTATCCTTTTTAATCATGAGGAACCTAGTCAGCAAGTTGCTGCAGACGGCCCCGCTCGTTCATCGGGATCCCACCCCGGGCGGCGTCGTGAAGCGCGCCAAGTATTGCCTCCGCGGGCTCGCCTTCGCTCCTTACACCAGTGAATGGTTTGAATTCCTGGAAACGCCCAAACTGACCTTCATCGTCCAAAATAATCCCTGTCTGTTCCACAAATTGCAGCGGCCCTACCTGAACCGGGTGCTGAATACGGCGGGGCGGTTGGACACTCTCAAGCAACATTACCTGTTTATCCTCGACCAGTTTTCTCAATCCCTGACAGAAGAGGTTTATGCGCCTTCAGGAAAATCGCTTCTGGAACTGCCCATTGACGGAATCGGCACTCTTGAACTGCGCATGGTTTGCAGCCAAATGCAAAAAGAGGGCGACCTGACCCTCCGTCTGGCCAACAAGGAAACCGGCATCGGCGTGGCGACCATGTCCTTCAGCATTTCGAAATGGCAGAAGCATAACAAAGAAATTTTTATCGGCGGATTGCAAGGCAACAAGCACACCGACGAACGCACCGTCGTCGCCATTACCCGCGCCTTGTTTGGCCTGCGCCCGAAGGCGCTTCTCTTTTACCTCGTGCAACGGCTGGGCACTCACTGGGGAGTCGGACGCCTCCGGGCCGTCAGCGATGACCTGCATATCTACCGTCACTTCCAGGCCCGCAGAAACGTCGTCGCTTCCTACAATCAATTTTGGGA
>Ga0210398_10006465_pt1 | contig 10770 bp, 9 predicted proteins | sample IncBWC4OmetaG_FD_161047 | JGI IMG/M metagenome (GOLD analysis project Ga0210398, IMG submission 161047) | Forest soil microbial communities from Barre Woods Harvard Forest LTER site, Petersham, Massachusetts, United States - Inc-BW-C-4-O | ecosystem: Environmental > Terrestrial > Soil >... | reverse complement strand
CGAATCGGCCAATGCCGGCACCTGCTACAGGCAGGAGCGCCTTATTTCGGCGCCACCGTCAGCAATCTGATCTCGCTACAGCTGGACACGGTGCTGGTCGTCAGCTTTCTCAATATCGAGGCCGCCGGAATCTACGCCGTGGCCGGCGCCTTTGCCAATGGGCAAGCTTCGCTCGGCGAGGCCCTGGGGATCACTTCCTTCGCCGTGCTTTCGAATGAAAGAAATGCGCAAAGCCAGGAAAAGATCATCACCGAAACGTTTCGCCAATCGGCCCTGGTTTCGTGCGCGGCGGGGCTAGCGCTGGCGGGCTTGCTCCCGCTGCTGGTGGTTCCTCTGTTTGGCGCGGCGTTTTCGCGAGCCGTCGGGCCGGCCGTCATTCTGGCCCTCGCCACGTCCCTCATGGGTTCCGCCAACATCTTGAACCAGGGATTGCGCGGAGCGGGCCGTCCCCACGCCGGGCTGGCCAGCCAGTTGATCGGCGCCGGCGTGATGGCCCTTGCAGGGCTGCTGCTTCTGCGGTGGTTCGGGCTCGCGGGAATGGCCTTGGCCGTGTGGCTGAGCGCCTGCGTTCAGCTAGCCGTGCTGATTGCCGCGGCGGCCAAGTGGCTGAAGGTCTCGCCGCTACAATTCTGGCCGTTTGGAGCAGGGAACTTCCGATTGTTTTTCCAGCAGGTCTCGGGCTTGCGCCTGCGTTTCTTGCGTTCGCCCGCGCAGACGTTCGCTGCCAACTGACCATGAGCCGCGTCCTCGGATACATCACGCCGGTTCGCGCGTTTTCCGCCGCCGGAAAACTCTATATGCAAGCAGCCTCTGGGCGGACAGTCGAAGCGCTCGCCAAGCATTTCGATCACGTCTGCATGTGCTCCAGAGTCGTGCAGGGCCCGCCGCCCATGCCGTTCGATGCACCTCTCGACGTACCGAACCTCGAGCTCATTGCGCAGCCGTTCTGGGGAACCACTCTTGGCTCGCTCCCTCATCTCTTTGGAATCGCCCGTGCCTACTGGAAAACTTGCCGCCGGGCGGACGTTCTATTTGTGCGGGGAGGTTCCCCCGATACGGCAGTCTTATATTTTTTCGCGGCGGTGCTTCGCAAGCCGATCTGCCACTGGATCGTCGCCGATCCGGTTACGCTGCTGCGGACCAGCGCCCGGCGCGGCGCCGTGCTGGACACTCTCGCCTTGCTCTACGCGCGGCAGGACCGCTTCTTCACGCGCGTCGGCCGCTGGCTCACCGGAGGCGCGCTGATCTGCAACGGCGGGGAATTGGCGCGCCTGCTCGCCTCTCCCAGGACGACCGGGATCGTTTCCAGCACCATTCGCGAGGATGAGTTTTATTCGCGCGCCGACACGTGCCAGGGGCCAACGATCCGAATTTTGTTTGTCGGATTCCTACGGCCGGAGAAGGGCGTCGAGTACCTGCTGGAGGCCGTGTCCCTGCTTCCTGCGAACCGGTCTTGGGAATTGGAGATCGCCGGGCCGCGCCAGTTCCCGCACTACTGCAGAAAGCTGGACCAAATCGCCGCCGAGAAGGGCGTGAGCGAGCGCATCCGCTGGACGGGCTACGTGCCCAACGGACAACCGCTGTTCGAACGCATGCGCGCCGCCGACCTTCTCATCCTTCCCACGCTTTCGGAGGGCACCCCGCACGTGCTGGTGGAGGCGCGCGCGAACAGTTTGCCGTCCATTTCCACCACGGTAGGGGGCGTGCCAAGCACCGTCACCGATGGATATGACGCTTTGCTGGTTCCTCCCAAAGATGCGCGTGCGCTGGCGCGGGCCATGGAGCGCGTCATCACCGACGGCGCGTTGCGGCGCTCGCTGATCCGCAACGGATTGATCGCGGCGCGCACGCAGACGCTGGATCGGTTTATCGCCGCCGCGATGCGCGAGCTGAACGCCAATTTCGAGCCGGAGCGGGAGACGGTTCCGCAAGCCTAGAGGCGGAAACATGCGGGTGTTGCAGTATCTCTGGTTCCATTTCATCGCCACGGCCACTAATTGGCTGCCCGAACTGCGCCCGGTCCTGCGCCTGCGCGGATTCCTGATGCGCCCCGCGTTCCGGTGCTGCGGAAGAAATCTCCAGGTCTCTCGCCACGTCACCGTCAATTTTACGAATCGCCTGGAAATCGGCAGCGATGTTTTCCTGGCCACGGGCTGCTGGCTGCACGCGCGCGGGGGCATCGTGCTGGAAGACGAGGCGCAACTGGGGCCGTACACCGTTTTGGTGAGTGGAGATCACACCAGAATCGACGGGTCCTACCGCTTTGGACCCAGCACTCTCGCGCCGATTCGCATTCAACAGGGAGCATGGATTGCCGCCCACGCCACGGTTACCAAGGGTGTGACCATCGGCCGCGGCGCGCTCCTGGCCGCCAATTCCGTGGCCACACGCGATGTTCCGCCGTTTGCGCTGGCGGGCGGCGTTCCTGCCAGGGTCATCCAGAGGAAGCCGCACATCGGAGTGGTGCGCTGAGCGAGCTGGTCCGAAAACACCGCGTCGAGAAGAACTTTCGTGTATCCCACACCGACACTTTGGCTGGAAATCGGCGTCGCCGGACTGCTGGCGCTCGCGATTCTGTGGACCCAAGTGGAGTACGGCCTGTTCCTATACGGCGTCGCTCTTGGCTTTCCCGACCTCGCCTATCCCATCGGCTCGACGGTCAATCTTCGCCTGGAAGATGCGCTGATCGTTTTGTTTCTGGCTCGCGCCTTTTTGTGGAGGCCGGCCAAGCCTTCTCCCAGTCCGAGACGAATTCTCGTCTGGCAGGCGATTTTTCTTGCGGTGTGCCTGCTGTCGATTGCCGTGGAATCCGCTCGGGGAATTCCTCCCTCCGGTTACGATGCCGCCCGGCTGGCGGGATGCGCGGTCATTCTCGCCGCGCTCCCGGCGGTGGTGAACTCCGAGAGGAGGATGCGATTTCTGGTGGCCGGACTGGTGTGCGGCGGAGTGGCCCTGGCCATTCAAGTGCACCAGCACGTGGGCGAAAGCTCGTTGCACGGCATTTCGAATTTTGAGCAATTGAAAAGCGCCGCCGCGTTCGACACCTGGAACCCCAACACCATCGGCCAGGCGGCGCTGTTGCTGGTGTTTGCGGCGGGCCTGGTAGGAACCGCTCTTTCGAAGACTCGGGCGGCGAAAATTCTGTCTGTCGGTCTGGCCTTGGGATTCGCGCTGGTGCCCGCCCTGGTCTATGTGCGCGGCACAACCATCAGCATCGCGGCCGGTTTCCTGCTGTTCCTCTGCCTGCTGCGCCGCTGGAGGTGGGTGCTGCTGTTCGCCGCAGCGTGCCTCGCCGTGCTCCTGTATTTGCGTTCTTCGCAGCACTCCTTTTTGCAAGACGCCGCCAGCATCAACCTGGCCACCGGGGAAGGCCTGAGCCACCGCCTGGACCGCTGGCAACTGACGTTTCAGGGGATTCGAAAGAATCCCTTGCTCGGCCAGGGATTTGGGCAGGAATTGGATTACCTGACCCTGCTGGGAAGCGAGGGCCGCGCCCACAACACGTATTTGACGGTCTGGCTGGAATTAGGCTCGGGCGGGCTGCTCCTTTTTCTGGCGGTCATCTTTCAATTTGCGCGCGCCGGTTTTTCGCTCTACCGCAACCCGCAGTTTCAATCCCAGGGGGCGCTGATCCTGGCGCTGACGTTTGCCCTCAGCCTGGACAGTCTCGGCCTGGAGACGCTGTATTGGGAAAAGCTGCCAACCATCGCCATGGCGTTGGCCATAGCGGTGCTGGGCGTGTGCGAGAGGAATGGATTCGAAGACGCGGCACCCGAAAATCTGATCGCGGCAGCCATGCCGTCCACACAGGTTCCCTGATCTTCATCTGTCGAAAAGTACGTCAAAAACCTGCGTTTCCGAAATTTCAGAACCACTTGGGAAAGGAGCGGCCCCATGTCCCAGCCCCAGCCACGGGTGTCGGTGATCGTCCCGTGCCGCAACGAAATCCGGCATATCCGCGCGTTTCTCGATTCTCTTTTGCGCCAGGACCGGGGCGGCATCGAGATGGAAATCCTGATTGCCGACGGTACGAGCACGGATGGAACCCGCGAAGTCCTCGACGAATTTGAAAGAAGCTGCGCGGCTGCACGCGTGCTGGACAATCCCGAGCAAATCGTCTCGACCGGCTTGAATCGCGCCATCCGCCGAGCCCGGGGCGAGATCATCATCCGCATGGACGCGCACACCACCTATGCGCCGGACTACATCCGTTCGTGTGTGGAAGTGCTCCAGGAAACCGGCGCCGACAATGTAGGCGGCCCGGCCCTGACCCGCGCGGACGGCTACCTTGCGCAGGCCATCGCGCTGGCCTTCCACGCGCCCTTTGCCAGCGGCGGCGCCAGGTTTCGCAGCCCACGCTACGAAGGGCCGGTGGACACGGTGGTGTACGGCTGCTGGCGCAAATCCACGCTGGAGCGCATCGGCCTGTTTGATGAAGAGCTGGTCCGCAGCCAGGACTACGAATTGAACTTGCGGCTGACCTTGCGTGGCGGAAAGTTGTGGCAGTCGCCCAGAATCGCCTACTGGTACCGGGCGCGGTCGAGCCTGTCCGGCTTGTTCCGGCAGTATTTTCAGTACGGGTTCTGGAAGGTGGCGGCGCTTCGCAAGCACGGCGGAAATGGATCCAGACGCAATCTCGTCCCAGGCGCGTGCCTGCTCGCCGCAATTGTGCTGGCGCTATGCGCCGAAGCGGCGAATCTGGGCGGCGCCATCTGGTGGCGGAACCTCTTCCTTGGTGATTTGCTTTCGCTGGCCGGCCTTTATTTCATCGCATCGTTTGCACAGGCTTACGGCGTCGCTAGAAAAGAGGGAGCGCGCTTTTTTCCGATCCTCCCGGTTGTCTTCGCTGCGTACCACTTGTCTTACGCGCTTGGATTTGTTTTGGCGCTTCTGTACCGGCCGGCGGCGTCTGACCGGCCCAACCCCATCCGGAAGGCCCTGATCGCCATTACTCGCTAGGTCTCCAAACCGATCGCATCGCACCGGCTGCGCCGCGCAACATCGTGGCGCCTGGGAGGAGGACTGTTTTCATGGCCTCTCGCGATTATCCTCGGCCCATTTCGTTGCCAATTCACGCGGAGATGCCGGGCCGCAGAAAGCCCTGGCAGGCCGCGCTGCGCCGAGGGTTTGACTTCGCCTGCGCGGCGGCAGGGCTTGCCGTGCTGGCTCCGGTCCTGGCAGCGATTGCGGTGGCCATCGAGCTCGATGACGGAGGGCCGGTCCTGTATCTCCAGGACAGAGTGGGCCGGGGGCTGCAGAAGTTTCGTCTCCTGAAATTTCGAAGCATGTTCGCCGGCGTAGCAGAGGGCAGTTTTCTTACCGCACCGGGAGACGCGCGGGTCACGCGCGTCGGGCGCCTGTTGCGGCGCTACAAATTGGACGAGCTGCCGCAGCTCGTGAATGTGTTGAAGGGAGAAATGCAGCTGGTCGGCGTGCGTCCGCAAGTGCAAAGGTTTGTCGACCTCTTTCCGAACGAATATGCCGAGCTTCTGCAAACGCCGCCGGGGATTACGGATCCGGCTTCGCTCAGCTTCCGCCACGAAGAGTCGCTTTTTCACGTGGAATGCATCGAGGAGCTGTACATCGCGAAAATTCTGCCGTTCAAATTACAGATCGCGCTGAACTATTCGCGGACGCGCACCTTCCTTTCCGATTTGGAAATTCTTTTTCGAACAGTTCTCGGCATGGGGCTTTCTCCCGCGTTGCACGGACACGGAAAATTCCATGACGGCGCGCAGGCGCCTTCCGAATTTACGGACGCCAAGCTCAGTTGAATCGGGTCAAATTTTCCGGTCACGCGGCCTTGTTTACTACGTTCCGCTTTAGTGCAACGGAATCTGATCCATTCCATCGAAACGATGAATTGGACAAAATTCCGCACCTCCCCTACTCTCAAAAACGAGCAGATAGCTTTTCCTGACCACCCCGGGGCCGAATGAACACCCACATTCGGCCCTCCTCCCTCCCAGATTTTAAACCGGCCTCTCGCCCCTAAATTCCCTCGTTTCTGCCGATTTATCCGCTCGCGAGCCTGCCTTTCCGGGCGTCTTCCTGATGCAATAATCACAGTCACCAATTTTTCATCCAACAAGGACTGCCGAACCTGCGATAATTGGCAAGTCGGCTCCCGCTTGTCGGCTTCAGAGTACGGTGGTTACCAGGAAGAGAAGAAGGGAACTCAATGCTGAGAGGTAGAATCTCTATCCCGCCCACGGTGAAGTGTCCCGGTTGCGGCGCGGCGCAAGCCCGCGCGGCGCTCGAAGAGAGCCTCTACATCTGCCCGCAATGCGGCCACTATTTGACGATGCCTTCGCATGCGCGCATCGCCATGCTCGCCGATGAAGGGACGTTCCGCGAACTGGACCGCGAGCTGGTTTCCGTTGACCCACTCGGTTTTGCCGATCACAAATCCTATCGCGTGCGCCTGGAGGATGCCCGCCGTGAGACGGGCGTGCGCGAAGCGGTCACCACGGGATTTTGCCGCATCGCAGGGATTCAGGCGGTGCTGGTGGTTTTCGATTTTGCGTTCTTGGGCGGCACCATGGGCTCGGTGGTGGGAGAAAAGATCGCCCACGCCTTCGAGGAAGCCACCCAGCGGCGCATTCCGCTCGTCAGCGTCGCGGCCAGCGGCGGCGCGCGCGTGCAGGAGGGCATGTTTTCGCTGATGCAGATGGCCAAAGTGGCGGCCGCGGCTTCCGTGCACGACCGCAACGAGCTGGCCTTCATATCCATATTGACCGATCCCACGTTTGGCGGCGTCACCGCCAGCTTCGCCTCGCTTGGGGACATCCTGATCGCCGAGCCGGGCGCGCAGATCGGATTCGTCGGGCCGCGCGTGATTGAGCAAACTACCGGCGTCGCGCCGACGAAGGATTCGCACCGCGCGGACACGCTGCTCAAGGCGGGATTAATCGACCTGGTGATCGGGCGAAAAGATTTGAAGGCGATTGCCGCTTACCTCATCGGTCATCTGAAGCGCAGCAAAGCCATGGGCGGCGAGAGCGGCCAATTGCCCCCTCTCGTAAAATCGAAGCACATTTCCGCGTGGCAAAAGGTAAATCTCGCGCGGCACACAGGACGGCCCACCGCCAAGTATTACATCGCCCATATGGCCTCGCGTTTTCTGGAGCTGCACGGGGACCGCTGGAGCGGCGATGATCCGGCCGTCATTGCCGGCATCGCGGAAATCAACGGCGACACTTTAGTGATGATTGGCCAGGAACGCGGCGGCACGCCCGAGGAAAAGGCGGCTTCGCACGACGGCAAGGCGTTCTCCGAGGGTTACCGCAAATCGCTGCGCCTGATGCGCCTAGCCTCCAAATTCAAGATTCCCGTCATTACTCTGGTCGATTGTCCGAACGCCCAGGCCACCTTTGAGTCCGAGCATCGCGGCATCGCTTTTGCGCTCGCGCGCAACCTGGCGACGATGGCCAATCTGCCCACCCCGATCGTTTCCGCCATTATCGGCGAAGGCGGCAGCGGCGGCGCGCTGGCCCTCGGCGTGGCCGACCGCGTGCTGATGCTCGAGAATGCGATTTATTCGGTGATTTCTCCGGAAGGCGCGGCCGCGATTCTGTACCGCGACGCAGGGAAGGCCGAAGCCGTCTCGGACGTCCTGAAGCTGACGGCGGGGGATCTGCATTCCCTCGGCATCATCGATACAGTCGTGCCGGAGCCGGAAGGCGGGGCGCATCTCGATCCTGCGGCAGCTGCGGAAACACTGAAGAGCCATTTGCTCGCGGCCCTGCACCCGCTCTCCGAGCTTCCCATGCGGCAGCTTCTGGACAATCGCTACAAAAAATTCCGCCACATCGGCCAGGAAGGCAAGTACTGGCGAGAGCGGGTGCGCAGCGGCCTGAGCGACGTCTTCGGCCTGCTTGCATATGCCGTGTCTAAAATGGAAAAATCCAACCGCAAGCCCAGGCCGATCGACAGCGCGCCGCGGCCTCGCACTGAGAAGGCCCGGACCTCCGTTTCCTCCACGGCGGCGAAACGGGTGGACCGTGAGTAGCGCGCGGCCGCGAGCGGGCGTGCTGGTCGATGCGGAAAGGCTTGCCGGGAAAAAATCGATGAAAGCGCTTGTAAAATCGCGCGCGGCGCGCGGCCTCTGGCTCGAGGAAGTGCCCGAGCCCGAGCCGGGAATTAACGACGTGAAGATTCGCGTGCTGGCCACGGGTATCTGCGGCACGGACCTGCACATTTACGACTGGAACGACTGGGCGCGCAACACGATTCAAGTGCCGCTCGTCATCGGCCATGAGTTCTGTGGAGAGATCGTCGAAGTCGGCTCCAACGTCGAGGATCTCGAGCCCGGCGACTTCGTTAGCGGGGAAGGGCACGTAGTGTGCGGGCGCTGCCGCAATTGTCTGGCGGGCCGGCGCCATCTGTGCGCGCGCACGCAGGGCGTGGGAGTGAATCGCGCGGGCGCCTTCGCCGAATACGTGGTCCTGCCGATGATGAACGTGTGGAAGCACACGCGGCCCATCGCGCGCGACATCGCCGCCATTTTCGATCCCTTCGGAAACGCCGTGCATACCGCGCTGTCGTTTCCCGTGCTCGGTGAGGACGTGCTGGTCACAGGAGCAGGGCCCATCGGCATCATGGCCGCGGTGGTGGCGCGATTTGCCGGAGCGCGCCACGTGGTGATCACCGACGTGAACCCGCGGCGCCTGCAACTGGCGGAAAAGGCGGGCATCCCGGTCACCGTGGATTCGCGCACGACACGCTTGCGGGAAGTGCAGAACCGCCTTGGCATGCGCGAAGGATTTGACGTTGGCCTCGAAATGTCCGGCTCGCCGGAAGCGTTCCGCGAAATGCTGGACAACATGTGCCACGGCGGGAAGATTGCCATGCTCGGCATCCCTTCGAACGAAGTCGCCATCGACTGGAGCCGCGTGATTTTCAACATGCTCACGATCAAGGGAATCTACGGCCGCGAAATGTTCGAAACCTGGTACAAGATGACGGTCATGATCGAATCGGGCCTCGACATTTCCCCGGTCATCACCCACCGCTTCTCGTGGCGCGACTACGAAAAGGGCTTCGAGGCCATGCGCACCGGGGAGGCCGGCAAGGTCATCCTGGATTGGTCAGATGCGCATGCCGCTTGACGTTTAGGGCCCCGTCCGCCCTGCGGAATGAGTCTCCATCCGCTGGCACGCCTTTCTTCTGTATCGCAATAATGCTATAATACAGCAACGGAATGTTCGCGAGAAAACGTGGACGGCAGATTTGCCATCGAATACGTGGAATTGCCGAACGGTCGCATTCCGGCACGCGAGTTTGTGGACTCACTCAATGAAACTGCAGCCGCTCGAATCGACGCCTTCATCGACCGTCTTGCCGTCTATGGCGTTCAGATGCAAGGAAAGTTTGTGAAGAAGCTCACCCAGGACATTTTTGAGCTTAGGGTCAAGCAGCACGATCGGATCTTTCGAGTCTTATTCTTCTACCAACCTGGAAGGCTGATTGTGATCACGTCGGGCTTTCAGAAAAAGACAGAGCGGACACCGCCGGCTGAAATCGCCAGGGCCGAACGGCTGAGGCGGGTCTGGTTGAAATACAGGAATCGTTACACCGGATTGCCTAAGGAAATGGAGACGATCCTAAAGGAGTTTGGTCTATGAAGCGCGACCGCCATGCGGACATCGTACGGAGGCGCTCCCGCGCCAGTGAGACCTACCGAAAGACTTACTACCGGGCGGCGCAGCAGATTGACTTGGCGATGCTGGTTCGTGCCATGCGCGAGGAGTCGGGGATGACCCAAGCGGAGCTTGCCAGGAAAATCGGCACAGCCCAATCCGTGATCGCACGCCTTGAAGATGCGGAGTACAGGGGCCATTCTCTTACCATGCTGGAGCGCGTTGCCGGGGTATGCGGGGTGAGTTTGAAACTGCGCGCCCAAAAGGAGCCGAATTTCGACCGCGAGGTCGCCCTGCAATAAACGGCAGGTGGTCTTAGAGACACCGGTATTCCCGATACCACAAGCCCTATTGTTCTAAATCTCCTGTATAATACCCGCGTACCAGTCTAGGCAGAGCTACGGGATGAGCCTGCCATCGTATACCCATATCTCGGTTGCGATAGGCTGGCAATACTGAACGAAACGAGGACGGCCTAAGCCATTTAGGCGGTTAAATTTATGATTAAATCAGGCGCGCAAATTCTATGGGAATGTCTTGAACAACAAGGCGTTACCACGGTATTTGGCTATCCGGGCGGCGCGATCCTGCCCGCCTATGACGCGCTGAAATACAGCAACATCCACCATGTGCTGGTCCGCCACGAGCAGGGCGCGGCGCACATGGCCGACGGCTACGCGCGCGCCTCGGGGCGCGTGGGTGTGGCCATTGCTACGTCCGGCCCCGGTGCCACCAATCTGGTGACCGGCATCGCCACGGCCATGCTGGACTCCTCGCCCATCGTGTGCATTACCGGGCAGGTGGGAAGCAAGCTGATCGGCTCGGACGCCTTTCAGGAGACGGACATTACCGGCGTCACGCTGCCGGTGACCAAGCACAATTATCTGGTCACCCACGCCAGCGAAGTGGCGCAGACCATCAGCGAAGCTTTCTACGTTGCCAGTTCGGGGCGGCCCGGACCGGTGCTTGTGGACATCACCAAGGACGCGCAGCAGTCCACCTGCGAGTTCGATGGAAAGCCCGTCGCGCCGCAGCTGCCGGGCTATCGTCCCGACCTTTCGCCGACGCCCGCGGAGTACAAGCAGGCGCTCGATCTGATTCACAATTCCAAGCGGCCGGTGATCCTGGC
>Ga0210398_10006464_pt1 | contig 10771 bp, 8 predicted proteins | sample IncBWC4OmetaG_FD_161047 | JGI IMG/M metagenome (GOLD analysis project Ga0210398, IMG submission 161047) | Forest soil microbial communities from Barre Woods Harvard Forest LTER site, Petersham, Massachusetts, United States - Inc-BW-C-4-O | ecosystem: Environmental > Terrestrial > Soil >... | reverse complement strand
TGGACTTTCCGGCACCCTGACGAGACGTCGCCGCCGAAACGGGGAGGATTGACGCAGAGGGCGGCGGCAGACTCAACGGCAATCGCGCGGTAAATTGCGTGCCGCTTTCGCGGGTCGAGGTCACGGAGATCCGTCCGTGATGCGCCCTGACAATCTGCGAGCAAATATGCAAGCCCAAACCTAAGCCATTGCGACTCGCCGACACCGAATGGCGCCAAAACGGTTCGAAAATCTTGCTCAAGCTTTCCACCGGAATAGGCGCACCGGAGTTCCACACCTCGAGCACCAGGTCATGCTCGTCGTTTCTCGCGGTAATCTTGATCGGGTGATGTGGCTGTCCGTGCGTCAGGGCATTGCCCAGGAGATTCGAAGCCACCTGTTGCAGTCTCCCCAGGTCGCAGCGGACCGAACGCGTAACCTGAAAATCAGAGAGGATCTTGCAGTCTGTTTGGGTATCTTCAAATTCTTGAACGACAGTCATCAATCCAGGATTAATGTTTTCGACTTCCGTCAAGTCCACGCTTATCCCCCCTCCGAGGCGGCCGCGCGCGAAATCAAGCACGTCATCGATCAGCGAAGCCATGCGCCGCGCATTGGTTTTTATACGTTCTGCCATCTGCGAATGTGCCGGATGAACGAGTTGGCGCGCTAAGAGATCGGAGCTCGCAAAGATTGCCTGCAAGGGATTGCGCAAATCGTGGCCAAGAATGGCAATGAACTGCTCGCGCAGTTGACCTGCGGACCGTTCATCGAGGAATGCGGTTTTGTCCAGATCCCGCCGCTCCAGCTGGTCGATTTGCGAGGCGACGACGGAGGCGATGCATCTGAATCTCGACTCGATACGGTCGTCGACACGACTCAGGGCTGTCGGATCAAGTGCGCACAGAACGCCAAAGTAACGACCATTCGCGAGAATGATAGGCGCAGCCTCCCCGCAGGCCGTCTGAGTCGCACCAAACTGCGGACCCGAGAAGGTGATGGAAATCGGAACACCCATCGGCCCGAGTCTGACGCGCACCGGCTGCCCCAGCGGGACCTGGTAGGCCGCGCCAACACCGGCCGCCTTGACGGCGTGCGCGGCACAGACTGTCCACAGATCGTCGCCTACGCGCGCCAACAGTGCCGCATTTGATCCGGCGATTTCGCTGGCGAGGACGAGAAGCGTAGCGATTGAATCGCTATTGGCAACGGTTGCCACCGCCGCATCGATCGATGCTCGATCCATAATCTGCCCTCCTGCCCCCACGGGCCAATGCGCATTTTTAGTATGCCGACGCTTACTCTTGGCGAGACCGAACGAAAGAGGACTCACAGCTGCAGAACGCTAGGACGACTGCAAGGTACAAAACCCCGCATTCGTTGTCCGTGCGGTGCCCAACATAGTGTAGGAATCCGCCGATAGAGACGCGCTATGTTCGGTACCGCACCGACGGGCCCAGGGCCAATCGATGATGTTGAGCGGTTCAGCTTGGCCGAATGACGCCCGCTTATCTGCCCACCAAACGCTGCAGCTGTTCGGTGTACCTGGCCCCGGTTACACCAATCGTCGCAACGGTATCTCCGAGCTCACGCAAATCATCCGCGGTGAGCTTGAGAGATAACGCGCCGATGTTCTCTTCGAGGCGATGCAACTTGGTAGTGCCGGGAATGGGAACGATCCAGGGCCTCTGAGCCACGATCCACGCCAAAGCGAGCTGGGCCGGTGTCGCGTGCTTTTGCGCAGCGATTGCACTGAGCACGTCGATCAAGGCCTTGTTGGCCTTGCGGGCTTCGGGCGCAAAGCGCGGTATGTTGTTGCGGAAGTCCTTGGCATCAAACGCGGTGCTGTCATCGATCTTCCCGGTCAGAAACCCTCTGCCGAGCGGGCTGAATGGCACGAAGCCGATGCCCAATTCTTCAAGCGTCGGAAATACTTCCGTTTCTGGTTCTCTCCACCACAGGGAGTACTCGCTCTGCAGCGCCGTCACGGGTTGAACGGCGTGTGCGCGACGTATCGTCTTGGCTCCTGCCTCAGAGAGACCGAAGTGCTTGACCTTGCCCTGCTCGATCAATTTCTTCACCGCACCCGCGACATCTTCGATCGGCACCGCCAGGTCAACGCGGTGTTGGTAGTAAAGATCAATCGATTCGACCTTCAGTCGCTTCAGCGAGGCCTCCGCGACTTCGCGGATGTGTTCTGGCCGGCTGTCGAGGCCGGTCTGCTTGCCGGCTTCGATTTTGAAACCGAACTTCGTGGCGATCGCCACCCGGCCGTGGAACGGCGCCAGCGCCTCGCCGACCAATTCCTCGTTGGTGTAGGGTCCGTAGATCTCGGCGGTGTCGAAGAAGGTGATCCCGCGCTCGACCGCCGCTCGGATCAAGGCGATCATCTGGCCCTTATCGCCCGGCTGCCCATAACCATGGCTCATTCCCATGCAGCCGAGTCCTAAGGCCGAGACTTCGAGATTGCTGTTTCCAAGTTTGCGCTTCTGCATATTGAGACCCTCGATGGCTGAGTCGCCACGCTTGATCAACATATTCACCCTCCCGACCTTGAAACGGAAGACTTGACTTGACGCTCCCCCGCCCGAGAGCGTAAGTTAATTTTCCAGAAAGCCGCGCTCGTCGCGGCTTTTCCATTTCTAATGAGGCCGCGCTGAGTTTGTTCAGATCGCGGCCTTGTTTTTTGCGCTGCCCACAAGGAGTCATGGTCATGCTCGCTACTTCTAGGTTGCAGACCATCGTTTGGACCTCGCGCGTCTCGGAAGCCCAAAAGTTTTACAGCGGCGTATTGGGCTTGCCCCTCAAAGGTAAATCGCACGGTGCGCTGATCTACGATGTCGGCGGCGGCGAGCTTCGCGTATCGCCGGTCCCCACTACGCAGCCATCCGCCCATACCGTACTGGGCTTTGCGGTCTCCGACGTCCGAGCGACCGTGGAATCACTGACGGCGCGCGGCGTCGGTTTCGAACGTATCGCCGGTCTTTCTCACGATTCTGCCGGCATTCTGAGGACGCCTGACGGCGCGAAAGTCGCTTGGTTTCGCGATCCGGACGGCAATCTTCTATCGGTGGTGCAGTACGCTCCCTAAGCTTGCTGAAACACCGGCGCCACTTCGGCTTCAGGGCCTTTCCGCGAGCGGACTGCCGATGATGGTCGGCTTAGGGCTCTCGCCGCTGGGCTTTTCTATGGTCACGTCGGCAAAGAGCATCGACGGCACCACATAGGAGGCCAACGGCTGAGCGCCGCCGGCCAAATTAAAGGCCGATACATTTTTAGTCGGAGCGACCTCGGTATAGACGGTTCGCTGATCCGAGACCGCGCTGATGTTCTTGAAGCTCGCGGCGGACAATTCGGAAACATCGGCATTTCGAATCAGTTCCTCGTGGCCGTCGGGGTAAATCCGGTAGGCAAGTGTTGCCGCGTTGCCGGAGAGGCGACGCACGACGATTCCGTAAGAATATCCTTCGGTTTTGGCCGACTCGACCAGACGCTTGCGCAACTCTTCCGGCGACGAGGTCTTGTCCGAACTCACGAGCAGATTGCTCGGCGCGACGCCAAGCTCGCGCATGTTGCCCGTGCTCGCGGCAATTCCGCGCACGGGTGCGCGCGACGTCAGCAGCGTCTTCAACATTCCATGTTCCACCAGTGTGATGCGTCTGGGAGTAACGCCTTCCTCGTCCACTTTATAGCCGCCGAAGAGCAGGTTCTCCTTCTCGCGCGTCACCGTTGCATCATCCACGACGTCCATGAAAATCGGCAGCACCCGTAGTCCCACTTTATCGAGCATGCCGCTCGATTGCTGTCGAACGGCTGATGCGAACTGATCGCTGCCCGAAACCGGCGCCGGCACGGCGGTGAGGCCGCCCGCAAAATGGTGCGAAAAAACTGCAGCGGCCGCCTGTCCCTCGAACAGCACCGGTCCCTCATAGCGATCCTGGAGCGGCGCCGCTTGCAGCAGGCCAATCTCGGCCTGCAATTCGCGCGCCTGAGTCAGCAAAGCCGTCGCGGAAGGCAAATCCTGCAGTGAGTACCCGTAGTCGGCAACGAAGTCGCTGAGCGGCATGCCGTCCGGCGCCTGCGCCGAAGCCGTTATACGAAACGAAACACGCGGCTGCAGCCGGGCAAAGCTGCTGCCCTCGCTATTCAGGTAGCGCTCTTGGCGGTTGAACATGACCAGCTGCACTCGTGAGGTCTGAATCGAGGGCGTTTGCCGGAACACCGCGGACGTGTCGCGCACCAAGCGCGTCGCTTTCGGAACATCAAAATGGGCGCGCGGCGCGAGATCCGAAATCGACACCGGCGCGGTCTTGCTGAAATCAGCGATTTCTTCGCGCCGATTCCTGTTCCGCAGGACCGCTTGCTTCCCTGAAAGATCCTCCAGGGCCTTCTTGTATGCATGATCCGTCGCCAACCAGATCCTGCGGCGCAATTCATTGTAGTTGTCGTCGAGCGGCAGTTGTATCGCCCCCGCCATCATCAGTGCCGCCAAGCCCCCCGACCCCGACGGTGTCGACGGAAAATTCCCGCTGTCCGACATATAGTCTCCAACCCTCACCACCACCTGCAATGAGCGCGAGTTGTTCTGCGTACTGGAAAGCACGCCTCCCAGCGTCGCCGCGACTTCCTTCGAGTCATTGTCGACGACCAGATAAGAGATGAAATACGGCTTGTCGAATTGCTCGAGCCGAAGCTTCTGCATGGAGCGTTGCATTTCGTCGCGCATGGCGCGGCCGACGACATCCTCCTCGGCTCGCAAAAGCGGGCTGGCGAGAATGAGCGCTAAACAGACGAGCGGTTTCATCGCGCGCGCCATCACTTGTCCTCAAATGGTGCAGGCAGTATGGGAGCGCGTTCCTGCGATTTCGATTTCTTCTGTACTTCGATTTGCGATACCAGCATGGCGGGGGCGCTCGCCGCCACGGGTACCGCTCCGGATTCGGCGCCGCAAATCCCGTTGAACACTGCCGTCTCATCGTCGGCAGCCAGGATCTTGCTGAACACCGTCAGCGGCGTGCCGATCAGGTCGACACCGCGCACGAGCTCCTCGCGGCCGTCCGGATAGACGCGATACACCATGACCGGCAGCACATTGAATGCGTTTGGGATGGTCCGGCCTGTAATCGTGAAGCCCCCAGCGATATCATCGAAGAGCAGACCGAAGGGCTTGTCCTGCTTCTTGATCTGCTCCACCAGCATCGCGACCAAGCGCTCGCGCGAAACGGGACGCGAATTGAGCACGATTAAATTCGATTGTCTGGCGACGGGGCTAAATCCCGGCTGCGCGCGACCATGTCCATTGGAAGCCGGAAAACCATCGATCGGAGCGCGGGACATGAGGAAATTCCGCATGATCCCATCGCTTACCACACTGACCCGCCGCGCTTTCACACCCTCGTCGTCATAGTCGAAGGAACCGACCAGATCCTTGCCGCCGTAGCGGCGCAGCGTTGGATCAAATACCACGGAAAGGTAATCCGGCAGCACGGGTTGACCGACCATTTTTTTGAAGGTTTGTCCTTCGGATTCGCTCTTCTGCCGATGCCCCTCGATACGATGGCCGAATACTTCGTGGAAGAAGACGGCCGCCGCGCGGCCGGAAAGGATGGCCGGCCCTGTATAAGGATCGACGATGGGTGCCTTACGCAGGGCCTGCAGGTCCGCGATCATCGCATTCACCGCTTTGAGCACGGCCGCATCATCCGGCAATCCTTCCGGAGTAAAGGCGAAGAACGATTCGTAACGCGGCAGTTCCATGCCGTCGTCGGCCTTGGAGAAGGCGGAGATCTGCAGCTGGTAATAGGTTTGCGAAGCTTGAATGGCTGAGCCATCGCTGGATACGAACCAGCGCGTGTCCTGATTCGCCGAAAAGATCGCGGTCGCCTCGTAAAGATTGCCGAAGCGCTGGAACGGAGCGCTGTACCGGCGAACCTTCTCCTCCCAAACCTTCCTGTTCACTGAAAAAGGTGCAATCGGCGCGACACTTTGCTCCGCCGGCGCCGCGGAGAAATCCGCCGACCTGTCTTCCCGCTCGACATTCACTTGGCTGACGGTTCGCACCGTCGCCAACTCCTCGACCGCCTGCTTGTATCTCCTATCGGTCTGATACCAAATCACGCTTCGAATCGCCGCCGGGTCATCTTCGATCGGTATGGCAACCGCTGCATACCGGTCGGCGGGTCCCGGACCGGCCCGTACCTGACGGGTGTTGTCCAGGGTGTAGTCGCCGACGCGCAAATTGACGCGCAGCAAGCGGTGCTTGTTCTCTCCGCTGTGGGTTAGCGCGCCGAAGGAGCCGACCACGGCCGCAGTGTGCGTTTCAACGATCTCATAGCTTAGGAAGTAAGGAGGCACTTCCTGTTTCTTCAATTGTTCCATGGAGCGCGCCAGCTCCGCCTTCTCGGCGCTCAGGACCAACGGGTACGGCGCTGAAGCTGGGCCGGCATGCGCGACCGTCGTGAAACCCAGCAAAATCCAGGCGAGTGCTCGCATCTAAAGTCCTTTGTGCGAAGAAACCTGACTCGCGGCACCCGAGGAAGTTCCCTCGCGTGCCGCGAGGCCCTCAGCGCATGAGCAACTTCGGCATACGGACGGCGATTGTAGCGTAGGCGAACCGCAAGTGTTCCCGCCTTAATGACCGAGCCGCTCCTGATCCGTTATTCTTCCGGCATGACGGTTCAAGAGTGGATTCGAAAGGGCCGCGAGCTCGGCGCGAGCGATCTGCACATCGAAGCGGATACCGCCCCCGTCGCGCGAATCCGCGGCCAACTCTCCGCGATCGGTCAACCCATCGCCGGGGCGGCGCTGGTGCACGCAGCACGGGAGCTTCTGGGCAACGACGGCTGGCCGCAATTCATCAGCCGCGGCTCCGCGGATGTTTCCCGCACCATCTCGGGCGTGCGCTGCCGCATCAATATATTCCAGACCCTTCGCGGCGTGGCGATGGCGGTGCGGCTGCTCAGCTCGTTCCAAAATAATTTGCGTGCCTGCAACCTGCATCCGGATTTGAAGCGGCTCACGGAAATGACGACGGGCTTGATCGTCATCTCGGGCCCGACGGGCAGCGGAAAATCCACGACGTTGGCCGCGCTGGTCGAGGAAATCAACTCATCCAGCGCCCGTCATATCATCGCCATTGAAAGTCCGCTGGAATACGTCTTCACCAATCGACGCTCCTTTATCAGACAGCGGGAAGTGCCGACGCATTCTCCGACCTACGAGCAGGCCTTGGTCGACGCCTTGCGTGAGAATCCCGATGTTCTCGTCATCGGTGAAATGCGAACGCCGGAGGTCATGCGCCTCACCTTGAGCGCGGCGGAGACGGGGCACCTGGTCATCGCCACCATGCACTCGGCGACCTGCGCCGAAGCGCTCACGCGTATTTGCATGTCCTTCCCCGCGGAAATCCAGGGCGGTATTCGCGCACAGCTCGCCGACTGCTTCGTCGGGATTGTTTGCCAGCGCCTGGATTTCCTGGCCGACTTTCGTCTGCGTGTCCCAGTGTGCGAAATCCTGCTGCCGAGCGCCGCCTCCAAGGGGACGATTCGCGGCGGTCAATTCAGTCAGATTGCCAATGTGCTGCAAACCGGCGGCGAGACCGGAATGTGGAATTTCGATCGCTACCAGCGCTGGGTCGCGCAAAAGAAGGATTGGGTGCAGCCGACATTGGCGACGCCCTTGCCGGAGGAGCGCGTCGCTCCCGCGCCTCTAAAAATTCAGCGCCAAGCGGTCACGCCGGCCGCGCCGAAAGACGATTCCCTGGAAATATCGATCGACGAGGAAGTGGATCTCGATGAATTGGCAAAACGCATCGAGCAGCGGACGCGTGGACCGCGCGAACCGCGCGAATAGAGCCGACTAGTTCTTGGTCGCGATGATGCGGATCATGCCGTTTGCGGCTGTATCGCGCTTCACGCTGAAGCCCAGTTCCGACAGCCTCGAGGCCACCCATTCCGGTGCGAGTCTAAGCTTTGGGTAACTACTGATGGTCTGGCGCCACCGAACGCCGTCCTTCTCGTGCAGCAGATCGTGAACGGTCACGCAGGTGTCCGCATACTCGAGAAAGCAAGTCATGATCCGGTCCGCGTCGGCGCGCACCAAAATGAAACGCCGGTCTCCTTCCAATTCCGAGGTCGCGTAGTCGCGAAAGGTCGTCGCGAACACCCCGCCCCGCGACAGCGAAACCGCCACCGCTTCCAGCAGCGATTCGACGCTCGACTGCGCCGGCAGATGCGTGAGCGTGTCGCCCAGGCATACGATCATCTGCGCTGGCCTGGGTAAGAAGCGGCGGAATTCCAGAAGATCGGCATGGTGAATGGCTACGGCCAACGATCCGCGGCGTGAGTGCAACTCATCGAGCAGCACCTGGCAGTCATCGACGGCAACGACCTCGAAGCCGCGCTGCGCAAGCGCTAAAGCGTGCAGCCCCAACCCGGCACCGAGATCGACCGCCACGCCGCCGGCGGAAGGCACAGGCAGAGCGTCTATTTCCGCGGCGCTGCGCGCGAACGCCGCGTCCAAGTCACCCAGCATCCAAGAATAAACAGGTCCGAGATGCGTCCGGTAGTGAGTCGCCGATGTGGACATCGCAAAAGCGATCTATTCCATCTGCAGCTCGCGCATCGCGGGAGTCGCGAAGGCGACGCCGCCATCGACCGTCACGGTCGAACCGATCACATAGTCCCCGGCGCGCGATGCCAGGAAAATGGCGGCACCCGCCATGTCCTCGTCCGTGCCGATGCGCCGCGCGGGAATATGCTTGGCGACCTCATCGCCACGGTCGCGCGCTTCCCTATTCATGTCGGACTTGAATGCACCCGGCGCGATGGCGGTGACGTAGATATTGTCCTTGACCAAGCGCGCCGCCATCAGACGCGTGAGCTGGATGAGACCGGCTTTGCTGGTCACGTAGGAATACGTTTCGCGGTGGGTCAGATAAATACCATCGATCGAGGCGATGTTGATGACCTTGGCGGGGCGCGCAAGACTCGCGGCCCGGCGCAAGGCCGGCGCCATCGCCTGCGTCAGAAAAAACGGCGTCTTGGCATTCAGATTGAGCACCTTGTCCCAACCCTCTTCGGGAAACTCGTCGAAGGCGGCGCCCCACGCCGCGCCGGCATTGTTGACGAGAATATCCACCTTTGGCTCCAGGGCCATCACGGCCGCCGCAAGTCCCTTGGCTCCCGTGACCGTGGACACGTTCATGGGAATGGAAATGCAGGTCCCACCGTCCTTGGATAGTTCCTTCGCGGTCTGATTACAGGCGTCGGCTTTGCGCGCCGAGATGTAAACCTTGGCGCCCTGCGCGATGAACCCTTCCGCAATCATCTTGCCGATGCCGCGCGAACCGCCGGTGATCAGCGCCACGCGTCCCTTGAGCGAGAACAGGTCCTTCGTATTCATTCAGGCGATTCCTCGTTGTTTGTGATTCTTTGGCGGCCATCGCTCATGGCACAACGCCAGAAACCGGGTCCCCGCCTGCGACATCGGTTGATGCTTCAGGCTGTATGCGCCGACCTGGCGATCGATGCTGCCGTAGGGCAGCCCTTCGACCGGAATCAATTGCGGCGGTACATTGGTGAGCAGGTCCGATACGTAAGTAACGCCCTTGCCATCCGCGACCAGGGCGAGGCGCAACTCCATATGGCTCACCTCCCATACCGAGCCGAACGCATCGCGCAGTCTTTCGCCGGTGGAACGGCGCGCAGTCTCGTCGAGAAACGAGGTCACCAGCGGCAATCCACGCATGGTGCCCACGGCGTCGCGCGCCAGCGCAGCGTGTGCGGGATGATCGCGCGCGATCATGAGGCGGCGGGTTTCTGAAAAACAGGGATGCAGCGCGAAGTGTGCCGGCATGTTGTGATGGAACGGTCCGAATCCCAGTTCCCACCGGCCCTCGGCAACGCCATGCACGATCTCCCGGCTGGGAGCGACGACGACTTTGAGTCGCGTGAGCGGGTTGCGCTCGCAAAATTCCTTCAGCAGCGTAACACCCATGCGCGAATTAGCGGCCGGCGAAAGCGCGAGCGACAGGGTCGAGAGCGCACCGGTCTTGATCTGGCTGATATCCGCGAGCGTCTCGCGTTCCTCGTTCAGCGTCGTTTGCGCAAATCGCAACAACCGAATGCCGGCCTCGGTCGGCCGCGGCGGATTGCCTCGGCGCAACAAACTCGTGCCCAATCGGTGCTCCAGATTGGCGATGGTTTGGCTCACCGCCGATTGCGAGAGGTCCAGCCGCTCAGCCGCACGGCTGAAACCGCCGGCCTCGATCACGGCGTGAAAGCAGCGCAGCTCATTACGTTCAATCTGCATGGCTGAAGGATAACCGAGCGGCCTGGGGGTTTGCGCCTCACATTATCCGCTTCTGATGGCTATCCGCCGCACTGATACTTCCATCACTTCTGCTATCTGGCCTTTGAGACCCGAAAGGGCTTTTACTTGGCACATGAACGCAGCAGTGGTCGATATCAAGAAGGGCCTGGAAGGCGTGGTGGTGGACAGCACCTCGATATCCTTGGTCGATGGCGATGCGGGACGGCTGTACTACCGCGGTCTTCCGATCGAAAAACTGGTCAAGTATCCCTTTGCGGCGGTCGCGCACCTGGTGGTGTTCGGCGATCTGCCGGATGCCGCGCGGCTTGCGAGGTTCGAAGACTTCTTGTGGAGCGCCGGGCAATTGCCGACGGAATTGGCCGCCGGCCTCGAGAAACTGGCACACCTGCGCGGCCATCCCATGGCGACCCTGCAGGCCGTGATGCCCTTGATGACATTTTCGCCGCCCGCGCAAGTATTC
>Ga0210398_10006463_pt1 | contig 10771 bp, 12 predicted proteins | sample IncBWC4OmetaG_FD_161047 | JGI IMG/M metagenome (GOLD analysis project Ga0210398, IMG submission 161047) | Forest soil microbial communities from Barre Woods Harvard Forest LTER site, Petersham, Massachusetts, United States - Inc-BW-C-4-O | ecosystem: Environmental > Terrestrial > Soil >... | reverse complement strand
CCTGCAGCGGCACCCTCCTCGCATTTGCTAGCATTCCCTTGCGAGGCAAATTACAAGATGATCATCGGCGTTCCCAAGGAAGTGAAAGACCACGAGTCCCGGGTGGGCATTACACCTGCCGGCGCAAAGGCCCTCGTCGACGCAGGCCACACCGTGCTCGTACAAACCCAGGCGGGCGATCTCTCCGCCTTTACTGACGATGAATACCAGTCAGCAGGAGCCGAGATCGTCGGTTCGGCTCACAATGTCTGGGGCCACGCCGACATGATCGTCAAAGTAAAAGAACCAGTCGAACAGGAATACGTCTTCTTCCGTGAAGGCCTGGTGCTCTTCACCTACCTGCACCTCGCTCCCCTGCCGGCGCTCACCGACCGCCTGCTGGCCACCAAAGTCACCGGCATCGCCTACGAGACCATCCGCGATCGTGCAGGGACGCTCCCCCTGCTGACACCCATGTCCGAAGTGGCAGGAAGGATGTCCGTCCAGGTGGGCGCGACCTACCTGGAAAAGGAAAAAGGCGGGCGCGGAGTACTGCTGGGTGGAGTGCCGGGAGTGCCTCCGGCGACCGTCTGCATACTCGGAGGCGGTATCGTCGGCACCAACGCCGCCAAGATCGCCCTCGGCATGGGAGCAAATGTCACTATCGTTGATCTCAATCTCAACCGGCTGCGCGAACTGGACGATATCTTCAACGGCCGCGTCTATACCCTGGCATCCAACTCCTATAACGTCGCCCGCGCCGTACAAAACGCGGACCTGGTCATCGGCGGCGTGCTGATCCCCGGCGCCGCAGCCCCAAAAATCGTGACCCGGCAAATGGTCTCGCGCATGAAGAAAGGAGCCGTAGTGGTCGACGTCGCCATCGACCAGGGAGGCTGCATCGAAACCGCCCACCCAACCACCCACAGCGACCCCTCGTTCCTGGTGGATGGAGTGGTCCACTACTGCGTTACCAACATGCCCGCCGCTGTGCCCAACACATCCACCTTGGCGCTCACGAACGCAACTTTCCCTTACGTGCTGCGCCTGGCCCACCACGGCGTAGCAGCAGCGATCAAGGCCGATCCCGGAATGTGCGAAGGAGTGAATACTTACGCCGGGCAACTCACCTACAAAGGAGTCGCCCAGTCGCTAGGGAGAGAGTGGAAACCGGTGCTCGATCTGCTCCCCTGAGCACCGGTGGTTCTTAGTTCTGGGCTGGAGGAGCACCACCACCGCGTTGCATCATACGTTCCTGCATCTTCTGTTGATCCTGCGCGAATTGCGCCTTCTGAGTATCGTTGAGAATCGCCTGGATCTTGGTGTTCGAATCCTCGTGAATACTCTTCATCTTGGCCATCTTGTCGTCACGAGACAAAGAACTGTCCCCACGCAGCGCCATCATTTTCTGCTGCGCGTCGGCAATGATCGGCTTGATTTGCGTTTGCTGATCCGCAGACAGGTTGTAGCGTTTGGTCATCCGCGCGACCTGTTCGTCTGGGGTGGGCGGCTGACGGTGACCGCCTTGCTGAGCGGCAGCATCAGGGGGAGCGGGGCTATCCTGCTGCGCAAAGGCGGCAGCCGAGCCGAGGGTGAGCCCAGTGGCCAAAATTCCACTGAGTGCTATACGACCTAATTGGTTCTTCATGGGTGTTTCTCCTGCAATATCTACCACATTGATGAGAACACGCGGCCGGCCGCATGGTTGCTAGCAAACCGCATGTAAGCGGTCAGTTCACTAGAAATTGACGTAGGTTCAGAAGAAATAGTTCAGTATTTCGGGGGCATCGGCACCGGCGCCGAGCGTAAACCGCAAGCCAGCAGGCCGCGGGTTTCGTCCGCCCCTGTGACGTAGGCGTAGGCAAAGACTACCTGGTATTGGCTTTCCCCGGGATAAGAGCAGATCGCACACCCTGGTTTGTACTCGAGGACAGGGTTCTCTAGCGGACTTTCCGTCCATTCCCTGCTCTGGTGTGGTGGCACGGTGAGGAAGTCTGCTGCCACAATGCTCTGGTTGGGATAAACCATAACCCGGCCATGCTCGTTGCCGGCATTCACCAAACTTCCACCAGCCCCGTTCGATGCCCTCCACCACCAGCGCCCGTGAGCGCGCGCATACCAGTGGGAGCTGGACGGAACCGGTTCGGCCAGCTTGATCTGCCGGCTGGTGCGGTTCGACAACATAAAATGAAAGCCCGGAACCTGGCCGGGGCCGGTCATGGCAAGGTAGCTTGCCGAGAGAGTTACCCCGGAACAAAGGGGAACCGATCGTACCGGAAGGCCGGATGCGCCTGAGCTGGACCAGGCCAGCAGCAAGGCAAGTACGGGCACGAATGTTTTCAGACCACGTTCGCTCGCCGCTTTCACCACACTCGAATCTCAAGACTCATCGTAGGTTCGCCTTTACGAAATAGATCGCTAGAGCTGCTTTTCCATATGGACGATGGGCAGCGACAGGCCGCGCTGAAGCGGGACTTGGCGACGTTCCCCCTCCAGGTAGCCACGGGCGAGGTACAGGGGCACGCCGGTGAGGGTGGCTCCCATCTCCAGGCGGCGGAAACCTGCGGCCTCCGCAGCCGCCTCGCAAACCTCAAGAATTCTGCTGCCCACGCCCCGCCGCACCCAGGCGGGGTGAACGAAAAAGGCACGTATCTTTGCGGCTTCGCAATTTGGATCGAGCAGCGCATCTTCGCGACCCGCGCAGTGGTCGCTGCCATAGAGGGTCTTGCGCTTGCTCCAGCCTCCGCAGCCGGCAAGGACGCGACCCTCGCCAACCTCAGCCTCGGCTACGAAATAGGTGCCATCCTCGATCAATTGGGTGTCCACGCCAAACACCAATTCGACAGCTAGCTCCAGTTGCTCTGATGTATAGTCTGCCGCCTGCAGACCCATCACCGATTGGCGGATCAGGCTCTGGAGCGCCGGGATATCGTCTGCGACGGCTTGCCGAACAAATAGCAGCATGGGGTGAATGACCGAAATTCAGGATACCAAGATCAGGGAGGCGGGATTGGGCAATAACAGTTCTTATAGGTGGCTGGGTCGAGAGCTTCGATCGCACAGTCGAGATTTCCGACGCCCTGGGCGGGCACAGTGTCGTTTGAGCTCGATACATTGAGAATGGTCAACCAGCGGGCGCGGAGGGCTGCATCGCTTCGAATACGGTCATAGACACTTTTCAAGCTCGCGCTATCCAGTTGTTCGCTCTGCCATTCCTCCGCAAAACTGTACTCCCGAGTCCAGTTGCCCGGGACCCCGCTCCCGGCGGAGGTGAGGTTAGTAAGGTAGTAAGTAGACTGATTAGCCAGTCTGCCGCCTCCTGTGAAGGAAACGACTCGGAAAGCCGGGTTCTGACCGTAAATCGGCGAGACAGGCGGATCGATCAGCACGAATGCTTCTCCAGGTTCGTTTGCACGCAAGACGCGGAAATCATCCGTGTGGTCGTGGCCGGCAAAAGTCGCCGTGACTGTACTTTGGTAATCGTGCAGGATGGCCTCGAAGCGAGCCGTCCACTCAGGCTTCCACATGGGAACAATTGCCTTGCTACACAAGTCTGCGATTGGACCACCTGCCTGCAGACGCCGGTATTGCATCATGCTTGAAAAACCATCGATCCCGGGAGGGATGTGGAGCATGATCCATACTTTTTCATTGGCCTGGCGGGCTTGGGAAAGAGCAGCTTCCAACCAGGTGAAGGTGCGGGAAGCAGCGGTCGAGTCAACCGGCGAGCAGCCGCCGGCAAAATTCACCGCCTGATACTTGTTCGAAAAGAAGACGGAGTTGACCGAGAGGATGCGAACCCCGCGAACGTTCGTTGGTCGAACTGCGTAGCTGCCCAGTGATTTCCAGTCTGCGATAAAGGAGCCGCTGCCGCGTGCAAGTGCTCGCGCCAGGGCGGCGGTATCGTTCAGAAATGGTCCGTCGGCCTGGATCTGATAGTCACCACATTCGTCATCATTGTTGCCCGGGGTGAGCAGTATTTGGGTCTTGGGAAATCTTCGCCGCAGCTCCCATGCAAGGAAGGTAACCGTCTTGAGCACGAACGCGCGGTAGTGCACAGGATCGGTGTCATGGGTTGCGCCGGCATAAGCGCGGGGAAACCCATGGGAAAGCAGATCACCTGTGATCATCAGCAGCGCAGGGTGAGGCTCGGTCGTCCGCACGGCATCGAGGGCAGACTGCAGTAGCGGCCAATTGGTGTCCTGACCGTACGGGCTATACGAGGTCACGCGCGACCGATTAAGGATCGGCTCCCAGCGGTTGGAAGGCGCGGAAGCCAGGTTCGCAACCAGGGACGGATCGAAGAAGGGATTGAAGTGAATGTCAGAAACGATCAAAAACTGACCGTTCGCCGGCGCAGCAAGGGATCTGACAGGGCTGGCCAGAAAAGCCAGGATTGCCAGGATGGCTAGGGGAAAATGCCTGCGCTTATTTCGTCGCACACTGTTTGCTTCCCGTGTCGGCTATACCGGCGATGAGCCACTTGCCGTCGGTCTTGACCAGATTGAAGAGATCGGTTCCGCAATGATCTGGCGTGCCATCAACGAGAAACTCGAACGGCGCCCAGACCATCGCCAGATCATTATCCATACGTATCAGGGGATCGTGGATGCGTTCTTCGATGTGAGTTTTGCTGGGCTTGCTCAGGTGTTCAGCGAACACCTCGATGGTCATTTGCTCCGGCTTGCCGTCTCGCATGAGTATCAGCATCGTACCGGGCAATGCCGCGGCCTTGATGGCTGCAGGGTTGCGGTCTGTCATGCCTTGAAACATCGCATCGATGGGGGACAGGACTGACGAGTCCTGCGCGACGGCATGGTTGGATGTGACGGCAAGAGTGAAGCCTAGGATTAAAAGGACATCGATCTTCATGGGTGGATGGCTTCCAGGTGAGGCAGAAGAACAACGCTCTCCTGCTCGTTGGGATCAGTGCGGGAAATCACGGCGACAGTCTCTTCCGTCGTGCTGGGGTTGTAAGGCAGGTGAGGCATGTCGGCTGGGATGTAGAGGAATTCCCCCGGGTGAAGCAAATTATGGTGCTCAAGTTGGGGGCCGTACCACATGGCTCCAACGCCTTTGAGCATGTAGACGGCGGTCTCGTGGGAGGCGTGTTTGTGGGCCTTGGCGCGGCCGCCAGGCGGGATGGTGAGCAACTGCATGTGGATGCCCTGCGAACCGACGGTTTCTGCCGAGATGGCCGGGGAATACATGAGGCCTTGCTTGCCCTGAAAGGCTTCGCCCGGTTGAACTACCCGGCAGGTGGGGACGGAGACTTCATTAACAGATGCCATGACGTGCCTCCCAACATCGTGTCTTTTCAAGAGTAGCGATTGCGGGGGCCTGCTGTCGACGAAAAGAACTTCAGGCGAAAGGCCAGACCTGTTCGATGGTCTTGCCGAGCATCCAGCGCTTATCGTCGGCGTTGAGGAATTGCATGTCATCGCGGACGACGGTCAGCCTCTGCGCGTAGCTCGCTCGCTCTTGGGCGATGGGCCAATCGGTCGCCCACATGAGCCGCCGCGGTCCGAAGGTATCGTATAAGCGCTTTACCAGGCGCTGGGAATCAAGCCAGGGATAGCTTTCCCTGGATAAGGACCAGGTGTGTGAGATCTTGATGAAAACCCTGGGATAGTGTGCCAGAGCCACCAGGGCTTCGAGTTGCTCTGGATGATCTACCGGGCAATCGGCCATGTGGTCGATCACTACCGTCAACTCCGGGAATTTGTCGATCAGCTTCTGGGCATCGGGAACACGGCTGATGGGAATCAACAGCGTCATGGGAACTTTGAGGTTTTGGCATCGCTTCCATAAGGGGACCATCAGCGGGCCTCGAATCCAGTCTCCGCCGGCATCGCCGGCCGGGCTGAGGCGGACGCCTCGAAAACCTTGCTCCGTCAACTGTGCAAGGTGATCCGGCGCGGCAGGGTCGAGCGGATCAACCCGGCAGACTCCTTCAAAGACCCGCGGATATTGCTTGAGGACTGCGGCCAGGTAACTGTTGTCATAACGGTAGTGGATGACCTGGATAATCACAGTCCTGGCTACGCCGTTGGTCTTCATCAGCTGCAACAGCATTTGTGGAGTGGCATCGTAGTCAGGAACTCTGGCTCCGGAAGAGAAAGGAAATTGTGGGTCGCGACTCCAGACATGAACATGAGGATCTAAAATACGATCGCCCGATAACGCAGCAGCGGCTGTCATCTTCACCATCTCCCGGCGGGTGAGCACAGGTATAGCACAATCGACGGCCATGGCTAGACCCTGACAAAGAGCCGCTTCTGATACAGCGGGTAAAGCAGAATAATGTTCAGAAGAACAATCACGATTGCATAAGCGAGCGACGAAGGATGGGGAGATAGCCAGCTCGCGAAGAGGTTCTGGTATATCCATTCGTGCATGGTTAGCCCCTGAAGGTGGATGCGGTCGAGCAGGCTGGTGATGATGGTTGACAACGTAAAAGCGAGAATTGCATTCGTGCCCAGGATTTTGGCCGGAAGGACTCCGCGGCGGAAGCCACTCAGATCGACAACCGCGTAAACCGCAGCGAACACCAACACGCTAACACCTGTACTCAGGAGAGCAAAGGTGCTGGTCCAAATGCGCTTATTCAAAGGCAGAAGTGGGCTTAATAGCAATCCCGAGATCGCGAGCGTGCATCCAGCCACGGCGAGGCCCAGCGCCTTTGTTCTGGCGGGGCGGCTTGATCTCATCCACTCGCCCGCGACGATGCCGGTGAGGGTAGAAAACATAGCAGGCAGAGTGGAGAGGATACCTTCAGGATCGTAAGTAACTCCTTTTCCCGGCGTAAGGCCCCAAATCCAGAGGTGGTTTATCCCAAAAACCCGGCGATCAATGTAGGCGGGAAGGCTCCCCAATGTGTCGAGATGGCCGGGCCCGATGCCGGGGACCGAAACCAGCTTCAGCAGTGCCCAATACACGGCAAGCAGGCCGAACGCCACACCTGCCATCAGCAGCGCCTGCCTGGAGATTCTCTCCTTCTCGACCTGCTCACGCGGGTCGGTTGCTAACAGATAGAGAGCGCCGCTGCAGAGGTAGCAGATCGCGATTCTCTGGAGAATTCCAGGAATGCGCAAGGTGCGCAAGTGATAGTCCGGAAATCCATTCAACACAAGGCCCAGGATAAACAGCACCACGCTCCTCCGAAGCAGACGTTGCACGAGCATCGTACGACTGGCTCCGCGTTTGATCTGCGAGGCAAACGAGAAGGAGATCGATAGACCAGCCATGAATAGAAAGGCTGGAAAGATGATGTCCGTTGCCGTTGCGCCCATCCAATCCGCATGACGGAGCGGGCTGTATACGTAGCTGTAGGTGCCTGGGTCGGTTACCAGGATCATTCCCGCAATGACCATTCCGCGAAAGACATCAAGAGAAACGAGCCTGTTCGCCGGCAGGGTCTCGCTGGCCGCTAGCGGTAATTTCTCAACCAGCATGTGAGACGCAGCCCCTCCCGTTGGGTGAGCTAACCATACAACATGCCAGGACTGTAACGATCCGGCCGCCCCGAACACTATATCCACAGCCATAAAAAAAGTGTAACGATCCGTTTGCCCTTCAGGAAGTGAGGTCCTGAAGGGCAGATTTTTGTCTGCCCATTTTCAAGCGCGGCGGAAAAATTGGGCGGAGTCGGGACGAAACAGTAGCCATGCGATGGCCGCACAAAGTAAAGCGTGGAAGGCAAATCGCGGTAAGGATTCGAAGGCGGTCAGGACTACGTGGCCGGCGAGCCAGGCTACGGTTAGCCAACGGCCCCAGTTGTAGCCTCGGAGCAGACTTGCTCCACAGACGATGGCTAGCAATTCGATGAGTTCGATCCAGATGGCTCCTCGTTCTGAGGTCATCAACTCCGGGAAGTGATGGGCAATGCCCAGGATGCCTACAAATATATAGAGGCAGGCGATGACAAATACGGCGAGGGGAGGTTTGTTCCAAGCCATGGCTGCTCCTCCAGAGAAGGACATTGGACCCGGGTTTGCTGATTACGGTAGCACGCGGGCAGGGCCATTGGGCAGGGGAGGCTTCGGGGAAAATATGATGGTCTGGTCAGCATCTTCGAGGCATCTGACTTTCAGAGGTAATTAACGATGAGCAAAGAGCAGAATTTGGCTGCGCTTGGGAAGTTCGCAGAGGCTGTGAATACTCGCAATTTTGATCTGTTCCGAGAGGCGGTCGCCGCAGACAACGTCGATCACGATCCGGCACCGGACCAAGGCCCGGGACCGGAAGGCTACCGCACGTTCTTTTCGGCTATGACGAAAGCCTTTCCGGATATGAAAGTTGGTTTGGAAACGATGCTGGCTGACGAGGACTCGATTGGTTTCGCCTACACCTTGACAGGTACCCACCAGGGTCCCCTGATGGGGATACCACCGACAGGGAAAAAGGTGAGCATCCGGGGAGTGCAGATTTCGAAGTTCCGGGATGGCAAGATGGTGGAGCGCTGGGGAAGTTCGGACCAGCTTGGTATGCTCGAGCAGCTAGGGGTTCTCACTTTAACCAGCGCATAACGACACAACCACAGTGTCCTTTTGTCTCGGGTGTTATGGCGGGGCTGTAAAGCCCCGCCCCTTCAAAAGCACCTATTGAACCTTCCAGAAGGCTGGTTCCTTTTTGACCCATTCGGCTGGCGGGTTACTCATACGAGGATTGATCACGAACAGGTTGGTACCCGTCGCCGCGATACTGGCGGCGGTAAGCTCGCTGATCTTCTTCATGCCGTCGGCTCCGAGTTCACTTGAGAATTTGTCAGAGTCTTGCATGCTCTTGTCAGTTTCGGCGAGAGACTTCATGGTGTTAAACACCATGAAGATGGCTCCCCCGGCGGTCCCCGGCGTGGGGTTTCCATACGTGAGTTCGAAGGTGTCCCAGTGGGTGTCGGGGGCGACCTTGCGGTAGGCCTCGATGTACATTTTGGCGAGTTCCGTGAAGTCGTGCGTATGCCCGGGTTTCACGACAAAGGTGGTGATCTCAAAAAAGCGAGCGCCGTCAATCGAGCCTTTGTTGAGGCTGAGATCAGGACGAAGCATCATGACGGCGGAGTCGTAACTCGCGAGCAGATCGCCGTCATTCTGGGAAGCCTGGTCGAGCTTAGCGCTCAAGGCTTTGTTGCTCTGTACCGCGGCTGCCTGCTTTTCCCAATCGTCAAAGCTGTCGTAGCCATAGAGGAACAACGAGCGGGAAGCTCCAGAGAGGGAGTCCAGGGCAAAGTAGGGAGTGGTGGATTTGGCATCGGCGAAGGCGTGGATAAACGCGCTTTCTGAGCGCTCATGCAGCATGCCACCCTTGCCGGGTTTGAGGTATTCGCGGTCGATGACCAGGACCTTAGGCGGCCCATCGCTCATCGCTTGTTGCGCGTTGAGAACAGGTGAGAGGGCGGCGGCAAGCGGCAGCAGTGTGGCGCAGCCGAAAAAAACGTTACGGACGAGAGCGTGCATAGTTCTCCTCGAAACGGTTGAAATGCGCTAGTCAAGACAAACGGGTACGGTGATCCGTGTTCGCGCTACCGGGCTTGAGGAGAAGGGACGAACGAGCCTCGGGAATGCGCGGACGTGGAAGAGCTGTTGCCTGGGACCTGGGGATGCGTGGCAAATCTAGTCCTGCCGGGTAGCAGTTGTCAATTTGCGGGAATGGCTTTCTGGAGGCTGGTGGCAAGAATCGCGATGAGCTTCTGGACTGACGCCTGCTCGGGGTCACGCAGGGTGGCATACTCGCTGATCTCCACGATGCGCACGCGCTTGTCGCGAAGAAGTACTCCGAGCAGTTCAGTGCCTTCGGCCAGGGTCAGGCCCTCTGTGTGGGGGAAGTAAGCGGCCGATAGATCGGCGCTGCGGAACACGTCGATGTCGAGATGAAGCAAGATGGCTGCAGAGGCTGGAATGGCTGCGAGCATCTGCGACGCGGCGGCTCGCGGTCCGAGGCGGCGAATCTCCGTTAACGGACAAGTGTGCACGCCGGGTTGTTTGGTTTGCGACGGGCGAGAGAAGCCGACGAGCGAGAGTTGCGATGGATGGAGCGAGCAGCCGGCCCAAAAGGGAGAATCGTTGGTGAGAAACCAGACTGCACATGCGGCGGCGCTCTGGCAATGCGCGGACGCCGGAGGTGCGTCGTCGCAGTCACCGTCCACATAGAGGACGTGGACGTCTTGCGAGGAAGCCTGTAGCAGAGCCTTTGCCGTTCCAGCCACGACGCTGCAGTCGCAGCCGATGAGCAATGGTATCTGTTGCGGTTTCTTTAAGACATCTGTAACTTTTTCGCTGACAATCTCCCAAACGATTCTCGGGCCCGGCCAGCTTCTGATTGGGGGCACCGAATGGTGAGGCAGGTAGCTGGGGATGGGAATATCACCGCCATCGATCGCGTTGCAGCCGGCGGCGGTGAGGGATGCGATGATCCCGGCTTCCCGGTACGCCTGGGCGTCGTTTTCGTTTCCCGGGTAGAGCGAGCCGGTCCGGAGGGGAACCCCCAGGACTACGTAGACGGGACCGGAATTGCTGGTGCTGGAAAGCGTTGTGGCCTTGGAACTCAAATCAGAGGGATCGAGGGTAAACCCCATGGCCAGGGTTCCTGCGGCTTCGAGAAAGGCTCGTCGCTTCACTTGGCACCTCCCCGGATAGTTCCTTGGTCGTAGAGCAGCGGTCATACGAGAGCTGGATAACCGTCAAAATGCCCATCGCTGGTTATTACTGTACAGAAAGGCAGGTAACCAGTCAATGGACCTTCAGTGGTTATTCAGGGGAACACGGAGTCGTGTGGTCCCGATATTGGTGGTGGG
>Ga0210398_10006460_pt1 | contig 10772 bp, 14 predicted proteins | sample IncBWC4OmetaG_FD_161047 | JGI IMG/M metagenome (GOLD analysis project Ga0210398, IMG submission 161047) | Forest soil microbial communities from Barre Woods Harvard Forest LTER site, Petersham, Massachusetts, United States - Inc-BW-C-4-O | ecosystem: Environmental > Terrestrial > Soil >... | reverse complement strand
TAATATTCACAAAACCTCTGATACAGTTCCGAACTACCCTCCTGATGCGCCTCGGTAAACTCTATTACCATCGATTCTGGCATTATCGCCGCCGCGTCAGTGCCTATTCGCGACACCGCATTGAGTAATGCCTGCTTATCCTGTTCCGACGCGCCTGGATGGTATTTGCCTACTCTCAATGGTTGCCCGAATACCTCAGTGAACGTTACCCAGTCCTTTAGTACGTAGTTCTTGAACAGGTATGCCCACCCGGCCGCTCGCGCCAGTCCTCCGCGTATCTTCAGCCCGGCCTTGGCCTTCGCGAAATGAGTCACGAACTTGAACGGCGCCAGCGGTGCCGTCATCGGCTGTATCCCGATACCGGTCCCCATCGCCGCGTACATCCCGGCGCCTCCGAAATGCGTCGGGAGTCGCGTCTGCGCGTCGCTCTCGCTGGGAATCGTTTGACCCTTGAGCGTACGCACCAGGAGTTCCTCGCCCGATATCCAGTCGAACGCGAACCAGCGCGGGTCGCGCCATTTCAATTGTGCGGGAAACCACTCTCTCCCAGAGAGATCCCACATTATCTCGGTCGCCGAAATTCCCTTGCCCACCGCGTCGAGCACATCGAACAGCACGCTGTCGAGCTGTATCGGCCCATCGCAAACCATCTCGCGCACCATCGCCGCCGCGCGCTGATCCTCGGCTCCGCTCGAAGCCGCCCGTACCACGACATCGAGCTGCGCCACCGCATTCTTGCGAGTTCCGAGCACGGCAAGGTAGTGGAGATCCTTTTCTTCCATCTCTTCGGCCAGCTCTAGATACAAATACGGATCTCCGAACTCTGCCTGCTGAAGGATTCCCGTCAGCCGCTCCGGCGTGAGTCCAATCGACGGATGCATCACGGAATATATATTTCGCACGCCCGCCATCGTTGGCGCGGCTTGCTCTTCACGCAACATGCCCGTATCAACTTCGCGGCCGAAAGCGTCATAGAGTTTCATCCTGTTTCTCCCACGCAACTAGTCAGTTCGAGATTCTTTGCTGGCCGCTTCGCCAACTTTCAAAAACCATTCGGCGCCGCATCGATGGCACGAATCGGGTAACCTGACGATCGCAAGTATAAACTCATACCCGCACTCTTCGCATTTCCATCTCCAGTAGCTATTCATGTGTCATTCTGAGCCGCTGCGGCGAGAATCTCGACGGACGTTCCTGCGTTCGTCGCCACTGAGACCCGCATGCGCGCGAGATCCTTCGCTACGCTCAGGATGACACGAAAAGGTGAGCCAATTGGGCTGCGCTAAACTTCCTGACAGGGACGAAGTCCCGCATCCTTCTTTACTCTGGGTGCAGGGGTCACCCCTGCCGAAGGAAGTTTGAAACCCATCGCGGGTTTCACATTCAATAAAGTTCCTCAAAATCCCCTCACCCTCCCTCCGATGCTCTCATCCTCCACCGGCGCAGCGCCGAAAGGATTGTCGCGCACATATAACCCCTCCCGCTTCCCCGCCGCTCGCGCCGATGTGTACGCGATACTTGCCAGCTCCGCGCGCGACGCGAAGAACGCCAGCGCCGCCGCCATCGCCGAGTCGCCATGCCGTCCTTTGCCGTCGCTGCCCGCACGCCGTTCCGAAATCTTCGCGACGCCGTTCTCGAGCACGATCGCGCGATGGTCCCCGAGCACGTCGGCGTCCTTCGGAATCTCGATCGTGCCGTCCTCGAAGGCGGCCTTGTAGCGCGGCATGTTCTCGCGATACCACGACTCCGACAGCATCACCTGCACGATTCGCGCGCCGTAGCGCTGCGCCGCAGTCTCCGCGAGGTACTGTCCGTTGCCGCGCGCGTCCATCGCGCCGGTTGTGAATCGCGGCAGGCGGTCGATGATGTAGAAAAGCACCTGCTCCTGGTTTCGAAACGGAATGTTGCGCAGCTCGACGACGAACGGCGTGCGCCGCGTCAGGTCCTGCCCCATTTGCAGCGGCCAGATAACGGTGAGGTCGCCGGAACGCCCGAAGTCTTCGCCGAAATAACTCGCCAGCGCGGGATTGAGCGCCGCGAGCACCGGCGCGAGATTGTCGTCGCACCACGCCTGGGTCTCCGAGTAACGTTGCGCTTCCGGACGGCCTGAAAACTCCGCCGGCATTTCCCAGCGCAGGATCGGGATTCCGGCTTTCATCCGCGCCTCGATCAGCACCGAGCTCAGGTACGCGCCCGACGACGCGCGCGGGATGCAGAACAGCTCCTCGCCGACGTTATCGCCGTAGTAATCGACAATCTGCTGACGCCATTCGCGCTGCTTCTCCTCGCTCCACTCGTTTTCGCTTTGCTCGCAGATTTTTTTGTATAGTCCGTCGGCTAGTGCTTCATCAAAAGTCGTCCGATGAAGTGAGTATGGCCTCCGGCCCGCGCGAATCTCACTGACTAGTTCATTGAATGCATTATGCGCCCCGTTGTGAGTACTTATTATCCGCACCAGTCCGCCCCACATCGTGAACGCGAGCGCGGCTTTGAGCAGGCCCGGCAGATCTTCATGGAACGCGGCCTCGTCGATCACCGCGCATCCGTCCTTGCCGCGCAGATTCGACGGCCGCGACGACAGCGCGACGATTTTGTGCCCCGACGCGAAGCGGATTCGGTAGGCCAGGATGTCGCTGCGCTCGTCCTCGAGCACGATTTCTTCGATTGTCTCGGCGGCGCGGTTGAAGCGGCGCGCCCATCGCGCCGCCGCCTCGATAATCTCCAGCGCCATGTCCTTGTTGTAGCCGATATACCAGCCGTCGATTCCGGCGCGGCCGGTAGTGGCGGCGCCGAGTGCGCGATCGGCAGCCTCGGTCCAGGTAATACCGATGCGGCGCGATTTCTCGCTGACTTTGACTTGCGACTGATCGGCCAGCCATCGCCGTTGATAAGGAAGTAGTATTGAGAGTGGTTCGTTCATTAGTTAGATGCTATTCCGCTGAACTACCTCTCCCCTCGGGGGAGGTCGACGCGAGTCCGCGAACGTCGGGTGAGGGCGCGCGCATCCAGCTCGATGCTATTGCCCTCACCCGTCCGACGACATGAATGTCGTCGGACGACCTCTCCCGGCTTGCGGATGGCGACGCAGTCGCCATCCGCGGGAGAGGTAAATTCACGATTCCCTGCACCCCTAAATCTCCATCAACACTGCTTTGATCTGCTCCGCCGCATCCTTGCTCAACCCCTTCGCGCGCGCCTCCTCGACCTTCTTCTCCGCCTCCGCCGCTCCCGCGCGCGCCCGCTCAGCGCGCTTGCGAAGCTCGGTTTCGGTTTTCGCCAGGTTCGAGACGCAACGCGCCAGCGCGCCGAGATTTACCGGAGCAATTGTCGCGGGGCCTACTCCCTCCTCCTTGGATACCGTCAGCACGTGGAACAGCTGGGTCTGCACCAGCCGCAGCAGCGCGTCCTGCATTCCCGCGTCATCGCCTTTGAATTGCTCGCAAACGATTCGCGCCTGCTCCGTCGCCAGCCGGACCGCATCGAGTTTCCGCTCGAACTTCTGCCCGTACTTGTGGATCGCGGCGTGCGAGATCTCGAACCCATTGTCCCCCAGCCACTTCGCCAATTGCCGGCAGCTATGCAGCGTGCCCTCGCTGAACATTCGGTCCAGCTCTTCCTTCAAATCCGGCGGCAGCTTCTTTATCTTCCAGGTCTTGAACGGAATCGGATCAATCGGCACCCGCACTGGTTTGCGGCCCCTCTCCTCTCCGCTCTTCCCCTCTCCAATCTTCCCCTCTCCCTGTAAGGGAGAGGATGAAGGTGAGGGCCGAGTTAGGATGTCGCGTTCCGCGCCACCGGTTACCTGCCTCGCCCGCTTATTTGCGGGAGAGGCCGCGCCGGAGGCGCGGGTGAGGGGGTTTCCAGCGCGCGTCTTCCGCGCGCGATTCAGGATTCTGGTTTTCTTTTCCCCTCTCCTGAAGGGAGAGGGGCTAGGGGTGAGGTCTCTGCTGTCTTTTCTTTTCTTCATCGACGCGCTCACCAGTACTTGCGCGGGCGCGCGACGCCGGCGGGTGACGGGAAGTTGTACTCGACCACGTCGACGCCGCTGGCGGTGAGCTTGGCGAACCAGGTCTCGCTGCCCTCGCCTTCCAGTTCGAGCAAGCCCAGGTCGCGCAGATAGGCGAGCTCGCGGCGCACGGTGTTGAGCGACAGCGACAGCTTGATATCGGCGAGCACGCGCCAGATTATCTGCTCGGAAACCGCTATCGGGCGGCCCGCGTCCACCACGCGCAGCATCCGCCAGCGCGCTTCCTCGCGATTCTTTTGTTCGATATCAATTGCGTCCGGCATACAGCCTTTCCTTTACCTCGGCGATTTGTTCGCGCATTTCCTCGCGCATCGCGTCCAGCTTCGCGTCGAGCGTTCCGCTGAACCTGATCCAATCCTCGCGCCGCACATACTCCAGCGGCAGATTCACGCGCAGTTCGGTAAGCGCGTTTTCAAGATCGTCAACCCGGCTCGAGTCGCGCTGATGCTGTTCGTCGCGCCGCTTCAGCAGCCATTGAATGGTGCTCGCGTTGACCGCGACGAACGCGATAAAAGCGGCAGCCCATCCGGCGGTGTTGCCTAAGTCCGGCATCATCTTTTCAGTACTAAAGCCCGCGCTCCGTCGCGCGCTGAACCGGAGAAAGATCTTGCAAAACTCGAACCCTCTTCCCCTCTCCCTTTAAGGGAGAGGATCGAAGGTGAGGGTCCGATCTCAGCGCGCGTCTTCCGCGCGCGATTCAAGATTCTGTTCTCTGCGTACCTTGTTTCTGATTTCACTCTGACCAACATTCACCACCGTGCCCTTGATCGAATCACCGCAGCGGAACGCGCGGCGGTTGCGCCGCGAACAAACGGATGCCGAACGATTGCTGTGGCGACATCTGCGCGGTCGTAGGATGCAAAACGCAAAATTCAGGCGTCAGCATCCGATTGGCCCGTACTTCGCTGACTTCTGCTCGATCGAACGACGCCTCATCATTGAACTCGATGGCGCCCAGCACGCCGAGCTTTCGCAGCAAGATGAAATTCGTACTTCGTTTTTGAAGTCGCGCGACTATCGAGTGCTTCGATTCTGGAACGATCAGGTGCTTGCAGATCTGGACGAAGTACTTAACGCAATCGACGAGTTTCTCAGCGGTCCGACAGAAGAGTCCGAACCGAAGGAATCCTGACTCGCGCGCGGCAGACGCGCGCTGCATAAGGACCCTCACCTTGATCCTCTCCCTTACAGGGAGAGGGGAAAGCGGCGGATGGACGAGGTTCTTCATTTCCCCACCGTCAGCGCTCTCGCGCCGAGGCCGGCGCGGTACAGTTCGATGCCCGAGGCGACCATCTGGCGCAGCGTGCTGAGCGGGATCTGCGCCGCGTCCAGGCCTTCGGCTTCGATGCCCGCCCGCGCCATCGATTGAATGTCCATCCAGGCCGCGTCGGATTGCAGGTCGTCGCCTGGATGCTCGGTCGCGTAGATCGCGACTGCGATACCGATCTTGTTCCTGATTGTCGCGAACATCGCAGCGGTAACCGCCGGCATCGCGCGCGCGATATTCGCGGCGACTGCCACTTCGACGTCGGAGTTGGGCGCGGCGGCAACCAGTCCGAAGGGCAGCGACCTGAACAGCGCCGCGACCTCCGGCGCCATCGCGTCAGCGATTATCGGCGCGAGTTTTCCGACGATTGCGATGGCTGCGGCGCTGCCCATCTGCCTCAGCTCCTTTTTTCAGTATTAGGGCCGCGCTCCGATGTCGCGCGCGGGCTCGCATTCTGGCCCGCGTCGCGATCGCGATCGAACAGATCGAGCTCGGAGGTTTTCATCGCCGCTGCGCCCGATGGAGCAGCCACCGGCGCTGGCGCGGTGCCAGTCGGGCAATTACCGAGCGTCACGGTCTGCGGCACGATCAGTTGATTGCTCGAATTGGTGTAGCCGTAAACCTGGCACGAGAACTGGCTGCTCTCGGTCTGATAGGTCGTGTTGATCGACAGCGGCAGCGCGGGCGATTTGCCCTCGCAATAGAGGACGAGCCCGGCGTAATCCACCTGCGCCTGCGCGTTGCAGAAGTTGGTGGCTTCCATGCTGAGCGCGGCGGCGCTGGGGACGATCGTATTCTTGCCGCTGATGATCTGTTTCGGTGTTGGTTGGAGAAGGCCACCACCTTGCTGTGCGCATCCGGCGAGAGCGAGCACGCACGCGAATAACAACAGCCCCGCGAAATTTCGATTCTTCAAACGCATATCAGTCTCACCTCATGGTTTCGGTTGGCGGACATTTTCGTCTCACGGTGCATACGTTACGTGGCTCGCTGCTGTGCTGAGCGGGGTCGAGAGCTGGCTCAGCCCGGTGTCCACGGGAGTCTCGATGTTCATCGTCACGACGCCGGCCTGGTCGCATCGGGCGATCGCGCGATGCGCAGGGAAGAGCAACGGGATCGGGCTGGTCGAAACGTCGAGCGCCATCGCAGTGCCCGGCGCGAGCTCACCCGCGAGCGGGGTGCGTCCGACTGCGCAGTCGAGCGTGAACACCTTCTCATGCACCTGCGCGCATCCCGCTGTCAGCGTCAGCACGGAGATCACCAACGCCCTCCTTGTCTTGCTCCCCTTCCCGCTCGGGAAGGGGCCGGGGGTTAGGTTCCTCATCTTCACCTCAATTCCCCGCCGCACGTTTCACCGCCCGCTCGTACGCGTCGCGGCAGTATTCGCGATCGTCATGAAGAATCTTGAATCGCTTCTGACGCACGAGGTCCTGGTCCAGCGTGAAGCATGCGGCCAGACCGGAGCCGAGCGGACACGGCGATTGATTCGCATCGGGCAACAGCGGTTGCGGATCGAGCGCGGCGATTTTTCTTTTTTCAGTTGACGTGCAATGCGTCTCGCTTGGTTGCGTATCCAGTGCGGGGATCGCGGCGGGCGCATCGATGTGCGATTCGAACGTCGGCGCGCATCCCGCGGTTAGCAGGCTACTGCCCACGATCAGCATCAACTGCAATTTTGCTTTTTCGAACATCTGCTTTTGCCTCCTCGACGTCGGCTTCGGATTGGTCGCTGATCGCCAGCGGCGCCGTCGCGACGATTCGGCCGTAGAGCGCAAAGCCCGCCGTCATCAACGCGGTCAGGTTGCCCAGCGTCACGCCGTTGGCGGCCATGTCGCCGACGATCAGCACAATCGTGCTGACGCATCCGTAAAACGCTTTCGATTTGTAAAATGCTTTTTTCATTTTCAGTATCTACGCGTGCTCTTTTCCTCTCGGGCGTGAAGGACGCTGAAAACGGCTTACGCATAGGCGCGGTTCAGCCATCCCTTGATAAAATCGGCGCCGTGTTTCTGCTTCGAGGCGACCAGCCGGTAATAGCCGGCAGCCTCGGAGCGCAACGCGGACATCGCTGCGGCCGGGTCGGCGTGTTGCGCCGCGCGGATAGTGGCCGCGCCGAGCGCGCCGTCGTCGTTCACCGGAAAACCGCAAGCGCGAAGCGCGCGCTGAAGACATTCGAAGGCGTGCCCCGCGCCAATATTGACCGCGAGATCGAAAGTCTTGGCGGCGAGCGCGGCGGGCAGTTGCGCGAAGCCAAAACGCAGCCACCATTCGCTCCAGTAAATATTCACCGCCGCGTCGCGGGTGAGCGTCGCGATATCAACTCCCGGATGCGAGCGCGCGGATATACCGAACCTGGTTGCGCCGCCGGAGTCGGCGGGATTCGACGAATAGCCGCCCTCGTCGGCGAGCACGCGCTCAACCGCGGCTAAAAATTCAGGGCTGTACGCGTCACGAGCGCTGGTTGATGTGTCCACGTTTCAATCGCTCGGCGATCGGCGCGGACGTTTGGGAGATTGATGCCGGTTGTCGCTCGGGAGCGCGATACAAAGCCAGTACCTTGTACACGTAGCGCTCGGTGCAGTGGAGTTCGTGCGCGATGCGCGAGATGCTGACGTGATCGGCGCGCATCGTGAAGATTCGCACGCGGCGGCGCAAGTGACTGCTGGTCACCGGGACCAGGATTCGATCGCCGCCGAACTCGCGCGCCATCGCGAGCGCCGCCGGCATGCCAATCGAGCGCGTGATTGGATCGCCGGGGGCAGGTGCTCGCGGCACGTAGAAGCGGCGGCCGCCGAAATCGGCGATGAGCTTGTCGGCGGCGTCGCCACCGATCGAATCACCAATCTGGTCGTACAGCGTGTAACGGCTAACGGCGGCGAACGGATTGAAACGCGGCGCCGAAGAAGGAGCGCGAGCGAGCGCGGGCATCCGGTTGGAAGCCGCGTTCATAAGCCGTACGCGACGCGGAGATTGGACGGGATCGAGCCGACGTTGCTGTCGCGGTCGTAAACCAGGCGCCAACTAATCTCGATGTTATCGTGGACACAGGCGCTGCAGAGCCCGTGGTGGCGCATCACATCGGCTTGAGTGGTGGCCTCGTGACACCATAAGCAGGCAACGGCGCGATTAGAAACGGTGGGACGAACTGGGGCGATCGCGGGTTCCATAAATCCTCCGCGCGAGTTGGGTGGGCAACGGGGGTAGCGATGGGCAGGACAAGCAAGCCTTGGCGAGCGGAACAGACGGGCTGAAAACAAAAATCGAGGGCGCAGCGGGCGTGCAGTCGCGAAGTGAGGTAAAGATGTGTAGTCGGTGAGATCGGTCGGAGTCGGGCGGTGAGAAGGAAATCGGGAGAGGGAGTTGGGGTGAGAGCGAACGCGCTGGCGCAGGCGGAGGGTTGGGTTTCAGTTGGGAGTGGTTTGCTTGAGGCGGGATCATGCGCTTAAAGAATCTTATTTCACATTAGGAGATTTATGTCAACCACTATAGTTGACGCTGCGTTCCGCTCCCGGCTGACCCAGGTGATCCACTCGTTCGGATCGGTAGTCTCGCTGGCGACCGCGGTGGGGGTTTCGGACAACGCTATCTACAAATGGCTGGCGGGGCGTGGTCAGCCGAGCGTCACGAACCTGGTGGCGCTGGCGCGTGCGGCGCGGGTGTCAGTGGAATGGCTGGCGACGGGGACGGAGACGGCGCAGGGGGCGCAAGCAGCCTCGCGCGCGGTGGAGCACGGCGACTTCATTTTCATGCCGCGGAACCGGATTCGATTTTCGAGCGGGCGCGACGGGATACTGCTCAGCGAGCAGGTGGTGGATTCGATCGCGTTTCGCGCGGAGTGGGTGAAGCGGGTGCTGCACACGGAGCCGCGCGATCTGATCCTGATCGAAGTGGTAGGAGACTCGATGGCGCCAACGATCGAGGACTCGGCGTTAATCCTGGCCAACCTGGCGGAGCCGCGCTTTCGACAGGACGGGATCTACCTGCTGCGGCACGATGGCGGGCTGGCGGTGAAGCGAATCCAGCGGCGGCCGGACGGGAAGATGCTGGTGCGCAGCGACAATCCGAAATACGAATCGATGGTAGTTCCGAGCGTGAAGATTATCGGGCGAGTGATCTGGATCGGCGGGTGCGTGCGATTTTTTTCAGCGATTGTCGGCGGGGCTGACGCCGAACTGAGTGATGAAGAGCGCGCACGCGAGCATCGCGAGGCCCTTGAGAAACATCGAGACGTTGACCGCGCGCATCACGGGGTCGGGCAGCGTGAGCATCGCGGTGCCGTGGACGACGATGGTGACGGGGACGAGAAAAATCACGATGAGCCAGGCGCCGAGGCGCGGGCGGTAGTTGAGGAGGATCATCGTGGCGCCGGCGAGCTCGACGACGCCGGAAATCGCGACCCAGAAGGCGCGAAATGGAATCGGCGCGGGCATCAGGCCGATGTAACTCTGCATCGAGGTGAAATGCGTGATGCCGGAGAGAAAGAAAATCAGCGTGAACAGGATGCGGGCGGTGATGCCGATGGCGGGGCTGGTGATCCTTAGATCGGGGGTTTCCATTTGTTCGGCGAAGATAGTGGATCGAGCTGTCGAATAGAAGAGTTTTTCGCCTTTTTTTGTACTATCCTGCGGGCGTGGCATCACGAACTAAAGATAACGAGATCGTGCGGGACGATCTGGCGGAAGTAAACGAGCGGCATGAGGTCGGGCTCGATGCGGCGCGGCCCGACGCTGTCGCGCGGCGGCGGAAGACGGGGCAGCGGACGGCTCGGGAGAATATCGACGAGCTGTGCGACGCGGGGACGTTCGTCGAGTACGGGCCGATCGTCGTGGCGGCGCAGCGGCGGCGGCGCGCGATCGACGATCTGATCAAGAACACGCCGGCGGATGGGCTCGTCACCGGGCTCGCGACGGTCAACGGAAATTTGTTTGGCGCGGAGAAGTCGCGATGCGTCGTGATGTCTTACGACTACACGGTGCTGGCCGGCACGCAGGGGCATCAGAACCATCGCAAGAAAGATCGGATGTTTCAGATTGCGCGCGAGTTGCGGTTGCCGCTGGTGCTGTTCGCGGAAGGCGGCGGCGGGCGTCCGGGCGACACTGACGGCGGCTTTCACAATTCGCGATCGTTCCACGATTTTCCGAAACTGAGCGGGCTGGTGCCACTGGTCGGAATCACGTCGGGCCGCTGCTACGCGGGCAACGCGTCGTTGCTGGGATGCTGCGACGTGGTGATCGCGACGAAGCGATCGAATATCGGGATGGGCGGTCCGGCGATGATCGAGGGCGGCGGACTGGGCATCTTTCGTCCTGAAGAAATCGGGCCGATGGAGGTGCAGGTGCCGAACGGCGTCGTCGATATCGCGGTTGAGGATGAGTCCGAGGCGGTGCAGGTCGCGCGCAAATATCTTTCGTACTTTCAGGGTGCGGTTAGCGAGTGGACGTGCGCGGATCAGCGTCTGCTGCGCAATATCATTCCCGA
>Ga0210398_10006459_pt1 | contig 10772 bp, 3 predicted proteins | sample IncBWC4OmetaG_FD_161047 | JGI IMG/M metagenome (GOLD analysis project Ga0210398, IMG submission 161047) | Forest soil microbial communities from Barre Woods Harvard Forest LTER site, Petersham, Massachusetts, United States - Inc-BW-C-4-O | ecosystem: Environmental > Terrestrial > Soil >... | reverse complement strand
CCCGCCAGCGCCTCATCTATAGGTCCGCTGTTGCCGATACAGGTCGTGCAGCCGTAGCCGACCAGGTTGAAGCGCAGCTTCTCGAGCGACTCAGTCAACCCCGCGCGCTTGAGGTACTGCGTGACGACCTTCGAGCCGGGCGCGAGGCTGGTCTTCACCCACGGCTTGACCGTAAGCCCGCGCGCAACCGCCTTCTTCGCCAGAATCCCCGCCGCCAGCATCACCGACGGATTCGAAGTGTTGGTGCAGCTGGTGATCGCGGCAATCACGATCGAGCCATGCGTCAGCGGAAACTTGCCCGCCTCGGATTGCACCTCGACCTTGTGCGCGACATGGCCGAGCTTCGATTCGAGGATCGTCCCATCGCCCGCGGCCGCGCCGTTGCCGCCTTCAGCGACCCACTTCGCCAGCTCGTCGCGATCGACGCTCGGATGCTCTTCGAATTCCTTGGCCAGCTCGCGTCGGAAATCCGCCTTCGCCGCGGTCAGCGCGACTCGATCCTGTGGACGGCGCGGTCCTGCCATGCTGGGCACGACGGTGCCCAGATCGAGCTCGAGCGTATCGGAAAATTTCGGCTCGGGCGCATCGGGCGAATGGAACAGTCCCTGCGCCTTGCAGTAGGCCTCGATCAGTTTGATCTGGCTGTCGCTGCGACCGGTCAGCCGCAGATAAGTGAGCGTCTGATCGTCGACCGGGAAATATCCCATCGTGGCGCCGTACTCGGGGGACATGTTGCCGAGCGTTGCGCGATCGGCGACCGGCAGCGACGCGAGCCCGGGCCCGAAGTACTCGACGAACTTGCCGACGACGCCTTTCTTGCGCAACATCTGCGTGACCGTCAGCACCAGGTCGGTCGCAGTCGCGCCGGGACGCAGACTGCCGGCGAGGCGAAATCCGATCACTTCGGGAATCAGCATTGGCATCGAGCGCCCGAGCATCGCCGCCTCGGCCTCGATTCCGCCGACGCCCCAGCCGACCACGCCGAGCCCGTTGATCATCGTCGTATGGGAATCGGTGCCGATCACCGTGTCGGGATACGCTTCGCCCTTTTCCGACGCGAAGACTACGGGCGCGAGGTACTCGAGATTTACTTGATGCACGATTCCAGTGTCGGGCGGCACCACGCGGAAGTTGTCGAAGGCGCCCTGCCCCCAGCGCAGAAAAAGATAGCGCTCCTGGTTGCGATTGAATTCGAGTTCCGCGTTGGCTGCGAATGCGCCGGCTGTGCCGAACAAATCGACCTGCACCGAGTGATCGATCACCAGGTCAACCGGCTGCAGCGGACTGATCTTGTCGGGATTGCCGCCGAGCTTTTTGATCGCATCGCGCATCACCGCCAGATCGGCGACCACCGGCACGCCGGTGAAATCCTGCAGCAGCACCCGCGCCGGCATGAACGAGACCTCGCGCTCACCGCCCTTGCCGTTCCATCGCGCGAGCGCCTCGATCTGTCCGGTCGTCACGATGACGCCGTCCTCGCGCCGCAGCACGTTCTCGATCATCACCTTGATCGAGTACGGCATGCGCGCCATCGAGAACCCATGCTTTTCGAGCGCGTCGATCTTGTAGATCGTGTAGCTCTTGCCATCGACCGTGAGCGTCGAACGAGCACCGAAACTGTTAGTCGCCATTGATTGAGCCCTGCCCTGCTGTTGTGGATGATGAAGTGGACGCCGGATGCGAACCCGACGCGCCAACCAATCCGATTCAATTTGTTATGGCTTCAGAATAGCGCGCGACCCCGCCCAATCAATGGCTCGTTTTGATGATGGCGACGGATCTTGTTTTCCGGCCCCCCTTCCCGCTCTGATGCCTCGCCCGTTACTTCACGGGAGAGGTTAGGTGAGGGTTCTGGGCGCCACCACAAAGCGCGCCTTCAACCATCACTTTAACTTCGCCTGCCGCGATCTCGCAGGCGCCGGCCCATGCAATCCATCGAATACCAGCGAACGGCCATCCGAATGGAATCGCATCGCCGCCAGCATCCCCACTCGCGGCGACTCGAGCGCCGCCACGCCATCGATCGAATCGATCGCGATCTTCGCCTTCAACGTCATCAGAGCCGCGACCGCCGCGCCGAAACTCTCGTCATCGACTTCGCTTTCGTTGTCGCCACCCGTGATCATCGCGCGTCCCTGCAATCCCGCGACGACGCGACCGGCGCGCAGGACGATCACGTTGCCCGCCTCGCGCGCGATACCGCATCCCGGAATCACGACACCATATGCATTGGCGGGATCGATCGCGCTCAATGCTACCGGCTTCTCGCGCGCCGGGATCAGACTCCGCGCCGCGTGCAGCATCTCGACCGCCTCAGGCAGCGCGTACTGCTCCCCCGACAGCGATCGCACGAACCATCCGCGGCGAATCGCGCCGCCATATTCCAGTCGCCGCAGCTCGAACGCAATCTCGCTCCAAGAGATATGCGTCGATTCGATTCCGAGCATCTCCCGCGCGAGAATCCCGTGCCGCTCGAGCAATTTGAGCGCGAGCTCGCGCGCGTCGCCGGCATCGTCACCGGCGCGCATCAGCGACCAGCGTCCCGCGAGGCTCGACTTCAGCCGCGCGCGAACCGCGGCGTCGTGACGAGTCGTCACGCGGCGCGCGACCGACTCGAGCGCGCGCTCGGCGCCGCGATCGTCGGCGAACATCCGAAGCGGCGCGAAGTTGTCGTTGCTGACGCGTCCCTGCGCCGCCATCCGCCACAGCGCCGACAACGCATCGCGCTCGGATACGTTCGCATGCTCCGCGACCTCATCGAGATATTGAGCTCCGGCGGCTCCCAGAGCCTCCAGCACAGCCATCTCCTTCGCATCGTTGACTGGCGGCGCTTGATGCGGCACGAACAAGCTCGCCTTGCGCGCCACGAAGGTGACCCGCGACGGCGCATTCGCCGGATGCGCACCCTCGACACTCTCGCCCGGCACTGCGACCCACTTCATCTGGCCGCTCATGCAGACCAGGTCGAGCATCTCGGGCCGGTAGCCCGCGATTCGCGCCGGCAGTATGGCGTGTTCCCAAATTTCCGGCGTCGCCGCGATTCCTGAAAGTTGATCGAGCACCGTCGCGACACCGCTCTGATCCGCGGGAAGCTCAGTGCCGCCGACGTGCATCCATCGGAGCCGGAACGCCGCGTATTCGTGATCCGCGCATGGCTCGATTTCGGCGCGCACACGCGCCAGCGTCATGCGATGGATCCGTTCGAGATTGTAGCGGTCGCACCACTGAATCGTGTCGGAGCGCGTGAAGTGACCGCGAAAAATCGCGCCCTGCCCCTCCAACGCCGCGAGACTCTGCTCGACTGCCGACATCTTTATGCGCAATCGCGTGGCGACCTCATCGGCAGTCGTCGGCCCGCTAGTCTTCAACGCACGGCGTACCAGTTCGGCACGCGCCGCCTCGTCGTTGGGTCCTCCATCGTATGCGGCGGCGAAGATTTGTTTATCCTCGCTGACGATAATTCTCTCCACTGATTCGCCGCTCAGACTGACGCGCGCGATTCTTCCCTCAGTGTCCAACTCCGCCAGCATCGCGCGCGCGCCCTCGCCGACGCGTTCTTCGACCTCGGCCAGCGTCAACGAGCCATGCGCGCGAATCAATTCGTACGACTCATCGCGCGAACGCGGCTTGCGCCCGGCTGTGCGCCCCGTCACTTCGGCAACGACCGCATCGACCGCTTCCGCCGAGAGCAAGTCCGACAGGTCCTCCTTGCGGAACACGTCCTCAGCCATGCCGCGATTCATCGTCACGGTCCGCGAACGCCGATTGGCGCGCTCGCCGTCGTCGAGAAATGAGTAGTCCCACGCAAGCAGCAGGCGATGCGCAAACACGGACGGCGCGATCGCATCAACGGCGACCGTGCGAATCGCGCCGCTCTCGATCCCTTCGAGTAGCTGGATTGTGCGCGGCAGGTCGGTGGATTCCTCGAGGCATTCGCGAATCGTTTCCTGGATCACAAAATGGTCCGGCAGTTCGATCGCGCCCGGCCGGTTCTCGAAACAAGCCTGCTGGCCGGGAAAAATCGACGACAGCAGCTCCTGCGATCGCAGGCGTTGAATCCAGGCCGGCACCTTTTTGCCGCGCGACGAACGCATGACGGCGAGCGCGCGCGTCGCGACATGCCGGAACCGTACTTCGAACATCGGCGCCGCCAGCACTGCCTGGATCAGCACGTCACGCGCGTTGCGCGCCTTCAACATGCTGAACAGCGTGTCGAGCGGAAAACTGTGGCGCGAATTCAGCGCGAGCAGCACGCCGTCATCGATCGCCGACGCCTGGATCTCAAAATCGAACGACTGGCACAGGCGTTTTCGAATCGCGAGGCCAAGCCCGCGATTGAGGCGAATCCCGAACGGCGTGTGGATGACGATTTGCGTGCCGCCGAGGCCATCGAAGAAGCGCTCGACGACGACGGTCTTATCGTCGGGGATCGCGCCAAGCGCTTCGACTCCGCGGCGAACGTAGTCGGCAGCTTGCGTCGCCGCGCGCTCCGACATCGCGCATTCATCCATCAGCCATTCTTCGGCCGACTCGTTGCGCTCGAGACGATTCCAAATCTCATGCCGCAGATCGCTGATCTCCGCCGACATCGCCGGTGAGCGGCCGCCCGCCTCCGTCAGCCAGAACGGCAGCGTCGGCGCCATCCCGGGCGCCGGCTCGACCATCAGGCGTCCGCGCGAACTGCGCTGAATCTGCCACGGCATCGATCCGAGCGAGAACACGTCGCCGCGCGACGACTCCTGCGCGAAGTCCTCTTCGACGTCGCCGACCTTGCGGCCCTCGGACTCGATCACGACGTCATAGTTGCCGGCTTCCGGGATCGTGCCGCCCGACGTGATCGCCGACAGCCGCGCGGATCGGCGCGGGCGCACGCGCGCGTTGACCCGATCGAAGAAAATTTTCGGCGCCGCGCCCATGACTCGCTCGGGCAGTTCGGCGGCGAGTTGTTCGAGCAGATGCCGCAGCTTGGCGGCGTCGAGATCACCGAAGTTGTACGCGCTGCGAAGCACGCGCAGCAGATCGGCTTCGGAGATTTCGTCTTCCTCGGCGGCGATCGCCACGATTTGCTGCGCCGCGATATCGACGCATCCCATCGGGATTTCAACTTCGTCGAGATGCCCGCGGCGAATCGCGCGCACCGCCGCCCCGCATTCGAGCAAATCGTCGGTGGTGAGCGCGAAGAAGCGGCCCTTCGGTGTGGCGCCGAGGCTGTGCCCCGATCGCCCGATGCGCTGAATCGCGGCCGAGATGGATTTGGGCGTATCGAGCTGGCATACGAGCTCGACCGCGCCAACGTCGATACCAAGTTCGAGCGACGCGGTCGCGACGATCGCTTTCAACTCGCCGCGCTTGAGGCGTTGCTCGGCGATCAATCGCTCGCTGCGCGCGAGGCTGCCATGATGCGCCATCACGGCGTCGGTGCCGAGCCGCTTCTGCAGATTGAGCGCGACCCGCTCCGCGTGGCGCCGGCTCAGCGTGAAAACCAGCGTCGTGCGATGCTCCCCGATGAGCCGCGCGACCTCGTCGTACATCGCTTCCCAATGCGGATGCGTCGCGAGCGGTCCAAGCTCGGGCCCCGGCGCGATGACCTGCAAATCCATCTCGCGCACGCGATCGTCGGCGCGAACTATTTTAATCGGACGCGGCGAACGAGCGCCGTCGCGTGTCACCTCGTAGCCGGCCAGGAATCCCGCCAGCTTCTCGATTGGATTCAACGTCGCCGACAGCCCGATTCGATTCGGCCGCGCATTACCGCGACTCGTCACGAAGCGCTCCAGGCGCTCCAGCGTCAACGCGAGATGCGCCCCGCGCTTGTTTCCCGCGAGCGCATGGAGTTCATCGACAATCACGTGGCGAACGCCGGCGAGCTTCTCGCGGAACTTGGGCGAGGTCAGCAGGATGAACAGCGACTCGGGCGTCGTGACCAGAATATGCGGCGGCCGCCGGAGCATCGCAGTGCGCTCGCTGGCGGATGTGTCGCCCGTGCGCAAGCCGGCGCGGATGCGCGAAAGATCGAGGCTCGACTCGGCGCCGGTGTCGCGCACGCCGTGCAGCGGCTCTTCGAGATTGAGCCGGATGTCATTGGCGAGCGCCTTGAGCGGGGAAACGTACAGCACCGAAACTTCGTCGCGAAGCGCGTCGCGCGCTGCATCGATCACCAGGCCGTTGATCGCCCACATGAACGCGGCGAGCGTCTTGCCGCTGCCGGTCGGCGCGCACAGCAGGACGTCGAAGCCGGACGGGTCGTTGGCGGCGCCGATTACGGGCCATCCGAGTTCCTGCGCCCGCGAGGGCGCATCGAAGCGCCGCTCGAACCACGCGCGAACCGCAGGATGAAAATCGTCAAGAACGGTGGGCATCCAAAATTTATATCACCGCCGCGCGCTCCAAAAGAAATTTATAATGCGAACTGCCGCAGGATTCACGATTCCTTTAGTTGCCGCCGGACGGGCCGCCACCCACAGGACCAGTGCCGATTCCAAACTCCGTCTGCAGGATTGACCCGATCAGATAGTCGTTCAACACCTCGCCATAGCGCGCCACCTGCTCTATCGGCACGCCTTCGGTGACCAGCGTAACTTCTTCCTCGAAGATCAACAGCTCGTTGAAGAATATCTCCTCGGGCGGAATCGGTTGCGGGATCGTCCTGACATTGGGCGGTATGACCACGAGGTACGGACACGGATTGTCGTCCAGCGGGTTCTGATAGTTTTCGAAACGGAACCCCAATCCCGCGAAGAAGGTATCGAGCAGGGGCCCATACTCGACCGTCGAATCGCCGCCAAAGAGGTCGCTGGTGTTGGCAATCTGCGTGTCGCCGAAATGCCAAACGCATGAAACCGCGCCGGCGCTCGCGGTCGAATAAATCGGATAGAACGCCGCCCCCTCCGGCGGATTGGTGCAATTCACGCCAGTTGACGTGACGCACATTTGAGCGTCAGAACTTTCGAATACCGGCATGTCGGCCTCGAAGGCGACGCCGTCGTATTGTGCCGATCCGCGCCCGCCGGTAGGCACGAATTGCGGACTGGGGAACGCGATCGAGGTTGGATGTACGGTGGAATCGATCGACGGCGGCAAACTGCCAGGCCAATCGTGCACGTATGAGGGTCCCTGGAAGGTGGTGTCGCCGTAGGTTCCGCCAGCGTAGCCGCTCTGGGTCTGATGGCCGATTTCCATCGAGAAGGCGACGTTGTAGGTATGCGCGGTCCAGACCCGTGTTTGCGGGCTCGAGGTCGCAAACATAGCACGGAACGTATACGGATTGGTGGTGCAGGACTCGGCGTTCGGATCGAACACCACCTGCTGAAACCCATGCGCCGCGTTGGCTGTCATCGTGCCCTGCTGCCCGGTGCTGAAGTCGGTGATCGACACCTGCACACCAGCCGCGGTGTCGGTGATGCTTACCGCCAGTTCGTCGCCGGGGTTCATCAGCATCACGTCGCTGGTAACGGGTGGCTCAGGAAATGACAAGTTGATCAGTGCGTCCGAAGCGGTCGCATTGCCGCTGCGCGTCACCCATGCGAGGTTGGCCGGCTCGTCGCCGTAATCAACCTCACAATCGAAGTTGTTGAAGGTCTCGGGGGTAACGGTCTGGTCGGCGGAGAAGCTGTCAATCGTCAGCGCCGCGCACCATTTGTTGGGATCGCAACTGGGTGGATTTTGGGCCGAGGTGGCGGGCGGATAGAATTGTAACTCCATATAAGCGCCGCCGGGCCGATGACCGGCGTAGTCGGGCATGGTGGGATCGGAGCCGTCGAAAATATTTGTGTCGCTGTCCGGCTTGCACTGGTTGTGCGTAAATTCGGGCGCCGACTGGCTGTCACACAGCGCCATCCCCAGCCAGAAGGCGGTGTACAACCTGAAGCTGTTGACGCCACCCGCGGCGGCAGACTCGGTCGGCTCCTTCGGCAACGTCACGTAGTAAAGGCTCGAATTTCCGGACCCCGGAGTGGCCGAATAGAAGAGCAGCGCCGGCTCGTCATGGCCGACGTAGTAGCCATCGTTGACCAATCCATCGCCCGGATCGGCGCATAGCCGTGTTTTCGCGCAATAGCTCTCGGCTCCCGCGCGGCAAGCGGTCGAAAAGATTGCTCCGATCAATACCGATATCAGGATCGCAACACGAAACTGATGGCGCATGATCGCATCCCCTCTCATTCAGCCACGCGCAGCTACTCGGCTCTGAGGAGTGCCCGGATGTTCGCGTGGGTTAAACGCCTTTCAGTCCGGAAATTCCGTATCTGCTCTTGATTCGAAACCGACTTCTAGACAAGGGGCACGCTTGCGGCAAGCTCTAACCTGGATATGGTCCGGGTCTTTCGAAGGCGGCAAAAAGGCGGTTTCGCGTCTTGCTGGTTATCCCTTAGATAGTTTTTAACCAAACGCGTCACTTGGAATTTCTTTTTTTCCTGCGGGTTTCGGTTCTGTTTGTGAATTGCTCATCTGACGAACGAACTGCAGAGGTCAAATCGTTGGCAATGAGGATTGGTGCTACGGCTGGACGTCACCATTCGTTGGCGCCCAGAGCAGGACGTCGAAGCCCCCGGCGTCGTTGGCGGCGCCGATCACGGGCCATCCGAGTTCCTGCGCGCGCCTATTCCCTCCCCTTTCGTGCTTATCCCCTCCCCCTTTGGTTGGGGAGGGTTAGGGTGGAGGACAGCTGTGCGGCGCGGTTGCCTGGTGCGCCGCACATTCTGACGAGCGCGCAAAACCAGGAAATTTCGTCCCCCACCCGGCGCTCGAAGACGAGCGTCGGCCTCCCCATCGAATGGGGGAGGCGAAGAGCCGGATCTGCTACAGCGCGCTCAGGAAGTTCAGTAGATCCTGCTGCTGCGACGCCGGTAGCGCCTGGAACGCTTGCGACGCTGCTTTGCCCTGGCCGTCGTGCAGCGAAATTGCGGTCGGCAAATCGGCGGCGCGGCCGTCGTGCAGGAAAATAGATTTGGCGCGCAGTCCCCACAGCGGAGACGTACGCATCATCGTCGGTCCCGCAGCGCCCGAGGTTATGCCGTCGCCCAGCGCGCCCATATCGTGCAGCAGGAAGTCGCCATACGGATGGAACGTCTTCTGCGCCAACGCCTGATTCAGCGTCGAGCTGATCGCGATACCGCCCGTCGACGGAGGTATGAATGAGGCCGGGTTGGACGCCGTGGTAAGCGACGGCGCGTGACACCCGACGCATCCCAATTGCGAGAACAGCTTTGCGCCACGCTGCGCCGACAAGTTTTGCGGAATCGTTGGCGGCGGCGCGAGCGCGCGCATGAAGTCGGAGAAGCGGTCGATGTCGGCTTCGCCGTCGGGATCGGTCGTGTCCTCGATGCCGGTGTCCTCGAGTGCGATGCCATACTGGGTGACGCCAAGCGCGCAGCTACTGGTGTCGACCGGATTGTCCGGGTTCGAGATTCCCATCTCATTCAGATAGGCGTCGCCGGCAAAGCCGCGCAGGAATACGTGATCGTTTTTCCATCCGAAGCGGCCGACATGCGCGGTGCTGAGGAAATTTTCGGTGACCATCTTGACCGTACCGCGCACGGACTGAGGTTCGCTTTGAGCCTCCTGGATCAACGTTTGATCGGAAACCGCCTCGACCAGGCCGTCGCCGAACAGCGGCAGCGCGGCGCGTCCCACCACGCAGTTACCGCCGCTTTGGAAATCCGCGCTGGTCGGATCGCAGGTCGGCAGACTGGTATTGAAGGTGGTGCGCGAGGCCTCCTCTTGCTGGCATGCCGACAGTTGGCATCCGGGAACCGTGATTTGGCATCCGAGCGGCTCGGCCGCTATTCCGTTAGCAAAGATCGGCGTGCCCCCCTGCGACTGCGCGCCGTTGCGCATCATGTTGTCCACCGCGAAGATGTGCACCGGGCCGGGATCGGTGTTGTTCCGCACGCGGATCTCGTTGATGAACAGTCCGCCGCCGCCGGTCGCCGGTTGCGAATGGCATCCGGTGCAGGTGGTGCCATTAAATAGCGGTCCCAGCTGGGGCAGCTCTTCGATTTCCTTGAAGTTGAGCTGACCGGTCGCGAAGATCGTGAGGTCGTGGTTGCTGCTCGCGACCGCCGGCAGCGGCGCCCCGAAGCCGTCGAGGTTGATGGGATAGTTCGGTGGCGGCTGCGTCGAGGCGCGGCGATTGGCGGGGCCCGCGCTTGCGTTGGGAGGGGGCGCGATCGCGATCGCGCAAAGGATCAATCCAACTACTTCGAAAGCGGTTCGAGTCTTCATTCCCAACTCCTTTTCCCGGCATTACGATTTTCAAATCGCAAGGCGAGGCTGTTCCGCGGCATCCGCGCACGTTCGCATCGCGCGGACACACATCCACACCCGGTCGCGTCGCGGGTTTTACGGTCTTACGCGAGACTCCGGACAGTCACTTCACTTCGAAACGGCTATGTCGACGGCTCATTGAGGTCGTTGCGACCTCGGTAGAAAGTACAGGCTTTGGTGAACCGAGCGAGTACTTATCAATGTCGCTATAAGATTGCAAGTCTATCGAAGAGAACTTTTTTCTCTCTCGTCATCTCAGATATATGCACATATATGCATTTATCGGCTTTGACTATGTGGAGATTGCAGGAGGATGCACGCGCTGCATTTGTTAGGGGAGAGGTTACGCGGCCCAGCTCAATGCACGCGACCCAGCTCAATACAAGGAAGTCTAACTGAAAGTCAGCGCGACGAAGCGTTCAGCAAGACCGGGAGTTGGGCGGTGAATTCGCTGCGCGAGAGCGTCAGTTCGTAACCCGCTTCGCGGGCGGCCTTTAGAGATTTTAGAT
>Ga0210398_10006458_pt1 | contig 10772 bp, 6 predicted proteins | sample IncBWC4OmetaG_FD_161047 | JGI IMG/M metagenome (GOLD analysis project Ga0210398, IMG submission 161047) | Forest soil microbial communities from Barre Woods Harvard Forest LTER site, Petersham, Massachusetts, United States - Inc-BW-C-4-O | ecosystem: Environmental > Terrestrial > Soil >... | reverse complement strand
CGATGGTCAGTTCCGCTCGCCGCTGCTCAACGACTATGATCGCTGGCGCCGGGCTATCTTTGACCTGCCCAGCAGGATGGCGTTTCAACGCATGGACGATTCCTACGCGCGATTTGGCGCAGAGATCAACGGAAATACGCTCGCACTCAGTAAGGAGGATGACAAGAACTGGAAAGCCAGCTTTTATTGCCAGCGCGTGGCGCCGGAGCAAATGACCATGGATGGCAACATGGACGGCCACCAGATTCATATGCAGCTCCAGCTTGTGGACCTCAACAAGTTCTTGCTTGTCAGTCGCGGGTTTCACTGGATACAGGAGTATCCATTCAACCACTGAGCGGGGCGAGACGCCCTTTGGGAGTATGCGGAAGCATCTCCAGCCCGCGAAGAAGCCTACCGTTGTGCTGGAAAAACCTATGCCAAGGGCCACGGATATCATGTGAGGAGCGGCATTCAGAGAGATCGTTTCACTGTGATCCACGATGAGCCTTAACGTGTGCGTGATCGGCGCCGGTCCGAATGGACTGGCAGCTGCCATCGTTCTGGCACAGGCGGGGCTGCAGGTGGACGTGCTGGAGGCGCAGTCGACGCCGGGCGGGGCTGCGCGCACGCTGGAGTTAACTTTGCCGGGCTTTCGGCATGACTTCGGAGCAGCAATCTATCCTCTCGGTGCGGGGTCGCCATTCTTCTCTTCGCTCCCGCTGGCCGACCATGGCTTAGAGTGGATTCACTCGCCGGCCGCTTTGGCGCACCCTTTCGATGACGGCACGGCGGTGGTGTTGGAACGTGACCTAGGTGAAGCCAAAGATTCCCTTGGGAGCGACGGACTGGCGTGGGACAAGCTCATGCGTCCGTTCGTCGAGCGCTGGATGGAATTTGCTCCGGAGATTCTGCGTCCCGTTTCCTTGGTCCCCAGACATCCCTGGTTGATGGCGCACTTTGGAATAGTCGCGCTACAGTCGGCCAAAGCTGTCGCCGGCCGGTTTCGCAACCAGGGGACCAGGGCACTATTCGCGGGCTTGGCCGCCCACTCTTTCCTCAGCCTGGACGAACCGTTGAGCGCGGCGTTCGCAATGTTAATGGCCGTACCTGCACACGCCGTTGGCTGGCCGATTCCTCGCGGTGGAGCGCAGACTCTCACAAACGCGCTGTGCCGGTTTCTTTCGACCTTCGGAAGCAAGATGAAAACTTCATCGCCGGTCCAGAGTTTAGCGGTGTTGGAGAACTATGACCTGCTTTTCTGTGACCTGACTCCGCGCCAGTTGGTCAAGATTGGCGGCGAAAGGTTATCTGAGAACTACAAACGTCGATTGGGAAGATACCGCTACGGCGCGGGCGTCTTCAAAGTGGATTATGCCTTAAACGCGCCGATTCCTTGGAAAGCTCCTGGTTGTCTGCGAGCAGCGACAGTACATCTGGGCGGAAGCTTTGAGGAGATTGCTGCCTCGGAACAGGCGGTGCGAATCGGACATCACGCCGAGCATCCGTTCGTTCTGCTAGCCCAGCCTAGTCTTTTCGATAGTTCGCGCGCTCCAGCGGACAAGCACACGGCTTGGGCTTATTGCCATGTGCCCAATGGCTCGAAGGTGAACATGCTTGAAAGACTGGAGAATCAGATTGAGCGATTCGCTCCAGGCTTCCGCGACTGCGTTTTAGCGCGATGTGTCTTTTCTCCCGATGGCCTTGAGAGCATGGACGCTAACCTCGTGGGAGGGGATATCGGAGGCGGGGCGCTGGATATGCGTCAGTTTCTGTTTCGCCCAACTTACAGATACTACGCCACCTCGGCGCGCGATATTTACATTTGCTCGGCGTCCACTCCACCCGGTGGGGGAGTGCACGGTATGTGCGGCTATCATGCGGCGAAGATGGCATTGTCGAGGTGGAAAGGCGCTTAGTCTGGGCGCCTCCGGGTCGTCCCTAAACATTGGCAAACAAGGCCGCGTTTACAGTTTCGACGCGTCAGGGCTGTAGAAGCTCTCACCATTAGGTGATTAATTCGCAAAACCAACATCTCAAACCGCGACTAGTTGTGCGATGGATGCTGAGCGGGCAGGTGTGACGAATACTGTGGCGGCAAGAATTCAATCGTGACCTCTTGTTGAGCTTGGACAGGCCTTTTATTCACGAGAGTGGGCTTGTAATGCCACAGGCGAATGGCGTTCGTCGCAGCAGGGAGAAGGGAGGTCGAGCCGCTCACAAGCTTTATATCCAGCACTTGGCCCATGGTTCCGATGGTGGTGCGGACCTTTACGGTTTCTGACGATCCGTATCGATCCCCCGGCCTTGGATAACGAGGCCAAACGAAGGAGACGAGTTCGCCAGGTTGCAATCGAGCGGGTTTATGAGTCACTGCAGAGCCGGGCTCAGGAGCAATAAAAACAGAAAGTTGCGAGGTCATCGCGAATGAAGAGGAGGCGGCGATCGGCTTTTCCGGCAAAGTCAGCCTGAACGGTTTGCTGCCATCGCCTGGGCCCCTGACAAGGATTGCGGAAGGCGGTGACCGGTGCGGCGCTGCGGCCGTAGGCGTCACCCTGCGTGGGGCGGGATTCCTCGGTGCGCCAAGTATCGGGCCGACTGCCTTGGGTGAATATGCAGGTTCGGGAATCGCGCTTGGCGGCGCGTTTCGCGCGATTAGTCCGGTCGAGCCATTGCGCTCAGGACTGGTTTCGGGTTTAGCAGATGGTCTAGATTCTATTGTCGGAGACGAATTTGAATCTGTGGAGGGCACCTTCGCGAACGATTCAGAGTCCCGGGTGCTTTCCTCGGACTTTTTTTCAGAAGGCTTCGGCTGATCGAGTTTATTGCCACCCGAGGAGTTATCGGAATCAATGAAGGTATTGGCCGACGGTGGAGCGAAAGTTCGCGGAGTCGTTTCGCCCGAGCGATTACGCAGTGCCAGTGACGTGGCATCGACAGCCGGCATTGATTTCTGGGTGTCTCGGAGGTGTTTTCCGAACGGGTCGCGTCCCATTGTGAGTCCAACGGCGAGACTGATCACTGCGAACGAAAACACTAATGCGGCGACCTGAACTCCGGATATTTTAAGAACATAAAAGTTTGACGGCCAGTGCTGGATACGATCCGCTAACGACTCGACTTTGTGAGTTCCAGCTTGCGGTGCAAAACCGGCAACACGGGTGTGGCGGTGCACTTTTTCCTGGCGATCCCCGACAAACGATGGGGGGCTCGCATCCAGAATCTCGGGCGTCACGATCTTAGATGCTTCTGACGTCGTGTACGCAATCAATTCCGGCGCGGAGGGTTGGCTTTGCTCACGGAAAACACTCCCCATTGGCTCCTCTGGGCAGCTTTCGAGGGTTGCGGGGATGCCGCTCTCAACAGGCGCCGGCGTTAAGCCTGCAAACCCCGGGTCTGGCTTTTCGGAGGCGATCCAATTTGAAATTTGATTCTGGGCCTCGGCGGTGAGATCAACAAATCGAATGCCTGCGCTTTTTTTCGATTCCGCTAGCCACACAATCTGCGCAGAGATTTCGATGCTCTGCCCAGAGCTGGGCAATTGAAGGCGAATGCTTGGGAGGTAATCATCTACTACGATGGGGGTGGCTGCGGCAACGGCCATGCCCGCCTCACTTATATTGAGGACAATGCCGCCAGCAGTACCGCCGAGCTCGACGTGCGCGCGGGACGCAGGAGTGGCGCGCATCTGAAGGCGGCGGTCGCACGTCAGATGAATGGCCTCAACCGACGCATCGCGTTCGGCGTCGGGCGCGGTTGCTTCCGCCTTTGCCGGTACGTTCGACCCCAGCTGCGTTTTATTCCGCTGCGCGATTTCTATGAGTGTCGCTAGCTTGCCGCCCGCCTTCCTAAGTGCGTCAAAGACGTACGCAACATTCTTCGGGCTGCACTGAAGCTGCCGAGCAGTAAGAGTCAATCGGATGCAGTCGTCGATTTCACCTTGCTGGCTCTTGGAAAGATAGACCTGCAGGCCAGAATAGAATGCGCCGTTCTCGTAATTCTCTCTCCACTCAAGCATGGCCTGGAGACGACGACTGGCGTCCTTCTCCAATTCTTGTTCTTGCTGTTCTGCTGCAGCACATTCGGCCAACACTTCTGCTTGACCGTGGGGTAATGCCATGGTTATTTCTGTTAGTCCACCACGCAGTTCCTGAACCCTGTTGGACGGTAAAGATGTTTTGTGACAGACCCACTCCCCACGCGTCTTATCGAAATCAATGGAGGCACGATACTCAGCTGTTTCATACTTGAATATTGGCAAAGGCTTGAGCGGTGGCCACCTACCGGCCAGGAGTAATGTCATCTCTGCCTGTTGCACTGGAGAAGTGAGTCCAGCAATGTTGGGCCTGGCTCGTTCGTGCTCATTCAATTTCATGATTCGGCCCGAAAGGTTCTACCCGCCGCACGATCTTGCTGGCGTGTTGCCAGCAAACCTTTAGAAGCGGCCGGCGCGACGGGGATTTGAACGACGATTGTTTCGAAGTATAACAAATGCGCTGAAGGATTCCTGCAGATTCGACATGTCCCGACCCCACCGCTTTGTGCGGTAAGCGTCGTCGGCCTTGTTTCCTTTGTTGTCGAAGTCCCTACAAGAACTCCCGGACCATCGCTCCCGACCAACACGCGCTGGAACTGTGCACGTTGGGCACACCGGTAGAGCACTTCTAGGCCGGCCAGAGACACTTTCTGGAGATCGGTGCTGTGGCACTTAGGGCAGGGCACGTCCACCTCGTCACCCCCTAACAGCCCCACTTCAGGGTGGGAACAATCCTTTCTGATCAACTTCCCTCGTACGCTGTCGTAACTTTCCTGAATGTAGTCAATCCTAAACCCTGTCCGCCGGGATTAGTTGCTTGCCTCCATTCGACGAGGCCTCGTTCCGGCTGTTATCTGAGCCATGCAGGGGCACCTTGCGATCCCTTTCTCTAGCTGCAAGCGAAGGGTAGGTCCAGACGCAAACGCTCTGGAGCCCATGCTCCTGTCACCTTCAAACTCTTCATTTTGAGCCACATGCAAGACTGTCGCCAGCTGATTTGTCCTTGCGCCAGAACGGTCTGGTTCATTTTCCAGTCGGATCCGAGCTTTGACCGTGAGATTGTGTCAACTCGTGTAGTATCGGCGTGGTCGCCAGGGTTGTGATGACGGCCATGAATACGAACATCGTAAATAACACCGGCGAAAGAACGCCCAGGTCCAACCCGACATTGAGCACGATAAGCTCCATCAACCCGCGAGTGTTCATTAGGACGCCCAGCGATGCAGCTTCGCGCCAATCCGACCCTGTCCATCGAGCGGCTAGAAAACTGCCCCCGAATTTGCCAAGCGATGCCACCCCGATAATCAAAATACAGGCCACCCAATCGCGAGTGCCATGCACCAGACCGAGCTGAGTTCGCATGCCTGTAAATGCGAAAAACACCGGCAACAGGAGGACCACGACAAGATCTTCACACCTCGCCCGGATATCGCGCGCCAACAGAGAATTGTGCGGAATCACGGTTCCTAGAAGGAAAGCACCGAAAAGCGCATGAACGCCAATTTGCTCTGTCACCAATGCTGACAGAAGTAAGGCAGCGCAGACCATGGCGAACATGTCCTGTGTTGTTCGGCCCTTTCGAGTCTGCCGCCCCACGAGCCACAAAGCGCCTCGCTTCGCGATCAGCAACACGAAGAAGGTGAACCCAATGATCGTGATCAAAGTGAACAAGAGGCTTCCAGTGTGCGCATGCGCGACGCTCATAGCGAAGGCCAGCAGGCACCATGCGGTGACATCGTCGATCGCAGCGCACGCCAGGGCCAGCACTCCCAGGCGCGTCTTCTGCATACCGCGATCTGTGAGAATGCGTGCTAACACCGGGAACGCGGTTATGGACATCGCTACCCCGATGAAGAGAGCGAATGTGGTGAAGGAGAATACGCCGGTCGAATACCGGGGATATAACCAGAGTGCGAATGCAGCCCCTAGCAAAAAGGGGGCGACGATGCTGGCATGAGAGATAGCAATGGCGGCTTGGCTGCGCTTTTGCAAGAGATCCGTATCCAGGTCGAGACCGACCAGGAACATGTAGAGCACCACGCCGACCTGAGAGATCAGCGCGAGATACGGCGCGGTGTTAGCGGGAAGGACTTGAGAAGCAACCTCCGGGGCCAACCAACCAAGAAAGGATGGACCCAGAAGAATCCCGGCGACCACTTCTCCCATTACCTGTGGTTGATTCAGCCTGCGAAACATCGCGCCAAGAATGCGGGCTAGGACAAGAACGACAACTAGCGTGAGCAATACGTGAAGCAAGATGCCAGGAGTCTCAGAAGTCGTGAGCCTGGCAGGTCCTTGTGATCCTCTGGTTACGAGAGAGGGTTCGAAGGACCGAATCAAGAAAAAAGTAGCGATGCTTGCTCCGAGGCTGGCGGCATAGATGAGCGCGCTGCGTAAACTCTGCATCTTGGTTAAGCTTTTTTGAAACAATGGCAGGGACGATGGGACTCGAAGCTGCGGCCTCTGGGGCAACAGCTAGCTGGACAACCGAACTTGTGAGCACATAGAAGGGCAATGGCTCCTATGCGAAATATGGTTGTCACTTGATGTCCGGTTACAGCGGCTGAAGAACTCGAACTGCGAGACCATGGGACCAAGTTTCTTCCCGAGGATGCCCATCGTGTCCAGAAATTCTTTCGACTCGGAATCACAAATTCGTTCCTCGGACATTACGCTGCCGACACAAAAGTGGCGGCCCTACTCCGCGGAATGGAAATTGAGCTACTGCCTGCTACGTTCGCTCACGCCTTTCACAACGCCGAGGATTAGGTTATACGCTGCTTTTCGGGAAATCCCGGTTTTGTCCTGTTCGTCGAACGGCATCGCGGCCACGCCAAACGCCGCCATTTTCTGGTACTTGAAAATCTCCGTGAGCGCGGCTGCTAGCTCCGCACTGCTTGGGCCGTTCGGTACGGGAAGTGCAACCCCGGGCACTTCGCTGGGATCGAGCCCGTCCATATCCACATGCACGTAAATTAAGTCGGTTAGTTCCGAGAGCCGCTTCATCTCCCGGTGCAGGTTCGCCGAGCGTGTGCGCACATCCTCCAGCGTGAGTTGTTGAATCTCCGAGCGGTCCAGCAATTCCTGTTCGAGCGGATCCGTATCCCGCACGCACATTTCCACAATGTGTCGCGTCGGTACGGCAGGTTCCAGACCCGCTTTCATCCGCATGCGCGTCAAGCATTGGCCGGCTGCGATCGCCACCGGCATTCCGCCGAGCATACCGCTCAGCGTCGTCTCCGGTGTATTGAAATCGCCATGCGCATCGATAAACACCATTCCCACGCGCAGCGGTTTCGCGCCCGTCCCCGAATGTTGCAGCCCGCTGAGCATTCCCAAAAGGCCGTTGCAGTTCGCCAGGAATCCGATCGGCAAGTATCCCGCGCGCCGCTCCTCTGCGACCAGCTTGGACATGTCGCCCGCCGCCAGCGCCAGGTGGTTCCAGGAGCCGTAAGCCTTGGCTTCCTCCGCAGTGAGCGCCACGGTATCGGTTTCCTTGACTTGCACGCCTTGCTGCTCAAGCAGCTTACGGATGCCCCCTTCCTCCAGGTAGTCCGGCCCGCGCGAGGTATCCGGGACATTTCGTTCGCCGACATACGGCATCTTCACAAGCGCGACGCGCACCGCGGTTCCAGCGCCACCTTGGCCCTGCGCCAAGCAAACCGTGAGCAGCTCCACAAACAGCAACCCCATCCAACGTTTCATCCCGTTTCTCCGCGCCCTCAGCGCTTGCTTGCCGCAGACGGATCTCTGCGTTTAGCTATTTTCGTCTTTCCCGACACTCGCCACTTTGCATCCTCCACTTCCATTACTTCCTCTAGCTGTTGTGTGCTCCTGCGTTAAGTGTTCTCTTACCGGACCTTTTTGTGACACCGAAACGGCCATGATTCTACATCGACTTTGCCCTGCTCTAGCGTTCGGGTCAGCACCATGAGACATGGCACATAGGAGACCGGCTAAGCTTCTGGCCCGTGCCGCACGGCAGTCAGCCGTACCCTTCCACGACCATCGAATAGGTCATAAGTACCAGAGACAACGCCCTTTGCTTCCTGCGACTCTTACTTTTAGGAATAGTCCCCTATGCGAGCTTTCCTGGCCAAGGTTTTCCCGCTAGCTCTGTTGATGGGGCTGACCATGCCGCTCCACTCAGCGCCTCACCACAAAAAACCAACTCCACAGGGGCCTCTGGAGCTCAAAATCGTCGGGCCTGGCTTTATTCACGAAGGCGAGGCGGTCAAATACAAGGCCGTCCTCATCAATCGCTCTTCGGGACCCATGATCCTCGCATCGAAGGATTCACGGCTAGACTTTGACATCACTTGGACCATCAGCGACTTATCTGGGCGCGAACTGCCGCGGGCCCCGTTCAAGGGAATTATCTGTCCAGTAGGTGGCAAGGGTTGGTATCAGAACCTAACGCGGCGGATGAGAGACGCGGATCTAACTATTTTACAGCCCGGCGAAATGCTCGAATTTCGATTTGATGATATTTCCGATTCTTACCTCTTTCCAGGTCACGGCAGGTATCAAGTAACATTCGTCTATACGTATATGCCGCCGCAATTCGAGGGACGCGCTGGCACTCCAGTGGATGGGTTTGACGCGAAGTATGATCTAAATGATCTAAGGCCCTCAACTCTTGAGGCCCTCAGGCGCGCCGTTCCAATCTCTGTGGCATCCGACCCAGGTACAATTACCCTGCAGTGAGCCCTGCCTCTGAAGTACCCACGAGAGTCCATTTGGACTCCTCAAGAACTGCGTGGACAGATAGTGCGGTGCCGCAAGCACGCATCGGCAGATGACCGCTACCGCGACTATGAAGATGCAATCGAGTTGACCTCACCGGTTGTCGCGCGCGCAACTGTTGGGGACGCCTGATGGGAAGGTGATCGGAAAGGCGAATTTGAAAGGCTACTTTCAACGAGGGTGCAGGCCTACCCGGAACTGTATTTTCGCCTTGATGACATACTCTTGGGTGTAAGCAGCGTGGTGCTCTTCCGCACAAATAAAAGAGGACACACACAGCAGAGTTCATGGAGTTATCGGCGATTGGAAAAGTGGCACGCGTTGTCGCGAACTAGAGTGCTCGGCAGGCCTGATCCCGTGCAAGCCAGACAAAGAGACCACGGAGAAACAGAATTGATTGGAGTTCAAGTGCTACAAACGATTTTCAAGTGTGCGTTAGCGGCGATGTTGATCAGTAGCGCCGCCGGACTGCGCGGGACACCTCGACCAACACTGGCTCACGCTAACCAAGTCAGCACAGCTTCAGAAACGTCTCCCGATTTCACCCGCAGATGCCAGCAGGACCAGACGAACCCGAGCAGTATACTCGCGCGCGAATCCGAAGCGACCCGCCAGGCGGAAGAGCACACCTGCGCCATTCGATCTCTTCGCCTGCCTGAACTGACGTGGAAGATCGGAATAACCATGGAAGCTGTGGGACGCGTCGATCGTTGCACAACCGCATGAACTTCCCGCGCGATGAAGAAGCGGAGGAGATTTTGGAATGTTCAGTGACGCGTCAATGAGCGATCAATCCGGCGGATATAATCTTGAACGGAATACCTCGCGTGAGCCGGCACACCTCGCGTCATCGCGGTCGATGGTCATTAAACCGATACTCGCCGAGGAGATCAGCGAGAATCCATGTTGCTCCGGCAATCGCGAAGGTCTCGGCGTTTTCGCTCCAATTCGTATGATTGTGGGGATCCGAGATAACCAACGGTACCCACACGAGTAGCCCAAAGCTCACGACCATTATTGTCAGTAGGCGAGTCGCGAGAAGTGTCATTCGATTCGTCAGAAGAGCCACGGCCGCGAGTGCGAACGAAACAGTCGTCGCTACCGCCCAAAACATCTGACTTGGCGGAATCCACTTCGGAACAAGATGGGCGGTAGCATCAAGATAAATCGCCTGTTCGAGGGTAAAAGAAACGGCACAGATGCCCAAAAGAATGCGGCCGATACGATTAAGCGTTTCCGGTGACCGTGCCGATGACAAGCGCGCAGTAACGATCGCTGCTCCGGTCACGAGAGAGAACTGCTCGAAGAAGTTGCCCCAGCTATTGTAGATCTGCGGTTTGGCGACGATTCCTGGTACGCACAGCAAGGCGAAGACAAGATAAGCCGCACCAAGGACGGCTGCGCCCGTTTTCACGGTCCGGCGGAACTGAATCGCAGCGCCGCCGAAGACCTGGGCAGCGGCTGCGGCGTAGACAATGTAACGCAGCTGATGCCCGTCGTTGTCGTCGTGCCAGGCCAGCGTGATGACGCCAAAAGCCAAAGCCGCCACTCCAAACACATGACGGCCGAGGTTTGAACTAGGCGTTGATACAGTCATTTGTTTTCAATCCTGTTCACGCAGGTGTGTAACGATGCGGGAGAGCCGATCGGTACATTCATTTGAGCAACCCGGGGATCGCAAAGGATGCACCGAGCTTTATACAACGGGATGGATCAAGGGTAAAGTGCCACACCGCTGGAGTGTGAAGGAGCCACTCGATCTTGAAGCGTCGCGAAAAAGCCGTTCTAGGTAATGGGCCTCACTGTTCGACAGTTTTCTGTTCAGTCAGGTCGTGGAGGGGCAAAACTTAGTCGGATCGGTGGTCGACCACAACCTTTCCATCTCTCATTACCCAGCGAACATGTTGAATCACCGCGTTGATGTCGGTGAGAGGATCGCCATCGACGGCAACCAAATCGGCTAAATAGCCGGGCGCAACCGCTCCAAGTTGGTCTGGCATGCCTAACAAGG
>Ga0210398_10006457_pt1 | contig 10775 bp, 11 predicted proteins | sample IncBWC4OmetaG_FD_161047 | JGI IMG/M metagenome (GOLD analysis project Ga0210398, IMG submission 161047) | Forest soil microbial communities from Barre Woods Harvard Forest LTER site, Petersham, Massachusetts, United States - Inc-BW-C-4-O | ecosystem: Environmental > Terrestrial > Soil >... | reverse complement strand
TGAAGACCGTGCGGCTAAAACTGCACCTTGTTCGGCTTTTCGAACCACAGCCGGTAAACCGCACGCGCTTCATCCGCAAGTTCCGGCTCATGCACCATAGGGATGATCTGGCGTTCCGCCAGCGGTCGGGACAGCTCTTGATAAAAATGATCGTCGCCGAGACCGATCGAGCGAGAGTCTTCCATCGACAGCGTGTAATAGGCGCGATCGACCCGGCCCCACAGCATGCTCGACATGCACATGCAGCAGGGTGCGCCATTGGTGTAAAGCTCGCACCCTGCGAGATTGAAGGTCTTCAACTTGGCGCTGGCGCGGCGCACGGCAAGCAGCTCGGCGTGCGCGGTTGGATCGTTGCTGGACAAAACTTCGTTGTGCGCTTCGGCGACAATGTCGCCGTCCTTGACGATCACGCAACCGAACGGGCCGCCATGACCCGTGTTCATGCCCTGCGCGGAGAGCTCCAGAACACGGCGCATGAATCGCGTTTCGTACATGTCTGTCTCCCTGACGTCGTGACCGCAATCTCGACCACGATCCGATTCAACTTGATCGGATCATGGCCTATGCGCCCAGAAACGCCTTCCTGATTTCTTCGGTCCCGCGCAGCGCCGCGCTCGCCCCCGACAACGCGACCTTGCCGGTTTCGAGGACGTAGGCGCGGTCGCAGCAAGCCAGCGCCTTCCTGACATTCTGCTCGGCGAGGAGGACCGCGGTGCCGCGCCGCACAATGGCGCGGACGGCGGCGAGGACCTCGTCGGCGAGCTTCGGCGACAGCCCGAGCGAGGGCTCGTCGAGCAGAAGCAGTTGCGGTTGACCCATCAAGGCCCGCCCGATTGCCAGCATTTGTTGCTGGCCTCCCGACAATTGCCAGCCCAATTGGGCCTGGCGCTCGGCTAGTTGTGGAAACAGCGCGAACGCCTGATCGAGACGATGCGCCCGCTCTGCTTTGCTGCCGAACACCGCGACCTCGAGATTTTCACGGACCGTCAGGCCGGGAAATACCCGGCGGCCTTCGGGCGCGTAGCCGAGCCCCGACCGGGCCCGGCGCTCGGGACTAACGCCGGTCATGTCGCGTCCAAGAAACGACAACCGGCCGCTTCGCGGCCGCAGGAAGCCGACGATTGACTTGAACAGCGTCGATTTGCCGGCGCCGTTGGCGCCGACCAGCGCCACCGCTTCGCCGGCGCCGACCGTCAGCGTGACGCCCTTGAGCGCCAAGACCTGACCATAGGCCACGGTCAAGTTTTCGATTTGCAGAAGCTCGTTCATGCGAACCCGCTCACGACGGCTCCGTCAGTGCGAGTTCGGGAACGTCGGCATCGAGTCCCAGATACGCCTCGATCACGGCCGGCTCGCGCCGCACCGCTTCGGGCAGACCGGATGCGATCACCTTGCCGCGATCGAGGCAGATCAGCCGTTGCGCGAGCGCGGCCAGAAACACGAGATTGTGCTCGACCACGAGCACCGTCATGCCGTCGGCGCCGAAACTGCGAATGCGTTCGGCAAGGTCGATCTGCTCCTGCTCGTTGAGGCCGGCCGCCGGCTCGTCAAGCAGGATGACGCGCGGGCCGGTCGCGAATGCACGCGCCACTTCGACGCGCCGGCGCGTGCCGTAAGGCAGGCTGCCGCATGGCTCCATGGCAAATGCGGCGATGCCCAACCGATCAGCGGCGGCCCAGGCGATCCGGCGCGCCGCGTCGAGGCGATGGTCGCGCCCAAACGTGCCGATTGCGCGCAACAGTCCGCCGCCATCGATGCCGGCTCGCGCCACGGCGATGTTGTCGAGCACTGAAAGCTCGTCAACCAGATGAATGTGCTGGAACGTGCGCGCCAGGCCCAGGCGGGCGATCGCATAAGCCGGTGCTGCCGTGATGTCGTGCGCCAGGAACGTGACGCGTCCGGCTTGGCAGGAATAAAGGCCCGACATGACATTCAGCAACGTTGTCTTGCCGGACCCATTCGGCCCGATCAGCCCGACGATCTCGCCTTGCCGGCATGCGAGGCTGACGCCGTCGAGCGCCGTTACGCCGCCGAAAGCAAGGGCAACATCGTCGACAGCCAATAGGGGCTCCGGCGTCGGCGCGGCGACTGAGCTCTGGCGCGGGGCGGCGGGCAGCGCGCCGGTCGTCATGACCGGCGGTTTGGCAGTGCTTCGTCCGAACAAAAATACCCGCAATCGCTCGAGCGCGCCGACAAGTCCGTAAGGCGCTGCGATCAAGACCGCGAGCGCGACGGTGCCGTAGGCGATCATGTAGTAATTTTCCAGCACCCGAAACCATTCGCGCAGATACACGATCAGCGTGGCGCCGAGGATGGCGCCGGCGATGCGGGTACGGCCGCCGATCACCGTCATGGTCAGGCAGGTCACCATCAGCGTGAGATCGAGATTCTCCGGCGACACGACATGGATCACGTGCGCCATCAGCGCACCGGCGGCGCCGCCATAGGCGGCGCTCAGCACAAAGGCGCTGAAGCGCAACTCGGCGACGTTCAAGCCGAGCGACGCCGCGGCTTCGCGGTTCTCCCGCATCAGATGATAGGCCCGCCCGTGCAGCCCGCGCGTCACCTGATGCGCGAGCAGGCAAGCGAGAGCCACGACGCCCCACACGAACCACAACACCGAACGGCGGTCGGCCACGGCAAAGCCGGCAATCTCGATCGCCGGAATCCCGGCGAGACCATTGGTGCCGCCGGTCACATCGCTCCACTGGATGGCGAGCAGCAACACCACAAGCCCGATGCCGAGCGTGGCGAGGGAAAAATAATGCTCCTCAAGTTTGAGGACCGGGACGCCGACGATCACGGCAAGAAGCGCCGGACCGGCGATCGACGACGGAAACGTCACCAGAAACGGCAAGCCGTATCGGGTCGCCAGGATTCCGGTCACGTAACCGCCGATGCCGAAGAAGGTCGCCTGGGAAAGCGAGACCGCGCCGGCATGGCCGAAGATGAACTGAAAACCGAGAACGAGAAGCGCGTAGATTCCGCACAGCGTCAGTACGCGCAAATCGTAAGGGCTGGCGAAAAACACCGCATAGCCGATCAGTGCCGCGGCGCCGAGCAAAAGCGGAAGCCGGATACCGGCAAGCAACCAGGACGCCAAAGCCAACGCCTCCGCGCTCCAGTGTCGGCCGCACTGCTTCAGACTCGGCGCTGAACTAGCTCGCCGAAGATGCCCTGCGGGCGGAAGAAGAAAATCAACAGCAGACTAACATAGAGCAGTCCGGTGGCGACCGCGTACGAGACATAGGCCGAAACCACGACTTGGAAGATCGAGATCATCAGCGCGCCGATCACCGCACCGGCAATGCTGCCCCAGCCGCCGATGACGACGGCGATATAGGCGTAGACACTGAGCGAAATGCCGCCGGTCGGGTAGACGAAGAACTGATTGGCAAGGAGCGCGCCGGCGACGCCGGCAAGCGCGGTGCCGAAACCAAACGTGGCCGCGATCACGGCTGACGTGCGAATGCCGACGGCCTGCGCCATCTGCCTGTCTTGCGCGGTCGCCCGCAGCCGCCGTCCGATCTGGGTACGCATGAAGACGACGTATTGCAGCGCGATCAGCGCCGCTGCCACGCCCAGCGTGCCGAGTGCCTGGATGCTGATCTCGATGCCGCCGAGGTGGACGATGCCGCTTTTGATCAACGGCGGCGCCGCACGCGCCTGCGGCCCAAACAGTACCAGAAACAGGTTCTGCAGCACGATGCCGCACAGCAATGTCGAGATGAACACGGTCGAAGGCGGCCGGTTGGCGAGCGGAAAATAGGCGACCAAAGCCACCGCGATCCCGACGGCGAACATGATCGCGGCGACCACCGGCAGCAGAACGAGAATCGGCAACGGCGCCAGCGCGCCAAGGCCGACGGCAACGTAGCCGCCGGCCATGACCAGATCGCCGTGGGCGAAATTGACCGCGCTGGTGGCATTGACGATGAAAACAAAACCCAGCGCGACCAGCGCATAGGCGGCGCCGAGCGCGACGCCGTTGATCACGAGCTGCAGGAAAGTCATCGTCGGCGGTCGCGTCGCGCGATCACTTCAGGACGAGCTGGTCTCCGGCATAATGCGCGACGATCTTCGGAATGCGGCTGGTGCCGTCCCAGCAAACGATGTCGGCGTCGTGGGCGAGGTCGCCGTGACCGTTGGATTTGTAGGTCATGGCGACGCCCTGGTAGGTCTCCTTTTGCAGCGCCGCGCGCAAGTCTTCCGGCGTCTTGGCGCCTTTTGCCACCAGTGTGAGCGCCATCATCACGCCGTCATACTGACCGAGCGCCAAGCCGTCGGGCTCGAGGCCGAAGCGTTTGAGATAGGCATCGGCCCAGGTCTTGATGCCGGGTGTCGGGCGCGCCTCCGGCGCCGACGGTGTCTCGGCGCAGACGCCGGCAAGCTCCGCCGGTTCGAACAAGGCCGTCGCGGTCGGCTCGACGATCGAGGAGCTGTTGACGATCGGGATGTTGAGCCCGGTCGATCTGATCTGCTTGGTGATCAGCGTCATCGGCGTCGCGACCGAGTGCAGCACGATCACGTCGGCGCCGGATGCCTTCACCTTGGCAAGGAGCGGGCTCATGTCTTTGGTGTCGGGCGCGATCGAATTGTCCTCGAACACCGGCTTGGTGCCGAGCTTGGCGAAATCTTCCTGCAGCAGCGCAAAGCCGCCCTGGCCATAGGCGGTGGTGTCGCTGATCAACGCGATCTTGGTCTTCTTCATCACTTCGACGACATAGCGCGCGTGCGCGACCTTGATTTCGCGGTCGTTGGGGAGGAAGCGGAAGATGTAGGGATTGCCGCTCTCGGTGATCTTGGCGAGACCGGAGATGGTGAGCAGCGGCACCTTATATTCGGCCGCGACCGGCATCATCGCGACCATTTCGGTTCCGAAAATGGTCACCGCGGCCGCGACTGCTTTCTGACTGCTCAGCGCCTTGTCGAGTGCAGTGGCGGCGCCGGTGGCTGATGTTCCGGTATCGAAGATCGGATAATCAGCTTTGAGGCCTCCCGGAGCACTCTCAAGCGCCATGACCGCGCCGTTGCGCTGACTGCCGCCTTCGACCGAGAGGAAGCCGGTGATCGGCATCACGATGGGCAGGTAGATGTCGGCGGCGTTCGCCGCGCCGTTGGCGAGCCCGGCCAAACCAAGCCCGACAAGGAGTGGGGCAAAGGCGCGTCGTCGCCGGGAATGCGAGTTGATGGCCGATGGCAGGGTCCGTGTTGCGATAGACATCGCTACCTCTTCGGTTGCGCAGGGCTCCCGGAAATTCCTGCTGGTATAAAAAGTTTCCTCGAAATGATCCCGTAAGGTCGGCGTGCCGTCAAGGAAAAACCGGGCTCGCCCCGCGCTTCCGGCTTACGCCTGCTGCGGCAAAGCCAGCCGGTGAACATGATACGGCTCGCAGGCGAGCCGGTGGCAGAACTGGCCGACGACAGGCTGCAGTTGTCGGGCAAATGTCCGCGTCGCCGTGTTGGCGGCAAACAAACGCTCCGCCGCGGTTGCAGCATCCTGCCGCAACTTCTTTTCGTCGATTGTCGTCAGCCGTCCGTGATCGAGCACCATGCGGCCGCCGATCATGACGCTGTCGACGGCGCCACCGTTTTCGGTAAAGACAATCTGGCTGACGATATCGTGGCAAGGCACATAATTGATGTGGCCGAGGTCGAGAAAGACGATGTCGGCTTTGTAGCGCGGCGCGATGTCGCCGATCAGCCCGGCAAAACCCATGGCGCGGGCGCTGCCGGTGGTCGCCATGCGCAGCACCTCGTCGGCGCCGAGCCAAGACTCGAAATCCGGCGCTTGCACGCGTGAGATCAGCGCCGCCAGCCGCGCCGACTCGAACATATTGAGCTGATCCGAACTGTTGGCGGCGTCGGTGGCAATGCCGACATTGATGCCGCGATCGAGCATCGGCCGCAAATGCGCCAGTCCCGAGCCGAACCGCATGTTGCTGACCGGCGCGTGCACGACGGAGGCGCCGCTGAAGGCCAGGCGATCGAGATCGTCGCGATCGAGCCAAATAGCATGAGCGGCGGAGAGATGCGGCCCGAGCATGCCGAGTGAATCGAGGTGCGCGGTCAGCGTCTTGCCGTACTTGCGCAGGCCCAACACCGCCTGCGCCTTGGTCTCGGCCAGATGGGTCTGCAGCGGCAAGTCGTAGGCCCGCGCCAGATCGCGACACCGGATCAGAAATTCATCGCTGCAATGGATCGGAATGGTCGGCGCGATGGCGGGACGGATCCACGCGCGATCGAACGGCCAATCGGCGTAGAGTTGTTCGGCGGCGTCGGCGGTCGCCCGATATGGCGCAAGCTTGAACGCGAGTACGTCGGCCCGCAACGCATCCGGCACGGCGTCGATCAGGCCGGTGTAAGCTTGGTAGAGCGTATAATCCGCGACCATCGGCGCGATCACCGCCCGCACGCCCGCATCCCGGTACGCTTGGCCGAGTGCGACGACGCCATCGCGGCTCGGCAGCGGGAACTCGAAGAACAGGTCGTAGCAGGCGGTACAGCCTTTGCGGATCATCTCGACGGCGGCGACGAGGCCGTTGAGATACTTGTCTTCGAGCGTCCGATTGCCTGCCAGGCCGGGCATGGCATTGAGGAATAATTCGAGCGGCCAACGATCGCCGACCAGACCTTTGGCAAGCGTGCCGTGGCCATGAACGTGGCCGTTCACCAGTCCCGGCATCATGGCGCGGTCGGAAGCGTCCACCAGCGTCGCATCGTCCGGAGCAGGCATGCCGGGCGAACCGATCTCGCGGATTGTGTCACCCTCGATCAGGATGTCGGCGGCCGCGGCCCGGCGCTGTCGCAGATCGACGAGATGGCCGTTGCGGATGATGGTGAAGGCGCGAGCCATGGTTGTTCCGGATGGTGAAGGCAATTCTCAGCAATGGTGCGCGGCACGAGCGGAATTCCCGACACGGCGCAAGCCAAAACCCTAACCGCATCCGCTGTCGGCAGCACTACCTTTGTGCATTTCCGCGCGGATCGACTATATGCTCGCGCTATGCAGCATTTCATGCACGGCGACGTTGAAATCGCCTTTCTTGACGAAGGCGACGGCGAGCCGATCGTGCTCGTCCACGGCTTTGCCTCCAACAAAGAAGTGAACTGGGTCTATCCCGGATGGGTGGCGACGCTGACCCGCGCCGGCCGCCGCGTCATCGCGCTGGACAATCGCGGCCATGGCGCGTCCACGAAGCTCTATGATCCGGCCCTCTACCACAGCGGCATCATGGCGGAGGACGTGCGGGCGCTGCTCGACCATCTCGGACTACCGCGCGCCGATGTGATGGGCTACTCGCTCGGCGGACGGATCACGGCGCTGCTGGCGGAGAAGCATCCGCAGCGCGTGCGCTCGGCGATACTGAGCGGCGTCGGCATTCACCTGGTCGAAAGGGCGGGGCTGCCATCACCGGCCATCGCGGCCGCGCTCGAAGCGCCGACACGTGCGGACGTCACCGATCCGACCGGACGCTCGTTCCGCGTATTCGCCGAGCAGACGCATTCGGACTTGCGCGCGCTTGCCGCCTGCATCCGCGGCTCGCGCCAGACGTTGGCCCGTGAGGAATTGGAAGCTCTGACGATGCCGGTCCTGATCGCAGCCGGCAGCAAGGATGATGTCGCCGGCTCCCCCGAGCAGCTTGCCGCCCTGATACCGGGCGCCCAGGCGCTGGTCATTCCCGGTCGCGATCATATGGTCGCGGTCGGCGATAAGGTGTTCAAGGCTGGCGTGCTGGAATTCCTCACCAAGCGTCCCTGAACGTGAGGCGCCTGCTAGACCAATGGCCTTGATTGGCTAGGTCAGAAGCCGTCTAAAGCCGGCCATTGACGGAGTATTTGCCCACCCTCTGGTTTCTATGCCCACCGAGGCCCAGTTATGCTAGAAGGCGCGCGTCCTGGAGGACGCGTATTCCAGGACGGGGTCGTTCCGGGAGGACATCCATATGGCCCAACAACAGACGCAGCCGTTGCTCGATAAGGTCGATCCGGTCTGGGCGCGGATCCGCCGCGAGGCCGAGGACGTCGTCCGGCGCGAGCCTGAGCTGGCGTCATTTATTTATTCGACCATTCTGCATCACGACGGCTTGGAAGGCGCCATCATCTATCGGCTGTCGGAGCGGCTCGACCATGCGGCTCTGTCCGGCGAGTTGATCCGGCAGGCCTACGCCGATGCGCTCAAGGATACGCCGTCGATCGGCGACTGCTTCCGCGCCGATATTGCCGCGGTCGTCGACCGCGACCCGGCGACCTATCGCCTGCTCGAGCCGGTCCTCTACTATAAGGGCTTCCACGCCATTCAAACCCATCGGTTGGCGCACTGGCTCTGGGGCAAGGGCCGCCGCGATTTCGCGCTCTACCTGCAGAGCCGCGCATCGGCGGTATTTCAGTGTGATATCCACCCGGCCGCGCGCATCGGTCGCGGCATCTTCCTTGATCACGCCACCGGCCTCGTGGTCGGTGAGACCGCAGCGATCGACGACGATGTTTCGATGCTGCATGACGTCACGCTCGGCGGTACCGGCAAACAGGCCGACGATCGCCATCCGAAAATCCGCTACGGCGTGATGATCGGCGCCGGCGCCAAAATCCTCGGTAATATCGAAGTCGGGCATTGCGCGCGCATCGCCGCCGGCTCAGTGGTGCTCAAATCGGTGCCGAACAATGTCACGGTCGCCGGCGTTCCCGCTAAAGTCGTGGGTGTCGCCGGATGCCCCGAGCCGGCGCGGCTGATGGATCAAATGCTCTACGACGAGATTTGATTGCGGCTGCCGCCGCGTGCTATCGGGATCATGATTTTTCCATTGGAGCATGATCTTTCCGCTCATGCTCCGGGAGGCGCGCCCGGTGGACGTCCAGGAAGTCAAGAAGCTCGACGCTTATCTTAAGAAGCTGTTCGCCAATCCGCGCATCCGCGTGGTGCCGCGGCCGAAGAAGGACGATTCCGCCGAAGTCTATGTCGGCGACGAGTTTGTCGGCGTCCTGTTTGTCGACGACGAGGACGACGAGCGCTCGTACAATTTCCAGATGGCGATCCTGGGCACCGACCTGGACTAGGTCTGGTCTCGACTGCGTCTGGTGGAATAATCCCGAGCGAAGCTTCAGTTGCCTGCCGCATGAAGCTGTGCCACCAGCCGATCCAGACCGGCCGCAGCATTGCGCCAATCGTCCAGCCACTCGCGTGAAAATCGCAGCGTGATCTCCGCGGCGTCCAAGGAACGCTCCTGGATGCAGGTGCCGGGGACGGTACGCAGCGGCCGCGAGCAAAGCGCAAAGAATTGCTCGGGCTTGTCGGCGAGATAAACCAGGTCGTCGCCCTCATAAGGCGTGCCGGCGCGGAATGCCACGATGGCGAGCCCGTCGGGCCCGGCTGTCGCCTCCGGCTCGATGTAGCGCGGATAAATCGTGCGCAATCGCACCACCGGCGGCAGCACCGTGCCGAGCGCGGCGATAGTGACGAACACGCGGTCATCGGTGCGTGGCGCCGGGATCGCATCGCTTCCTTCGGCGGTGGACATTTTGGCAGCAACGCGGCCGTCCGCGGCGGGCGGCGCCAGCGACGGCCACAGAAACACCAGGTCGATCCGCTCATGTGCGCCCGGATTGCGCTGCACTGCGGCGCGGATCGCCGCCGGCGGCACATTGAACAGCACGCCCGCAACCGTCACCGGCATGGCCGGTGCGTCGAGCGGCACGGCCGACTTTGGCCAGCTCGGCCACAATATGTACGACACGAACGTGCCCGCGGCCGCCATCAGCAGCGCGGCACTCGCCAGCACTACCCAAAGGCTCCGCGAGCCGCGCCACAGCCGAGATCGGGGGACCGCCTGTGCCGTCATGCTGGTGATGTGCCGCCTCAATTCGAATCAATGCCGATTATCGCATGCCCGGCAGGCCGTTCCCGTTAACCCTTTCTTAATCATCCCGTGGCGGCGCGGCGCGCGCTCTGCAAAGTGTCTCTTCGAAACGAAGGGCGCTGTGGCGATGGTCGAGGCTCTGCAAACGGCATTGTCGCCGGACGTCATCGACTCGCTGTTCGCCATCGCCATGGGCTTTGCCGTCGCCGGCCTTTGCGCCAGCAGCTACCGCCTTGCGCTCGAACATGTGCCGAGTTTCCGGTTGCTCGAAGCGGGCCCGATAGCGGCGCGCTTTGCCGCCGTGCCGCTGCTCGTGTTCGCGGCCCCGTATCTCATTATGCGCAACACCCTGCGCGGACGCCGTCTCGAGCGGCGCCGCGCCGAATTCGTCATGATAGCGACCGTGATCGCCGGCCTATGGAGCCTGATGTCGGGAACGGTCGTGGTGATGGCGCTTCAAGCCCTGCTCAGCGTTTGACTCGTCATTGCCGGACTTGATCCGGCAGTCTATGCGAACCTGCAGCCTCTCCTTCGGTAGAGCCTTGCTTCGGGTCTTTCAATTGCGGATGTTCGGCGTGGATGCGCGGGTCAAGCCCGCGCATGACGCGTGAGAAATCCATGATCTACGAACTCGACGGACAGAAGCCTCAGTTTCCCGACGACGGCCGCTATTGGGTGGCGCCGAGCGCGGCGGTAATCGGCCGGGTGCGGCTGAACAGCGATTGCAGCGTCTGGTTCGGCGCCGTGCTGCGCGGTGACAATGAATGGATCGAGCTCGGCCAGCGCTCGCAAATTCAAGACAATGCGACGCTGCACACCGACATGGGCTTCCCGCTGACGATCGGGTCGGACTGCGTGATCGGCCACAACGTCGTCCTGCACGGCTGCACGATTGCCGATCGCGTATTGATCGGCATG
>Ga0210398_10006454_pt1 | contig 10777 bp, 11 predicted proteins | sample IncBWC4OmetaG_FD_161047 | JGI IMG/M metagenome (GOLD analysis project Ga0210398, IMG submission 161047) | Forest soil microbial communities from Barre Woods Harvard Forest LTER site, Petersham, Massachusetts, United States - Inc-BW-C-4-O | ecosystem: Environmental > Terrestrial > Soil >... | reverse complement strand
GGAGAGGAATATGGCGGATACAGCGGCCTCGTCTGTGGTGCGCGACTTCAGGTAGTCGGATACGAGCGCGGTCTTCTGCAGCTTCTTGGTGGTAGCGGCGATTGCCTCCGCGGTTTCGGCGAATTTGCGCATGGCCTTCAGAGGATAGACGAAAAAATGAGGAGATTCTGGCCGAGACGCGGGCTGACCGGGCTGGAGCGCCCGATAAACGGTGGTATATCTGCTACTTAGAGGCGGTCGCTGTGCGTTACTTACGAAGCCGCAACTCGCCCTGTGATAACCTATGGGCTGACGCTTTGGCCGCGTCTGGAGCATCTAACAATCGTGCGTTCAATACGAAATTATCTGCGTTTTCTCGCTGCGGTGCAGCTGTTGCCGGCGCTTGAGGGTGGCGAGGAAACCCTCGTTGGCGGGCAGGCCGTGCTTGAGGGCGTGATGATGCGCTCTCCGCACGCGTGGGCGATCGCTTGCCGCAAGCCGTCGGGCGAAGTCGTGACCATGAGCGAACCGCTGGAGCGCGCTTCGGAGAAACATAAGTGGATGGCTTGGCCCATCGTGCGCGGCGTCATGACGCTAGGCTATGCGATGGCCCTCGGCTATCGTGCCCTGCGTTTTTCGGCGAACGTTGCGATCGAAGATGTGATGCAGAGCGAAGACTCGAACACGAACCGCGGAGAGACAACCGCGAAGGTAACTTCACCTGAGAGCAAATCGAAAACCCGGGAAAAGGCAGCCACCATCAGCGGCTGGCTGGCCGCCGTCAACATCGTTATTTCTCTTGCGTTCTTCATTTTTATGTACAAGTACGTGCCGCTGGTGGCGGCGACTGAGCTGAAGAAGATTGATCCCGCGCTGGGCGGCCAGATCATGTTCAACCTGGTAGATGGCGTGATCCGGCTGATTTTGTTTCTGCTGTTCATCTGGGGAGTTTCGCTGTGGAGCGATATTCGGCGGGTGTATCAGTATCACGGCGCCGAGCATAAAACGGTTTATGCCTTCGAAAACGGCGATCCGCTCACCACCACCGCGGTGCAGAAGTATTCGACGTTCCATCCGCGGTGTGGCACCAGTTTTCTGATGACGGTGATGCTGATCTCGATTGGGTTTTACATGCTGATCCCGGTGACCACTTTCTGGGCGCGCTTTGGCGTGCGCATTGCGTTGTTGCCCGTGATCGCTGGGGTCTCCTACGAAATTATCCGCTTCGCCGCTAAGCATCGCGGCTCGCTCTTCGCCTTGATCACCGCTCCGGGACTGTGGCTGCAGCGGATTACCACGAAGCCTCCGTCTGACGAAATGGCGCAGTGTGCCATCACTGCCCTCGATCAGGCCATGGTGCTCGAAAAAGAACGTGGCGGCGAATTGGTAATTGCCTAGCGGCCCCGCCGCGAATACTTTCTCTCGCTTTTTCAAACAATCACTAAAATGCCGTATAGGCGTAACTTGTTACGTCCTGCCCGCTGCATTTAACGGGCCCGGCGAAACCGAGACGTAGCGAAGCTACGTCTCTACGGAAGCCGACTGACATGTTTGAACGACTGGACCAAATCGAAGCCCGCTATGACGAACTGACCAATGCTCTGGCGTCGCCGGATATTGTGAACGATTCGGCGAGATACCAGAAGACTGCCAAAGCGCACGCCGAAATCGCGACCATCGTCGAGCGGTATCGCGAATACAAAGACCTGACGAAGGGTATAGCTGAGAGCAAAGCGATGCTTGCGGACGAGAAGGATCCTGAGATGCGCGCCTATGCCCAGGAGGAACTCAACAAACTGCAAGCGCGCGTGGGCGGTGTAGAAGAAGAACTCAAAGTTCTGCTGCTGCCGAAGGATCCTAACGATGAGAAGAACGTGATTCTGGAAATCCGCGCAGGGACTGGCGGGGATGAGGCTACGCTCTTTGCTGCCGAGATTTTCCGAATGTACACGCGCTACGCGGAAACGCAGCGCTGGAAGGTGGAAGTGCTTTCTTCTTCGGAGTCGTCGGCCGGAGGACTGAAGGAAGTGATCGCCATCATCGAGGGCAATCGCGTTTATTCCCAGCTCAAGTATGAAAGTGGCGTGCATCGGGTGCAGCGCGTGCCCGCTACCGAGCAGCAGGGACGCGTGCACACTTCGGCTGTCACCGTTGCCGTGTTGCCCGAAGCGGAGGATGTGGATATCAAGATTGAAGCCAAAGATTTGCGCATCGACACATTCTGTTCGTCCGGTCCTGGGGGGCAGTCGGTAAATACGACTTACTCAGCGGTCCGCATCACGCACATTCCCACGAACACGGTGGTGAGCTGCCAGGACGAAAAATCGCAAATCAAGAACCGCGAAAAAGGCATGCGTGTGCTGCGCTCGCGACTTTACGAAATTGAAATGGAGAAGCAGCAGCAGGCGCTCGCGAAAGAGCGCAAGGCGATGGTCGGCTCCGGGGACCGTAGCGAGAAGATCCGTACTTATAACTTTCCGCAGAACCGGCTTACCGATCACCGCATCGGTTTTACGATTCATCAACTGGAATCCGTGATGGATGGGAAACTTCAGCCTCTGATCGAAGCCCTGGTGACGCATTACCAGGCGGAGAAGCTGAAGCAGGAAGCCGGCAGCTTGGTTTAGAGGCTGGCAACGAAATCAATCTAGAGCCGTCTGTTGATCGAGGAGCGAACATGCCCCACCTGCACTCGACACTCTCCGAGGTTCTCACTGATCGCTACACGCAGAATGCTGCCCGCGTCCACGAGCTGGCCGCGCCGCTGACCAACGCCCAGTTCTGGCAGAAGCCTTTTCCGTTCGGAAACAGCTTTGGACACCTAGGGCTGCACCTGACCGGCAATTTGAACTACTACATCGGGGCGCAGATTGCGAAAAGCGGCTACGTCCGCGACCGTCCGCGGGAGTTCAACGATCCGGATCCACCGTCGAAAGAAGAAGCTCTGAAGCGGCTCGACGACGCGATCGCGATGGTGCTGGCAACGGTGCGTGCGCAGTCGGCCGAGGATTGGTTTGCGGAATACTCAGGCGTAGGCGCAACCGCGCGCAATCGTCTCGACATGATCATGCAATGCGCCGCGCACATGCAGCATCACATCGGGCAAATGATTTATCTAGGTTACGAGTTGGCAAAGCAAGCTGGCACGAAGTGATGAATGTGCACAGGACTGTCTGCGAGACTGAAAAGTTTTGTGGCAGCCGGACCTGTAAGCCGAATTCGCCGGGCCGCATTGCAAACAGACAACTTATTTGAAATCAGTCGCCGCGAAGTGTCCATGATGTCAAAGTTTTGCCGAAACGCTCGAAATAGAGTTGCTCGATGAACTGGGTGGAACAGGAACTGCCGCCCCGAACCAGTGGCGCCTAAGTCAGAGTAGGGTCTGGGCGGGGCTAAGCTTCTATCCAATCAAAAAGGTGCGTTACCAACCTTCAGGCAGGTTTCAATTTCTCTTCGACATAGAGTGAGAGCTCAATCATGCGCTCCATCAATTGTTCGGCTGGCAGTCCCCTAAAGTTTTTGAGCACCAACTCCTTGACGTAGAGCCGCACAAGATACCGCAGCTGGAGGGCGCGGCTGCGCGTGGCGAAGACAAAATCGCGATGCCCGTTATTCACGACGATCAGGTTCCGCTCGGCATCGAATCGCGAGCGCCACAGTTCCCCGGCGGCTCGTTCAAACGTGTAGCCCGGTAAGCCGCGCGCATTGAAGAGAGCAGGGCCCACAGCCGCATCTAGGCTATCAGTGACCGTGATCAGTGCCTCCGCCCTGCAGCAAACATCGCCCTGTGAGACGGTGACGGACAAACGCACGAGACCGGGCGAGGACGGCGCTTGAAAGCTAACTTCTTGATCGGAGGCGGAAGAGAGCATGCCACTTCCTTCGCCGCTTTCCCAGCTGAATAGCAAATCCTGCTCGACTCGCCGGTGCGAGCGATCCCGGGGAAGTGCGCGCAACCGCCGACTTTGGTTCACGGTCAACGTGCTCGCCGCGGGCGAAATCACCACGGTGCGCAAGGGCCCAGCATAGTCGAAGAATTGACGCTGGGCGGATTCGCTTCCGCTCGGTTCGGGAACACCCGGCACGGGCCCCTCCTTCTCCGCAGATGCCTCCACGCGTCGCTCCAGCAGCTCGCCGCCATCGACCGCTTGCGGCGAGCGTGACTGGATGTCAAACCAATCGTATTCCTCGGGCGGCAAGGCCAGCATGGCCTCGCGAAACGCACGCTGGATGGCACGCAGAGACTCACGGTTCGCCTGTTCTTCCTCGGCGCGCCGCTGCGCGTCGATGAGGCCATTGAGGTGTGCCTCAAGTGGGACGAGAGCTTCCGCAAATGCCCCATAGCGTTCATCGTGGATGACCCCGGAACGGGTGCTGGGTGTCAGATTCAGGTAAGGCACGTCGATCAGACCCTGCAAGTAACGAGAAGTCCAGGGCCCGCGCTCCAGACCGGGCAGCGTACCAATATCCTCGATCACTCGCGTGCCACCTCGGGTAAGGGAGACTCGGCCGTTCTCGGCGGGTTCCGTGAGATACAGTTCGGCATACGCTTCGCCGAATGGGGAGCGAACTGCCGGCAGTTGGTGGAGCAAGCGCCCTTCGAACTGCCGCGGCTCGACCTGGTACTGCTTGCGTGCAAGCTTGTCGACCACCGTTATGCGAACCTGGGTAGCACGGATCCGGTCGCGCAGCTCCGAGGCCAGATACCACTGGATCTTCTCGCCGCTCAAGCTACGGATGCCGTTGAGCAGGGGGCTGATCTTGAGCTCGGTGCCGGGGTCGGCAAAGAGCACGCGTCGCGGGTTCACGGTGTAGCGCGGATCCCCTTTGTTCATGGCCATCTGATAGAGGCGTTGATCGGCACCGGAAGAAGTCATCGTGAGCCTCTCGCCCACGGTCCAAAAGCTCAACAGTCCGATGCCAAATTCCCCTTGCAAGCCGCCTCCAGAGCCGTCTGCCTTCATGCGTCGCTTGATCGAGTCGCAGATATGAGTCGCGACGTATTTGAAGTCAGGCAGCCCGTGCGGATCGCGGGGGACGCCGTCGCCATCGTCTTTCACCATCAGATAGTGCTCTCCGTGCTCGCGGCCACGCGTGATGGCAATGGTCTTGGCGTGCGCATCGATGCAGTTCTCGACGAACTCCGCGATGGCCTTGAGCGGATTGCTTTGCGAAAGAGCGATGATACGGATCGCATTCCAATCATCGCCGATCCGCAATTTGCCGCTTTCTGATTCCTTCGACTTAGTTGTGCTTATCTTCGCCATCGTGACAAGGCATTCGAACGCGTTGAGTGCGACACAGGGGCGACCGGTCTCAGCCTCCACCGGCACCCACTATACCGACGGCCTTAATGCCGGGCAAGGCGCAGCCCTCACCCACCTCACCCTCCGGTACACGCAGGATGCTTGCGAAGAGCACAAGAGGTGAGCTTGGCAAAAACTCGTTTGCCGACCCCAGCGTTCATCGGAGTAGTGGAGACAGTAAGTCTTTGCCTCCTCTTTTACCGCACCGGTCTTACCGCACCGGCGCGCATTTGTCTCGCAGCAGTCCTAGTTGTCCGAACGAGAGCCGTGACGTTAGGCCGCTGGGCGACTGTTCCGTTTCGCCATGTTTCTTCATCGATCAAAGCTCGGTTTTGCGTCACACCGGCGTCACAACCCGTAACCGATAGAGCGGTCAAGGTGTTCGGTTGACCAAGGGCCGCTCACGGAAGCTCGAAGCCCGGGAGGTGGAACGCCTTGTGGTCGAATGTCAGGGTACGAGCACAGCCGGCTCGGGCGCATAGCGCCCCGATCAGAGCATCTGCAAATGAGCCCTCGCCCCTGTTTAGTGCCACCATGGCTGTGAAAACCTCGTGCTCGTTCTCGACTATTAGGACGTCGGTCTGAAGCATGCGCTCTACGGCGGCGGAGATTTCTTGGGATGACAAGCCGTAGGCGCGGTCGAGGACCCAAACAGTCTCTACCATCGCCACAACGCTGACGAAGCCGGGGTTCTTCTCGGTCAGTCTGCGTTCGAGGATTTCCCTTGCCTTAGGCGACTGAACCGGATCGTCCTGGGCAAGGTAGCGTACGAGGATGTTGGTGTCGAGCCCAATCATCGGCGTTTGTTCTTCGGCGTGCCGCCAGCGGCACCTTCAGCCGCGGCCTTGGTCATTTCCTCGATTGTCACCGGCCGCCTGCGCCGGGATTTGACGATGCCGCGCAAAGCGGCAGCGGAAAGTTTCGGCAAAAGAACTACGCTGCCATCGGGATGCACAAAGAACTTAACCCGATCCCCCGGCTTCAGCGCGAGATGCTCGCGAATAGCCTTCGGTATCGTGGCCTGGCCCTTGACAGTGATTGCAGACTCCATGTTAGCTCCATTACATTATGTGAAATGTAATACCATGTCGAGCGGCAGCGCGTCAAGCTGGAGCCGCCAGGCGCGGATGACGTGGTGGAGATGTTTCTTTTTTGGCAGTGGGTGTATCAACGGCGAGTGCGTATCGCTGAGTTCGCTGGGCTTTCCGCTGGCGTTCGACTGCGTCAAACCGGCGTCACGCCGGGATTTGCGATTCCCTATGTGATTGAAAATAAGAAACTTGTGGCAGTCGGACCTGATTTTATAGCAAATGTCGGCGGTCGCTGACATTTGCAAATGTCGCCGTTCGCTGACTACTAAGCTTGTCGCCGTTCGCTGACTTTGATGCACTGTCATCGTACGCTGACATTTGGGAGACAGCCAATGCGCATCCGGACACCGATAGACCTAGGCGCGGTCATCCGCGACCGCCGCACGAAGCTCGGCCTGACCCAAAAGTCCCTCGCCGCCAAGGTCGGCGTCAGCCGGCAATGGATCGTTGAGGTCGAAAAGGGCAAGCCCAGAGCCGAGATTGGGCTCGTCCTGCGCACCGTCGAAGCCCTCGGCATCACTCTGGGGTCGGATGATCCCGGAAAAACAAAAGCTCAAAAAGGTCCACCGCCGATCGACATTGATTCGATCGTCGCGGGCGCGCGCGAGAAACGAAAATGACGCCAAAGAAGAAAACGCCCGAACTCATCGCCATTCTTGACGGCAGGGAAATGGGGCGCGTCACGCGTGACAATCGGGCCAGACTGACTTTCACATATAACGAGGACTGGCGCACCGCGGAGAATGCCTATCCACTTTCGATTTCCATGCCCCTTGCGCTCGCGCAACACGCGAACGCCCGGATAGATACATTTCTATGGGGCTTGCTGCCCGACAACCAACTGGTGCTCGACCAGTGGGCGCGGAAATTCCATGTCTCCGCCCGGAACGCCTTCAGTCTTATCTCCGCCGTCGGCGAAGACTGTGCCGGCGCTGTTCAGTTCGTGCGCCCCGAACGGCTTGAGGCCATCCTCGGCGCCGTTCCGCCGGAAATCGAGTGGCTCACCGAAGCCAATATCGCGCAGCGTCTGCGAGCCCTGCGCGAGGATCACTCGGCATGGCGCATCCCGCGCGACACGGGCCAGTTCAGCCTCGCGGGGGCGCAGCCGAAAACCGCTCTTCTGTTCGAGAATGGCAGGTGGGGCGTGCCCTCGGGCCGCATTCCCACGACGCACATTCTCAAGCCACCGTTGGGCGAGTTCGCCGGCCACGCCGAGAACGAGCATTTCTGCCTGGAGCTGGCACGCGCTCTGGGGCTTCCTGTTGTCGATTCCCGGATTATGCGTTTTGGTGATGAAGTCGCCATCGTCGTCGAACGATACGATCGCATTCGCACAGACGCAGGTTTGCGGCGCGTGCATCAGGAAGATATCTGCCAGGCGCTCGGCATCCCTCCGACGAGCAAATACCAGAATGAAGGCGGACCCGGCATCCGCGATATCGTCGAACTGTTGAGAACATATTCTGGAAGCGCCGCGGAGGACGTGCGCACATTTCTGGATTCAATTGCCTTCAACTGGCTGATCGTGGGCACGGACGCTCATGCGAAGAACTACGCCCTGCTGATCGGCGCCGGCGGCCGGGTTCGTCTGGCGCCCCTGTACGATCTGGCCAGTGTCTTCCCCTACCCCAGGATCGACATCAAGCGTGTCAAGCTTTCCATGAAGCTCGGCGGTGAATACCGTTTCCGAAACATCCAGATTCGCCACTGGCGCCGACAAGCCGAAGAACTGGGCATGAATCCTGACCAGCTCGTTCATCGTGTCGACGAACTGGCGATGCAGCTGACCGACCATGTTCCCGAGGTCGAGCGCCGCATGACCGAAGAAGGACTTACACATCCCCTCATTCACCGGCTGGCTGGCAGGCTCACCACGCGCGCGGCGGCATGCCGGAAACTCTTGCGAGGATGAGTCGAAGCTCATCCTTATCACCGGCTGGCCGTCCCTTCAAGCGTCAAGCACGCGAGAAAAACTTCGATTGCCCGGAACCCGCAGGTTGAGGCGCCTTCTTTCTTTGTTTGTGCAACATGAGGACCAGCACGCCGCCCCGGTGCCGCGTGATCTGATACCAGACCGGCCTGAACCTTTGCCCGTGTGCTGATTCAACGAACCAGAAACTTTGTCCCGAGAGAATTTGCCCCGAAGCGGCAACCGCCGCGCGGGGAATCCCGACGGCCGCAGCCGAGCAATACAAAGGATGGCGTCGAGAGCGCATCCTGAAAAGAAAAGTTGCCCGTGGTGCAGTCTACAACGACGGTTGCTCTGGCCCGCCGAGTCTTCGGATGAGAACCGTCAACTTCTCCTGCAAACGCGGCTGTCGTTTTTCAAAGTACTGGGCCAGATCCACGAACAACTTAATAGCCTCCCCGTCAGAAAACGGACTCATCCGCACTATTCCAGATTTTGAGACAAGAACGTACTGAAAATCGGCGTGGGGGTCTGGCTTGTGGGTAGAAACATTCCGGTTCAGTAGTTTTGTGGCTCGGGCAAATTCTTCTTCCTTAACAACCAGAACGTCCCAATGGGAGCCTCCCAGAAGAGTTCTTGGAACCGCGCAGTGAATTTCTTCATTCCCGGGTTGACTCGCAGCGATGACCAGGGGATCAATAGGTTTGTCTTCGTCGCCGGTGTGCTCAAAATCGAGGGCAGTCGTCTTTGGCGTTATCGACCCGCACCTACCGCCGCCTGTATCGGAAATGCGTATTGGGTGGTCGGCGGTCGGAATCGTTAGGTACATGAGCAGCAATATAGCGACCGTTATCGCCATGACAATTGGAAAACTGCCGATTTCAAGCGTTAGGATCGGGTTCAGAGACTTACGGCGGTTGCAGAGCATGTCTGCTCACTTAGACACCGAGCGGACTAGTGTTTCATCTCGCACGGCCGCCTCGACAGATCACTGTCGTAACCAGCGATTTATCGCCAATCAAGTGGCATTGTCCCTATTGCCGAATGTTCGGACAAGTGTGGTTGGGGCAGTCCTAAGTACTTGCCCTTAATCAGCGGGCCAGCATCTCACGGGGCCGCTGATGGTCTTCGTCACGGGGGTCGGGAAGAGCGAGGTTTCGACGGGATAAGACACCGCGGAGGGTCTGGGTATCTTGGACTGCACCCCAAAAGTGAGACACGAAATTAAGGGGCAATTTACATTGAACGGAGGAGAACAATGGATATGCCCCGACAGCAATATTCCCGCGAGTTGAAAGTCGCGACGATGCGCGAGTTGGATGCAGGAAAGAGTATGGCGCATGTGGCCCGCGAGTATCAGCTCAGTCCGAAGCGGCTGGAAGTCTGGAAAGGCGAGTGGCGAGCCAAAGGTGAGCTGGCATTTCCAGGTCAGGGCGGGCGTCCGCAGGCGAAGTCGGATGCAGAACGGATGGCGCTGCTGGAACGGAAGATCGGACAGCAGACGATGGAGATTGATTTTTTAAAAAAAGCCTTGCGGCGTTTCAGGGAACATCCGCTGCCAGTCGACGGCAATGGCAAGGCCGCCTCTTTGAGCAAATCGAGCAAGCCGTCAAAGAAACGGGGGCAGCGGTGATGGAGCTCTGCCAAGTGGCAGGCGTGAGCCGGGCAGGATACTACCGTTTCCAGCCGCGCGTACAAGCGTCCGAAGCGGACATGGACTTACGCAGCGCGATTCAACAGATCGCGCTGGAGTGGCCGAGTTATGGCTATCGTCGCGTGCATCGCGAACTGATGCGGAGGGGATGGAAGGTAAACCACAAGCGGGTTCTACGGCGGATGCGGGTGGATAATCTGCTGTGTTTACGAAAACGAAAATTTATTCTGACCACCGACTCGCATCACGGACTGCAGATCTATCCCAATCTCGCCAAGGATATGGTGCTGACGGGTATCAATCAGCTTTGGATCGCCGACATCACCTACATCCGCTTGGCAGTGGAATTCGTGTATCTGGCGGTTCTGCTGGACGCGTTTTCCCGAAGCTGCATCGGTTGGGCCTTGCAGGGCAGCTTAGAAGCCGGGCTGGTGCTGGAGGCCTTGGGCATGGCGCTGCGACAACGCCGCCCTCAGCCGGGTTTGGTGCACCATTCGGACCGTGGTGTGCAATACGCAGCGGGGGATTATATTGCCTTGCTCAAGAAGCACGGTATCAACATCAGCATGAGTCGGCGCGGAAATGTCTACGACAATGCCATGGCGGAGAGTTTTATGAAGACGCTCAAGTATGAGGAAGTCTACCGCACCGAATACCGCAATCTGGAGGAAGCCAAGCCAGCGATGAAAGAGTTCCTGGAGAAAATCTACAACCAGAAGCGTTTGCATTCGGCGCTGGGCTATCGTCCGCCGCGAGAGTTCGAACGGTCGCTGTCGGTGCCGTAAACAGGCGAGCCAACTGGGCTGGTTTCACGTTAGGGGAGTGGAGACCATGAACG
>Ga0210398_10006453_pt1 | contig 10779 bp, 8 predicted proteins | sample IncBWC4OmetaG_FD_161047 | JGI IMG/M metagenome (GOLD analysis project Ga0210398, IMG submission 161047) | Forest soil microbial communities from Barre Woods Harvard Forest LTER site, Petersham, Massachusetts, United States - Inc-BW-C-4-O | ecosystem: Environmental > Terrestrial > Soil >... | reverse complement strand
GCATTGACGATGTCCTTGGTGACGGCGATGTCGGCTTTTGACGGGGTCGGGTCGCCCGACGGGTGGTTGTGCACCAAGATCAGCGCCGACGCACCCAGCTCCAGCGCCCGCTTCACGACCTCGCGCGTGTAGACCGGCGTGTGGTCGACCGTACCGCGCTGCTGCTGCTCGTGCCTCAACAGCGCGTTCTTGCGGTCGAGGAAGAGGATGTGGAATTCCTCGACCTTTCCGTAGGCGATATGGGCGCGGCAATAGTCGATGAGCCGGTCCCACGAGCCGATCACCGGCCGGTCGCTCAATTCGGCCTTCATCAGACGCAACGCCGCCTCGCGCACCGATTTCAGCGCCGCCGCGCCGGCGGCCCCGAGCCCCGGCACCTGCAACAGATCGTCGGGATCGGCCGATAGCGCCTCGGCGAACCCGCCAAAGCGGTCGATCAGGTCCTTGGCGAGTGGCTTTGTGTCGCCGCGCGGGTTGCCGGCGAAGAGCAGAACTTCCATCAGCTCGTAATCGGGCAGGTTCTCCGCGCCGCCGGCGAGCAACCGCTCACGCAACCGCTGGCGATGGCCGTGGAAATGTGGTGGCGGTGCCATCGCTTCCTTGAGGCCCGGCAAGCCGGCTTGTCCGCCTTGCTTTCCTCTTGCTGCCATCAGCGCGCTTTCCAGCGGGCCTGCATCGCGGCGCGGGCGGCATTGGTCATGCGCCGCGGCTCGTCGGTGGCAAAAGCCTCGACAAACCCGTCGATTCCGCGATCGACCGCGGCGGCGGTGTGCATCTCCTCCCAGTCGAGGATCAGCGACTTCTGCAGCCGCACCGCGTGCGGCCCGGCGGCGAGGATCGAAACGGCGAGCGCCTCGACTGCGGCGTCCAATCCCCCGGCCGGCACGACGCGATCGACAAGGCCCCAGGCCAGCGCCTCGTCAGCGTCGATATTTTCGCCGGTCAGCAGCAGTTTGCGGGTGCGCGCCGGACCGATCAGCCCCGGCAGCAACGCGGCCTCGACCACCGAGGGCAGGCCGATCCTGACCTCCGGCATGCCGAATATCGAGCGGTCGCTGGCGACGCGGAAGTCGCAAGCAGCGGCGAGCTCCAGCCCGGCGCCGAGCGCATAACCATCGATCCGCGCGATCGCCGGCACCGGCAGGTGGCGAAAAGCGTCGCAGCACACATGCACCGCCGTGATAAAGCCGCGCGCGCTGTCGGCGTCGAGCGCCGCCAGCTCGTCGACGTCGGCGCCGCCGACAAAGGCGCGGCCGCCGGCGCCGGTCACCACCGCGAGCCGCAGCGCCTTGTCGTCGGCGAGCCCTGTCATCGCCTCGATAATCTCGGCCAGTGTCGTACGGTCGAGCGCGTTGAGCTTAGCCGCGCGGTCGATCGTGACGCGCGCGACAAACCCGCCTTCTGTCCGTGTCTCGCGAACCACGCTAACCGGCATTCTGGCACCTTGTTCTTTGCTCATGCATACTAGGCCGCAGGACAAGCGGGAGGCGAGCGTGTCGATCATCGAGGACATCGGCCAAATCCGGGAAATCTATGGCCAGCCGGCCGAGCGCACGATCAAGAAACAGCTCCCCAAGCTGGAAAAGCATTCACGCGCCTTTATCGCGATGTCGCCGTTTATCGTCATGGCGACTTGCGATGCTGAGGGTCGCTGCGACGCCTCGCCCAAGGGTGACGGGCCCGGCTTCGTCCAGGTCATCGACGACGAAACGCTGCTGATCCCCGACCGGCTTGGTAACAACCGCGTCGATTCGATCGGCAACATCCTGCAGCACCCGCGCGTCGGTGTCTTGTTCATGGTGCCCGGCATTCGCGAGACGTTGCGGGTCAACGGCCGCGCGCAGATCACCGTCGATCCGGCGTTGCTCGAAGCGGCTGCGGTCAACGGCAAGGCGCCGCGCAGCGCCATCCTGGTAACGGCGGACGAGGTTTATTTCCACTGCGGCAAGGCACTGATCCGCTCCGACCTGTGGAATCCAGAAAAGCACGTCGCGCGCAAGGATTTCCCATCGCTGGGCGTGGTCATCGCCGAGCAGATTGGTCAGGTCGTCGAGCCGAAAGAAGCCGAGCGCATGACCGAAGAAAGCTACGTCGCCCGGCTTTATTGATCGCCCGACGGCGCCAAAAACTTGGCGCAGAATTTCGACCTGATCGTCGTTGGCGCCGGGATGGCCGGCGCCGCGGCGGCGGCGCATTTGGCCGCTGATCGCAAGGTCGCACTGCTCGAGCGAGAAGCGCAGCCGGGCTATCACAGCACCGGCCGTTCGGCGGCGCTGTTCACGAAACCTACGGCAACCGCGCGATCCGCGTGCTGACGAGCGCCAGCCGTGCGTTCTATGAGGCGTGGGCAGACGGCTTCGCCGAGCACCCGATCCTCAAGCCGCGTGGCGCGCTGATGTTCGCAATGCCCGGCCAGGAGGTGTTGCTCGAGGAGGCATGGGCCGATCTGTCGGCGCTCGACCCGCGCGTCCGACGACTTACCGCTGTAGAGGTGTGCGAGATCGTGCCGGCGCTGCGGCCCGATCGCGTGCTCGGCGCGGTCTACGAGCCCGACGCGATGGACATCGACGTCCATGAGCTGCACCAGGGTTATCTGCGGCTGCTGCGCCGGCGCGGCGGGCGCGTCGTCACGGATGCCGAGGTCCTCAGCCTCAGTCCTTCGGCCGGCATTTGGACGGCCGCGACTAAAGCCGGTGATTTTGCGGCGCCGATCATTATCAACGCCGCCGGCGCGTGGTGCGACGTGGTGGCCGGTTTGGCTAGGCTACCGCCCATCGGTCTGGTACCGAAGCGGCGCACCGCACTCACCATCGCGCCGCCGGCCGATGTCGACACGAGCACATGGCCGATGACGGGAGACATCGGCGAGGGCTTCTATTTCAAGCCGGATGCCGGGCGCTTGCTGGTCTCGCCGGCCGACGAGACGCCGATCGAGCCGTGCGATGTCCAGCCCGACGAGCTCGATGTCGCGATCGCCATCGACCGGCTGATGCGGGCGACGACAATCGAGGTGACCCGCGTCGAGCGCAAATGGGCCGGGTTGCGCAGCTTTGTCGCTGACAAGACGACCGTGTGCGGCTTTGACCCGCTCGCGGACGGGTTTTTCTGGCTCGCGGGGCAGGGCGGCTACGGCATCCAGACGGCCGAGGCGATGGCGCGCTGCGCGATGTCGCTGATCGATGGCGCCGGATTACCGGCCGATATCGCCGCCAAGGGGCTCGACGCCGCAGTGCTCAGCCCTACGCGGTTCCGCTAGATTTCGCGTTCGCGCTGTCGCTCCTCCTCGGCAGCGTGGTCGAGGATTTGCTTTGCGTCTTTGAACGCCGCCTCCGCGTCATCGGCCTGGCCGAGCCGTCGCAGCACCGGCACGAGGTCGAGCTCGGCATAGGCGAGCCGTGTCGACTCCTCGCTCGACCCGTTGGTCAGCAGATCGATCGCGTAATACAGCGCCGTCCCGGCGTCGTCGTTGCGGCCGAGCCCGGCATAAATCAGGCCGAGATCGGTAAAGTCGTCGGCGATCAGCGGGTGGTTCGCGCCGAGCCGGTCCTGATCGATGACGATCGCCTGCTCGATGAGCGACAGCGCCTCGGTGAAATGCTGCGCACGCAGCAGCAGGTTGGCGAGCTGCGCCAGGCTGCGCGCCGTCTCCGGGCTGTCGGCCCCGTCGCGTTGCCGGTCGCGCGCGACTGCGGTGCGCAGCACCTTTTCGCCCTCGTCAAAGCGTTGCTCGGCGGCGTAGACCGCACCGAGCGCGCGCAGCGGTTCGCTGGTCGTCAGCGTCGGCCGGCGATCGGCGATCGCGGTCGCGCGTTTCGCCCAGTTCTCGGCCGCGGGGACATCGCCGCGCGCGAGCGCGATACGCGCCAGTCCAGCGAGTGGTCCCGCCAACGCCGGGCTGTCCGTGCCGAACCGTGTCTCGAGCGCCGGCACCGCCGCGATCAGCAGCGGCTCGGCCCGGCTATAGCGATGGCGCAGCAGCTCGACGCTGGCCAGCGCGATCATCGCGTCGGCGGCGTTTACCGAATCGCGACCATAGGAGCGCACGACGATTTTCAGCGCGCGCTTGCGTGAATCCGCGGCATCGGCCAAGGCGCCGTCGTCGAACTGAGCGCCCGCGAGACGATCGAGCAGTGGCAGCAGATGTGGGCTGGCGTCGCCGCTATGGCTTTCCTCGATCGTCAGCGTCTTGCGCAAACCCGCGACCGAGCCCGCTTCGGCCGCGTGCGCGGCGGTCCACAAGGCGCCGGCCGCCGCCAATCCCAGAACAAGCGTCCCCCAGCGAGATGACAAATTCCGATACTCCCGCTTCGCTCCGGCTGTTTGCCGTAATGTCATCCGACGGCTCAACTATGTGGGTGTTCGCTCGGCCGGGCAAAAGTATCCCCGCCGACAGAATTGAGACTTGACCGCCGCAGCGCCGCAACAGAGGTTTCGTCACGACCGACGGGGAGAACGCTGAATGGTCCGCGTCCGCGATATCGCCGCGAGCGAGCTGCCTGGAGAACTGGCGGAAATCTACGAGGCATTTGCAGCCTCGTACGGGCCGTTCCGCAATCAGGTTGCGGTCTTCGCGCATGTCCCGGCGGCGTTGCGTCATCTGATGCCGCTGTTGATGGAGCTGCGCGCCGCGGCGACGCTGCCGAAGCGCTATCTGGAGCTAGCGATCGTCGCGGTGTCGCAGGTCAACGCTTGCGACTATTGCGTCGCGCACCATAAGCCGTTTCTCGCTATCGAGGGCGTATCCCCCGCCGGGGTCGACCGGCTGCTCGAGTGGCATGATCATCCCGAGCTCGACGAGGTCGACCGTCTTGTCGTCGAATACGCGATCGCGGTCACGGAACGAACGAGCCGGCTGCCCGACGTGATGTTTGCGCGATTGCGCCGCCATTTCAGTGAAGCGCAAATCGTCGAGCTCACGTTGCGCATCACACTTTGCGGCTTTTTCAATAAATTCAACGACGCTCTGCAAATCGCGGAGGAAGCAGAGGCGACCGCCAGGGTGGAGGCGCTCGCTGAAGCGGATTAGCAAAAAACGGGAAGGAACACTCGGAGATGGCGCAGGGGACGGGCGGCGGCGCGCCGCCGCGTGAGCGGCGCTCGATTGCGGATAGCGCGGAGGGCCACCGGCTCGAAGAGGCGAGGACCGGCGCTCCGTGGCGGCATTGGGGGCCGTATCTCAGCGACCGGCAATGGGGCACGGTGCGCGAGGATTACAGCGCCACCGGCGAGGCCTGGGACTATTTCCCGCATGATCAGGCGCGCAGCCGCGCCTATCGCTGGGGCGAAGACGGGATCGCCGGCTTTGGCGACGAGCACCTCTTCTTGTGCCTCAGCGTCGCGCTATGGAACGGCAACGATCACATTCTCAAGGAGCGGCTGTTCGGCCTGACCAACGGCGAAGGCAACCACGGTGAGGACGTCAAGGAGATCTACTATCACCTCGACAGCACGCCGACCCATTCCTACATGCGGATGCTGTATAAATACCCGCAGGCCGCTTTTCCCTATCAGCAGCTTGTCGAAGAAAATCGCCGGCGCGGCCAGGGCGATCCCGAGTTCGAGCTGATCGACACCGGCGTCTTTGACGACAACCGTTATTTCGATGTCGTCGTCGAGTACGCGAAGGGCGCGCCGGACGACATCCTCGGTCAGATCACCGTGACGAATTGCGGGCCGGAGACGGCGGCGATTCATGTCCTGCCGCAGCTCTGCGCCCGCAACATCTGGTCATGGTGGACGGTCCCCGAGCGCCCCGGGTTTGCGGGCCACAATGACGGCTCGGTCACGACGCTCCACCCGAACCTCCCGACGATGCGCTTCACCTGCGAGGGCGCTGACGAACTGCTGTTCTGCGATAATGAGACCAATCCGCGGCGGCTCTTCGGCATGACCGGCGCGCCAGGCTATTTCAAGGACGGCATCAACGACTATGTCGTCAACGGCGATCGTTCGGCGGTCAACCCGGCAAGGGTCGGCACCAAGGTCGCGGCGCATTGCCGGGCGGAACTGCCGCCAGGCGGGCAAGCGTGCTTTCGTTTCCGCCTCGCGGTTATCGAGGAGGGCGAGAATTTCGACGACGTGATGCGCCGGCGGCAGACCGAGGCCGACGAATTTTACGCCGCCGTGCAATACAACCTCGAAGACCCCGACGCGCGGATGGTGCAGCGTCAGGCGTTCGCCGGCCTCCTCTGGTCAAAGCAATACTACGCGCTCGACGTCCGCGAATGGCTGCGCGGCGACCCGATGCAGCCGACGCCGCCCGAAGCAAGAAAGTACGGCCGTAACAGCGATTGGATGCACCTCAACAACTCGGACATCATTCTGATGCCCGACAAGTGGGAATACCCGTGGTACGCCGCCTGGGACCTGGCGTTCCACTGCGTGACCCTGGCGATGATCGACCCCGAATTCGCCAAGGACCAGCTCGTTCTCCTGACGCGCGAATGGTACATGCACCCGAACGGGCAGCTTCCGGCGTACGAGTGGGCGTTTGGCGACGTCAACCCGCCGGTTCACGCCTGGGCGGCCTGGCGGGTCTACGAGATCGACCGGCGGGCGCGTGGCGGTCAGGGCGATCGCGCCTTCTTGGAGCGCGTCTTCCACAAGCTGATGATCAATTTCACCTGGTGGGTGAACCGCAAGGATTCCGAAGGCCGCAACATCTTCCAGGGCGGTTTCCTCGGGCTCGACAATATCGGCATCTTCGATCGCAGCGCGCCGCTGCCGACCGGCGGCCACATCAATCAGTCCGATGGCACCGCCTGGATGGCGATGTACACGCTCAACCTGATGCGCATCGCGCTCGAGCTGGCCGCGCGTGACCATGTCTATGAAGACATCGCGGTCAAGTTCTTCGAGCACTTCCTGTTTATCGCCGAGGCGATGACCAATATGGGCGGCGACGGGCTCGGCCTGTGGGACGAGGCCGACGAATTCTATTACGACGTGCTCGAACTGCCTGGCCGCGATCCGCTGCCGATGCGGGTTCGCTCGATGGTCGGGCTGATCCCGCTTTTCGCGGTCGAGGTACTCGACGGCGCGATGATCGCCCGCCTTCCCGAGTTCGCGATGCGGCTCCATTGGGTGCTCGAAAAGCGCCCGGAACTAGCCCGGCTGGTGTCGCGCTGGCTCGATCAGGGTGACGCGGAGCGGCAATTGCTGTCGCTCTTGCGGGGGCATCGGATGAAATGTCTGCTACGGCGAATGCTGGACGAGCAGGAGTTTTTGTCGGAATTCGGCGTCCGCTCGCTGTCGAAGTTCCATCAGCAGAACCCCTATGTCTTCGAGCATAACGGCGCGCGCTTCGGGGTCGGCTACGTGCCGGGCGAGTCGACGACGGGGGTCTTCGGCGGCAATTCGAACTGGCGTGGCCCGGTGTGGATGCCCGTCAATTTCCTGCTGATCGAGTCGCTCTATCGCTTCCAGAGCTATTACGGCGACGATTTCCGGGTCGAGTACCCCGTCCATTCCGGCAATTTTCTTAGCCTCGCCGAGGTCGCCAACGAATTGGCGCGGCGATTGACCAGGCTGTTCCTGCGCGACGGCAACGGACGCCGTCCGGTGCTCGGCCCGCCGCCGTCGCAACCGGGCCGGCCGGATTTCCAGGAGTACCCGCTGTTCTACGAGTATTTCGACGGCGATACCGGCCGCGGCTGCGGCGCCGCGCACCAAACTGGCTGGACCGCGCTTGTCGCGATTCTGCTGCAGGCCAGGCAGGGTACGCGGACATTGCCGGCCGATATCGCTTTCACCCGCGCGGAGGCGACCGCGGTAGCCAAATAGGGGGTGGCCGATGGCAGACCCGCTCACCCGTCTCGCTCCGGTCGCGTTCGGCCGGGAAACGTTAGGTGATCTCGCCGCCGGCGAGCGGCGTGAATGGTGGCTCGGCAACGGCCGCGGCGCTTATGCCGCTGGTACGATGGCGCTGAGCCTGACGCGGCGTTATCACGGCCTCCTCGTCGCGCCGGTTGATCCGCCACTGGGCCGCGTCCTGGTGCTGACCAAAGCCGACGCCACCGTCACGATCGACCGCATTTCCTGTCCGTTGTTCACCAATCGCTGGAGCGGCGACGCGATTGCCCCAGAGGGCTACGGGAGCCTTATAGAATTTCGCCTCGAGGGCACGGTGCCGTGCTGGCGGTTCCGTTGCGGTGCGGCGACGATCGAGCATCGCATCTGGCTTGAGCCGGGCGCCGATACGGTCTACCTGGCCTGGAAACTCGAAGGCGCGACGGAGGCGTGGCTCGGCGTCACGTTTTTGGCTAACGGCCGCGATCATCACGGCGACACCTGGCCGCCCGGTTTCAATCCGGAGATTTCCGTCGCGGGCGCCGGCCTCACGGTCGCCGCGCCTGGGCGGTTCACACTGCGCATCGCCGGCACCGGCGGGCAGATCGAGCCGCGCGGCGACTGGTACGAGAATTTCGATCTGCCGGTCGAGCGCGAGCGTGGCCTCGGTGACCGCGACGCGCACCGCCATGTCGGCGATGGCTACATGCCGCTCGTGCCCAGCCGCTGGGTCGGCTACGCGGCAAGCCTCGATCCGGCCGCCGACGCCGATCTCGACGCGGCGCTGGACCGCCGCCAGGCTCATGACCGCGCCGTGCTCGACCGGGCGATCGCCGTCGACGCAGCTGACGCCACCGCGCCGGGCTGGGTGATGCGGCTGGTGCTTGCTGCCGATCTTTATCGCATCGCTCGGCCGATCCCCGAGGTGCCGGATGGCCGCTCGGTGATCGCCGGTTATCCGTGGTTTGGCGATTGGGGCCGCGACACGATGATTTCGCTGCCCGGCCTGTGCCTCGCGACGGGACGGTTTGACGAGGCCCGACTGATCCTCGAAACCTTCGCCCGGTTCGTCGATGGCGGGATGTTGCCCAACGTCTTCCCGGGTGCGGGCGACACGCCCGAGTACAACACCGTCGATGCCGCGCTCTGGTACATCGAGGCTTGGCGCGCCTATATCGCGGCGACCGGCGACGACGCGGCACTCAAGCGGGCGTTTCCGGTGCTCGAGTCGATTGTCGAGCACTACACCGCCGGCACGCGCTATGGGATCGCGGTCGATCCCGCCGATGGGTTGGTGCGCGCCGGCGAGCCGGGGGTGCAGCTCACCTGGATGGACGCGCGAGTCGGCGACTGGGTGGTGACGCCGCGCATCGGCAAGCCGGTCGAGATCAACGCGCTCTGGTACAACGCGCTGGTCGCGCTCGCGGCGCTGGCCGAGCGTATCGGTGAGAGCGGCACGTCTTATCGGCTCGCGGCCGACAAGGCGCGCTCGGGCTTCGCGCGCTTTATGCGCCCGGACGGGCAGGGGCTCTACGACGTGCTCGACGGGCCGGACGGTGACGATGCCGGCCTGCGCCCGAACCAGGTCTTCGCGGTCAGCCTCCCGGCGAGCCCGCTCGACGAAGCGCAACAGCGCGCGGTCATCGCCGCCTGCGCGCCGCTGGTGACGCCCTACGGCCTGCGCTCGTTGTCGCCGTTCGACCCGGCCTATCGCCCGGTCATCACCGGCCCGCCCTATCAGCGCGACGGCGCCTATCACCAGGGTACCGTGTGGGCTTTTCTGCTCGGACACTGGGCGCTGGCGAATTACCGCGTCTCCGGCGACGCCGCGGCAGCGCAGGCGATCCTCGCTGGGATCGAGCCGCATCTCTCCGATGCTGGGCTTGGTCAGATCAGCGAGATTTTTGACGGCGATCCGCCGCACACCCCGCGCGGCTGCCCGGCCCAAGCCTGGTCGGTCGCCTGTACGCTCGAAGCCTGGTGGAAATTGGAAAAGGCGAAGCCGGCTACTGCGCCGTAAGCCCGCCATCGACCACAAGCCCCGCCCCGGTCATGAACGCGGCGTCGTCAGACGCCAGGAACACGATCCCCTTGGCAATGTCGTTGGGGATTCCGAGCCGGCCAATCGGATGCGTCGACAGCGCGACGTTGCGCGCCGCCTCGGTGTCGTTGCTGCCATGCGACCGCGCTCGTGCGGCGAAGGTCTGCTCGCCCATGTCGGTCTGAATTACGCCGGGATGGATCGAGTTGACCCGGATGCGATAGCCCTTGCGGGCGAATTCGAGAGCGGCGGATTTGGTGAACAGCGTCACGCCGCCCTTGGTCATCGAATAGAGCGGGTCGAGCTGCGAGCCGACCAATCCGGCGACCGAGGCGAGGTTCACGATCGCGCTGCCATGCGCGCTTTTCGGCGCGCTCTCGCGCAGCGCCGGCAGGCACAATTTGGAGCCGAGGAACACGCCGGTCATGTTGATCGCCACCAGCCGTGCCCACTCGTCGAGGCTCGCTTCCTCGATTCCCTTGCCGAGAAACATTCCGGCATTGTTGACGAGGATGTCGATGCCGCCGAACCGCGCCGTGACCGCCGCGATCATAGCCTGCCACGAGTCTTCGCTGGTCACGTCGAGATGGTGGTACAGCGCGCCGTCACCCAGCGCGCGGGCGGTCTCGCGGCCGCGCTCGTCGAGCACATCGCCGATCGCCACTTTGGCGCCGGCCTCGATCATCAGCTTTGCGGTCTCCGCGCCGATGCCGCGCGCCGCGCCGGAAATCAGCGCCACCTTGCCGTCGAGCCGGTTCATGCGTCCCTCCATGAAATTCGCCAAATCCTGGCTCCGCTTCGCCGAGCGTGGCAAGCTTCCGCAACATCATGGGAGGCCGCCATGCAGATCGCCCGCCTCGACCATCTCGTGTTGACCGTCGCCGACATCGCCAAGACCTGCGACTTCTATACAAAAGTACTCGGCATGGAGGTCGTGACCTTTGGCGAAG
>Ga0210398_10006452_pt1 | contig 10779 bp, 6 predicted proteins | sample IncBWC4OmetaG_FD_161047 | JGI IMG/M metagenome (GOLD analysis project Ga0210398, IMG submission 161047) | Forest soil microbial communities from Barre Woods Harvard Forest LTER site, Petersham, Massachusetts, United States - Inc-BW-C-4-O | ecosystem: Environmental > Terrestrial > Soil >... | reverse complement strand
TAACGGCAGCCGTCCTGGCCGCCGATGCCGCCTTCGCGTACGTGCCGGACGAACGCACCGCGGTGGTGCCCCCGTTAGCGCCCTGCCGGCCGGGCGAGTTCTACCTGCGCGAGCTGCCGCCGCTACGCGCGATCCTGGATGATCTGAGCAGGCGGGGCCCGCCGGTGGTCGACGGCTGCGCCGACCGCCAAGCCCAGACGCGCGGAATGCGGCATGACCGGACGTTCAGTGCGGTCAGCAGCGTATAAATATTCAAGCCTGTCGTCGCGTACCGCGCCGGAAACCGTGGTTCGTCGGACTGCCAGCAATACGAGAAGCCCGTGATAATCGTGCTCGTACGTTAGGGATGCCAAGTATGACGGTGGCGCCGCCCCAAGCGGGGACGGCGCCACTGCAGGGTCACTCGGCGCGTGACCGAGGGCTTGCTAGTTCACAACGCCCGAGTCAGCACCCCACAGATGCCTGTCGGAGTACGTCCGCCGGGTTGCCGGTCGGGTGGCGGACCTTGATCTGCGGGACGGGTCATCCTAGGCGGTCATCCGAACTGGTGGGCGAAGTCGGTGGTCGACCCGTTGACTGCCGGGAAGCAGGCGGGCGCGGTCGCGGGCGAATCGGCGGTCGTCGTTTCAAGTCGCGAGCCAGCTCACCATGCTCGGTGCCGGGCAGCCGCAAACCACCGTGCCTTGCCTGCACGGTAAAACGCTGCCCTGGATGACCCGATTTGCCACGGCCCGGAAAGAGGCGCGCCTGATCGCGACGCTAGCTCGCGGTCACGACGGGGGCGGCGGGACCGCGCCGATCTGCCGGAGCAGGCCCAGGGTGTCCCAGTGAACCCATTCTTCGACGAACTTGCCGTCGACGATATGGCTGAGCAGCTGCCCGTCCACGTAGACCGACTTGCCGGTGGGAGCGGTGCCCTCCAGTTCCCCGCCGTGGATCCCGCGCAGTGACCAGTGCGTTTCCACCCAATCGCCCTCGGCGATCTGCCGTTCGATCCGCAGGTCGAAGTCGTGCAGGACGCCGCGGTAACCGCCCACCCGCTGCTTGAATCCGTCCGGTCCGGTGCCCTGACCGGGGTTATACGGATCGTGGTTGGCGTATTCCGGGGCGTACAACTCATCGGCAGTCGCCCAGTTCCCGCCATTCCAGATCTCCTCGAACTGACGGCGGACCAGTAGCTTGTTGTCTTCGGTCGACATCGGCGGCCTCCCCTTTCATCGCCGGCAGACCGGAAACGGCCTGGCTCCCTGCCACAGATGCCTGCCCTTGGCGGGATCCGCCTGGCCACAGTCGTGGTCATCCAGGTGTTGCAGTGGCGGGCACACAGGGCGAACCGAGGCTCCAGCCCAGGCCGTTACCGGTCCGCAGACCCACCCGGCCCCTCCGGGCGGGACGACACCCTTATATGCCCCGGCGGGCGACCGGTCAAGACCAGATCGCTGCGCAGGCGCGCCAAACCGGGAATTCATCGGTGATTGACTGACATTCCGCTTCCCGCTACGCGCGGACCGCCTCACGCGTAGGCAGTATGCTGCTTGCGTAACTTGTTTCCGGTACGTCACGTATCACGGCAACTAACATCATCTTGCTCATCCGCTACGCGTCGACGTCAATTTAGCCGTAGGCCTGACGGCCCTACGACATCGACAAATCTGCTCTTGTCTGGCATGTCGCCGATGGCCCCCACGGAGCCTCTAGAACTGGAAGATCGAGCTGGTGGCGATACCAGTAACTGATGTTAACCGTGCCAAGGCGGTCCGCGTGGAGCAGGCCGGCTCCACGCGGACCACGATCACCACGCTAACGACACGCTGCGGTTCGTCACAACGAGGCGTGTAATGCGTCCTTGCCGGCGTCCAGACCCCGCGGCGAGACCTCATCGAGCACGGCATGCAGGCCAGCGACGTTGACGTTCAGCCTTACGGCTCGTTCGTCACCTTCAGCGACCCCGACGGCAACACCCGGGCGCTTCAGCAATTGCTGCTCGACCGTAGAACCTTTCGGCAGCCCAGACACGGGCCGGCTTCAACAGCCGGGCAGCACGCTGCCACCGCCGACACTTCGGAGCCGGAAGGCACGACTCGGCCGGCAGATGCGGATATTTACCCCAATGGTGACCGATGCATGAATATACAGAGCGGACGACCATCCAATAGGCCATACGGGACTGAGAGGCCCGTCAACGCCCCAAATAACCGCGCGCCGACCCGCCGCTATGCGCGGCCGCGCGGCCAAGCCTGGGTGGCCTGGCGTGCGTGCAGATTAGGATGTTCGGTGCGCGTTCAAAGGCGGACCGGATCGTTAAGCTCCTCCCGGTGAACCACGACCTCGTTTCAGAACTGCGGTTCTCCGGGTTGGATCCAGTCAGGCGGCTTTAGCTCGTGAGCTTCGCCGCCTTTTCCTTGATCGCCGTGAGCAGCGCGGCCCAGTCCGCGGTGAATGCGCCTGCTCCGTGGCGTTGGAGATGCTCAGCGAGGGCATCGGCGTCGACGCCGGCGTCGGCGGCCGCTGCGATGGCCCGCTCCGCGGCTGCGTAGTCGGGCTCCAGCCGGTCGTCGAGGCTTCCGTGGTCAGCGAAGGCGAGCAGGGTCTTCTCCGGGATGGTGTCGATCGTGTCCGGGGCGGCCAGCCGGCCGAGATAGTAGGTGTCGGGCAGGTCTGGGTTCTTGGTCGAGGTGGATGCCCACAGAACCCGCTGCGGGCGGGCGCCTGCCTCGGCGAGGGCCTGCCAGCGCTGGTCCGAGAGCAGCCGCACGTGGGAGGCGTAGGTTTTCTGCGCCATGGCCAGCCCCAGGCTGGTGTGCAGCGCGGACGGCAGCAATGGGTCGGCGGCGGAATCCCAGCGGGAGATGAACACCGAGGCCACCGAGGGCACCGCCAGATCCAGGCCGGCGCGGCGGCGGCGCTCCAGGGCTCGCAGGTAGGCGTCTGCGGTGCGCAGGTAGTGAGTGTCGGAGAACAGCAACGTCACGTTCACGCCGATGCCTGCGGTGACGGTCTCTTCCATGGCGGTCAGGCCCTGCGGTGTGCCGGGGATCTTGACCAGCAGGTTGGGGAAGCCGGCCTGGTCGTGCAGCCGCCGGGCGAGCGCAACCGTCGCCGCGGCGTCGTAGGCGACATCGGGCGGGACTTCCAGCGATACGTAGCCGTCCACGCCCTCGGTGTGCTCCCACTCCGGCCGGAACAGGGCCGCCGCCTCGGTCAGGTCCTCCAGCGCCAGGGCGTACACCAGGTCCTGAGCATCAGTGACACCGTCGCCCGCCAGGCGGGCCAGCGAGCTGTCATAGTCCGGTCCGGCGGCCATGGCATGCCCGAGGATCGTGGGGTTGGACGTCAGCCCGGTGACCGCCAGGTCACGCACGTACCGTGCCAGCGCCCCGGTGCGCAGCATGACCCGGTTGATGCTGTCCAGCCACAGGCTCTGGCCAAGTGCGTGCAGCCGCTGCGCGGGATTCAGCTCAGCGTCCATGCCTACCTCCCCGATGGGCCGACGCGGTCATCTTCGCCCAGTCACTGCCACACGTCCAGACTATGGCGGCCCGGTCGGGGCGGCCCCATCATCGGCCCTATCTGTTGATCCCTCCCCTCCCACCCGGCCTGCCAGCGGCGCATCGTACCCACCCTGAAAAGGGGCTGTGCTCCCGCAAGAGGCGCCGTTTGGCGTGGTCAGCTCGAGGCCGTCGCGCCAGTGTGGGCGAGCCCGCCAGCTTGATACGACGCAGCCTCCATCTGTGCCCCATCGAAGACCGGGACTACAGACCAGTAATTCTTACTGGCGCGACGCGGCCGCCCGATGCGCGATGGTGAGGGCAGTACCGCTTGTGAGGGGGATCCCCGGGATCTCAGCTTCCACTTGCCTGCCCGCCCCGGAAGGCCGCGGCTCGGTCTAGGACGGCCGGCTCCACATCGGCCACCAAGCAAACCCAAGGAGACCCGCATGTCCGACCCGACCGAAACCTCAGCAGGCACCACAGCGATCCGGCCGTTCACGATCCCGGTCACCACCGACGCGGAACTGCAGACGCTGCGTACACGCGTCGCGGCCACACGCTGGCCCGACCAGGAACTGGTCAAGGATCATTCGCAGGGCCCGAAGCTCGCGGTCATGCAGGAACTCGCCCGCTACTGGGCGACAGAACACGACTGGCGCCGGTGCGAGGCGAAACTGAACGCCCTGCCGCACTTCATCACCGAGATCGACGAGCTCGACATCCACTTCATCCACGTCCGCTCCCGGCACGAGAACGCGCTGCCGGTCATCATCACCCACGGGTGGCCCGGCTCGATCATCGAACTGCTCGCGGTCATCGACCCGCTGACCAATCCCACCGCCCACGGCGGCAGCGCAGCGGACGCCTTCGACGTGGTGATCCCGTCAATGCCCGGCTACGGGTACTCCGGCAAGCCGCGCGAGACCGGCTGGGGCCCGGACCGCATCGCCCGGGCCTGGACCGAGCTCATGAGGCGCCTGGGCTACACCCGGTACGTGGCCCAAGGCGGCGACTGGGGCGCGATCATCACCGACCTGATGGCCGTCCAGGCCCCCCCGGAACTGCTCGGCATGCACACCAACCTGGCCGGCGTCGTCCCGGCCGATGTCTCCGTGGCGCTCGCGCGTAACGTCCTGGGAGCCGGCGGCCCGCCGCCATCGGGCCTGTCCGCCGAGGAGCAACGCACCTACGAGCAGCTGAACTTCTTCTACACCAAGGGCATCGGCTACGGGATCGAGATGATCACCCAGCCGCAGGCGCTGTACGGGATCGCCGACTCACCGGCCGGGCTGGCCGCCTGGATGATCAACCACGACGCGTCCAGCTACGCCGACATCGCCGACGCCGTCGCGGGGCACCCGGTCGGCAACCTGACCCGGGACGAGGTCCTGGACAACGTCACGTTCTACTGGCTGACCGGCACCGCGATCTCCTCCGCGCGGCTGTACTGGGAGAACACGTTCGACTTCTTCGGCGTCAAGGGCGTGACCATCCCGGCCGCCGTGAGCGTCTTCCCCAAGGAGATCTACAAGGCCCCGCGCGGCTGGGCCGAGCGGGCCTACTCCAACCTGATCTACTTCAACGAGGTCGACGCGGGCTGCCACTTCGCCGCCTGGCAGGAGCCGGCCCTGTTCAGCAGCGAGCTCCGCGCGGCATTCCGGTCACTGCGCTAACCAGGCACAGGCGGATGGCGCGCACACCGGTGCCCGCCATCCGCCACGCCCGGATCGCGGGCTGGGAACCCGGCTCGGATATCCAGCCACGAGGAGGCATCACCATGAACGCACGCTGGCGCGCGCCCGCCGGGCTGCACACGGCCTCGGCCCGGCTGCCCGTCGAGGGCGAGCTGCCTTCTTTCGGCGGCGCGACCGGGTGGCTCAACTCGCCGCCGCTGACCCCAGCCAGCCTGCGCGGGAAGGTAGCCCTGACCGGCTTCGGGACCTACACCTGCATCAACTGGCTCCGCCAGCTGCCCTACCTGCGCGCCTGGGCCGGGAAATACTCCGGCCACGGGCTGGTGGTCATCGGCGTTCACACGCCCGAGTTCGGGTTCGAGCACGACGTGGATAACGTCCGCCGCGCCGTGAAAAGCATCCGGGTCGACTACCCCGTCGCGATCGACAACGACTACTCGATATGGCGTGCCTTCGACAACCACTACTGGCCCGCGCTGTACTTCGCCGACGCGCAGGGGCGTATCCGGCATCACCACTTCGGCGAAGGCGAGTACCAGCAGTCGGAAATGATCATCCAGCAGCTACTGACCGAAGCCGGATCCGGCGGCACCGGCCGGGGGCTGGTTTCGCCCGGCCTGTCCGGCGTGGAAGCCCAGGCCGACTGGGCCACCCTGAGATCGCCGGAGACCTACACCGGCTACGAGCGCACCGAGAACTTCGCGTCCCCCGGCGGCATCCTGCCGGGCAGGCGCCACGCCTATACGGCCCCGGCGGAGCTGAGACTCAACCACTGGGCCCTGTCAGGTGACTGGACGATGGAGGAGCAGGCCGCAACGCTGAACGAGTCGCGCGGGCAGCTCGCGTACCGGTTCCACGCCCGCGATCTTCACCTGGTCATGGGGCCGTCCGCACCGGGCACGGCCGTGCGATTCCGCGTGCTCTTCGACGGGCAGCCACCTGGCGCGGCACACGGCGCCGACGTTGACAGCCAAGGCAACGGAACGGTAGCCGAACAGCGACTGCACCAGCTCATCCGCCAGCCCGGGACCGTCACCGACCGCATCTTCGAGATCACCTTCCTTGATCCCGGAGTCCAGGCGTACTCGTTCACCTTCGGCTAGATGGGAAGGTCCGGCCATGGCATCTCAATCACCCGGCAGGACCCAGTCGACCTCGCCACGGGAGCGCCGGGGATCGTCCTCGCGGACGCCTGCGAAGATTGCGACGGAGGGGACTGAGGAGGCATCGTGATAAGTGAGATAGACATGACAGCACCCGCACGACCTCCCGCGCAATTCATGGTCGACGAAATCTCGCCGTCGTACTGGAAGGTGACCTTCGAGAACGGGCCGGTAAACCTGGTCGATGCCGACTCCGTCCAGCAGCTCGCTCACCTGATCTCCCGGATCGAGGAATCGCCCGCCCTCACTGTCGTCGTCTTCGACAGCGCCAACCCCGAGTACTACATGGCGCACTGGGACCTGAAGGCCGACAAGGCGCGAGTGGCCGCGATGGCGCCCGGTCCGACCGGGCTGCACCCGTATCTGGACAATCTGGTCAGGCTAAGCAAGGTGCCTGCGGTCACGATCTGCGCTATCCGGGGACGTGCGCGGGGGGCTGGCAGCGAGTTCGTGCTGGCCACCGACATCCGCTTCGCGGGCGACAAGGCGATCCTGGGTCATCCCGAGGTGGGCTTCGGGGTGGTGCCTGGCGGCGGCCCGATGGCGCGGCTGGCCCGGCTGGCCGGGCGCGGGCGGGCCGCGGAGATCCTCCTCGGCGCCGACGACATCCCCGCCGAGCTCGCCGAACGGTACGGATACGTCAATCGCGTGCTGCCGGACGCCGGGCTGGCCGGGTTCGTCGACGTGTTCGCGCGGCGGATCGCCGGGTTCGACAAGGCAGCGGTCGAGGGCACCAAGGCGCTGCTCGACTGGGCCTCACTGCCGCCGGATGAGGAGTTCGGCCCGGGGCTGGCGGCCTTCTTCCAGACCTCCGGCCGCCCTGAGAACGCGGCCAGGGTCAGGTACCTATTCGAGAACGGCCTGCAGACCCCGGCCGGCGTGGAACTGGACCTAGGCCGCGCGGTCGGCGAACTTGCGAACTCACTGGACACCCGGCCCCGTTACGGGGCCGGGTGAACACCCGGTTAACTGGGACATCGCTGACCTTGCTAGCTGCAGATGCGCGTGTTAAGACTGATGAAAGTTGACCTCGCAGCCCGCAGGCGCACGCCAGCACCGTGGAGGCCCGGTCGGACGGTGAGGCGTGCATGTCCGATGGCGGGTTCTGGCCAAGGCTGCGCGGGCGGCAAGACGAATGCGACACCCTGAGCCGCCTCGTGGCATCTGCGCAGGAGGGCCGCAGCCAGGTCCTGGTCCTGCGCGGCGAGGCAGGGATAGGCAAGACCGCCTTGCTCGAGTTCCTGGCGGGCAGCGCCAGGGGCTGCCAGGTGGGCCGCGCGGCGGGTGTCGAGTCCGAGCTGGAGCTCGCGTACGCCGCCCTTCACCAGCTGTGCAGTCCCTACCTGGACCGGATCGGTACCCTGCCCGCCCCGCAGCGCGCGGCGCTCGGCACCGCGTTCGGACTGCAGCCGGGCCGCGCGCCAGACCGCTTTCTCCTGAGCCTGGCGGTGCTGACCCTGCTGTCCGAGGTAGCCGAGGAGCAGCCCCTGATCTGCGTGGTGGACGACGCACAATGGCTGGACCAGGCCTCGGCGCAGACGCTGGAGTTCGTGGCCCGCCGCCTCGTCGCCGAACCGGTAGGCCTGGTCTTCGCGGTCCGCGAGACCGACGAGGAACCCAAGCTGGCCGGGCTTCCCGAGCTGCGGTTGCGCGGGCTGGCTATCGACGATGCGGCAGCGCTACTGGAGTCGGCGCTGCCCGGCACCCTCGATCCCCGGGTACGTCGCCGCATCCTGGCCGAGTCCGACGGCAATCCGCTCGCCTTGCTGGAGTTGCCGCGAGCGCTGACGGCGGCAGAGCTGGCCTTCGGGACCGCCTCCGGGGCGCGCAGTACCGCACCCCTGGCCAACCGCCTGGAGCAAGCCTTCATCCGCCAGCTGAACGCCCTTCCCCAGCCGTCCCGGCAACTGCTGCTGACCGCGGCCGCCGAACCCGTTGGAGACATTCCGCTGCTCTGGCGCGCCGCGCAGCGGCTGGGCATCGGGACCGACGCGGCGGCCGAAGCCGAGACGGCGGGCCTGATCGAGCTACACGACCGGGTCCGATTCCGGCATCCCCTGGCTCGTTCGGCCGTCTACCGCTCAGCGACCCCGCCGCAACGGCGGCAGGTCCACCAGGCGCTGGCCGACGCCACCGACCCGGACCTCGATCCAGACCGCCGCGCCTGGCACCGCGCCTGCGCGGCCCCCGGCCCCGATGAGGCTATCGCGGCAGAACTGGAACGTTCGGCTGACCGCGCGGTCGCCCTGGGCGGGCAGGCGGCAGCAGCCGCCTTCCTCGAAACGGCAGCCGCGCTGACGCCTGACCCGGCCCGGCGGGCGCAGCGCTCGCTCGCTGCCGGGCAGGCCAAGGCCACCGCGGGCGCGTTCGGGACCGCTCTGTCCCTCCTGACGGCCGCCGAGGAAGGACCGCTCGACGAAACCGGACAGGCCACGATCGACCTGCTGCGAGCCCAGATCTCATACAACTCAAGCCACGGCAACAAGGCGCTGCCGATGATGCTGGCCGCCGCTCGCCGGCTTGAACCACTCGACGGGAACCTGGCCCGGGGGACCTACCTGGACGCGCTGTCCGCCGCGCTGTTCGCCGGACGCTTGGCCACCGGCCCCGGCATGCGGCAGGTGGCAGAGGCAGTGCGAGAGGCGTCTGCGCCGCAGGTGCCGGGCAAGGCCGACCTGCTGCTCGAGGGGATGGCCGTGCTGTACACCGACGGGTACGCGGCGTCGGCACCCCTGCTGCACCGCGCCGTACAGGCGTTCGGCCGCGAAGACCTCACCCTGGACGAAGCCTTCCACAGCGCGTGGGTCGCGGCCGTCGCGGCCGTCGACCTATGGGACGACGTGCACTGGGACATCCTGAGCCAGCGGCACCTGGACACCGTCCGCCACGCCGGAGCCCTCAGCCTGCTGCCCCTGGCGCTGGCCAGCCGCGCCATCTTCGATATCCACAGCGGTAACCTGGCCGCCGCCGCGGCCCTGGTCGCGGAGAGCCACTGGGTCGCCGAGGTGACCGGCGGTGAGAACGCGCTGACGCCGATCCCCGAGGCATGGCTGGCCGCCATGCGCGGTCACGAAAAGCACGCCGAGCAGCTCATCCAGGACACCCTGAACGCCGCGACCGCCCTGGGCCAGGGCGTCGCCCTGAACATGATGTATTCCGCCCGCGCTTGCTTGTGCAATGGCCTTGGCCGGTACGAGGACGCCCTGACCGCGGCCCGGGAGGCAGCCGCCGACCCGCTGGAACTCGGCCCCACCAAGTGGGCGCTCGCCGAGCTCGTCGAGGCGGGCGTGCGCAGCGGCGACACCGACGCCGCGGCCGGCGCGTTCGAGCAGCTGTCCGCGATGACCCGCGCCAGCGGCACCGAGCTGGCCCTTGGCATCGAGGCGGCCAGGTGCGCCTTGCTGCACGGCGATGACACCGCCGAAGAGCTCTACCGGGAGGCGATCGAGCGACTCGGTCATACCAGGATCCGGGTCGAGCTCGCTCGCGCACAGCTCCTTTATGGTGAATGGCTGCGCCGGGAAGGCCGCCGGGCCGACGCCCGCGCCCAGCTGCGAACGGCCCACGAGGCCCTGGCCGCGATGGGCGTTGAGGCATTCGCGGACCGCGCCCGACACGAGCTCGCAGCAACCGGGGAGACGGTCCGCAAACATGCCGCACAGACGAGCGGAGAGCTGACCGCCCAGGAAGCCCACATCGCCCGGCTCGCCGCGGAAGGGCTCACCAGCCCTGAGATCGCCGCTGCGCTGTACCTCAGCCCGCGAACCGTCGAATGGCACCTCCGCAAGATCTTCACCAAGCTCGGGGTCAGCACCCGGCGCCAGTTGCGGCGGCTTCCCTATGCCGACTGAAAGGGCATGTCCGGCTAGGCTGGTACCCGCAGGTAACTCATAGGGTGCGCAAGTTACCCAAGACCCTGGATCCCGAAGCGACGATCTGCTCACAGCAAAGATCCGGCCCGGCTAGGCGGCGCTCTTTCGCGGTCACCCTGCAGCGAACCGGCCGGTCAACTGATCCGCAGGCGACGACGCTACCGCCATTAATGGTGATCCCTCACCATGGCTCTCAGAACATGATCATGGCAAATACGTGGCCAGGCCGCCGGCGTGCCCGGGTGGTCGGTCGTTCGGGATAAAGGGACGAGGGAACCGCAGCGGGACCGAGCATGCGGGCGGGCCGAGTCCCGGCGCGCGTGCGCCGTCCCGATCCGGGGAACGGTCAGCGCATGACAGAACCTTCGCCTTACATTGACGTCGCCGGCCTGCCGGCGCCCGCCGAGGGCATCGTCGTGACCATGTTCATCACCGTCCGCAACGTGGCGCGGTCCCGGGACTTCTACTCGCGCGTCCTGGGCGGCACCGTGGTCCTTGAGGAGAACCCGTGCATCGTCAAGCTGTCCAACTCGTGGATTCTGATGAATCCCGGCGGACC
>Ga0210398_10006449_pt1 | contig 10781 bp, 12 predicted proteins | sample IncBWC4OmetaG_FD_161047 | JGI IMG/M metagenome (GOLD analysis project Ga0210398, IMG submission 161047) | Forest soil microbial communities from Barre Woods Harvard Forest LTER site, Petersham, Massachusetts, United States - Inc-BW-C-4-O | ecosystem: Environmental > Terrestrial > Soil >... | reverse complement strand
CAGCCCGCGGCCCCCGCTCAGAAGGCAACGGAACTCGGTTGGAAACTATAACGAGGCGTCCCAAATTCCCTCCCGGCCGCTGGCGTGCCTTACCGCAGGGACAACGCACAACGATACCGTGCCGATGCTTGGCTCCCGGTAACTTCGCCGTGAGCCTCGGCCAGCGCCAACTCCTGCCGCAGAAAAGCCCGAACTTCCGGCGAGATCGCTGTTGCGTGACTTACACCAAGAGAGGCTTCACGATCATGCGAATTGCCCAGATTGCACCGCTGACCGAGTCAGTACCCCCCCGGCTTTACGGCGGGACCGAGCGCGTCGTCTCCTTCCTGACCGAGCAGTTGGTTGCCATGGGCCATGACGTGACCTTATTCGCCAGCGGCGATTCACGCACGAGCGCGGAGCTTGCGCCGATGTGGCCCTGTGCGCTGCGCTTCGATGCCACGATCCGGGATGCGATCGCCCCCCACATGCTGATGCTGGAGCAGGTCTGTCAGCGCGCCGATGAGTTCGATGTGCTGCATTGCCACCTCGATTACTGGCCATTCTCGGTATTCAGCCGGCAGGACACGCCATTCCTGACCACGTTGCACGGCCGGCTCGATCTGCCGGAACTGCGGCCGGTCTATGAGTGTTTCCCGAACGTTCCGCTGGTATCGATCTCTGACGCCCAGCGCCTTCCCTTGCCGGATTCCAACTTCATCGCGACCGTGCAGCATGGGCTGCCCGTGGACCTGTTGCGGCCACGCAATGTCACCCCGAGCTACCTGGCGTTCCTCGGTCGCATCTGTCCGGAAAAGCGGCCCGATCGCGCGATCCGGATCGCGCGTGCTGCCGGCATTCCGCTGAAGATCGCCGCCAAGGTGGATCGCGTCGACGAAGCGTATTTTCGCGATACGATCCGGCCGATGATCGATGGTCGCAATGTCGAATTGATTGGCGAGATCAGCGATGCGGAAAAGCCGGACTTCCTCAGCGGCGCCATCGCGCTGCTGGTGCCGATCGACTGGCCGGAGCCGTTCGGGCTGGTGATGATCGAGGCGATGGCCTGCGGCACGCCGGTAATCGCGTTCAACCGCGGCTCGGTGCCGGAGATTATCGAGCACGGCGTCACCGGGCTGATCGTGGAAGACGAGGCGGAGGGGGTCGCGGCGATCCGTCAGGTTGCGGATCTGTCCCGCGCTCGGGTGCGTCGCTGCTTCGAGCAGCGGTTCAGCGCCGAGCGCATGGCCGAGGATTATCTCGCTCTATATCGCCGCCTGGCCGCCCGGGTCCGCCCCGCGCTGCGCGTGGTGCGCTAGGACTCAGCGACCTCGCGGTTCTGAGGCCCTGGGACGCTGGGCGCCCCCGAGCCTTCTGGGCAAGCTGTATGGGCTTGCGGCTCGACGGCCCTCGGCGTCTTCTGCCCCACCCGAGGAGAGCGACTGCCATGACCCATCCACTCTCCGTTGCGGTCGCCGGCCTGGGAACCGTCGGCAGCGGCGTGCTCAAGCTGCTGCGCGACAACGCCGATGTGGTGACTGCACGCGCCGGACGGCCGATCGCGGTGACTGCGGTGTCCGCCCGCGACCGCACGCGCGACCGCGGCGTCTCGCTGTCGGGCCTGCGATGGTACGAGGACCCGGTGGCGCTCGCCGCGGACCCGGCAGTCGAGGTCGTGGTAGAGCTGATCGGCGGCTCCGACGGCCCTGCGCGCTCGTTGGTTCAGGCGGCGCTGACGGCCGGCAAGCCGGTGGTGACCGCCAACAAGGCGATGCTGGCGGTGCATGGGGCTTCACTGGCGGCCATGGCGGAAGAGCGCGGTGTGCCGCTGGCGTTCGAAGCCGCGGTGGCGGGCGGCATCCCGGTGATCAAGGCGCTGCGTGAGGGGCTCGCCGCCAACCGCATCCTGCGGATCGCCGGCATCCTGAACGGCACTTGCAACTACATCCTCACGCAGATGCGCGAGCGCGGTCGCGAATTTGCCGAGGTGCTCGCCGATGCGCAGAAGCTCGGCTATGCCGAGGCCGATCCGTCGTTCGATATCGACGGCATCGATGCGGCGCACAAACTGGCGATCCTGGCGGCGCTGGCGTTCGGGCGGCCGGTTGCGTTCGACGCGGTGCATGTCGAGGGCATTCGTAAGGTTTCCGCGCTCGACATCGCGTTCGCGACCGAGCTTGGCTATCGCATCAAACTGCTCGGCATCGCGCGGCATACCGACGGCGGCATCGAGGCGCGTGTCCATCCGTGCATGGTGCCGCACTCCGCGCCGATCGCGCGCGTGGATGGCGTGTTCAACGCCGTGGTGGCAGAGGGCGACTTCGTGGGACGTGTCATGCTGGAAGGCCGCGGCGCCGGCGCAGGGCCGACCGCATCCGCCGTTGTGGCCGACCTGATCGACATCGCACGCAATCGGTTCACCCCGGTTTGGGGTGCGGCATCGGCAGAGCTGTCGAACGCGCCTTCGGTGCCGATGAGCGCGCATGTCGGTGCCTATTATCTGCGCCTGATGGTGGTGGATCGGCCGGGTGTCATCGCCGATGTCACCGCGGTGCTGCGTGATCAGCGCATTTCGCTCGAATCGATGCTTCAGCGCGGCCGCTCGCCGGGCGAGGCGGTGCCTGTCGTGCTGGTGACGCATGAGACACAGGAAAGTGCCATGCGTGAGGCGCTGGCACGGATCGCTGGGCTGGATGCCGTGCTCGAGGCGCCTACGCTGATCCGCATCGAGCCGGAGTGATCCGGCCTTCTTCCGCAGCAGATTTCGGATCGACAACACGGGCGCTGATTGCATGAGTGAGCCGCTTCAGCAATTCGGGCCCGAAATATGGATAGCCGACGGTCGGTAACGTCGTTTCATAGCTTTCCCTATCCAACGCGGATGGCGGTGATCAGGCTATCTGACGGGAGCCTGTTCGTCTGGTCGCCCGTTGCGCTGTCTGATTCTCTTCGCGCTGCAGTCGATTCACTCGGGTCGGTACGCCACCTTGTCTCACCCAATGCATTGCATCATCTGTTTCTTGGGGAGTGGAAGTCCGCGTTTCCAGCGGCTCGCATCTACGCTACGCCGCGGCTGCGGCGCAAACGCAAAGACCTAACCTTCGATGCCGAGCTTGGCGATGCGGCTGAGCCCGATTGGGTGACTGACATCGACCAGGTCGTCGTGCACGGAAGCTTTGCGCTGACAGAGGTCGTGTTCTTTCACCGTAGCAGCCGCACGGCCCTGTTCGCTGATCTGATCCAAAATTTTCCGCGTGACTGGTTCAAAGGATGGCGCGGCTTCCTCGCTCGGCATGGTGGAATCGTCGCCCCCAATCCTGGCGCACCGGGTGATTGGCGTGCGAGCTTTCTCGATCGTCGCGCGGCGCGGGTCTCACTCGACAAAATTCTCGCTTGGCCAATCGAGCGGGTGTTGATTGCGCATGGAGATCTGCCAACGGGGGATGGAGTGGCCTTTGTGCGCCGCGCCTTTACCTGGTTGCTCGGACATGATGTGGCCGCCTGAACGGCCTTTTCGCGGGCAGGGAAGAAAGACGTGGATGCCGTGGCCAAGCCACGGCATGACCGTATTGGTCGTAATTACCGGGCAGGCATAACACTACAGCTCGATCACCCCACCGCGCAGACCTTTCGCCACCGCTTCGGCGCGACTGGTTGCCTCCAGCTTGGCGAATAGCGCCTCGAGATGGAACTTCACCGTGTGCACCGAGATTCCGAGTGCGCGTGCGACCGCCTTGTTGCTCATGCCCTGACCGACGAGCGTCAGGATCTCCGCCTCGCGCGGCGTCAGCAGCGGCGATGCTTCGTCCGTGGCGGCGCCGAAGCCGTCATGCGGATTGCCGCCCGGCACACGCACCAGCAGCCCGGCGGCGACCGCGCGCAATGCGGGATCGAGTTGCGCCGCGGTAACCAAGCGAGGCAGCACGCCGGCGGGCGGGTCGGTTGGTGTTGCGTGGTCGGTCAGCACGACCACGGGCGCCTCTGCCTCGGCGGGCGGTTCGGTATCTCGCGCCAGGTCGCACAGGATCACATCGGGCGTGTCGGTTACCAGCATGTGCCCGGCCGCCTCCAACATGGCGGCCAGGCCCTGCCGGCGCACCGGATCGTCGGCGCGCAGCAGGATGCGAAGGCCTTGGCTCATGCCTGGTTTCGGGCGCACGCTCGACCTCCGGCCGTCATGGCCGAACTTGATCCGGCCATCATGCCTTGGCGGGGCGCGCGCCGATCGTCACGGTGACCATGTGCACCTCGCCGGCTCGCAGCAGTTTCAGCGTCGTGGGCTGGCCGATGCGCTCTGGTGCCAGGGCTGTCGCCAAGCCGCGGGAGCGGCCGGTGCGGCGACCGTCCACCTCCAGGATGATGTCGCCCGGCAACACGCCGGCACTCTCGGCCGGAGCGCCAGAGGCGAGGCCGACCACCATCATGCCGGCGTCACGGCCCGCCGCCTCCCGGAAGCGATCAGGCACCAATACGTGCTGCAGCCCAACACCCAACCAACCGCGCGCGATGCGGCCCTCGGTGAGCAGCGGGTCGATCACCCGCTCGATCGTCGCGGTCGGAATTGCCAGAGCGCGGCGGCGAGGGCCGGCGGTGGACATGCCGATCAACCTGCCGCCAAGCGTCAGCACTGCGCCGCCCTCATCTGCGCCAAGCCGCGCGTCGAGCCGCAGCAGCGTGTCGATGCGGCCGCCGGCCTGGCTGTGCCATTCCGGCCCGGTGGCGTGCACCATGCCCAGGCGCCCCGTGGGGGCACCGCTGTGGTCCGCGCCAACGATCAGAGCGAGCGAGCCGGGGCGCGGGGATGGCGCGGCGGTCGGCAGCGCGGCGTCCAGCTTCTGCGACAGGCGCAAAACGGCGACGTTGGTGCCGGGATCGCGTCCCGCCAGGTGCGCGCGCGCTTCAGTGCCGCCGCGGACGACGGTGAAGTCAGTCCCCTCGGGCAACACCTGCTCCGAGGTCACCACAACGTCGTCGCGCCACAAAATGCCGCTAGCCCCGCGGCGACCGGTGCGGATGGTGACGACGAAGGTGGCCGCGGCGAGACGATCCGCCAGCGCTTCGGAGAACTGTTCGAGTTGATCGATGGTCATGGCTGCAAACTCCTGTGCCTGTGCCGGCACACTGCTCCATGCCGAGCGACGGCGGCATCGGCCGGATGACCGGTGCTGCACCCGGCCGCGTGGCCAGGGTGGCGCGCGGCCGTTCCGCTCCCATTTGGTGCGCCGCGAAGGAACTTCCCATGCCGCTCGATGCCACTGGCGCGCCGCCGCTCGACGAACTCGATCCCTATTCCGCGCAGGTCGTGCACGCGTTCGAACGCGTCGGACCCGCTGTAGTGCATGTCATCGCGTTTGGTGCGGATGGCAAGCCGAAGGGGCAGGGGTCCGGCGTGATCTTCACCCCCGACGGCTACGTGCTGACCAACGCGCATGTCGTGGCGGGTGCGGCGCGCCTGCGTGCCTCGTTCACCGATGGGCAGGCGCTGGATGCGACGCTGGTGGGATCGGACGTCGACACCGACACCGCGGTGCTGCGCCTGTCAGGCAGCGGCCTGCCCCACGCCGAACTGGGTCAATCCGCGACGCTGCGGGTGGGGCAGCTCGTGGTGGCGATCGGCAATCCTCTCGGCTTCCAGTGCACCGTCACCGCCGGAATCGTCTCCGCGCTCGGCCGCACGCTGCGCACGCCGTCGGGGCGAATGATCGAGAGCGTGATCCAGACCGATGCACCGCTCAACCCGGGCAATTCCGGCGGTCCCTTGGTGAGTGGCGCCGGCCGCGTGGTTGGCATCAATACCGCGACGATCGCGCCCGCGCAGGGCATTTGCTTCGCGATCGGCATCGACACCGCGGTGTGGGTTGCGACGCGGCTGATGCGCGACGGGCGGGTGAGGCGGTCGCGCCTTGGACTGTCGGGGCAGACCGTGCCGATCGACACGCGCGTCCGACGGTTCCATGGACTGACGCAGGCCAGCGGGATGCTGGTGCTGGATGTGGCGGCGGCCGGCCCGGTCGCGGAGGCTGACGTGCAGCGCGGCGACGTGGTGGTGGCGCTAGACGGCGAGCCGATCGCCGGGGTGGACGACATGCACCGTTCGCTGACGGCGGAGCGCGCTGGACGTGCATTGACGCTGACGCTGCTGCGGCGGGCGGAGAGGCTGGAAGTGTCGGTGATACCCGGCGAGGCATAAGGGCTATCCGAGGAGCGTGGCGCCGACGTCCTGCGAGGGGAGTATTTGGGCGCACGCGGAATTTTCTTGGGTGCCTCAGCAAAGGCAGGCAGCGTGTCGGGCAGATGAGCGCGCTGACACTTTACGTGCTGCTTGGCGCATTGGCCGCGGGTTTCGTGCAGGGGCTTTCGGGGTTTGCCTTCGGCCTGGTGGCCATGACCTTCTGGGTGTGGGTTGTCGCACCACAGGTTGCCGGTCCCTTGGTGGTTTTCGGTTCACTGGTCGGCCAACTGCTCTTGCTTGGCTCGTTCCGTCGCAGTTTCGATGGACAACGCCTCTGGCCCTTTGTGCTCGGCGGGTGTGTAGGCACACCGATCGGCGTGTGGATGCTGCGATATATCGATCCGACCGTATTCAAAATGGCGGTGGGTCTCATGCTTGTGGCGTACTGCCCACTGATGCTGTGTATCGGCGCCATGCCGCGGGTAACAGTGGGCGGTCGCCTGGCCGACGGCGGTGTCGGTCTGATCGGTGGGGTCATGGGAGGTCTCGGCGGTCTCAATGGACCGGCGCCGACGCTGTGGTGCTCGCTGCGCGGCTGGAGCAGAGATGAGCAAAGGGCGGTGTTCCAGACCTTCAGCCTGTGCATGCAGGCGTTGACCCTGGCGATCTATGCCACGAGCGGCCTCATTACCCGCCAAACGGTCGGGCTGTTCGCAATCGTCGCTCCGGCGATGGTGGTGCCGACGTTGATCGGTGTCGAGCTTTACGCACGGTTCAGCGAGGCTGGATTCCGCCGGCTGATCCTCGCACTGCTGAGTCTTTCCGGGGTGGTGCTGCTCGCCGCCTCGGTCCCGCACCTGCTGTTCGGATGAGCGGCGAACCGCTTAACGCGTGAGCCGGTATGCCGCGGTGACCAGATCGAACACATCGAGCAGGCGCGCGACATAACGGTCGCGCACCGCGTAGCTGGGTGATGCGGGATCCAGCATCTGTCGCTCCATCGCATCGACCATCCGCCGCAGCCGCCGTTGATGCAGACCAAGCCGACGCTGCACAGGATCGGCGACAATGCCTGCGAACGCCGATAGTACGGAACCGATCGCCAGCAACCCGCCGCAGAGGCTGAGCAGCAGCGGTGTCGATGGCACAACTGGAAACAACGCATACCAGAGGGTGCCGAACCCCGCGCCCAGCGGAAATGACGATATGGCCGCCTGCTGCGCCACGATCGAGGCCAGCATCGGTCCGAACGACACGGCGCCCGGGGTCAGCTTGCCGAGCGTCAGCGCACCTGCGCTGAGCGTCATCAGGCCGGTGGTGATCTCGGCCGCCGTGCCACGCGTGACGGCATATTCTGCCAGGGTGCGCTCGAGCGCCTGGGGGCGCAGCGGATCATCGTCCTTGAGGCCGAGGGACGTCAGCATGGCGCGCAATGCGGTGATTACTCGCGGGTCGGTCAATATCGTTTCGGCCAGGGCGTCGCGCGTACTGACGCGGTCACCCGCCTGGCAGGGCAACTCCAACAGATCCGTGCAGACCAGCCACTCGACGCGATCTGCCACGGAGGTGCTCAACAGCAATCGTCTTCGGCCGAGCGTGTTTGCTACGCGTTCCGCGCCGAACCTTCGCGCGCCAGCCGCGGCCGTGTGCAGCGCCGCGGCCGGCGCCGCCATGGTGAGGTTGACCGGCGCGCGGAGCATGTCCCAGCCGAAGGCGGCACGATGCAGTCGCACCGCCGCTCGCAGCGAGAAATTCCGGTCGACGAACTCTGGAATTCGCTCGCGGCGGGTCGCGCAATAGCGCCGGATGCCGGCCTCCACTGCCTCGCGCGCCAGCTCTTCCGTCCCGGGCGCAGCGGTGTCTCGGCGCGCGCCGTCGAACTCACCCGGACCGGAGGCGAGCTCAGGTGGCTGCCTGGCCTTGTGCAAGAGGACACTCAGCATTGGCGGCGAGACTACGCTTCCGGCAGCCCGGGCCGAACAGCAAACCTGGGTGAGAACTGCGGCGTCGTTAGCGCCATAAATGCTCAGGGCTGAGCAGGATTGGTATCTAACGCCGAGATTTTGTGCGAACGACCCTATGACATTTGGCTGTGCTCAGCGCTGGGCCGGCGGAGTTGCTGTGATGGTGCAGGTCGGGTGCATGAGAGGCGTCACATAGATGGGGTCATCCACGTTTCCCGCGTAGAACGGACCGGTTCCGCAAACAGAGCCCTTCATCTGCTCGATTATCCGGGCGGGTTCATCGAGGATCCTTTGCTCGACACTCTGTCTGCCGCGCACTTTGTCTGTCTCGATGTCCACAGAAGGTCCCGCCCAGGTCGTGCTCGGGAGCAAGGCGATGACAGACAGAAACGACATAATACTGGGCTTTGGTAGTAAAGCGCGTGTGTTTGCAATTATTGGTAGTAACGTCTTTGCCGATCGCAGCATAGATCTTTCTCCGATGACTACCGTTGCGGCAGCCACCGTTGCGGCAGCCGATGGCCGGGACTGGCACCTTTCGACTGGCGCCCGTAATGTTCCCGTGCACGTTCCATGCCACGTACGCGTAATGGATCTGAATGCCTGGACGGGTTCGACCCGCGGGTGACTGCGCCCCTGCACGAAAGGGTCACCGCGTTGCGGAAAGGGACGGGTGTGGTGTGGTCAGAGCACCTACGGCAGCACCACCCACGGCGCCGACGGGACCGCCGATCAGCGCTCCTTTCCCGCCTCCAGCCAAGGCGCCGGCTACCGCTCCAGCGCCGCCACCGATCAGGGCGCCGTTGATGGCGCGCTTATCTGAATTGTAGGAGCAGCCAACCAGTGCGAGAAGGCTCAGGATCAAGCATGCGCGACGCATCGTGGCTCCTTCCGCTTGTTCCGGGCTGAACGCGGCGAGCAACGTAGAGTTTCGCGCGCATGCATGGTGGTGGGCGGGGTGGGCACGGCGGCCGCCTAACTGAGAGCGAGGTAACGCGCGCACCCAGGCGATGCCGCGCGATGAACTGATCCAGATCAATGCCGAATGGCTGAACGGCGAGTAGCCGATGCATCCAGGGGTTGTTGGAGGCCAGGCGGAAATGAGTGGGGCGCAGCAGAACATTCTGCCACCGGTGAGAAGGGCGGCGACGCCTGGCGAGAATGAACACGACAATCGCGAACGGGTTCGCTGTGAGGCGGAGGAGGAGCGGCAGATTGCCGAGGAGCAGCGCATCACGGCGGAGGAAGTCCGCAAACAGGCAGAAACCATTCGTGCAGCGGCCGAGGCTGCGCGTGCAGCCGCTGAGGCGGCGAGGGCGGCCGCCGAGAGCGCTCGCGAGCAAATGGAACTGGCGCGCCAGGCCAATGAAGAACTTAGGACGGCTACTGAGGAGGCGCGGCGGGTGGCCGAAAGCTTGCGGGAGCAGGCAGAGGAACAACGTGCCTCGGCGGAAGAGCAGCGCCACATCCTGACTGAGATACTGGCGACGCTGCGATCACAGGCCACCGCCCGGCCGGCCGCGTGAAGTACGCCACGTGACCCGGCAGCCGGTCCGCGCCAGTTCGCACGGACGCTCTGTCGGTTTCGATCGGCACTGGTTGCGTTCGACCGGATTCACCCTGTTGCTGGTCGGCCTCGTCGCTGGCGCCATCGGAGTCGATTGGACGGCGGCGGTGTCATCGCTGGTCACCTGCGCAGTCGGGTTCGGCTTCTTCTATCTACTGTTCTCCGGCGGCGCGCATTTCGGCATGACGGTCGCCAACTTCCTGGCGATCTATGCATGCATGTTCGAGTTCTTTCGCGACGCCAACTTCCCCGCGGCTTCGCGCGGCTTCGCTCTTGGCGCCGTGGCGATGCCGGTTCTGGGCTTTCTCGGCGGCTGCTTCATGCGCCGACGACAGGTGTACTCGATCATCCACGCTCGCCGAATTCGCGAGCTTCATCATCTGCCGCGCGTCACGGGCTGGCTGCTGGCCGCGCTCGGTGTGGGCGCTGCGTCGTTCGCGCTGCCGCGGCTGGAACTTGGTGCACAGGAGCAGGGCTTTGCTCTTCTGGCAGCAATGGCCCTGATCACGCTGCTCGTCGTCGCCTCGGTGCGTGACGTGATTCTGGTGATGATCGACGTCGCCATGGTGTTTGAGGGGGTCGCCGCACGGCTCGATCGGCTGGTGCGACCGATGATGGCGTTCGTCACATTCTATGGGCTGCTGGTGGTGGTGTTCGCATGCCTCTACCGCATCGCCGATCTGACGACGCCGGTGCCGCAGTTCTCGCTGCATGCGACGCCTGAGCGCATCAGCTTCGTCGATGCGCTGTATTACAGCGTTGCGACAATCACCACGCTCGGCGTTGGCGATATCGCACCGACATCGATGCTGGTGCGGGCCATGACGGCAATCGAGGTGGTATCTGGTGTTCTGATGCTGCTGTTCGGCTTCAGTGAGATCATGCGGAGTGCCAGTGCCGACCGACGCCCGCCGCACGATTCCGCCTAGCCAACGACGGAGCTTTGCCGTCGTGGCAGTCATGCTGGGAGCCCAGCGGCGAAAGGCAATGGACGACGGCGCGTTTTGAGCCGCACCCGGCGGGACGACGCAGGTATCACCGGAGGACGACATCCGGCGATGGCCTGCGTGGTTTCGGCCCAGGCGAGCCGACTATCGTG
>Ga0210398_10006446_pt1 | contig 10782 bp, 10 predicted proteins | sample IncBWC4OmetaG_FD_161047 | JGI IMG/M metagenome (GOLD analysis project Ga0210398, IMG submission 161047) | Forest soil microbial communities from Barre Woods Harvard Forest LTER site, Petersham, Massachusetts, United States - Inc-BW-C-4-O | ecosystem: Environmental > Terrestrial > Soil >... | reverse complement strand
GTGCGTTGTAATCTCGGTGCTCTGATCTTAATGGTGCCGCTGATGATGCATAGGATGGCCCCTGTGTTTGCGGAGGGGACGATGCAACGACTGTTTGCGCTGGTGGTGTTCGTGCCGGTCGGGGTGGCGGGGTATGCGCTGGTTCGGACAGATGGTCAATTGACGTAATATCGCCATTGCACTCATTGACCCTGCTGGGGGTTTGAGTGCTATGGCCTGTTGACGACAGTTGACTTCCGGTTTGCCCGTTCTCGTTTCCATAGCCGCCCGCTCGTGGACAGTGTTAGTCGAAAATGGACAGTGCGGCAGAGAATCCAGAACCCTCCCATCTTGTCAGCTGCTGACTACAAAGAGGTAGCGCTCAGCGAGCCAGGTGGAACCTTGCGTGCAAACTTCGCTGGGCAGGAGGAGTGCGATGCAAAACGCCCTGAAAAATCTGTTCTGCGTGTTATGTGTTTCCGTCTTGGCGTCGGTGGCCAATGCCCAGATCTCGCCGAACCTGCCCAATCCTACCGGGGCGCCGAATCCGCTGACGACGACGCTTTCCATTTTTCGCAGCAATATGCAAGAGAAGATCATGAAGGCGGCGGACACGATGCCAGAGTCCAAGTACAGCTACCGGCCTACGAAGGATGTTCGCTCGTTTGGCGAGATCGTGACTCATGTCGCGGACATTTCCTATTTTTTGTGTTCAAACGCGAAGGGTGAGGCGAACCCCGCCACGCCTACCACGAAGAGTTCGAAGACCGAGATTAAGACCTACCTCAAAGGCGCGTTCGATTACTGCGATGGCGTGTACTCCGGATTCACCGATGCACACCTCGACGACCCGGCGGACTTCTTTGGGTTCAAGACGAACAAGATGTTCATCTTGACGCAAGTCGGAAATCATGACGCCTTGCATTACGGCAATCTCGTCACGTATCTGCGCCTCAATGGCCTTGAGCTCTCCGGAGGCTGGTTTTGATGGGGCAGCGGCGAGTCCTCTTTCAAGATCGGGGGGCCTTTTCATACCATAGATGTAGATCGTCCCGGTCGACCACCGGGAAGTAATCCGAGCTGCCAAACGGGGTTAGACACACTCAGCTGGCGAAAAATCCCGATTTTACTCATTGACCGTGTCGCGATAGGATCGCCGATTTCACAACAACATTGGCCGATGCTGAACTGCTACATGCTAAGCGAAGATCTCGTTCACCTTCTCGCGCACCTGCTGACTACGTGACGCCTTCAAATACCGCATGGTCGATTCCATGTCAGAATGGCCCAGCCACTGCTGGACGGTGCGGAGATCGACACCAGCCCAGAGACACCGCGTCGCGAACGTTGCGCGGACACGTGAAAGACCTTACACGCAAGTGACGACGTTGATTACTGTCCGCCGTGCTCCAGCATATTCTTCGCACCCCTAACACGGTTGTGGCGTTCGGGGTCGGTAGCGTCGTTGGAAGTTTGCTGGATGTACTCGTGGAGAATTTGAGTTAGGACGCTGACATTGCGTGCGGCAAGTTCTCTCACTTCATCGTATCGTTTGTGCCTGCGCAGTTCTTCAATTTTCTCTAAGATGTTTTCCGCCATGAGTCCTTCTTTCTTCTTAAACTGCGGTGTCTTTCTTGCCCTTCTTAGGCGTATACGGGGCCACTCGGGAGCCGGGTTCAAACTCGTACCTCAACCACCGCAAGAAGTTATTGGTCATATCGTGGTAGGTGGATTGGGAGCTAAGGGCAAGGTCGCTCTTTTCCACGACGCTACAGTACGCCTTGAACGACGTGTCGATTTCAGCCATCGCGGAGGCGGAGATTCGAGTCTGTGCTGGCATGGCGTGACGGATATTACCACGAAGTGGGAAGATGCGCGTGGTATGATCCGTCCGGTAAGATCCTTCCCCCTAAGTCCGAATCCCCGGCCATGCGGAGCCGGGGTTTCGTATTAGCTCACCCCGCGCGCGGACCGTTGGTGGGCATGGTGCGTTGCTTCAGAAGTTCCCGAAGGACATAGCATTCCTCGTGCACGGGTCGGCCAGCATCGTCAGTCTTGGCTGTGTTGATGTCGACGGGCTTGCCACAGATATGGCAAAGGTAGATTGCTTGGGCGGGACCGGCCATACGGCACCTCGGTTCCCGGACCGCGTACATCCGTGCGCGGATTCTAACAGAACAATGTGCGGTGTCGTACATTGCAAAGATTTAGGGCAGTGTGTCGGTGCATGTGGGATGATAGCTGCGTGACAAAGCTTCCGGCGAAGCTGCGACCCTGCTTGTCAGCTTTCTTGTTACGGTCACCGCCTGCGTTACATATTTTGTGCGAGCCGTGGGAGTCAAACAATTCTTTTACTACACCGTTGTTTTTGTGTGGAAGTACTATCCAGCCGATTGGTTCAATACCTGGCGTGCCTATTTAGCCGCGAGGCCTGGGATTGACGGGGCGGGTGGGTTTATATTCCTGCATTTCTTCTTATCCACCTGATTGTTCCCTTCGTATATATTCCCTTGCTCGTCGCCTGCATGATGCGATCGGGATTCGTCTCTGGCGAACCTCGGAAAAGAGTGATGTTCCTCAGCGCAACGGGATTTTTCCTGTTCCTTTCGGTTGCCTCCGCTCCGGGTGCAGTTCGGTTGTATGCCGTGTCGGCGCCGGCTGTCATTCTGCTGGTCTGGCTTCTCGACTCGCGGGCGAGTTGGCGATGGTGGTTGAAGCCTCTCTGGGCCACAGTTGTTCTGCTGGCAGTTGCCCGTCCGTTGGTCGTGCAGTTTAGCAAGAAGGCTTATCTGAATCTTCCGATCGGACGCACGGCTTTTCTCAGTTCGCTGGCATACGAGGAATGTGCGTGGATGTCCGGGCGAACCCATCCGTTCGACGACTTTTTTGGTGATCCCCTGCTTGCATTTGCGCTCAGACTGCACAACGTCAGCCGAGTTCCCATTCTTCGGCCCACTGACTACACAAGGCCTGAGGAAGTGCAGGATGCAATGCAGTCGTTAGAAAAGTTTCAGGTGCGATACGTAAGTTGGCCGAGGGAGTTAGACGACGACAAGCAAGCCGCTCAGCACCCCGAGGGAAATCACCTTGGCCCCCTACGACGATATCTTGAAGAGCACTACCACCTGGCTCACACGTTTTCTAACGGAGATCAGGTGTGGGAACGCAATCCCCCGTTGTGACTCGCTCGCCTACGATCTATTCTCGACGCCTCCGATTCTGACGCCCAGAGTGGGCAGAACGTCTTTGACGTGTCCTGCTCTTTGCATCGCTACCAGCCCTTCGCGCGCGGGCGGAGCCGGCTCGGTTCAAAAATCAAAACCGGGGTTCTGGAGGGGGTGGAGCCGTTTTTCCCGTCGCCACATCCTACCCCTCAATCGTTTGACGGGGTATTACGCGCTGAGGGGATTTTGCTACACCCCCGGTCCACCACAGAACTGGGTTTGAAGTTGGCCAGGGGCCGCCCGCGCCGCAACTGGGCAGGAATGCGCGTGCGCTGTGATCACCGGACACAAGATGTTTCGCAGGGTCGTAACTGACCGACCTCCCTCAGTCGACTCGGGTGTTCAATTCCCGCTTCCGGAGTGAGCATGGGCCGCTCATCAGACTTACTCAACAAGTGGTACGGCGAGTTGAATAGACTGGTGGCTTTGCCGAAGCCGCCCTTCAGAGTCATTTGAGAAAAATTCACGCCGTGGTTTCTCAATTCGCTCGACAGATGGCATAGGAAATGCCAAAGGCTCGCCGCTTTCCTGAAGTCGCCCTTCAGATCTATTCGAGAAAAAGCCCACGGAAATCCGCGAGCTTCCGTCACGAAGCGATTCCTCGATTCGCTTAAAAAATGATACCGGAGATGCCAAAGGGTAGTGACTCTGGTGGAGTGGCCTTTCAAGTTCGTTCGAGATAAGACTGAAGAAATTCGCGACTTGCTTGTTGTGTTTTTGTTACTGACAATGCCTCTCATCCTGGTTCAGGAACGTTTCAATTCTCGGATATCAGTTCTGACTCCTGGCTGGATCGGCTCAAGGGTGATGGCTGGCAGTTTCAGCGCGGAGCAGCCTTGGTCAAGCGGGACCAATTCGGCCACCATTTTTCCACCGTGCGGTACGTGTCGCAAGGGTGGAAGCCTGCGGACAGCATGTGGTTCTATAACACGACCCAGGGCTCGGATTTGCTACCATACGACTTCTTTCTGGCCTTGGAGAAGCCGGGCACGTCCGAACTTTTCTGCTCCAATGACAACCTGAATTACTAACCCTTTGTTTTAGATAGTTACAAGCGGATTCAATCTCAGGCTGGAGTTTCTACAGTTTCTCCTATTCACTGGAGTTCGATGGAAAACGGTATCAGTGGTATCAGTGGCAGGCTCTGTTAGGTCTCCCCGAATCTCAGAGTGGATTCGTGTGGCATTCCCTCGGCTTGAATCAGCGTATCAGCTCTGGGGGACAGGAGTAGGAGATTTCAAATTTGCACTCCTTAGCGATGCGCCAGTACACACCCTCGCCGGGGTCGATGAAGCCCCTCCGCCCCCCGCGCTCGGGGAGGACTGGCATGGGGATGATACGGGTGCGCTAATTGGTGTGAGGGCAAGCGCGGCACACCTGCCGACGCTCAGGGCGTGCTGGGAGATGACCTCGCTGACATGGAAGGTTGCGGGACGGCGATCAGCCCTTGTGCTTTGTGAGAGAGGAATTCCAATCCCCGTTCATGAGTTTCCTTCTCCAGGATCTCTAACTGGGAACGAGCGCGCGCCGGATCAATTCTGAGTTCGGCTTCCGCAACGTCGAGGCGAGCCTCGCACTCGATCTCGTAGTACCCTGACTTTTTCGCCGAAACAATCGCGGAACGCAGCTTCTGGATCGCACTTGCTACCCTGGCATGATCTCGCGCCTTCTCAGCCGCGCCCCCTTCGACCCGGGCGGTTTGAATCGCAATCGGCAGTTTCATCGCCAGATCGGTGTTGGTCACCGTAAGTCCAGCCGCACGCTTCACCGCCTCGCGAGCCTCATCCAATTTCCCTTCAGCCAGCAGTGCGCGGCTCAAGACCAGATATCCGCTGGCCGCATCCGGGTCGCTCTTTTCCTTTTCAAACTCCGCGATCGCCGCGCGCAGCAGAGGTTCGACCTGGTCGGCGTGGCCTTCTTCGATGGCGAGATCAGCCAGCGTTACCTGGCTTTCTGCAATCGTGCTCGTTTCCCCCATTTTCTGACGAATCTCCAACGCGGCTTCGTACTGTTGGCGAGCACCTTCCAAGTCCCCTTCCGCTTTCAACACATCTCCCAACTCGCTCAGGGCTCCGGTCGGCTCCCCGCCAGAATCACCTTGAACCTGGCGCAGTGCGTCGACCGCTTGCTGGGCAAGCCGATGAGCGTCTTGCACTCGCCCCTGGGCCAACTCTAAATCGGCGAGCCGATAAAGGGGATAGCCCGGGGGGACGCCATCCAGGGAAGAGAGAATCTCGATCACCTTCTCATAGGTCTTCGCGGCCCCCTGCAAGTTACCGCGGAGGTACAGGATATCCGCAATATTCGAGAGCGCCGTTGCCGTATTTTGCTTGTCGCCGGCCTGTTCAAAGTGAAACTTGGCCAGCCGGTAACACTGCTCCCCACGATCCAGATCGCCCTCGTTGGTATAGCCAATCCCCATGTTGTTAAGGATGACCGCAGTCTTCAGATGCTCACCCGTGCCGCCCAAAATCTTGAGTGCCCGTTGATAAGTCGCTCGCGCTTGCCTAATGTGACCTGCTCCGCCCTGTTGGTCAGCCATCAGGCGAAGGGCATCGGCAGCTCCTAAATGGTTTCCTGCTGCCCGATAGATATCGTAGGCGTCCTGGCAAGGGACGTCCGCCTGATCGCGATGCTCACCGTACACGAGATTCATGCATTCCCACAGGCGCGCCGAGGCATACATCAGCTTCTTACTTTGGGCCGATGATTTTGTGGCAGCGCTGCGCACCAGAGTGAGACTGTCGGCCCTTCGGCTGGATGGCAGTGCTCTGGCTTCCGCCATATCGATGCGGGGATCGTCAGACGCGGGCAGCGGCAGCCGCCGGAGCCGTCCAATCGTGTCCAGCGCCTGATATGCGTGACCGGCAGCGGTCTGTGACGCCGCAAGCTGCAAGCCGTACTCCACGCTGTCTGGGAACAACTCGAAAAGGGCGCGGTAACTGGAAGCCGCCTTCTCGTGGTCTGGCAGACTCTCGTAGTAGTCGCCCTCGACTTGCATTCGATCCACGCGGGGGAATCCAGTGGAAAGATCCAATGCGATTTTCGCTTCCTCCTTGCGCTTTTGCTCATACCCGAGCTGATTCCAGGCACGCGCCAGCATGAGGTGCGCCAAAGGAAATTTTGGATCTGCTTTGATCGCCTCGACCAGCAGGTCCTTCGCCGCAACCGCATCAAACTCCCGCAACCGGGTAATCCCAAGCACGTAGAACCTGGCTGCTTCACGGTCCAACGGTAGGGAAGCGAGAACACTCGGCCTCTCGGTCTCGCTGATTCCGGGAACTCCCAACCGCTCCCGCAACTTGGCGCCAATATCCGACGACAGTTGGAATAGGTCAGTCGCATTGCCATTCTGCGCGAACTGGCTTAGAACCTCGCCGCTCCGTGCATCCTGCAATCTCACGTCGAGCCGCAATTGCGTCCGGGTACCTTGGCCGATGGCCGTGTACGATCCCAGGATGAGCAGATCACTGTTCAACGCGTTGCCGATCCGTGCCGCGGTCTCCCGGCCCAGCGTGCTGGTTTGCGACCAGGGGGATGAAATGCGAAGACTGGCGACTTCCTCCCCTGAAACCAGTCTGAGTTTTTCTCCGCTGGCCAGTTCTGTGCTCAACATCTCCGAGAAGGCCGTGGATAGCCAATCATCCTGCGCCCGGCCGGACGCATTGTAAAAGCCCAACACTGCGACGGATTGGCGGCTTGGAATAGGGTGCGCCGGGTTAGAGTCCGAGGCCGCGGTGGGCCGCGTACGATGACGCAGCGAATACCACCCGAAAGCCGCCAACAAAGTGATGCCGAGCATCACACCATAAAAAACAAGGGTACGTCCTCCGGGCAGCTGCGTTGACGCAGGCATTGGCCTGGCCTGGGGTACGCTGGTATGTGGCAGGGTGGTCGGGAGCGAAACTCGGCCCACTATGACGGCCTCGGCCCTAAGAATGGCCGGGGCTCCGTCGCCTGCGCCCTGTTCCGAGCCACTGATTACCGGACCAACCATCGCCACCGGTGCCACGAAACGATAACCGCGCTTCGGAACCGTTTCAATGAAGGTCGGATTATCGGCATCATCCCCAAGCGCATAGCGCAACCTCTTCAGTGCTGCGTTGAGGCTGCCATCGAATTCTACGTGGGTTCCCTCCGGCCACAGGGTCTGCCGCAGTTCCTCGCGACTGACGATTTCCCCCGGGCGTTCTAAAAGAAAACACAGTACCCGTAGAGGCTGCTGCTGAAGTTTTACAGGTACGCCCCGGCGGAACAGTCTTCCTCCCTCCGCATCCACTTGGAAGAGGCCGAATCGGTAAACACGCCTTGGCCGGTCCGATGCTTCCATTCCTCGTTGCTCACTCCGTACGGCGGTAAAGTCTAGCACAGGCGAAAAAACGCGGTCCGCGCTTTCGGGAATTCATTGCAGCACAAAGATTTATCAGGTCATGCGCATTTCAGAACGAAGTCCTTTGACGCACACGCTGATTTGCAGCACTCTGCCGGTTAGGTCGCACAAGTTGCACGCGACCAACTAGGAGGTTTGGAACATGAAGTTTTCTAATCCATATAACATGTATATTCAGCCTCAGCTGCATGACGCTTGGGACACCGGCTTTTGCTCCGGCTTTTGCGGTCCCACCGGCGTCAGCATCTCACTTCCGGTGCCAGCGCAGATCGTGAATGCAGACTGCGTGAAAGAGTTCAACGACGGCGTCTTGGCTGGTCAATCGGCCGCTGCATCCGGCTGGGATGTTGTTGATCCTCCGTATATGGAGGCGCGGGAGGGCGAGCCAGCGGGAGAATCAAGTACAGAGTATTGGATTACCGGTGTCCATGTCGCCGGTGATGTCTTCGCCGACGTCGCTCACGCCGTCGTGATAGGCGAGGAAGTTGCTCTAGCTAAAGCCTTTGGTGTGGCCGCAGTCGGTGCCATTATCGAACTGGTGTTCACAGGTTACGGACTGGTTTGGACAACACCCGCAGAAAAGACCGAATTGCCGGTGTTTGGGCAGAGAGTGGTGAGTATTCTGAACTCCCGCGGGATCTTCTCCTGTGCGATCTACATGGGTGCCGGGGCGGATCCTTCAGCCAGGGGGAGAGAGCTCTGCGTGACACCTCTGTTCAGAACGAAGTGGGACGCGAGTAAGGCAGCGAAGGGGATCGGCCGGAGACAGTGGGCCGTGATGGAATGGCGCACCGATCGGTCCGGCGGCTTTAGCATCGTCGACGGACCCAGTTGGTGACTCCTGGCCGGGTGGCCCACTCGAGTCCGGGCCGCATTCGGCTATGCCTGCTGTCGATTCGGACGGGTGGATCTGCGTCAGATCCCTCGCTCCGCTGGTGAAAGCCTAGCGCCACCCTTGCGTTTTCTGCAAAGGGGAGAGGCAATGCCGCAGAAAGTCAAAAATAGAATTTTCGAAACGAACACCCGCAAGCGGACTCTGCGGAAGGAAAGGCGTGCCATATGGCTCACTTGACTCGACTATCTTTCGTCGCTGCAACTCTTCTCGCAACCACTTGCGCCGTCCACTCGGCTCGGGCAGCCGAGCCTCCCGCCGACCTCTGCTCCCTGCTGCCCGCGTCCGAGGTAAGCAAGACGTTAGGCCGAGACTACGATTCTCCGCAAAAAACCGTCGCTCCTCGTCCTTACCAAAACACCGCTTCGGGAACCGATTGCAATTATCTGGCGAAGGGAAGCAAGCTGTGGTTCCGATCCTACGTCGATCCCTCGCCAACGGCTGCAACGGATTTGTTCGCCCGCTTGAGCAGATTCTACGGCCCGCAAACGCCAGTGAATGGCGTCGGGGACGAGGCCTATTTTGACGGCGAGCACGCGCTCCACGTTCGCAAGGGCAAGGTTCGCTTCTACCTCAATCTCACTCCCGTGGATTCTGCGTCGGCAACCGAGAAGCAACTGAGGGATCTTGCCAGCCGGGTCAGCGGCCGACTCTAGAGGACAAAATGAATACGAAACCGAGACGCAATCCTCAAGTACTGCGTCTGAAATTTGCTTTGATGCACCCATACAATTGTTGACGCGATAAAATCGCCACTCATTGAACGTCTGCTGACACCCCAACCATTTCCGCTGGCACCTGCCAATGCCTCGAACGCGTGCGACTGTCGGTTCGCGCGGGCCGGAGTAGCATGCAGCCAGGCTGCAAACCTCCACTAGCCTCCGCAAACTGCGGTACAGCCGGAGCCTCCTGAACAGTAGTAAACTGGCCGTATGCGAAAGCGCCTTATCACTCCAACCCCGGAGAATATTCGGACTCGTGGGGAGGGTTGGTTAGCGTGCAGCCGTTGTAGAAGTCACGTCGGAAGAGGCAGACTGTACGGTTGAATCCGCCTTCAGTTCGGGAGATGCGCCGGGCTGGCGTGCGGCAGAGCCAGGGACCCAAACGATTCGGCTGGTCTTTGATCAGCCGCAAAGGCTGAAGTGCATATCGCTTGTGTTCGAGGAAAATGAAACTGCACGCACGCAGGAGTTCGTTTTGCGGTGGTCTTCGGATGGTGGAAGCTCAGCTAAAGAAATTGTGCGCCAGCAGTGGACTTTCAGTCCTCCAGGGTCGATACGCGAAGTAGAAGAATATCAAGTACAGCTTTCAGGGGTGACCTTGCTTGAATTGACCATCACTCCGGATATCAGTGGCAGATCCGCTCGCGCTCGCTAAAGAACTTCCGGCTGTTCTGATGTCGAGCACTGGTCTTCGCGTACTCGGTCCGAACCGCGCTGCCTTATGACCGCGACGGAATACTCCGCAACATGGTCATCGGTTTTGAGTACACAGATGTCACGCAGTGGGTTTTGTCTATTTAAGCTGTATGGGAAAGTAGCAAGAAAGTAGTAAAATGGGTGTGTTGTTTTCGGCAGAAGGAGGAGGCTAATGTCTCCTGCTCGCCAAGCTAACAGTTCTCCACGCAAGAGGAGAAAAGCCCGCCCAACCCCGATCGACCCGACACCCCGCGCAGTAGGTCCACGCGCCCAGACCAAGAAGAGGCACCTTTTCGACCCTCATGCATTCCTCGCGACCATCGCCGAAGGCCGGAAATTTGTGCTCTTCCCGAAGAAACAAGGAATTTTTTCTCAAGGGGATATCGCCGATGCGGTATTTTATGTCCAGACGGGCAAAGTAAAACTCACCGTGGTCTCGAAAACTGGCAAGGAAGCAACAATCGGCATTTTAGGTGAGGGAGACTTTTTCGGCGAAGCTTGTCTCGCTGGACAGGCTTTACGGATGGGGAGTGCAAGCGCAATGACCGATTGCGCTGTTCTGCGAATCGACAAGAAAGCCATGATGGAAGCTCTTCATCGGAAACACGAATTCTCCGACTTGTTTGTGCGTATCTGCTGGCACGGAATATCCGTTACGAAGAGGATCTGGTTGATCAGCTTTTTAATTCGAGCGAAAGGAGACTGGCACGAGTCCTTCTACTCCTCGCGCGTTTTGGTAAGGAAAGCGTGCCGGAGAGCATAATTCCCAAGATCAGTCAGGAGATGCTGGCGGAAATGATCGGTACAACCCGGTCGCGGGTCAACTTTTTTATGAACCGGTTTAGGAAATTGGGATTTATTGAGTACAACGGCGGGCTA
>Ga0210398_10006445_pt1 | contig 10783 bp, 9 predicted proteins | sample IncBWC4OmetaG_FD_161047 | JGI IMG/M metagenome (GOLD analysis project Ga0210398, IMG submission 161047) | Forest soil microbial communities from Barre Woods Harvard Forest LTER site, Petersham, Massachusetts, United States - Inc-BW-C-4-O | ecosystem: Environmental > Terrestrial > Soil >... | reverse complement strand
TCAATCCCAGCGGGGCAGTCGTATAGCGTGCGCCGTGGAGCTTGCAGACCTCCGAGAAATTCCAGAACGTGTTCACTTCGAAACGCGGATAGATCATCAGCACGTTGCAAGCGTGCGAATCCGCCGCGCCTGCGATTTCTTGATGCCGCGGTTCCACAGTTACATGAACCCCCGATGCCAGTGCACTAGTATGTCCCTTTGGCGGGATAGTTCAAGGCTTCCGCAGTAACGCCGGTGGCGAAGAGTGGTAGAGCAGCGAGGAACAAGACGCGATCTGGCGAGCGCCGAATGTGGTCAAATGCTGCGCTCCATGAGTGCGCTATTGGCCAGAAGCGTCACTCATCGCGACGCAGCGATCCGGCCGCTGTCGGAGTAGAAGCGGACATCGGGTAGATACCGTGAATCGGTGGTTCCTGACCCATAGCGTTACTTCGCCACCATCAATTGCCGCTTTGCGAAAGGCTTATTCGATCACCTCGTCGGCAGTGGCAAGTAGAACGGACGGCACAACGATGCCGAGCGCTTGCGCCGTTTTCAGATTGAGGACGAACTGGAATTTGATCGGCTGCAGCACTGGCAGGTCGGCAGGCTTGGTACCCTTGAGGATAGTGCCGGCATAGATGCCGACTTGGCGAAACATATCGGGGATGTCGGTGCCGTAGTTCATCAGCCCGCCGGCGGCGACAAATCCACCATTGTCGTAGGTTGCCGGTATGCGGTTGCGCGCCGTCAAGTCGGCGAACTGACCGCGCTGGCTGTTGAAGAATGCGTCCGGAGCGACGAACAGCGCATCCGGCCGTTCACTGACAAAATGGGCGAACACCGCATCGATTTCACCGCTCGTCGCGGCGTTGAGCGTCACGATTTGCAGCCCAATGATGGCGGCAGCTTCCCGCACCGCTCGCAATGTAGCCTCGGCGCTGGTGGCATTGGTCGGATTGACGAGGACGGCAACACGAACGGCTTTGGGCACCAGGTCGTGCAATAGCCGCAGCCGCTTTGCGACCACCTCCTGGACGAAAAAATTGATGCCGGTTGCGTTGCCGCCAGGTCTGGCGAGGCTGGCGACGAGACCAAGCGCGACCGGGTCTTGGCCGACACCGAAAGCGATCGGGATCGTCGCTGTCGCGGCTTTTGCCGCAAGCGTGGCAGGGTTGCTGCCAGGGGTGGCGATGACGGCCACTTGCCGCTTGACCAGATCGGCCATCAGCGCCGGCAGGCGATCGTATTGTCCGGAAAGGTGATGCTCCTCGACCGTCACGTTCTTGCCGTCGGCATAGCCGGTCTCGCCGAGACCTTTGCGGAAAGCGGCCGTTTGCGGGACCGAGCCTTCTGGCGAGCCGCCGTCGACAAGGCCGATCACCGGCATCGCCGGCTGCTGCGCCAGGGACGCCAGCGGCCACGCCGCCGCGCCACCGATTGCGGTTATGAATTGGCGCCTTCCGATTGCCATCTGCCCTCACCCCTCGCTGCAATCCGGGGAACAGGTATCATACCCTGATCGACAGTTCTGGCTCGACACAGCCGTAGCCGCAACTCATCGGTCAGGTCGGTAATGGGGGAAGCGGACATCACCGGCCGTTACGCAGATAACGCGAATGACGCGGACATGACGCTTTCGTTGTTGCCGCGCCGCATCATAATCGCTCGATGATGTGCTACAGTGTGTCCCCGGGCTCAGGAGGGTATGTGAAGCGCCGGAGTTTTATCACCTTGCTTGGAGGTGCGGCCGCATCCAGCGCGTGGTCGATGACTGCGTCCGCGCAGCAGCCGCCACTTCCGATGGTTGGCTTTCTCAGTAGCCTATCCGCCGCCGCCCTCACGGGTCCCATAGCCGCATTTCGGGAGGGCCTCGGCAGTGTCGGCTATGAGGAGGGGAGAAACGTCACCATTGAATTTCGATGGGCGGAAGGACACTACGACCTGCTCCCCGACCTCGCCGCTGGATTGGTGAAGCAGCGAGCAGCAATCGTTGTCGCGGTGGGCGGAGATCCACCCGCATTTGCAGCCAAGGCCGCCAGCACCACGATTCCGCTCGTATTCATGGTCGGACAGGACCCAGTCAAACTGGGCCTGGTGGCAAGTCTGAACCGACCGGGAGGGAATGCGACCGGCATAAACTTGCTGGTAACCGAAACGGAATCCAAGCGTGTCGAAATATTGAAGCAACTGGCGCCGGGCGCATCTCGCTTTGCCGCACTCATTAATCCGAAAAACGCCGACGCGGACGTGCAGTCGAGCGCAGTGAAGGCAGCGGCTCAAGCTATTGGACAACAAATCGAAGTCATCAATGCCAGTACCGATCTCGATCTTGAAAATGCTTTTGTCCACCTCACCCAGAACAACATCAACGGACTTCTGCTCCTTGCCGACCCATTTTTCGTGTACCGTCGACAGAAAATCATAGCGGAAGCGGCGCAACGGCATATTCCTGCGGTCTACTTTCTTCGCGAGTTTGCCGAATCCGGGGGCTTGGCGAGTTACGGGACCAGCCTCGCGGATGCCTATCGGCAGGCTGGGATTTATGCTGGTAAAATTCTCGCCGGTACAAAGCCCGCCGACTTGCCGGTTGTTCAAGCCACTAAGTTCGAACTCGTGATCAACTTGAAAACTGCCAAAGCACTAGGCCTTGCGGTGCCAGACAGGCTGCTGGCGCTTGCCGAGCAGGTGATCGAATGAGGCGGCGCGATTTTGTGGCGCTGCCGACGACGTGATCGAATAGCCGGCCTTTTGCTGCGCCACCGATTGCGGCTCATTCCGGTACGCCGGCCGCGCGCATCGTGGCGATCAGGCGCCCTCTCGGCGGGTACGATACCGCTCGAGCTGCCGCTCGTTGGCTCAATAGCAGACGTTGACCCACTGGCCGAGGTACGGGTCCCATTGCCAGCAGGTTCCGGAGCAGCCGGCGCAGCCCAAGCAGCCGACTCCTATGAATACGCCATTACATGCGCAGCCTCCCCTGCAGGCGCAGCGGCCACCAACGGCACACCGGCCGCCAGCGCAACGGCCGCCGTTAACGGCGCAGCCGCCGACGCCCGGATGAGCACACCCGCCGCCGACACCGGGATGAGCGCAGCCGCCGCCGAAACCGGCATGAGCGCAGCCGCCGCCGCCGCCGTGAGCGCACCCGCCGCCACCGCCGCCGTGACCACAGCCGCAGCCGCCGCCGCCACGCGCAACTTTAATGCCTTGGCCAGGCTGGGGATTTTCCCTGTCGAAGACTTGAAAGGTCGCCAGACTGACGTCGGAGATTTCCTCTTCGGTCAGAATAAGCCGCCGGGCATTGTCCTGCGACGGCACATTCGTTGCGGGTGCGGTTGCCGATGCAGCGCCCGTCATCGCCAGAGAAACTCCGGCTGCGCCCAATGCCAAGGCTGCCTTTTTAGACAAGGCTGCCTTTCTGCTCTTTCTTCTGGAACTTCGCCTTGCCTGCGTCATGGTAAACCCTCCGCGTCAGTGTTTCGACCAAGGGACCCGCATTTGCTTTAGCGCTCCGCCATTTTAGCGCTCCGCGCCATGAACCGGCAAGATGCCGCTTTGGTTCCACTTCTTCGTCTCGCTCGGCCAAATGAACGAAAGAAGAAGGTGGCGGCATTGGCTGTGTCCCACGGCCCGGCGCTATGGCTGTGCTTTATACCACTCACAAGGGCTGTGCGGACGTGATAGCTTTTGCCGTGATCCTGGCCGGGGGCGGCAGATGCGACGTCGCGAATTCATAACGCTTGCAGGCGGCGTGGCAGCAGCTTGGCCGTTGGCTGTGCGAGCGCAGCAGGCGGGCAAATTGCCCGTCATCGGGTTCTTGGGAGCAGATTCTTCGGCCTTTGCGCCATGGACGGATGCCTTTGTGGCGCGCCTGCGCGAGCTTGGCTGGATCGAGGGCTCTACCGTCGCGATTGAGTATCGCTGGTCACAAGGCCGGACTGAGCGCTACGCCGAAATCGCAGCCGAGTTTGTCCGTCTCAAGGTTGACGTCATTGTCACAGTTGGGAGCGCCGTCCCCATTGTCAGGCAGGCGACTGCCTCGATCCCTATTGTCTTCGCAGTGGCAATCGACCCGGTCGGCAGCGGCTTGGTGGCAAGTCTGGCGCACCCGGGAGGCAACGTCACTGGCCTATCGATCCAGGCGAATGAACTGGCGGGTAAGCGACTGGAATTCGCCAGAGACCTTGTCCCTGGGCTGCACCGCCTGGCAATCATGTTCAATGTCGGCAATGCCCAACCGGTCCTCGAAATGGGCGAGACCCAGGCCGCAGCACGCATGCTCGGTCTCGAAGTCGTGCCACTCGTGATCCAGGGTGCCGAGGATATCGCAGCCGCCCTTCGGGCGCTCAAGACCCGAGCGGACGCGCTTTATGTTGCGGTCGATCAGCTCATTGTCGCCAATCGCACAAGCATTCTCTCGTCGGCACTGGAAGCACAGCTGCCGACGATTTTCAGCACACGCGATTTTGTCAAAGCCGGCGCGCTCATGTCCTACGGACCGAGTTACACGGAACGGTTCGGGCATGCGGCAGACTATGTCGACAAAATTCTACGCGGGGCGAAGCCCAGCGATCTGCCCGTCGATCAGCCGACCAAGTTCGAGCTTGTTATCAACCTCGCGACCGCCAAAGCGCTCGGCCTTGCAATTCCGACGACGTTGCTTGCCACGGCCGAGGTGATCGAATAACGGCGCTTATCGCCGGCGTAATAGATTGGAAACAGTTGAGATTTCGGTCGTCAGTCGGTCCGTCGTCCAGGTGGCGGGCTGCCAATCAAAGACCATGCGTGCCCAACACCAGGAGACCAGCCACGACCATGCCCAGGGCACCGCCGAGGAGGCAGCCCATCGTCAGCCTTATGCTGGAATAGTGCCTTCCAGACCGGAATAAGCGAAAGCACCAGGCGCCGAGCCAGGCGCCGAGCGTCGCAGCAAGCAAAAAGTCGAAGGCACCCTGAAACGGTAGATAATCATAAAAAACGACCCGGCTCGACGGACCATAAGTCTCCAGCGCCTGATATGCGCTGGGCACCACAAACATGCCGGCGGTTGAAGCCAGGGACGGCCAGGCCTTTTCGCGAAAGCCTTCGCGGGCCGCGAATGGAGTTGCCTCGCCTGTTAAGGTATCAGGATCCCGCATATGCCTGATCCATCAGTTGTAGGTGCCGATACGCCCCCACAATTTCTCCATTCTGTAGAAGCGTCCTTACTTTGCTGTAAATCCGGGAGGATGAGTTGCGCACGTCGGCATTAGTCTGCTTGGCACCGAGCGACCATCCCGCAGGTAGTTGGCGCGGTCGCTGTCGCGGACATGACCAAGTCGGACATGAGCGGGCTGAATTTGTGTGACGCACAACAGCTTCGTTGGATGTGATAGGATGTGGTCCTCGGGCCTGGGGGAGTTTATGCGGCGACGCGAGTTCATCACTCTTCTGGGCCGCGCGGTAGCCTTTTGGCCGTTGGCCGCACGCGCGCAGCAAACGAAGCTGCCGACTGTGGGAATACTGGTGAGCGCGGCGCCGGACGATTGGTCGTCAAGAATGGAGACCTTCCGCCAGGGTCTGAGCGAAGCCGGCTTTACCGATGGGAATAATGTGACTCTTCTCTATCGGTATGCGGAATATCACTACGAACGGCTGCCGGCGATGGCGCTCGATTTGGTGCGGCAGAACGTCGAAGTGATGCTGGCGAGCGGCGGCGACAACCCGATCAAAGCCGCTATGGCGGCGACGAGCACGATTCCCATCGTGTTCACGAGTGGCAATGATCCAGTGACGGCCGGCTTTGTCAAAAGCCTCAACCGGCCCGGCGGCAATGTTACCGGCGTCACTTTCTTAGGGAGTTCGCTTGAGGCCAAACGGCTCGAATTGTTGCACGAAATCGACGCGAAGGCGGCGTCAGTCGCCGTGCTCATAGGCTCGGCGAATGCGCGAACCGAAAATGATACGCGCGAAATCGAAGAAGCGGCAAAGTCACTGACGCTGAACGTGCGCTTCGTGAGGATAGAAAGCGAAGATGACATTATTTCCGCCTTCAGGGATATCGCCGCGCATCGGAACGATGCGATCCACATCGTGACTGATCCTTTCTTTGCTGCCCGCGAGCGGACACTTGCCGCGCTTGCGGCGACGGCGGCCTTGCCGGCGAGTTTCAACGAGCGGGGTTTTGCTGCCGCCGGAGGCCTTTTCAGTTATGGCGCAGACTCAACTTCCACCTATCGCGACGCCGGCGCCTATGTCGGCCGGATTCTCAAAGGTGCGATGCCGGCCGAATTGCCGGTCCAGGAGTCGACGAAGATCGAGCTCGTCATCAACCTCAAGGCCGCCAAGAAGCTCGGATTGACTGTTCCACTCCCGCTGCTCGGGCGAGCCGACGAAATCATCGAATAAACCGACGATTTTGCCGCGATTGCTCACGTCCGGTTTTGGCCCATTGCGTCATTTCGCTGCGATGCAATGACTTGTCGGTTTTCGGCGCAAAGCGGCCTCGCGTAAGTCATCCACCCGGCTTCTGGGTCCGCACGGCCTTTCGCATCCTCGCCTTCTGTGGTTATGGATTGCGCCCACCCGGAATCACCCGCAATGAAACGTGCACTGTTCCTGCCGACCGCCCGTCAGACCAACTGGCTTCTGGTCATAGGCTTTTTGGCGCTCGGTGAGGCGCTCTATCTGCGTTACATGGCGCTGGAAAACAACACCGTGTCGCTCGCCTGCCAGGGCGGCTTGCGCACCTGGCTGTGCGATACATTCCGGCTGACCATCGTTCTGTTCAATCACAATGTGTTCGGCTGGGTGGCACTCGCAGCCGCCGCGCTCAATCTGTTCCGGCCGTCGATCGTGCTGGTGACGGTAGCGCTCGCCGCAGCGGCCTTCGGCATGGTGCTGCACAACGCCGATCTTGCGGCGCTCGCCGTTGGCCTTCTTATTTTGAGTCTGGCACGTCCCGCGCCCGCAGCAGAATGACGCCCAGCGCGGCAACGGCGGCGCAGAACCAGACCGCCTGCCAATTGGCAAAGCTTTCGTTGATCGCGATGTAGCCGGCACAGGCGATCAGTGCCGCGCCCGCCACCGTCTCGGCGATGGCGCGCGCTCCGGCCGGTCGCGGCACGGCGATCATCAGCACCAGGAACGGCACCACGGCGGCGGTGAGCGGCGCGAACGGAAAGTCGCGGTAGCGCGGATCGAACACCAGCCCGAGCGCCGCCTGCAGCGCCAACAGAACCAGCACGATGAAGGCGCCGCCGAGCGCCCAGTGCAAGCCGCCGCGGCGCTCGCCGGAGCGGCCGAGAACGGCGGCAAAGGTCGGCAGCGCTCGCCCGACGGCGCAGGCATCGGCGCATACGATCGGCGCGGCTGCTGCAACCAGCGCGAAGCTCAGCGAGCGCAGCCAGCCGCCGGCGCTATAGCTTTCGATCGGAATGGCCTCGACGGCGAGGCCGAACATCACCGCCGGCAAAAACGCGATGGCGGCGACCTTGGGCCACAAATACGGTGTCGGCTTCTTTTGCCGGCCGGCGGTCGCGGCGATGCCGAACGTCAAGGCCGCCAGCAGGATGCCGAACAGCGCGCCAAGGAGCCAATGCGGGTGGTTGGACACCGCGCCGCCGAGGGTGAATTTCGGCCCCTGGGTCGAGCGGTCGAAGATGCCCCAGTAACGCCCGGTCGAGCCTTCGAGCGCGCGCTTCCAGGGCTGGTCGAAGGCCTCGATGACATTGACCCGGAAATTCTCGCGCTTGCCGAGCGTCAGCGTCTCTTGGATGGCGCGGGCCTGGTTCGACGGCGACGGCAGCGCGCCCTCGCGCATGCGGCCGTGGCTCGGCCAGCCGAACTCGCCGATGACGATCTCCTTGTTGGGAATGGCGGCTGCGACCTTTTTGCGGATGGCATCGACATGGGCCGCGGCGCGCGACGCCGGCAGCGGAAAATCCTCCCAATAGGGCAGGATATGGATGGTGACGAAATCGACCGCATTCTGCAGGTCGGCATAGCGCAGCCAGAACTCCCAAACGTCCGCATAGGTGACCGGCTGGGCGATCTGCGCCTTGACCTCGCGGATGACGGCGCCGAGATCGGGCGCCGACATTTCGCCGCGCAGCAGCACCTCGTTGCCGACGATCACGGCGCGGATGACGTCCGGATACTTTTTGGCGAGCGCGACCGTGACGGCCATTTGCGCCCGGTTGTGCGCAATCTTGTTGGACAGCCAAATCCCGTGCAAAACTTTGAGCCCATAGCGCTGGGCGATTTCGGGAACCTTATCGAGGCCGTTCTCGACCGAATAGGTGCGGATGCAATCGGTGTAGCGCGCCAGAAATTTCAAATCCTCGTCGATCTGCTGCGGCGACACTTGGGTGGTTTCGATCAGCGGGTCCTGGCCGTCGCGGAACGGCGCATAGGAGACGCAGTAGAGCTTTTCGCCGGCCGGCAGCGGTGACGGCGGCAGTGCCACCGGTTTGCCCAGCCACCACCAGGCGATGCCGATCGCCAGCGCGGTTACGGCAAAAAAGGTAAGCGGTTGGCCGGCCAGGATGCGCGACATGCTTGTCGCATTAACCGCGGGAACTCGTCCTGCCAAGCTGAACCTTGTTGCGCCGCCTTGCGCGCTGGACAAACGGCCGCAGTTAGGCTGTTGTCAGGGCGGCTGTGGCGGAAATCAACGCTGGAAAGATGGCTTAGCCCATAGCCGGGAAACGTCCGTTTTATCAGCGCAAACAGGCCCAATATCCAAGTCGAACCCATTCAAGTCGGAACCATGTGTCATCGTGTGTTGAGCGTTGCGTTCGGTGTCTGCCTTGCGGTCGGTCTGGCCGCGGCCTCGGCGGCACCGCTGGCGGCCCCGGCACAGGCCCAGAGCACCGAGGCCAAGCCCGCCGACCAGGCCCCGGCGAATGGCCAGGAACCTGCCAAGGAGCCACAAAAGGTCGACGAATTTGCCGAAGCGCAGAAGGCGCTGGGCGGTCCGGCGGGCAATCCCGAATGCGTTTGGCTCGGCCGCCGGGTGGTCAGCTTATTGTGGCGCGACGATCTCGATACAGCTTTCCGCCATCTCGACCTTTACGACCGCTTCGGCTGCCCGAGCGGTCATATCCAGGCAACCTTCCGCTGTCTGCTCCTGCATTCCAACAATATCGATCCAAAGGCCGCCGACAGCCTCAATGGCCGGGTGAATTCCTGCTGGATCAATCCCAATTTGCAGGTCGCCGCGCCACCGGCCACTGCCCCCGCCGCCTCGGTTCCAAGCCCGACCACGAACCGCTAGCGCCGACCGGCCCGGCGCGCGTTAAAACGCCGCCACATCACGTTGCGTTGTCTTGAATTTGCCATGCACCAACGCTACTTGTTTGTTCGCCACTCGCAAGGTAGCCTCATCGCCTTACGAAAAACGTCGAACCTTGGGGACAGGTTCGGGCCCGTGTATCCTTCGCCCCGCGTGGTTGAAAGTCGATGCGCACCGTCGTAGCTGTGCTCGCGCTTGTAGCGTGCGTGCATGCAGGGCTGTGGGCACTGCTGAGAAGTAAGGAAACTGCGCCGGATTTCACCGGTCAGCTCGCGAGCGTCTCCTACGCCCCGTTCGCGGATTCTTCGCACCCCGACACCGGTCAACGTCCCACCGCCGAACAGATCCGTGCCGATCTGAAGGCTATCGCGCCCTATACGCGCGCCATCCGCACCTATTCGTCGACCGGCGGCGCCGAGCTCGTGCCGCCGATCGCCGCCGAGTTCGGGCTTAAGGTCACGGTCGGCGCCTGGATCGACAAGGACAAGGAGCGCAACGAGCGCGAAATCCGCTCGGCGCTCGATCTCGCCCGCCACAACAGCAACGTCAACGCCATCGTCGTCGGCAACGAAACCACGCTGCGCGCCGAGATGACCGTCGACGACCTGATCGCGCTCATCCAAAAGGTGAAAAGGCAGAGCCCAGTCCCTGTAACTACTGGCGAAATCTGGACGGTCTGGATCGACCATCCGGAGCTCGCCTCGGCCGTCGACTTCATCGCCGCGCACATCCTGCCGTACTGGGAGGGTTTTGATTACACCCACGCGGTCGACCACACGATCGAGTTCTACGACAAGCTGCGCCAGATGCATCCCGGCAAGCGCATCGTCATCGCCGAGTTCGGCTGGCCGAGCGCGGGCTACAATTTCCACAATGCCGATCCCGGCCGCATGGAACAGGCCGCCGTGATCCGCGATTTCGTCCATCGCGCCGACGCCTATGGCATCGACTACAACATCGTCGAGGCGATCGATCAGCCGTGGAAGACGTTTGAAGGCGGCGTCGGCCCCTATTGGGGACTGTTCGATGCGTCACGGGAGGCAAAATTCTCCTGGACCGGGGTGATCACCGACCCGGACTACATCAAGCGCGCCGGCCTCGCCGTCCTGCTCGGCGTCCTCTTGTCATTGCCGATCCTGGCCATGAGCGGGGCGACCGCCGCGCAGGCTGTGCTGTTGGCGGCGTCCGCCAACGCGATCGGCGCCTGGTTCGCCGCCATCGTCGCCTTCTGGAAGGGCCATTATTTTGTGCCGGGCGCTGCTTTTGCACTCGGCCTCGGCATCGTTCTTCTGGTCCCGCTGGTCGCTATCGCCATGGCGCGCCTGGAGGAGATCGCCGCCATCGCGTTTGGCCGCGGCCCGCGACGGCTTGCCAATGCGCCACCGCTGGTGCCGGCGCAAGAAGAGGCCCGCACGCCGAAAGTGTCGATCCACGTCCCGGCCTGTCGCGAGGCGCCGGAGATGCTGGTGCAGACGCTCGATGCCGTCTCCCGCATCGATTATCCCAATTTCGAATGCGTGGTGGTGA
>Ga0210398_10006444_pt1 | contig 10788 bp, 11 predicted proteins | sample IncBWC4OmetaG_FD_161047 | JGI IMG/M metagenome (GOLD analysis project Ga0210398, IMG submission 161047) | Forest soil microbial communities from Barre Woods Harvard Forest LTER site, Petersham, Massachusetts, United States - Inc-BW-C-4-O | ecosystem: Environmental > Terrestrial > Soil >... | reverse complement strand
GGGCGGCGACAAAGAGGACCTGTTCAAGGTCAGCCAGTTGGTCAAGGGCGACCAGGCCGCCCTGTCGGTCGAAGGCACCGGATGCAAGATGACTTGGCCGGCCTGATCGCTGTATAAACCGGGCGCCGCGTCGCAAGCGCGGCGCCTGGAATTTCGAGCCGGGGTGGGGGTTCTAAACATCGATGTCGGGGAATGGGGATCGCCTACGCACCGCCGGCGGCCGGCGTGATCTGCGGGTGGCGATGATGTTGTTTCGCGTATGACACAGCTGCTGCTGTTCAACGTCTTCAACGGTCTCATCATCGGCGCGTTTTACGCGCTGATGGCGCTTGGGCTGTCGCTGATCCTCAACCTGTCCGGCGTCATCAATTTCGCCCATGGCGGGTTTCTCGCCATCGGCGGCTATCTCGCCTACACGCTCATTCCCTATGTGGGCTTCTGGGGCGCGCTGGTGGCGTCGCCGTTCCTGGTCGCCTTCATCGGCATTTTGGTCGAGCGGGTGCTGATCCGCAGGCTTTATGGCCGCGATCCGCTCTATAGCCTGCTCTTGACCTTCGGTCTCGCCTTCATGATCGAGGACGGCACCCGCTTCATCTGGGGCGCGCAGAGCCTGCCCTACCAGATACCGAGCTGGCTCTCGCGCCCGCTCAGCCTGCAGTTCTTTTTTCTCACCGGCTACCGCGTCTTCATGGTGATTCTGGTCACCGCGGTCGTCGCCGCGCTGTTTGTGATCCTCAACCATACCCGGCTCGGCATCCGCATCCGCGCCGGCACGCTCGATCTCGAAACCGTATCCGCGCTGGGCGTCAACACCGGCGTGCTGCGCAATTTGAATTTCGGCCTCGGCATTTATCTGGCCGGGCTCGCCGGCGTGCTCGCCGTGGGCATGCTCGGATTGCAGCCGACGATCGGCGACAATCTGATCATGCCGAGCTTCATCGCCATCATCGTCGGCGGCCTGGGCTCGCTGCCGGGCACGCTGGCCGGCGGAATTTTGATCGGCGTCGTCTCCGGCATCACCACGGTGTTTCTGCCCGCCGCCAGCGAAGCCGTCATGTACGTGATGATGGCGGCGGTCTTGATCGTGCGGCCACGCGGTCTCTTCGGTGAGGAGGGCCGCTTCTGATGAAATTCGACAAACGCGCCGGCGATGTTCTGGTCTGGGCGCTGCTGCTCTCGGCGCCGTTCTGGCTGCCGCTGGCCGGCAGCTATGTCGAGCTCGGCACCCGCGTGGTGATCTACGCGCTCGCCGCCATGGCGCTCAATTTCCTGCTTGGCTATACCGGCGTGCTGTCGTTCGGACACGCCGCCTATTTCGGGCTCGGCGCCTATGGCACCGCCTTGACCATCAAATATCTGGTGCCCTCTACGCCGGTCGGCATGCTCGCGGGCATCGTGCTCGGCACCGTCGCTGCCGCGATCATCGGCCCGATGATCGTACGGCTGCGCGGCGTCTACTTCGCCATGTGCACCATTGCGTTCGGGCAAGTGTTCTACTTCATCGCTTTTCAGTGGTTCTCGCTCACCGGCGGCGACGACGGCGTCAGCGCCTGGCATCGCGAGCCGCTTCATTTCGGCTTTGCCACGCTCGACATCCTCAACAGCAACAAGGCGTTCTATTATTTCGTGCTGGCGATTTTTGCGGTGTCAGCAGCCGCCATGGCGTTTCTGCTGCGCTCGCCATTTGGCCGTACGCTGTTGGCGATCCGCGAGAATGAGCGCCGCGCGCGGTTCCTCGGAATTCCGGTCGACCAGCATATCTGGATGTCGTGGGTCGTCTCCTGCTTCTTCGTCAGCATCGCCGGCACGCTGTTCTCGCTGATGAACGACTTCGTCGATCCCCGCGCGCTGCGCTGGGACCAGTCCGGCAACTTCGTCATCATGGCGGTTCTGGGCGGCATGCGCAGTTTCTGGGGGCCGCTGATCGGCGCGGCGATCTTTTTGGTGCTGCAGGATTATATTTCGAGCGAGACGCAGAACTGGATGTCGTTCATCGGCCTGTTCTTCGTCCTCGTCGTGCTGTTCTTTCCGCGTGGCGTTCTGGGCATCATCCGGCGAAAGGCGACATCGTGAGTCTGTTGCGGGTCGAGAACGTCTCAAAGCATTTCGGCAGCCTCGTCGCCGTCGACAACGTGTCGATGATGGTCGAGCCCGGCGAGCTGCGCGCGGTGATCGGCCCGAACGGTGCCGGCAAGACCACATTTTTCAACCTGATCAGCGGCTTTCTCACCCAGACCTCGGGCCAGATCATCTTCGACGGCGAGGATATTTCCGGGCTGTTGCCGGCGCGCCGGGTATGGCGCGGTATCGCCCGCACTTTCCAGATCACCGAAGTGTTTCCGGAGCTGACGATCCGGGAGAATCTGAAAATCGCCGTCGAGGTGGCGAGCGGCTATCGCTTGCGCATGTGGCAATCGGAAGAAGCCGACGTCGACGTCAAAAAGCGGGTCGTCGAGCTCCTTGAAGTGAGCGGACTGAGCCAAAGCGCCGACCGGCTGGTCGGCGAGCTTGCCCATGGCGACCAGCGCGCCACCGAGATCATGATGGCGCTGGCGCTTCGGCCGCGGCTCTTGCTGCTCGACGAGCCGACCGCCGGCATGGGCGATCAGGAGACCTACAATATCACCCAGCTGATCCGCAAACTGCACAAGGACGGTAAGCTGACGATCGTGCTGATCGAGCACGATATGCGCGTCGTGTTCCACCTTGCCGACCGCATCATGGTGCTCGACCAGGGAAAATTCCTCGCCGAAGGCACCCCGCCGGAGATCGCGGCCAACAAGGCGGTGCAGACCGCCTATTTGGGTCAGGCCACATGACCGCAGCATTGGTCGCCGAAGGGCTTCATACCTTCTACGGCAAGAGCCACATCCTGCACGGCGTCAGCCTCGAGGCCGCCGAAGGCAAGGTGACGGCGCTGCTCGGCCGCAATGGCGCCGGCAAGACCACGACGCTGCGCAGCCTCATGGGGCTGACGCCGCCGCGCGAGGGTCAGGTCACGATCTTCGGTACCAGGACCACGGGCATGCCGCCATTTCGCGTCGCCGGACTTGGCGTCGGTTATGTTCCCGAAGGCCGCAAGATTTTCCCCAATCTCACCGTCGACGAGAACCTGATGGTGCCGCTGGTGCGGCCGGGCCCGTGGACGCCGGCCAGCGTCTATAAGCTGTTTCCCCGGCTCGAGGAGCGCAAGTCGAACCGCGGCCGGCAGCTGTCCGGCGGCGAGCAGGAAATGCTGTCGATCGGCCGCGCGCTGCTGCTCAATCCGAAGCTGCTGATGCTCGACGAGCCGTCGCAGGGACTGGCGCCGCTGATCGTGCGCGAAGTGTTCCGCATCGTGGCGCAAATGCGCTCGGAGGGAATCACCGTGCTGCTGGTCGAGCAGAACGTGCGGATGAGTCTCGAAATCGCCGACCACGCCTATGTGCTCGACGATGGCCAGGTGGTCTATTCCGGCCCGGCGCGCGAGCTTGCCGCCGACGAGGCCCGCGTGCAGTCGCTCGCGGGCGCCAGCGCCGAAGAATGGACGCCTCACGCTTAAAAATTAGCTGGCGCTGTTCGGGTCGAGCCCGTGCGTGGCGCACATGTTGGCCACGATTGCGGTGTCCTTGCCGCCGGTGATGAGACCGAGCACGGCCGAGGTAATGTGCCCACCGCTAACCTTGGTGTCGACGATATAGGCCTGGCGTCCGTCATAGGCGGCATGAGGACTCTTGGCGTCGACAATTCCGCAATAGCTGACTTCGTCCGACGGCGGCACGATCGGAAATTTCGCCCATTTGTATTTCGCCGAGCCGGGCTCTCTGAGAGACGGCGCAATCGCGTCCATAACGATCTTCTTTTCCGGTGGCGTCAGGTCGCGCAGTTGCGACGCCGGCGTGGCGGCGGCCGCGGTCGCCGGCACGGCGCTTGCTGCGGGCTGGTCGGCGGGAGGCGACGCTGCGCAGGCCGCAAGCACCAAGCTCGTGGCGAGTATTGCAATCGCGCTGCCTGTTTTTGTCCGCAAGGCCACTCTCCTTATTGCGGCGGAGAATACCAACAACCGCCGCCGCGTTGCAATTATGCGACGGGCCGTGCCGCCAGTCTCACTTTTCATTCGGCAACAGCGATTTGACGGCTTCAATCACGCTCGGCGGCGTCTGGTAGAGCTTGCCGATCAGTTCGTCCAGGTGATCCGGCGGCGTGTAGGTCATGTCCATTTTGATGGATGCGGCCTCGGCGACCAGTTCCGGATCGTGTACCGCGTCGGCAATCGCCTTGCGCATGATGTCGACGCGCTCCTGCGGCACCTCGGGCGGAAACACATAGGGCCGGCCGAATTCGTTCGAGGAGAACACGAAGCGCATGAGATGGCGCTGCTCGTCGGTCTTGGCGTAGTCGAAGATCGACGGCACATCGGGAATCTCGGCGATTGGCGTCTCCTCGGCGCGCAGCAGGTACGTCATCTTGCCGTCCTTGATCTGCTGTTCGACGATGCGGAACTGCTGGAACGAGGCGCAGGCGCCCTGCAATTCACCGCGTTGCACCGCCAGCAGGGTGTCGCCCATGCCCTGGTAGCCCTCGACGATGCGGAATTTGGTGCCGAGCACCTTGTTGAGCACCGTCGGCAGGATGGCGAGCGAGGACGTGGCGCCGGCGGCGCCGACGATGAATTCCGTCGTGAACAGATCGGCCGGCGCCTTCACCGGCGCGGTAAACCAGCGCACGCAAACCCGCGCCGGCCGCGACGTGGCGCCGAGCCAGTTCATGCGCCGCGGATCGATCTCGACATTGGGCTGTGCGGTCAGCGCGTCATTGACGATGTTGCGCGAGAACGAGCCGAGCACGGTGCCGTCGCGCGGCGCCTGGGTATAGAGGTAATTGGCGGCGGCGACGCTTGCGGCCTGCGGCATGTTCTGGACGATGATGGTCGGCTGGCCGGGAATATATTTCGGCAGATATTTGACCAGCAAACGTGCACCGAGATCGTAGTCGTTCCCCGCTGGAAAGCCGGCGATCAGCCGAAGCTGCTTGTTCTTATAAAAATCCTCCGCGCTGGCACCGGAAACGCAGAACGACGCGGCGATGAGGAGCGCAAGTGCGAGCGCGGCTTTGCACGTCATGCGCGGTTATTCGGCGGCGCGCTTATGGGTTAGCGCCTCTGCCGCCTTGTCGTAGCTTTCCTCCCGCGTCAGCATCGCTTTGAGCCCGACCAGCTCGTAATAATCGTCGAGCGGCAGCAGATGATCGAACGTGGCGGTGAGCGAATTCTCCCGTTTGAGGATGCGCAGCACGTTGCGCACCGCGTTCGCCGCGGCGAACAGCGCGATCGAGGGGAAGGTCGCCGCGACCACACCGGCGGCTTCGAGCTCCTCGAGGCTGCGCTTTTTCAGGCCCGCGGCCTGTGACAGCGTCGCCATATGCGGGCCGCCGACTTCGCGCAACACGCGCTTGATGTCTTCGATAGTATCGACGCCCATGGGCTTGGCCATATCGGCGCCGGCTTCCATGAACAGCCTCGCGCGCTCGATGGCCGCATTGAGGCCGTCGACGCTGGCGGCGTCGGTGCGCGCAGCAATGAAGAAATCCGGATCGCGCCGCGCATCGAGCGCCGCCTTGACCTTGGCCAGCATCTGCTCGACCGGGATCACCTGCTTGCCCGGCAGATAGCCGCAGCGGTTGGGAAACACCTGGTCGCTGATGAAGACGCCGGCGACGCCGGCCGCCTCGAAGGCACGCACCATCTGCCGCACATTGTTGATCCCGCCAAAACCGGTGTCGGCGTCGACATAGACCGGCACGTCGACAGCGGCGCAGATGCGCGCATAATGATCGGCGTAATCGCGCATGTTGGACTGGCCCATATCGGCCTGCGCCAGCATCGAGCCGATGGCGGCATAACCGCCGGCGCAGATGGCCTCGAACCCTTCGGCTTCCATGATGCGCGCCGACAGCGCGTCATATGCCCCCGGCATCAGCACCAGGCGCTTGCCCGCCATGATCGCCCGAAGTTTCTTGCGCACGCTCATTACGCGTCTCCCTTTTTAGCGGCTGTCCCGCGCCGTTTGCAGCCAAGGCTGTGCCGTCGCGGCGCGTTGCTCCCACCGCACGATGTCGTCCATTTGTTTGAGCGTCAGCCCGATATCGTCGAGACCTTCGAGCAGCCGCGTGCGATCGGCCGCCGCGATGTCGAAGGCGACGTCGGCGCCGCCCGGACCGCTGATGCGCTGCGTCACCAGATCGACGGTGAATGGGCCTTCGCCGTTGACGCGCACGACGCGGGCGATGAAGGCTTCGGCCTCATCGGGCGCGAGCACGATCGGCAGCAGGCCGTTCTGCAGGCAATTCTCGCGATAGATGTCGGCAAAGCTCTTCGCCACGATGACGCGGATGTCGTTGGCGATCATGCTCCACACTGCCGATTCACGCGACGAGCCGGCGCCGAAATTGTGCCCGGTCACCAAAATGCCGGCGTTGCGGAACTGCGGTTTGTTGAGAACGAAATCGGGATCTTCGCTGCCGTCGTCGCGCGCCCGGGCGCGGTAAAACAGCGTCGTCTTGTAGTCTTCCTTGAGGCTGCGCGAATGCCGGATCGGCGCGATCTGGTCGGTGTTGATGTCGTCTTTGAGAAGCGGCGCGGCGATGCCGGTATGGCGGGTGAACGGTTCCATCACGCCACTCCCGACAACAATTGCCGCACGTCGGCGATGCGTCCGGCGATCGCCGTCGCTGCCGCGGTCGCCGGGCTGGCGAGATGGGTGCGCACCTTCGGCCCCTGGCGATTTTCAAAATTGCGATTGGTGGTGGAGACGCAGCGCTCGCCGGGTTCGCCGCGGTCGCCGTTGCCACCCGCGCACATCGAGCAGCCGGATTCGCCCCAGAAGAAACCGGCATCGCGGAACACGCGGTCGAGTCCCGCCGCTTCCGCTTCGCGTTTCACGGTCGACGAGCCCGGCACGACCATCGCGACGACGCCATCGGCAACCTTACGGCCGCGCACCACGGCGGCGGCGACTTCGAGGTCGGGCAGCCGGCTATTGGTGCATGAGCCGATGAAGACGCGATTGATGGGAAGGCCGGCGAGCGGCGTGCCAGGATCAAGCCCCATATAGGCGAACGCGCCTTCCGCAGCGGCGCGGCGGCTCGGATCCATTGCCGCCGATTCAGGCACGCGGCCAGAAATGCCGATGACCTGGCTCGGATCGGTGCCCCAGGTGATTTGCGGCTCCAGCGCGCCGCAGTCGAGCGCGACCTCACGATCGAATTCGGCATCGTCGTCGGACGTTAGCGAGCGCCACGTTTCCAGCGCGCGATCCCACATCGCACCCTGCGGCAGATAAGGACGTCCGGCGAGCCAGGTGAAGGTCGCGTCATCGGGCGCGACAAAACCCGAGCGTCCGCCCATTTCGATGTTGAGGTTGCACAAGGTCATGCGCTGCTCGATCGGCATGGCGCGAACGGCGGAGCCGGCATATTCGACAACGTAACCGCGACCGCCGGCGACGCCGAGCTCGGCGATCAGCCGCAGCGCGACGTCCTTGGCGCTGACATGCTGCCCAAGCCTGCCGTCGAGCCGCGCGCGCATGCGCTTTGGCCGCTTCAGCGCCATCACCTGGGTGGCGAGGATGTGGGTCATCTCGCTGGTGCCGCAGCCGAAGGCGAGCGCGCCGACGCCGCCGACCGTGCTGGCATGGCTGTCGGGCACCGCATGCGTCGCGCCCGGCAGCACGATGCCGAGCTCCGGCGCCACCACGTGCGAGATGCCCTGCTCCGGATCGTCGATGTCGAAAAGCTTTATGCCGTTCTTGCGTGTGCCGTCGCGCATCGCCCGCAAGAACGCGGTGCCCGACGGATTGGTGTCGTCATCGCGGCCGGCCTTGGTGGCGACGGTATGGTCCTGCACCGCGAAAGTCAGATCGGGCCGGTGGATCGGCCGGCCCTGCTTCTCCAGCGCGGTAAAGGCATGATGCGCATGCAATTCGTGCAGCACGTGCCGGTCGATATAGAGCAGGTCGCGGCCATCGGCGCGCTGTCCGACCAGGTGCGAATCCCAGATTTTGTCGAACAAAGTGCGCGGCATGGCGTTGGTCCCGGGGCGGATGGCTTGTGCTATCTTGTGCGGGCCAAAGGTTCAAGGCAAGCGGCGAGCCGCCGTTGGAACGATCCCATGCCTCGCGTCGTCGGCATCGATCATCTCGTGCTCAGCGTCGGCGATTTCGCCCGCTCGAAGGCGTTTTACGACAGACTGTTAAAATTTCTCGGCTTCAAATTGAAACACGAATACGACGACATGGCCGGCTGGAGCAATGGCAAGACCTTGTTCTGGATCGCCGCCGCCGATGCGCAGGGCAGAAAGCACAAATATCGCAAAGGCGATATCGGTTTCCATCACTACGCCTTCGAGCTTGCCAGCCGCAAGGCGGTGGACGATCTCGGCCGGGCGAGTATTACGGCGACAGCTATTACGCGGTCTATTTCACCGATCCCGACGGCATGAAGCTCGAAGCCATGATCTGGGCGCCGCCGAAGCCGCCGAAGAAGAGTAAGCGCAAGCGTTCATGAGACGGGCCGCTAGGCGACCAGCGGTGGCGACTCGTAGACGGTCCGTGGCGCAGGCTCCGACGTGCTCACCAATGTCGGGGTAGCGGCATCCACGCGGTTGCGGCCGCGCCGCTTGGCCGTATAGAGCGCGCGGTCCGCGGCTTCGACCAGATCGGCGGCGGTCTGGCCCGGCCGCGGCACCACCGACTCGACGCCGATGCTGATGGTGACATAGCCGCACGGCGCTTCGGCGTGGGTGATCAGGAGATCTTCGATCGACCGGCGCGCCTCCTCGGCGAGCGAAGCGATCCGCGGCAGATCGAGGCCGGGCAACAGCAGCGCGAATTCCTCGCCGCCATAGCGGGCGACCAGCACGGCATTTTCCAGCGTCACCAGCGACAGCGTTTCGCCGACCGAGCGCAGGCAGGTATCGCCCGAGACGTGGCCGTAACGGTCGTTGTAGAGCTTGAAGTGATCGATATCGATCATCATCAGCGCCACCGGCTCGTTGATCTCGCCGGCGCGCCGCCATTCCTGCTCGAGCTGGCGGTCGAAGCCGCGGCGGTTGGCAAGCCCGGTCAGGCCGTCGAGGCTCGCCAGCTCATCGAGGTGCTCGTTGGCGATGCGCAATTCCTCCTCGCGTTCGGCGAGCTTCTTCGCCATGTCGTCGAGCGCGGCGGCAAGCGGCTCGAACTCGGCGATCCAGCTCTCCTGCGTCGTGCGCACATGGAAATCGCCGCGCCCGATGCGGGTTGCAGTGCGCACCAGGGCGCGGATCGGCTTGACGATGAGCTGCTCGCCGCCGAACCACGCCACCATCAGAATGAAAATGCTGAACAGCGCCAGCTGCAGATAGGCGACGGTCGTCTCATGATCGATGCCGGCCTGCACGGCGCGCTCGTCGAGGCCGACGGCGAGGCGCGCTTGCGTCCACGGCACGCGGACAAAAGCGAAGATGCGCCGAACGCCATCAAAACCTTCGGTCGATACCGTGCCCTCGTCGCGTGTGAGCATGTCATGGGCCAGGCTCTGGGCGGCGAACGGCTTGCCGATGAGGTTTTCCTGATCCGCCGAGCCGGCGACCAGCGTGCCGCCGCCGTCGAGGAGGAGGACCGAGGCGCCGGAGCGCTGCGTGGCGGTCGATACCAGCTCGCCGACCCATTGCAGGTTGATCACCGCAAGCACGACGCCGTCGACGCTGTCGTCGTCGCCGATCACCGGAAACGTGGCGATCAGGCTCGGCCACTGATGAATCCGGTTGACCAGGTAATCGCTCAGCGCAAAGTCACGGGAATGCAGCGCATTCTGAAAATGCGGACGATCGGACACGTTCAATCCGACCACGTCGGACTCGGTCGAGCATTTGATGCGGCCATCGGCTCCGGCGACCGACAGTCCGCGGATCCAGGGCACGTTGCCGGTGAGCGCGGTCAGGTACTGATTGCAGTTTGCCGCCTCGGTCGGCACCTTGGCGTAGGCGCGGGCGACGATCTGCAGCAGCGCGCGGACGGAATAGATGATCTCGCGCTGCGATTCCGCGCCGCGCCGCGCCAGATCGACCACTTCGGAGCGGGCGCGGTCGATGCGATGACTGCGGGCCAATTCCAGTCCTTGGATGCGGTCGAACACCAGCGGCGCGATGGCCAACAGCGCGAGCACGAGCAAGCGGGCGCGGATGCTCAAAATAGGCTTGCTCCGCCACGACGACGGCTTGCGCGCCTTTGCTTGATTGTTCAGCATCGTGCACCCTCGACCCCGAGTTCCACCGTACAGGACACACGTAAAAGTGGTCTTCGAGGTTTTGCTAAAATTTGAATCATTCGATGCAGCGTTGACCAGATGGAAACCATGAATCGAGCGGAAGGTATTGCCGCCGTGCGCGAGCAGATCGCGGCGGCCTGCCGCGATGCAGGACGCGACCCGGCGACGGTCACGCTGGTCGCGGTCTCCAAAACCTTTGGCGCCGAGGCGATCGAGCCGGTCATCGCCGCGGGCCAGCGCGTGTTCGGCGAGAATCGCGTCCAGGAAGCCAAAGCCAAATGGCCGCCGCTGATCGCCCGTCACGGCGCGCGCGAAGGCGGCCTCGAACTGCATCTCGTCGGCCCATTGCAGTCGAACAAGGCCAAGGAAGCGGTGGCCTTATTCGACGCCATCCATTCGGTCGATCGGCCAAGCCTCGCCGAGGCGCTGGCCAAGGAGATCGCCAAGCAGGCACGGCGCCTGGTCCTGTTCGCCGAGATCAATACTGGGGCCGAGCCGCAAAAGGCC
>Ga0210398_10006443_pt1 | contig 10789 bp, 7 predicted proteins | sample IncBWC4OmetaG_FD_161047 | JGI IMG/M metagenome (GOLD analysis project Ga0210398, IMG submission 161047) | Forest soil microbial communities from Barre Woods Harvard Forest LTER site, Petersham, Massachusetts, United States - Inc-BW-C-4-O | ecosystem: Environmental > Terrestrial > Soil >... | reverse complement strand
ACAAGTTGACATGGCGGACTGCGTTGGACCACCAATTCACTCCGGATGTTCTTGGATACATCTCATACAACCGGGGATTCAAGAGTGGCACTTTCGATATATCCTCCGCTCTTGCTCCACCCGTTGCACCTGAGGTCGTAGATGCTTACGAAGCGGGTTGGAAGACGGAATGGCTAAATCACAGTCTGCGTGTGAATGGGTCCACCTTCTTCTCTAGGTATAGCAAATTGCAGCTCCAGACCGTAGACGCGACGTCGGCTACCGAGCGGTTACTAAATGCGGCGTCGGCCAAAATATATGGCCTGGATCTAGACGCCGAAGCGGTGGTTACGTCCAATCTCAGAGTAACAGCAGGACTCGAAGCCCTCCACGCCCGCTATACCAGCTTCCCTTTTGCGCCATCCTACATTCCGAATCAGCCCCCACACGGAACCCCTCCATACGGTGGCGATACTCTGACGAGCGTAAACGCGGACGGTTTTCAACTTCTCTCTGCGCCGAACTTGTCAGCCAATATCGCCGTGGACTATACGTACGCCACATCCGGCGGCCTCTTCGATTTCAATGTTGGTCCCAGCTTTACTTCGAGGTATCCGCAGACGTTCGACGGGCGCATCTACCAACCCTCCGTTCCACTTCTGAGCGCTTCGCTCGCTTGGAGCTCCGGGGACAATAGATGGAGTATCCGTTTGTGGGGCGCCAATCTCTTGGGTAGGCAATACTTTACCTATGCCGGGGAGATCTCAAGTGGCGACCTTTATTCACCGGCGCCGCCACGAACCTTCGGAGTGGTCGTCGGTATGCATTTGTAGCTTAGCTTAAGCCTAGCTGAAAGCCTGTCCCAATGTTGGGACAGGCCTGAGTGAATAAGAAAACCGTTGCTCAGGATTCGAGATTCGTTTCGCATCGATTTGCTTGGGCTGTTCGGTCCTGCACGGGAGTGTTTTCAATGGCAGAGCTGTCCGACTATGTGCTGGAGCCGCTTCGCGAGGGTGCGGACTTCACCCTCTACCGCGGCCGAGCGCGCGGCAACGAGATGCCGATCTTGGCACTGGCGGTCACTGCTGAACAGCCGTCGCCTCAGAGTCTCCGACGGCTAGAACACGAATATTCGCTGGCGGCCGAACTCGATGCGGCATGGGCCACTCTGCCGCTTGCGTTGATTCGACAGCAAGGGCGACCGGTCCTGCTCTTTAAGGATCCCGGTGGTGAACCCCTGGATCAAGTGCTGGACCACGCAATCGAGCAACGAAATGGACAACCGATCGATCTGACTCGCCTTCTGCGCATCGCCATTGGTTTGGCGGTGGCACTTGGCCAGGCCCACCGCCAGGGCCTCATCCATAAGGATGTCAAACCTGCGAATGCACTTGTCGACGACTCCGGTCATGTATGGCTCACCGGCTTTGGCATCGCGTCCCGACTGCCGCGCGAGCGGCAAGCGTCCGTACCGCCAGACTTTATTGCGGGCACGCTCGAGTACATGTCTCCGGAACAGACGGGGCGCATGAATCGATCCATCGATACCCGAAGCGACCTATACTCCTTGGGCGTCACCGTGTATCAGATGCTGACGGGCATGCTCCCGTTTACCGCTTCCAACCCGTTGGAGTGGGTTCACTCTCACATCGCGCGCCAGCCGGTGGCGCCCGTGGACCGCTGCGCAGTCCCGGAGGCCTTATCCGCCATCACCATGAAGCTGCTCGCGAAGAATGCGGAAGAGCGGTATCAGACCGCCGCGGGCCTGGAGGCGGATCTGCGGCGGTGCCTGTTGGCATGGCAGTCGCAGGGTCGCATCGATTCATTCGTCCTGGGTGGAGACGACTTGTCCGACCGACTCTTAATACCCGAGAAACTTTACGGGAGGCAGCGCGAGGTTGATGCATTGCTCGCTTCGTTCGATCGTGTGGTTGCGGGCGGAAGACCGGAGTTGGTTCTCGTCTCGGGATACTCTGGTATCGGCAAATCCGCCGTCGTCAATGAGCTACACAAATCCCTCATTTCGCACCGCGCCTTATTTGCGTCTGGCAAGTTCGATCAATACAAACGCGACATTCCTTACGCCACGGTAGCGCAAGCCTTCCGTAGCCTTATCCGACCTCTTCTCAGTAAGCCTGAAGCCGAGGTCAGCCAATGGCGGGATGATCTTTGTAAGGCGTTAAGCCCGAATGGATCACTGGTTGTGGATCTCGTACCGGAATTGAAATTAATAATAGGAGAGCAGCCACCTGTTATTGCTCTACCACCTCAAGAGGCAAAGACCCGCGCGCAGCTCACCCTTCGACGGTTCATCGGCGTTTTCGCGCGCCCGGAACATCCGCTGGCGCTGTTTCTGGACGATCTGCAGTGGCTGGATGTGGCAACACTCGACTTTCTGGAGGATCTGCTAATTCAGCAAGATCTGTCGCGTCTGCTGGTGGTCGGTGCTTACCGAGACAACGAAGTCGACTCGACGCACCCGCTGATGCGTAAGCTGTCGGCGATCCGTAAAGCCGGAGGGGGGGTGCGGGAGATTCAGCTGAGGCTGCTGGGCTCCGATGACTTGGCGCACCTAACTACAGATACCTTCCATTGTGATCGGCAGCGTTTGATACCTCTGGCGCAACTCGTACACGAGAAGACCGCTGGTAACCCATTTTTTGCCATTCAGTTTATCCACGTCCTGGTTCAAGAGGGGCTGATTACTTTTGACCATTCAGATGCGCGGTGGCGCTGGGATCTGGATGCCATTCGCCTGAAGGGCTATACGGACAATGTAGCGGACCTGATGGTTGCCAAGCTGAACCGCCTTCCGGTGGGGACTCAACAGGCGCTGCAGCAATTTGCCTGCATCGGCAATAGCGCCGACGCCGCGACACTCTCTGCGGTGCTTGAGAAGTCGGAGCCGGAGACCGAAGCAGAGCTATGGGAAGCGCTGCACCAGGAGCTAATCGTCCGCTCGGAGGGCTCCTACCGATTTGTCCACGATCGCATACAGGAGGCGGCCTATTCCCTCATTGCGGAAGCAGCCCGCGCTGAAGCGCATCTACGAATCGGGCGATTGCTCCATGCGCACACGCCGCCTGAAAAGTGTGAGGAGGCCATATTCGAGATCGTCAATCAGTTGAACCGTGGAATCGAGCTCATCGCTGCGGAAGACGAACGCTGTCAGTTGGCCGAGCTCAACCTCATCGCGGGTAAGCGAGCCAAAGCTTCTACAGCGTATGTGTCAGCTCTGAAATATTTCATCACCGGCGAGGCGTGCCTGACGAATGAAGTTTGGGAGCGCCGCCACGATCTCGTCTTCCAACTCGAATTGAATCGGTCTGAATGCGAGTTTCTTACGGGCGAACCGGCAGCGGCGGCAGAGCGCCTGGAAGCGCTTCGAGCGCGTGCCGCCGACACCGTCGAACTGGCGATGGCGACGTCCCTGGGTATCGATATTTACATGGCGCTAGGTCAGATCGACCGTGCCGTCGCGGTGGGCCGCGACTACCTACGCCATCTCGGCATCGACTGGCCGCTCCATCCAACCGAGGAACAGGTGCGAAGCGAATACGAGCGGATCTGGTCACAACTGGGAAGTCGTGCCGTCGAGGACATTATAGATCTCCCCCTGATCAGCGACCCTGCGTCGATCGGGGCTCTGGATGTTTTGACCAAGGCATTGCCGGCTGCATTGCATATTGATGTAAATCTTTTTGACCTGGTCGTCTGCCGAGCGGTTAGTCTGAGCATTGAGCACGGTAACAACGACGGTTCGTGCTTCTGTTATGTTTGGGTTAGCAGCGTCGTGGGGCTAAAGTTCGGCGATTACGCGAACGCATTCAGATTTGGTCAGCTCGGATATGACCTGCTTGAAAAACATGGCTTGAAGCGCTTCCAGGCCAGAACTTATCTCACGTTCGCCGTCATTAGCATGCCGTGGATGAAGCCCCTCCTGGCTTGCTGTGATGTGGCGCGCCGTGCCTTCGAGGTTGCAAATAAAGCCGGCGATCTCACCTATGCGGTATTTAGTCTTCTCGCCCTGCCTCCCCTACTCTTGGGGGCAGGAATTCCGCTCGATGAGGTGGAATGCGCAGCCGACTCCGGGCTTGACTTTGCGCAGAAAGCCAATTTCGGTCCCTTCGCCCACTTTGCCAATGTGCAACTCGGGCTTATCAGAACACTTAGAGGCTCCACATCGAAATTCGGCTCCCTTGACCATACAGAGTTCGACGAGATTCTGTTCGAGCGTCACTTGGACAGTCAGTCGCCGATGGTCAGTTGCTGGTACTGGATTGCAAAGCTGCAAGCGCGCTTCTTTGCCGGTGACTTTGTTTCGGCCATCGAGGCCTCCGCGAAGGCACAACCGCTTCTTTGGCGCTCGCCGGGCCTTGATTTTGCGGAATATGAGTTCTACAGCGCGCTCGCCCGTGCGGCGTTGTGGAATTCCGCATTGCCCGACCGGCGTCAGGAACATTTCGATGCTCTCGAAGCCCACGGCAAACAGCTCGCAATATGGGCGAAGCACTGCCCGGAGAATTTCGAAAACCGCGCCGCGGTGGTGCGAGCGGAGATTGCGCGCATCGAAGGTCGATCTCTCGATGCCATTGAGCTGTACGAACAGGCCATCCGTTCGGCCCGCGGGAACGGATTTGTCCACAATGAGGCACTCGCCCATGAGGTCGCTGCGCAGTTTTACGCGGCGCGCGGCTTCGAGACATTCGCCGACGCTTCTCTCCGGAGTGCGCGTAACTGCTATGACCGTTGGGGCGCCCAAGGAAAGGTAAAGCAACTCGACGAACGTTACCCGCGCCTACGCGAGGGACGAACCCCAGCGCCTTCGAGCACGATAAACGCGCCGTTTGGACAATTGGACGTCGAGACAGTAGTTAGAGCTTCGCAGGCGCTTTCGAGTGAGATGGTGTTTCCCAGGCTAATCGAGAGACTCTTGCGAATCACGGTGGAGCATGCCGGGGCAGAGCGGGGCCTCTTGATCCTGATTCGAGACGGCGAGCCTCGGATAGAAGCCGAAGCCACGACTGGCCCGGGCAGGATCGATGTGGCCATTCGCGAGGGGCAGGCTACGTCATCTGATCTCCCCCAATCCGCGCTGCATTACGTGATCCGGACGCAGGAGGGCGTACTCCTGGATGATGCCTCGAGCGACAACGTGTACTCAAAAGATGAATATGTGCGGCAGAATCACTCCAGGTCCGTCCTGTGTCTGCCCATCGTCAAGCAGGCGAAGCTTGTCGGCGCGCTTTATCTTGAGAACAACCTGACACCGCGCGTCTTTACGCCGGAGCGGGTTACCGTTCTTCAGCTACTGGCTTCGCAAGCGGCTATTTCGCTGGAGAATGCCAGCCTCTATACCGATCTTCAACTCCAGGTTGGGCTGCTCCAGCGTCTTCCTGTATCCGCCTGGACGCTCAAGCCCGATGGAACGCCGGATTTTGTGAATCAAGTTTGGCTTGATTACTCCGGTCAGACTCTCGATTTCGTTCGGTCGCATCCCGAGGCCTGGATGACCGCGGTCCACCCCGAGGATCGCGAAGCAACATCGAAGGCCTTTTGGGACGGGGTACGTTTGGGGCGGGGTTTCACGGTGGAAGCCCGCTCTCTTTGCACACGGGACGGGACCTATCGGTGGCACCTCATTCAAGCTGTGGTCTTGCACGATGCGGAAGAAAACGTCCTCAAATTCGTCGGTACAACCACCGACATCGATGATCAGAAGCGCGCCGAGGAGGCGCTGCGCGAAAGCGAGCACGAATCTCGCTTAATCGTGGACAGCATCCCCGGCCTGATTGCAGTTTTAGGCGCGAGCGGCGAATTAGAGCGGCTCAACCAACCAACTTTGGACTACCTTGGAAAGTCGCTGGACGAGGCTCGTCAATGGGCCGTAGACGACACAATTCATCCCGATGATCGCCCTGCGTACCTTAAAGCTTTTGAGCGATCTTTCGCTGCAGGAGATCCATTTGAAATTGAAGCAGTTCGAACTCGTCGTTTCGATGGCGTCTACCGATGGTTAAACATGCGCGGGCTTCCTCTTCGTGACCGGCAGGGGCACATCGCCCGATGGTACTTCCTTATGACAGAAATTGACGATAGAAAGCGTGCCGAAGAGGCTTTACGCCAAGCCCAGGGCGACCTCGCACGCATCAACCGGGTAACAACCATAGGAGAGTTGGCGGCATCCCTAGCGCATGAACTCGGTCAGCCGATCAGTGGCGCTACGATCAACGCCAACACCTGCCTGCGAAAGCTTGAGCGCGACGATCTCGATCCGGGTGAACTGCGCTTGGTCGTGACTAGATTTGCAAGGGATGCGCAACGGGCTTCTGACATTATAGGCAGGATCCGCTCACTATTCGCGAGAGGCACCTCCAACCGCGAGGATATTGATGTAAACGAGGTCAATCAGGAAATCGTAACTCTGCTGCGCGATGAGGCAGTGCGATACAAGGTGTTGGTTCGCACGGAACTCGCGGCCGACCTTCCTCGGATCGTCGGAGATCGCGTGCAATTGCAGCAGGTCGCTATGAATCTAATCGTCAACGGCATTGAAGCGATGAGGGACGTTGATGGAATGCGAGAGATCGTCATCAAGTCGCAGCGAGCCGAAGACGAGCAAATTCTTGTTTCGGTCAGTGATACCGGCATGGGGTTTTCGCCGCAACTTGCGGAACGGATATTCGACCCGTTCTTTACAACCAAGCCTCAGGGGACCGGCATGGGACTTCGCATCTGTCGGTCAATCATCGAATCACATGGTGGACGGTTGTGGGGGGTCGGTACCCCTGGGCACGGCGCAACTTTTCACTTGAGCCTGCCCATAGCTCGGAACGTTCTGCGAGCCTGATCCCCGAATCCGAGCCCCTACAAAGCCACAAGGCAACCTCGCATTACGGGCGTTCGCGATTTGCAGCCAACCAATGAAATCGCTTTGCACGACCTTGGTGGCTGCACGCTACTGCGACGACCTGATTCGTAGCCAGGTGCCCGGTTGAATTTTGGATAAAGCTAAGAGGGCGCTAAGCCCGCCCAAACGCCTTCGTTACTATCTCCACGCACTCGTCGAACGAGCGCAAATATTCGAGGGCAGCCAATTCCGCGAAGCTCTCTCTTAAAATCGAATCGTAGCGCTCGATACGTTCCAAGATCAGCGCTCGCCGATCGCGAAGAATCGTTGAGATTTCATGCAACGCCTGCGGCTCGAGTTCAGCTACCATCGACAGATCAAAGATGTCGCGCGCTGTAAATTCGAAGCCGCGATGCCAAACTTTTTTTGCCACGATTTCTGCGGAAGTTTCTACGAGAATTCGATGGTCGAACAATGTCTCGACATGGGCCGGTTTCGTGGTGAGCGGCGGAGCGGCAACGAAGTCGATTTCGCCTTCGGAGAAAACGAGTTTGACGTAGTTGTGGTCTTCAATATAGTTCGTGGTGAGCGACTCAGCGGTCGGACTAAGCCGCGGCGTTAGATAGCCCAAAAATTGGGGATCGTTGATAAATATATCGATGTCCTTGCTCAAACGGTGTCGGTGGCGTCGCATCAGCACGGTGCCGCCGCCGAATGTCCAGTCATCGACAGGTATTCCGAGTTTACGTACCGAGTCGATCACAACGAGTGCTCGCTGGAACAGCCCTTCCCAACGGTTCAATCGCTCGTCCATTTGCTCGTGTCCCCTGGCCAGCCTATGGCAGCTGCAATCTTGGTAAGATTCTTCGCGACCCGTCCGGGCTTCGTCCATTGACCGACTTGCCTCATCACGCCGTGCATCACCTCAGGCTTGGCTTCCTCGAACAAAACGCGAAAATGCGGGCGGCGGTTCGCCGGGACCCGCCCCGTCAGGAGCGCGCGCAGAAGCTCATGGTCAGTCAGCGCGGTCTTGAAACTGACGCTGGCAGTGGTGCTCGCGAGGCTTAAGAAGTCAGGCGGCTGCGGCTTCGGGGGCGACTGAGTGGCCAGCATTAATCCAAGCTGTTCTAGAATGGCTTGAACTTTGCGGATGCCGAGATCTTTGACCAGCCCGTTCTCGAGTTGATTGAGGGTGGTACGGCTGAGGTGGGCGGCGGCCGCAAGCTGTGCTTGCGTCAATCCGCGCGCCAAGCGGAAGCGCTTGATTTCATGGCCTATTTGCTCGAGTTTCATCGGTTAGCCTCTCGATAAAGTTAAGTATACTTAACTTTTAAGAGAAATCATCTCCAGTACGGTGCTCAAGTAGTATTTATTGGTACGCTATAGTACTATAGTACTTATAGCGCTTATCGAGAGATCTGTCATGCCCAGCATCGAAATTGATTTCGACGTGTTTAAAGCCTTGACCGCGCGCCGCACATCCGAGGACATGACTGAGAACGATGTCTTGCGGCAACTGTTCAATCTGGGGAAAAAGGCCAGCGCGCTGACGAAGACTGACAGCCCTGCCCCCGATGATTGGGTGACCAAGGGCGTGCGCCTCCCTTCCGGTACCGAGCTGCGTTCAACTTATAAGGGCAAGACGTATCTAGCCCGCGTGAACTCCGGCGCACTGGTGTTGCAGGGGCAACGCTTCGATAGCCCGTCGGCTTCAGCGATGAGCATTACCGGCAGCGCGGTGAACGGATGGACCTTCTGGGAATACAAATTGCCGGGGCAGGAGCGGTGGCAAATTCTAAAATCGCTGCGTCGGAGCGCATAATGTTCAAGTCCCCGATCTTTGCGCGTGTATCGTCAGATACCCTCCAGGTCGCGCTCCGCGGCCGAGGAAAGTCGGTACTCAGCCATGTGCGCGGCGGATCTTACGCTTGAAGGCGTTTGCATCGAAGCGCTTTGGCTTCCCGCTCTTTTCACCTTCGATCAATGCCGCGCGAACCGCCTTGATCTCCGCACCGCGCTCTTGCTCTCGTCGAATGAGATCACGGATGTATTCACTGTCGTTGGTGTAGTTGCCACCTTCGACCTGCGCCTTGATCCAGTCATCCTGCTGGTCCGTCAACGTAATGGTCTTGCGGACAGTCGCCATGGGAACCTCGCGATTTGCACCAATAGTGTGACTAAATCATACCATTGGTGCGAGCAAGGTTACTCGACTCGGCGCGCGAGAACGCTCAGATTTGTGCGCCGCGGCCTCACAAATTCCCGCAAGATGCCAAGCTTGGGCAGCTGTAACTCATTGATTTTGGTGGTGAGAGAGGGACTCGAACCCTCGACCTCGGCATTATGAGTGCCACGCTCTAACCAGCTGAGCTACCTCACCATCTCTTCTTGAACCATCTCTCTCTTGGGCGGCGGATTCTGCGCAGCCTCACCCACCCTGTCAAGGCGGGTCGGGACACTCGGCGGCCGGGGGGCGATCCCTATTAAATTCGGTGACGTTTTGAAGTTTTGACGTTTTGGTGACCAAACGTCGAAACGTCACCCGGTTTTATAGCGATACCGCCCAGCCGACTCCCTAAACGTTGAACCTAAAGTGCATCACATCGCCTTCCTTGACAATGTATTCCTTGCCCTCCAACCGCAATTTCCCCGCTTCCTTGGCGCCGGCCTCGCCCTTGTACGCGATGAAGTCGTTGTAGGCGATCACTTCGGCCCGGATGAAGCCGCGCTCGAAGTCGGTATGGATGACCCCGGCGGCCTGGGGGGCGGTGGCGCCGGCATGCACCGTCCAGGCCCGCACTTCCTTGGGCCCGGCCGTGAAATAGGTCTGCAGCCCGAGCAGTGAATAGCCGCCCCGGATGACCCGGTTGAGCCCCGGCTCGTCCAATTTGAGCTCCGCCAGGAATTCCGCCCGGTCGGCCTCGTCGAGTTGCGCAATTTCGGCTTCGATCGCCGCGCAGATGGGAACCACGATGGCGCCCTCGCCCGCCGCGATTTCTCGCACCCGATCCAGCCGTGGATTGCCGGTGAAGCCGGACTCATCGACATTGGCCACGTACATCACCGGCTTGTCCGTCAGCAAGTGCAGATCGCGCAGCAGCAGGTGATCGTGCGGATCGAGCTTCAGCAGCCGCACGGCCTTCGCTTCGTTCAATTGAGCGCGCACCTTCTCCAGCAGGTCCCTCAATCTGACGGCATCCTTGTCCGCGGCCTTTGCCGCCTTCAGCGCCTTCTGATAGGCACGCTCCACGCTGTCGAGATCGGCCAGCGCGAGCTCGGTATTGATGACTTCGATGTCGCCGGCCGGATCGATCTTGCCGGCCACGTGGATGATGTCGTCGTTCTCGAAGCAGCGCACCACATGGGCGATGGCGTCCACCTCGCGAATGTGCGCGAGGAATTTGTTGCCTAGACCCTCGCCCTTGGAAGCGCCGGCTACGAGCCCCGCGATATCTACGAATTCCACCGTGGTGGGCAGAATCTTCTCCGGGTGAACGATGGCGGCCAGCTTCTCCAGCCGCGGATCGGGCACCGGCACCACTCCCACATTGGGGTCGATGGTGCAGAAGGGATAATTCTCCGCAGCAATCTGCGCGCGCGTCAGCGCGTTGAACAGCGTGGATTTCCCCACATTCGGCAGGCCGACGATTCCGCAACGAATGGGCACTAGGTCTTTCCCGCCCTGCTGTGCAGCCGGGTCATGGCGCGTTCCGCACCTTGCTCGAGCAGCAGAGGCATGACGTCAGCCGCGGTGCTGACCGTCTCCAGAATCAAGTCCTCTTCGGCACGGGGTGCGCGAGTCAGGACATAGTCGATGACTTCCGCCTTATTGCCGGGATGGCCGATCCCTAAGCGAAGACGCCAGAACGTCTCGCCGATGTGCGCGACGGTATCGCGCAGGCCATTGTGACCGCCGTGACCCCCGCCCTGCTTCAGGCGAACGCTGCCCACGGGGAGATC
>Ga0210398_10006439_pt1 | contig 10791 bp, 10 predicted proteins | sample IncBWC4OmetaG_FD_161047 | JGI IMG/M metagenome (GOLD analysis project Ga0210398, IMG submission 161047) | Forest soil microbial communities from Barre Woods Harvard Forest LTER site, Petersham, Massachusetts, United States - Inc-BW-C-4-O | ecosystem: Environmental > Terrestrial > Soil >... | reverse complement strand
TACTCCGCTGATGCTCGGCTCGTTCGTGGTCCTGTACGCAATGTATTGGGGGTTCATTTCCGCGTTTGGGCCGGCCTTTCCGTACCCTCTGGCCTCGTCTGGAGGTGGGGTCGTCTTCTGGTTGATACTGGGGGTATTGGTGGTTGTCTGCGGAGTGGTATTTGTCTACGCTTTTCGGCGGCTTGGGTACGTTCGCCTGAACCCGGTCAACGCACGCGAAACAACCCTCAGGGTGATCCATAAAATCGAGAAGCGCAGCGGCTGGCACCTCGATATTGGCGTCTTCGTCATCCATTGTGACGATTCCTTTTGGCGCGAGATCGTCCAACTCTGCCTGAATGGCGCTTCGGCGACCGTGATCGATGTGACGGAATTGTCCGAAAACGTCTTTTGGGAGTTGGAGACCGCTTTCCAAATAATGGCTCCACAGTCCATCGTGCTGGCGTGCGGGGTCGGCGAAGGATCTCCGAAAGAGCTACCGGTCCAAGTGCGCGACCAATTGCTTATGCATCTGCCGGCAGCCGATTTTGCCCGTGCGCAGACATTCTTCTATCCGCTCTACTATAGACAGATGGGATCGTATCCCTGGGGCAGGCAAAAAGATTTGAGGGATGAGATGCAACTCCGGCTGGCCTCCGCGATTGCGCAGTGCTCAAGCTCCGCTGGATGACCATTCACGGTTTCGCCCAGAAGTTAGGCCGTCACGATGAAGAATCTTAGGCCGACTTTTCGACACTGCGAATTACGGATCGAAGTGGTCCGGTGATCCCTCAAACAACGCAGCTTACGAAGTTTAGGTATGCCGCGTGATAATCCGGTTTATCACGTGCCCATAAAAGTAGTGGACACTAAGTGGAGCTTCTGCGGCGAACTCGCCCAGTTCTGAGCTGCCGATTCACGGCATCAACGGAAAACGACCGGGGATCGAAGCCTTCGCCAACCCACTCACGCATTTCCTCATATCGCTCATCGTCCGAGTTCTGGAGAACTTCCAGCAGATCGTAATAACCAGGAACGCCCCCACAGTCTTCCGGAGGGCACGCCTGTTGTCCATCCAGGCAGACGGGATACTCAGCATCATCGGCTCCGCAAAAGCGCTTTTCCAGAACGATGCTGTGCTCCCAGCCATCGCCGAGATCATATGTGTAGGTCACTGAACTGCCGATCCCCGTCAGTACGTCACCGATACGGGCATTGCGCCCCGTCTCCGCCGAGCCCGGGCCAGCTGTACGCCGGCCATCGACGCGGAACTTATGCATGTGGCTGTCCTGCCATCCCATCGCGATCTGCAGCGCCCTGTGCAACCGGGGCAGCGTCGTATCTGCCGGAACCAGCAGCCGTCGCCAAATCGGCGGTCTGATACCGCGCAGCGTCACCTTGAGTTGGCATACTTCCTGTTCCATCCCGGCGCTCTTCTTCACCATCTCCTGCTCTCGCTGATCTCAGGGATACGGCGCACCCCGGCCACAGTACCTATCCCACATGGCCAAGACCGGACGCTTACCCTGCTCGGTGCTCTTGCGGCAGAACATCTGCCATATCCTTCCGTGCGACTTCCACAGTGTGCCTCCGATGTGCTGGAAATTCCTCGCAGCGGGTGTTCCGTAGGGGTATCTGCCACCGCAGTGCATGCCAGGCCCTTTTGAAACACTCATGCCCTTGACTCTAAGCTGCCATTTTCAAAAGGCCTTTGGAAGCGCGGTGCGTAGATCATTGAATTATCGGATGAATTTGGGGTTCCAGAGCCGTTCCAGAAAGTATGGGTTTAAATACACGAGCCCCGTCATCCCGAAGCGTTGGGCCTCACCTCTCTTTTCGATTAAGAAAATCGCGTTCGCCGTTGCCGACTCGTTCGGAAGAAGGTTGACGGCAACTCCTGCACCACGCTGTGCCGGACCACCCGGGACCGACAAAAAACTAGGGTCGGTAACCCAACCGAATCTGTCGGGAGAAGGGCGAGATCTCGAAAGAGAGCTCGCCCTCTTGTTTTGAGGTGGAATCCCGCCGGGCGGGGGTCGTCGTCTGCGGGGAGTTTCCGCAGATATCCACAGCAGACATCGATTTTCAGGTTTTCGTCTCAAACCGATGCGATCTATTGTCCTTGTGCATAGCCATTGACGAGGCCCCCGGAAAGACCCGAGATCCAAGGGAAAAAGTGGACGATGCAAACACCCCTGGGAGTGATATTTGTCATTAGCATTAGCCACCAATAAGCAGCGAAATGCAAAAGGGCCAAGCCTACCCATTGGATAGCGGTGAGAGTGCTCAGGGTCGCCCATCCCTCGGCAATTATCGATCCAATGATCGCAATAGCGCTTCCGCCAGTCGCCGAGATTACTTTTTGGAAATCACTGATGAGGGTCTGCGCGCAGTCGTGACCGAGGCAGATTTTGATGCCAACGGGAACGAACCAGGCATAAGCCAAGGAATAGCCAGCACCTTTGAAACAGTTGACCATGTCCTCAATAAGGGTAAGGACCTCCGTAGATAGAGCGTTGTTGCTACTGGCTGGCTGGGGGGCGGCTGGCGGCGGGGCAGAAGATTCTGCCTGTGTAACGGTTCCCGTAGGTTGAGGCTTTTCGATGCCGATCTTAAGACCCTGGAGACCAATAGGCTCGACCTCGTAGGCTTAAATATCGGCGACTCCGCGATCCTCGCCACGGGCAGCACCGTCGGCAACGTGGAGACTCCAGAAGTCTTCTGCAGGGCGGAAAGGTAGAATTGGGCGGACGCAGTTAAGCTTTGCGCGTGAGCCTGATCCAATACGTACTCTGGGTGATAGGAAAATCTCCCACCAATCGCGGCTGACAGCTGAGTAGTCTGCATGGCAGCGTTTATCCCCAACCAATCCCAGTCTTGCTGAGTCATCGACTGAAGTGCCAACGGATCGTACAGAGATCTCCATGGAATGAACCGATATTCGGATCATCTTGAGACGGAGCTCCGTTGGGCACGGTAAATCCGTCGCCCAGCAGCGCGAGAAAATTTGCTGCGGGATCGTTGGCACCGCCGTCGCCGATTACGCTTCTGATTTCCTTTAAGATGTCATCGCTATTGTTTATCGTCGTTCGTTCTGTTTTCCAGTCGATCGATCCATTTCCAAGGTTACCGATTTGATTGAAGAGATCGGACATTCGCTTTGTGGCTGCATCTGTGCCAGTTTTGAGATCCTGCGCCAATACTTCGTACATGATTTACCTCCTTTACCTGCGTGTCGTTATGCGTAGCGAAACGCTCGACTGTGCTACCCACGTCGAGCTATGGAAAACAACGGTGTCCTCGCGCTTTGAATTCGCGAATTTAAAGCGAGGATTCTTAACGGAGCGAATTCAGTTCTTGAGATATGTGTAAACAGTTACCGGCGGCTGATATTGCTCGTTATTGGCTGAGACCAACCCTGACCCATCTAGACCACCGATCGCATAGACGAGTCCATTCGTGTCAGCGGCAGCAAATTGCATTCTCGCCGTGAGTAGTGGTGGGGCCGCACTCCAGGAATTGGAGGATGGGTCATACACCTCCACGGTGTTGAGAGCGAACGAGCTTACGTTATTTCCACCGATCGCGTAGACCTTGGCGTTCACTGCGGCCGCTGCTAAGTATCCACGTCCTGTCGGCATGGACGCGGCGCTGCTCCAGGTATTGGAGGCCGGGTCGTACACCTCAACAACAACTGAGGGTCCGATAACAACTCCGACAGCAACGAAACCGCCGATCGCATAGATTTTGCCGTTTATTGCCGCCGCGGCTAAACCATACCTTCCACGCTGCATCGGTCCTGTGGTATTCCAGGTGTTAGAGGCGGGGTCGAATACCTCCACGTTGTTGAGGGTCGGGCTCGAGTCGTTGAATCCGCCGATGGCATAGATTTTGCCGTTCACCGCGGCCGCAGCCAAATAAGATCTTTGAGTCGGCATAGAGGCGGCTTGGCTCCAGGTATTCGAGGATGGGTCATATACCTCCACTGTATTGAGGGTCGAGGTTTCGCCATCTCCACCGATCGCGTAGATCTTACCGTTCACCGCCACTGCCGCCAGACCTTCCCTGGCTGTTGGCATGGGTGCGGCTTGACTCCAGGTATTCGAGGCGGGATCGTATACCTCCACGGTGTTGGAAAACCCTGAGTTGCTGATCCCGCCAATCGCGTAGATCTTGCCGTTTACGGATACCGCCGCCAGGCCAATTCTCGGAGTTGGCATCGCAGCTATTTGGAACCATGCATTGCCCATCGGCGTCGTCCCAATGAGCACGTACCCGGGAGGGGGAAGCGGAGAGGAACTGGAGATCACAGAGCCGCTCGCGGCGGCGCTTGTAGAGGCGGTGGCTAGTGGAGTTCCATCAGCAAACTGCACGCCGCCGGATGCGATCAGCTTGCCGTTAACGGTCTGGTCGCCGGTGAATGTGTTGGACATGCCTGTGAGCGCGGCTCCGGTTGGCATAGGGCCCGCGGGTCCGATGGGTCCCGGAGGACCGACCGGACCTACAGGTCCCTGAGCACCCGTTGCGCCTTGCGAGCCGACTGGCCCCGGCTGTCCGGGCAGTCCCTGCATGCCTTGGGGTCCCTGTGGACCCATGGAAGTGAGGCTTAGATTCAACTGTGCAGGGTGACTGGTCAGAATGCTCTCCTTGCTGTCGAACGAGACGGCGATGGGGCTGCCCGGAGTCGGCACCAGGGCGATTCCGTAGTTAGAAGAAGGTGTGTGCACCCAGTTCTGGACAAGCGAAGTAAGGTCGAAGGATAGATATCCCGTCTGGTTCACGGAAACCTTGCTGAGAAGCAGAGAACCAAGAGGTGGAGTTGTGATGTAGGTGAGTGAATTCTCCGACCATGGGCCGTTCAAAGCGTAGACATCCATTATTCCTGACTTGAGAACGGCGTCTACAAAGAGCACAGCGTTGGCGCCAGAGATGTTGCTTGCCGCGGTACCGGGCGGCAGGTTGGCGAGGCTGAACTTCGGATAGGTATTTGATCCTGAGGTCACCACCAGAGAGATGCTGCTGCCGTAGTTCAACTTCGGCGTTACCGAACTGACGAAGCTGTCATCGGTCAGAACAGTTTGCGCCGAGGCGGCCACGCTCAACGAGAAAGTCAACAGTATCCACTGAGACAATTTTCCAGCGAAGTTCATACGCCAATCCTCCTTCAGATCGACGGCTCCCTAAGTTGCATCGAGGGCTATCCTGACCTGTGTGCGGCGAAAAATCTTATGGAAAGTCCAAGGTTTTTCCAAGTTTCGTTCGGGTAAGTGCGTGGCCGCAGAAACGGGCACAAGGGCTCCCTCAGTGGCAGACCTTTCCCTTGTAGCGAAGGACCAAGGTCAGTTCTTTGAAGTCGGCGATTCCGAAGTAGTCGATCCTGCCGGTGGCGTTCTTGAATTTGCCGGTTCCTCCAAGGATGTCGGATGAGTAGTTTCCCCAGAGCACGGCGATCACGTTCGGATCACTGGTGGCGACGGGCGTCAGGACAGCCTCTTTCAGCACGATGGTTTCGCCCGAGCTTGTCACCCAGTAGTGCTGGACCAGGAAATTGCCTCTATTGTCCTGGCCCTTGATGGTTGCAGCGACCGATCCAGCGAGATCGCCGAAGACCGGGCCAAGATTGGTTCCGTCAGGGGTGGCATCATTTATGACTCCGATGTTGGTCATCAAGACCCCCCCAACAATCTGGCACTCGTGGTCGCCAGCCCACGCGGGCGAGCTAATGAGTAGAGCAATAACCGCTGCCGCAGTGAATCCGATGTGCTTCATGGAATGCTCCTTTTGGGTCGCAGTTCATAGCGACGCGGGAACAGTGCCATCTTCCTTTCGCCCGGTCAATGAAGGGCTTATGAGGACGGATGAGTTTTTTGTGAGGAAGCGTAACGCCAGAGTAGTGAAGAGCTTAAACGGCCTGCACTATAATGAGGTTCCCCATCCCAGGCTCAGATATCCGGGAGTCTATCTTGGCGATCGAATCGAAATCTTCGCGCCTCGTCCGCTTTTCAGACTTCGAATTCGACTGCCAGAGCGGAGATCTCCGCCGGGACGGCGTATCCCTGAAGCTCCAGCCTCAGCCGGCCAGAGTGCTGGCTGTCCTCGTTCAACGTGCCGGGGAGATTGTCAGCCGGCAGGAGTTAGTTGACGAAGTATGGGGGACGGATACCTTCGTCGATTTTGAGCAAGGCTTAAACTATGCGATCCGGCAAATACGGACCGTTCTGAGGGACGACGCCGAACATCCTCAGTTTTTAGAAACACTGCCCAAGCGAGGCTACCGGTTCATCGCTCCTCTGCAGGAAGAAGTCGCGGCAACTGAAGTGCCTCAGCATACCGTTGTGCCGCCGCGGACTGAGGGTCGGCGCAAGGCTCTATGGAAAGGGGGAATTGCCCTTGTCGTGGCCGGTCTGATTGTCGCGGCATTTGTGATCGGCTTCCGACTGCATAGCCGCGAATCAATGGAAGCCGCGACTGATCCAATCACATCTCTGGCCGTGCTGCCATTGCGCAACCTCTCGAATGATGCAGGCCAAGATTACTTCAGCGAAGGCATGACGGATGAACTGATTACGGATCTTGCCAAAGCCGATGGTTTGAGCGTGATTTCCCATACGTCGGTTGAGCGCTACAAAGATACGAAGCGTTCTCTACCCGACATTGCACGTGAGTTGGGGGTGGACGCCATTGTTGAGGGAACGGTTTTGCGATCGAGTGATCGCGTTCGGATTACCGCGCAATTGATCGACGCTCGTTCCGACCACCACCTGTGGGCTGAGAGCTACGAGAGCGATCTGCAAGATATTCTGGCGCTGCAGGGCAAGCTGGCGCAGGATATCTCGGAAGAGGTCCGAATCAAACTCATGCCGCAAGAGCAGTCCCGCCTGGGCACCAAAACGACCACACCGGCTGCGTACGATGCCTACCTGCGCGGTCGTTATTTCTGGAATCAGAGAAATCCGGAAGGAACCGCCAAAGCGATTCAGTACTTCGAGCAGGCGGTGCGTGAAGATCCCAATTTCGCCCCCGCCTATTCAGGGCTCGCCGATTGCTATTGGGTCGGTTGGGGCGCCCAAAAAGACATTCCTCTTGCGCACGAATATGCGCGAAAAGCGCTCTCTCTGCAGCCTGATCTGGCCGAGGCACACGACTCCCTGGGAGAAATTCTTCTGATTGAACACCAAATGAACGAGTCCGGGAATGAGTTTCGCCGCGCGTTGGAACTGGGTCCGAACTCCGCTATGGCATACCATCTGTATGCGGGGCATCTGCTGAGCGTCGGCCGTCCGGCGGATGCCCTGGCTGAGAATGACCGTGCGCGGAAGATTGATCCATTTTCCGTGCCGGTGAATAACATGCGCACAATGATCCTGATCAATTCACGTAAGTATGACGAGGCGTTGAAACAGGCTACCTGGCTGAGTGAACTAATTCCCCAGTCAGAAGTGGCGTACCAGCAGCGGTCGCGAGTCTACTGGCTCAAGGGACAGGTTCTCGAGGCCATTGAAAACCAAAAGAGGACTGCAGTGCTGGCGCATGCTCCGCAATGGTTGAAAGACCAGGACGAAATAGCGATGATCTACACGAAATCAGGACCACGCGCGGCGCAACTCAGAGCCGCCCAACTGATGGAGCAGACCCACTCGTCCGATTTTGACGGGATATGGGCCGCCTTAGCGTATGGGGGCGCCCAGGACGGCACCGCAGCACTGCGCTGTCTAGAACGAACACTCCGTGAAGGAGACGGCAACCTCTGGTTCCTGTTATTAACCGCACCCGAATTTGATTTTTTGCGCAGTGATCCACGTTATTTGGATCTGGTTCGTCGGCTTGGCTTGCAGCCGCTCACATTGCATCATCCCGGCTTGGCTGGCCCATGATCGAATTGCACTCCGTCGCATACCTACGGTCTCGCTGTTGCTGGCACTCTCTATTTTTCCTCGAAATAACCCCTGGCTTTGTATTCGTGGTGCCGAGCTGTGCCTGGAACGCTTCTGCCGCCTGGCTGGTACGGTGCTTTGCGGATCTCTCTCAAGCGCTCTTCTGGACGGTTCGTGCATAGGCCTCGGCACTCAGCTTGAACCCGAATGGGGTTCGGCCAGAGATTAATACGGGGAAACGCGCTACGGTGAGCAATCTTCGTAAGAGCCAACTGCGTTTACGTGTATTTAAACCCACACCTGGGAACGGCCGGATCGGTGAAATCCGGCCATTGATTTTGTGGGGTTTAGGCGGGACGATTTTTCGAGGCTTTTTGTAACACCGGATGAACCGATGAGCGTCTTTGACGACGCGGGGGGGGGCCCGAACGGCTCTGAAGAGGTCCTCGTTGAGCTGGCAGAACTGTTTCAGGAACTCAGCGTCACCGACCTGGCTATGAATGGCCGGGGAATGAATTGGCCGATCGACCGTTCGTTAGTTTTCCCTCGCTCAATCGATAGAATCAAGCCCAAGCAGGGGCCTGCCTGTGCCACTCGTGTGCCGCTTTCTTACTCGACAGGTCAGCTCCGCAGGCGCTGCCGCTGATTGTTCCCATGCCTGTTTCACGGAAATCGGGACGCCCAGAATCCAAGAACCATGTTTGCCCCGTCGATCCGACTAAAGGCACGACCCGGCGTTCTGTGTTAAACGCGATAATGGATTTTATCGGCTTAGAAGTCAACCGCTGAAACCAACTTGAAACTAGCGATCCAACGTTCGTCGGGTGCATTGGCGATAATGCGCAAACTGAGACCGGCACCTCTTTTTACCCTTCCACATAAAGATCTATCCACTCGGCAATTTTTGACGCTATCTCCGCCGCTCGATCCTGTGACACATCCAGTTGATTCTGAACCCGTTCCGCCGCCTAGGCTATCTCTCCCTTCAGAAGGTGCTCGAATATGATGATTTGAAACCCATCGGGTATACCTTTCAAGAGTGGGCTCTGCCGGGCTAAAAGTTGTGCTAGCCGCTGTGCCTGTTCGCTGCGGTCGACACGTCGGTGTGAACGCAGAGCGCGCAATTCGTCCAGGATCTCACGCAGTTGAAGCGATAGAGGGTCGACGTCTTTAACAGATTTTGGAATTTGATTGTCCAGGAAGATCGCCGGAACTGCTCGGTAGGGATCATCAAGAGTCGCTTTGACGGCTATTGTTATATCTTCCTTCAGGGTCGCACCCCAATCCTCGTTCTGCTTGTCATATTCAATGACTCGCAACCCCTTCAGATCGAAGGGGATATCTTCAACACTGTTCGTCACGATAACAACTGGTTTTCCCGCAGCATGGGCAAGCCCCAACTCATAAAAAACATTTGGATTCCTGCCCGTGACATCCGCAAGTACAACAACTGCTTGTTTAGTCAATCGCCACACGTCTGCCATAATCGTCGATGGCGAGAAAATACTGTCGGCGCGGAAAGGCTTGAGCCCAACTTCAGTGATTGCGGGGACAAAGATGTTCAGGTAGTAACGGTCGAAAGGCTGCCCAAAGGGCATGATGACAAAACAAGCCCGCTGATCTGTCATTTCCCCTCCTATCTGACAACGCTGGCTGGATAAGACTCTGCCGAGCCTATCAGAACCGGCAAGATTCGCTATTGCTTGGCATCGCGAACAGACACGTTTCAAGTCCAGTCTAGATCGAACCCGATAATCGGCTTGCTTTCCCAGAAACGCAGGCGACTCGAATCACAATTGATCGGTCAGGCCAATGCGCTGATTGAGATTGTGCTGCAAGGCTTTAGCTTGTGCTGGAAGCAAGAAGTGCACTGTTTTTCGCACAACATCCGATGTCCACACAGCGCGAACGATGCATGATAACGTCCTCTATCTGGCTTGGTAGGCCCGCGAGTGCAATGCGGGAATTATCGCTACTCGTCGATTAGGAAGTTCTTGTCAGGTCTGTTGAGGATCAGACTGCAGCTGGACTCCCACAAGCCCGTTTGTGGCTCTTCGAGATACCGACAGCGATCGCGCTCTTTTCAGGGCTCGGACCTCATCACCCATTCGCCATCCTGGCGGGATTTGCCAGGTAAGGGAAGGGCTCCAGCACGGCACTCACCATGGTTACGAACAACACTCGCGAGTTTGGCCGCGTTTCCGGTCTCCAACTTGAGAATTGGACGCAGACGACCTAAGCACCGCGCGCAACCTTCGTACAACGTTACATGTTGCTTATGGTCGCGGACTTGCCGTCGAGTTTGGTGATTGTGACGGTGAAGGGTTCGGCGTATGTACAGGCCATATCGCGAAGAATGCTGAGCGCGATGGCTTCCCCGAGGCGCACGGAGATGTCGCTGTCGCTCCGCCAGTGGATGCCGGCATGGATTCCGTGGCCGAAGGTGATGTTGTGTGCGAGCTTGTGCAGTTCGCCATTGATGGTGAGCGGTCCGTGGCGGCCGATAGTCGGATCGAACCGGTAAGGCTCGAGACCGGTGCCGTCCGCGGTGGATACCTGGGGATTGGGAAAGACGTAGTCGCCATTGAAGAAGAATTTGAGGATGGTGATGCAGGCACCCGCAACAGTGCCGTGGCCCGTGGGATAGGCCGGATGTGCGGGAGATCCTTCGGGAAAAGCCTGCGATAGCAGATACGAGCCGTATCTTTCATAGCTGCGATGCAGCGCCTTCGAGTTGAAGACGCTGACGTCGGGAGAACCGTCGAAGTTGACGCCATCTTTGATGAGTTGCACCAGTCCGCCGCCTGACTCCGGGCGATGGCGGAGATGAACAGGCCACTTCTGATACCAGACTTCATTCAGGGCGATCTTCGCGACTGCTCCGATTGTGGCGGCGAAGTCGGGGCCACCGAAGGTTCCAAAGCCGTTTTGGGTTTTG
>Ga0210398_10006438_pt1 | contig 10793 bp, 9 predicted proteins | sample IncBWC4OmetaG_FD_161047 | JGI IMG/M metagenome (GOLD analysis project Ga0210398, IMG submission 161047) | Forest soil microbial communities from Barre Woods Harvard Forest LTER site, Petersham, Massachusetts, United States - Inc-BW-C-4-O | ecosystem: Environmental > Terrestrial > Soil >... | reverse complement strand
GCCGGTCTCGCCGAAGTCGCTTTACGACCACATCGTCCGCATCGTGCTGCAGGATGATTCCGCCAGTCAGCAATTGACGCTTCTACAAAGCCGCAAACGCCGCACCACACCGCCCGGAAAAAAAGCTGACGGCCTCGCCTACGTCTGATGGCAGCCCGGATGTAATCTCGGCTGCCCGGCGCCCCCAACCAGCGCACTTCAATCCGCCAGCGCCGCCAGGATCCGCGCCCAGCTGCGGATGCCTTTATGGAAGCATTTGAGATCGTATTTTTCGTTCGGCGAATGGACGCGGTCGTCGTCGAGTGCGAAGCCGACCATCAGCGTATCCATGCCGAGCACCGTCTTGAAATCGCCGACGATCGGGATAGAGCCGCCGGCACCGACGGTGACCGCCTTCTTGCCCCATTCCGTGCCGAGCGCGGCGCGCGCCTTGGTCAGCGCCGGACTGTCGAACGCCACTTCGAATGCCGGCGCACTGGTAAAATTGCCGAACTCGACCGTGCAATCGGCCGGAACGCGGGCGCGGACGAAATCGCGGAACGCGGCGCGAATTTTTTCCGGGTCCTGCGCACCCACTAGGCGGAATGAGACCTTGGCCATCGCCTTGCTGGGGATGACGGTTTTGGCCCCCTCCCCGGTATAGCCGCCGATGATGCCGTTGACCTCCGCGGTCGGCCGCGTCGAAATCTGCTCGATCAGCATGCGGCCCTTTTCGCCGGCCGGGATCTTCAGGCCGACCGGCTGCAGAAATTTCTCGGGCGTCAGGCCCAATCCCGCAAGATCGGCTTTGATGTCGTCAGGCAGTTCATGGACGCCGTCGTAAAACCCCGGAATGGCGACCGATCCGTCAGGCTTGTGCAACGCCGAAAGAATATCGGCGAGAACGTGGATGGGATTGCGCGCGGCACCACCGAATAGGCCGGAATGAAGATCGCGGTCGGCGCAGGTTAGTCTGACCTCCTCATAGACCAGCCCGCGCAGCGAGGTCGTGATCGAAGGCGTCTCGGCGTCCCACATGCCGGTGTCGCAGACCAATGCCAGATCGCGCTTGAGTTCCGGGGCGTTGTCGCGCACGAAACCGAAGAGGTTCTTCGAGCCGCATTCTTCCTCGCCTTCGATCATCATCGTAATGTCGAGCGGCAGGGCGCCGGTGACCGCCTTGAACGCGCGGCAGGCTTCGATGAACGTCATCGCCTGGCCTTTATCGTCGCAAGCGCCGCGGGCAACGATGATCTTTCGCCCATTTTCGAGCGTCTTGATATGCGGCTCGAAAGGTGGGCTCTGCCAGAGGTCGAGCGGATCGACCGGCTGGACGTCATAATGGCCGTAGAACAGGACGCGCGGCCCACTAGCGCCGGAACGAGGGGCCGCTTTACCGTTGCCGCTTTTGCCAATCACCACCGGGTGGCCCGCCGTCGGGCGCACGCTTGTGTCAAAGCCTAGGCTTTGCAGATCGGCGGCGACGTGTTCGGCCGCCTTTTGGCATTGCACGGCATAGGCCGGATCGGTCGACACCGATTGGACGCGCAACAGCGCGAATAAGCGATCGAGGCTTGCTTGAAGATCGCCATCGATGCGGTCGAGGACCTTGGGCAGAGCGTCCGTTGCCGTCATGGCATCACCTCGGCATCACCTTGCTCGTTCACGCTGCCGCACCGCGGACCGGAGCTTTGTGTTTTATAATCAGCATCTTTCGTCAATTCCATCGGGCGCACCACGAAAGCGTTGCATGTTTGCAACGCTCCGGCGCGCTTGGACGGTCTCCGTGTGGCAAATCGGCCGCATCTGCTTGTCACACCCCAGCCGAGCGTACAATATGGCCGAAACCTGCCGAAAGTGCGGGGGGATGGCGCAGGACAATGGACGACCTCATCGCACGGCTTGTTGCCGACGTCGGGATAGATCGTGCGACCGCTGAAACGGCGGTCGGCATCATCCTCGACTTCCTTGTCAAGGAAGGACCGTCCGACAAGGTGCAACCGCTATTGGCCAAGCTCCCCGGAGCCGATGCCCTGATCCAAAAGGCCGCGGGCGAAGGCGGCGGCGGGTTGGGTGGCGCCATGGGTGGGGTCATGGGCACTGGGATGCGTTTGATGGCGGTGGGGCTAAGCATGGGTCAGGTTCAGAGCGTCACCCGAGCCGTCATCGCCTATGCGCGTGAGAAGGCGGGCGAGGACGCCGTCGGCGAAATTGTCGCCGCGATTCCGGGTCTGGCGCAGTTTGTTTGAGTACGAATAGTGTTGCCGCGACGATATTTGGTCTGAGGGGGAGATATCGATGGCGTATCCCATTACCGAAATTCAGGGGATCGGAACGGACGCCGCCGCGATCCTCAAATCGGACGGGATTCGCACCACCGTCGGGCTGCTACGTTCGGCCAAGACACCAAAGCAGCGGCTAAAGCTCGCGGAAAAGACCGGCGCTGACGAGAAGCGGGTTCTCGACTGGGTGACTGCCGCCGACCGCATGCGCATCAAGGGGGTCGGCTGGGAATATGCCGAATTGTTGCGGGTCGTCGGCGTGCGCACCGCCAACGAGCTTCGCTTTCGCAATCCGCAGCGGCTTGCGCTCGCCATGAAGGACGCCAACGGCAAGCGCCAATTGGTGCGCGTTCTGCCTTCGGTAAACATGGTGATCCGCTGGATCGAAGACGCCAAAGGGCTGCAGCCTTTGATCCGCTATTAGAGCGGCCGTTTTTGCGCTTCCGGCGCGCAAGCGGCATGGCTTGACTCAGACTCACTGACCGCGCAAAGCCACGGCCAATACCGTTTGGCAAATACCCCCTGGATGACCCGGACGATGGCCAAAGCAGCGGCCACAAGCGAGCCCAGCCGCGCCGGTTCCGCGCCGGACAACGTGCTGATTCGACTGTTCGCCAAAGCCCGACAGCTGGCGCGTCCGTTGGTCATGGGCGTCCTCAATGTGACACCGGATTCGTTTTCCGACGGCGGCCGGTTCCTGGATCCGCCGGCGGCAATCGAGCAGGCCCGGCGGCTCGCCGCCGAAGGCGCCGACATGATCGATGTGGGCGCGGAATCAACCCGCCCCTATGGCGGCATGCGTGCGGTCTCGCCGGAGGAAGAGCGGGCGCGGCTCGGACCGATCCTGCCTGCGGTCGCCACCATCGGCATCCCAGTTTCGATCGATACGATAAAAGCCAGCGTAGCGGCCTGGGCGCTCGAAGCCGGCGCCACCATCGTCAACGATGTCTGGGGCCTGCAGCGCGATGCCGACATGGCGCGCGTGGTCGCCGAGCACGCTGCGCCCGTCATCATTATGCATAATCGCGAGACTGCCGATGCGCATATCGACATTATCGCCGATGTCGATGAGTTCTTTTCGCGATCGCTCGAAATCGCCTGGACGGCCGGGATCGCGCGCGACCGGATCGTGCTCGATCCCGGCATCGGCTTCGGCAAGACGCCGGAACAAAGCATGGCGTGCATCGCCAAACTGGAAAAATTTCACAGCTTCGGCCTGCCGCTCCTGGTCGGCGCGTCGCGCAAGCGCTTCATCGCTTCGGTCACGCCATCCGAGCCGACCGAGCGGCTCGGCGGATCATTGGCTGCGCATCTTATTGCGTCGGAGAACGGTGCCGCGATCATCCGCACCCACGACGTCGCCCCGACGCTTCAGGCGCTCGCGGTCGCCGCCGCAATCAGGCGCGCGCGATGAGCGATGCGATCTTCGTCAGCGGTTTGGCGCTCCACGCCTATCACGGCGTGATGCAGCACGAAGCCAAGGTCGGCCAGACATTCCGGCTCGATCTCGTCCTCGACATCGATCTCGCTGCGGCTTCGCGCAGTGACAAGCTCAAGGACACGGTATCCTACGACATGGTGGTGAAAACGGTCAGCGAAGCGTTCTGCGCGCGCCGCTACCGGCTGGTCGAAGCGGCAGGAGGCGCAGTCGCCGAAGCCTTGCTGGACCGCTGCCCGGACGTGCGCGCGGTGCGAGTCACCGTTCACAAGCCGCATGCGCCGATCGCCGCGACGTTCGACGACGTCGGTGTGACCGTCGAGCGCGCCCGCGCGCGCAAGCATGGTTGAACCGGCGGCTTCAGGCTTTGCCAAAGCGCTGATCGCGCTGGGTGGCAATGTCGGCGATGTGCGCAAGACCTTCAACCGCGCGGTGGCCATGCTGTGCAACGGCGACGAGGTGCGGCTTTTGGCGCGCTCGTCGGACTACCGTACGCCGCCTTGGGGCTTTGCCGATCAGCCGCCCTTCATCAACGCCGTGATCGCCGTTGCGACCTCGCTGTCGCCGCGCGATCTATTGGCCCGCGCACTTAAGATCGAACGCGCGTTTGGGCGGGACCGCGAAAGAGAACGCCGTTGGGGACCGCGCACTCTCGATCTCGATCTCCTCGCCTACGACGATTTGGTTCTCCACTCCCCCGACTTGACGCTGCCGCATCCGCGCATGTTCGAGCGCGCTTTCGTGCTTGTGCCGTTAGCCCAAATCGCCCCCGACCGGGTGATTGCGGCCATCCATGTGACCGACGCGCTCAAGCGTATCGATGCAAGCGGCATCGAAAAGCTGCCGCCGCCATAGAACTGACCGGCACGGCAATTGCACAACAGGGCGTATTGGCCCTGCCCGGCCAAGCATGGCATTTTGCCTCGATGACAGCCGCCGAACCTCTTTCCTTTGCCGCCGATTTCCCGGCTGCCACCCACGACGAGTGGCGCCGGCTGGTCGACAGGGTGCTCAAGGGGACGCCTTTTCAAAGGCTTGAGAGCAAAACTTACGACCGCCTGACAATTGAGCCGCTCTATGAGCGCGCGGTTGCCGCACAGCCCCTCGCCGGTCGCACCCCGGGCGCCGCCTGGACGTTGATGCAACGGATCGACCATCCCGATCCGGCGACCGCCAACGCCCAGGCGCGTGAGGATTTGGAGAACGGCGCAACCGGCTTGGTGCTGGTCTTCGCCGGCTCGGTGAGCGCCAATGGCTTTGGGCTCGCTGCATCGGCGGCATCGGTGGCGCGCGTGCTCGACGGCATCGACTTTGCCAGCGCGGCGATCGACCTCAATGTCAGTCCGGCGACACGGCATGTGGCTCGCGATATCGCGGCATTGGTCAAAAGCAGCGGCATGGCGCCGGCTGCGGCCGATCTGCGCTTTAGCATCAATCCGATCGGCGGTTTTGGCGCGTCCGGCAAGAGCGCGCGCGGCTGGGACGAGCTTGCAAAATCCTTTGCCGCGATGGTCGGCGAGCTTGCCGGCGCCGGTTTCCGCGGACCGTTCGCCGTTGCCGACGGGCGCATCATCCACAATGCCGGCGGCTCGGAGGCGCAGGAACTGGCCTTCGCACTGGCAAGCGCGGTGGCTTACCTGCGCGCACTCGAAGCGGCCGGCATCGCGCTCGAGGCGGCGCGTGATGCGATTTACTTCCGGCTTACGGCGGATGCCGATCAGTTCCTGACCGTGGCCAAGTTCCGCGCGGCGCGAAAAATGTGGGCGCGCATCGAGGCGACTTGCGGGCTTGCACCAAAGCCGGTTTTGCTGACCGCCGAAACGGCTTGGCGCATGATGACGCGGCGCGATCCTTACGTGAATATGCTGCGGAACGCGATCGCTGTGGCTGCTGCCGGCTTCGGCGGCGCCGACGCCATCACGGTATTGCCGCACACCGCGCCACTCGGCTTGCCGGACGCCTTTGCGCGCCGCGCCGCTCGCAATACGCAGCTTGTTCTCCTTGAAGAATCAAACTTGGCGCGGGCTGCCGATCCGGCAGCAGGCTCGGGCGCGATCGAGGCGCTGACGCAGCAGCTTTGCGAGGCGGCCTGGTCGATCCTCCAGGACATCGAAAAAACCGGCGGTGCGTGGGCGGCGCTACAATCCGGCGCAGTTCAGAACGGCGTCGGGGCGGTCCGCGCCGAACGGCAAAAGGCTGTCGCGCGCAGCAGGGACGTGCTGACCGGCACCAATGCCTATCCCGATCTGCAAGAAACTTTGCCGGCAGTTCTTGACGTCGCGCCGGTCAAACCGGCACCGGAGGAAGCGGGGACCATAACCGCTGAAGCGCTGCCGCGACTTCGTCTTGCCGAGCCGTTCGAACAATTGCGCGAGCGATCCGACACGACGCTGGCCAAAACCGGAGCGCGGCCGAAAATCTTCCTCGCCAATCTCGGCGCGCCGGCGGCGTTCACCGCCCGCGCGGGTTTTGCCAAGAATTTCTTCGAGGCCGGCGGCATCGAGGCGGTCGGCGGCGACGGCGAAGGTTCAGCGCTTGCCACAGCCTTCAAGGACGCAGGCACGCCACTGGTTTGCCTGTGCTCTTCGGACAAGGTCTACGAGAAGGACGCAAGCGCAGCCGTGGCGGGGCTCAAGGCAGCCGGGGCGCGACACATTTACCTCGCCGGGCGGCCGCTCGAGCGAGAGGCCGCGCTGCGAGCGGCGGGCGTGCAAACTTTCATTTACGAGGGCTGCGACGTGCTGGCGACACTGACCGCCACTTACGATATTCTGGCGCAGAACGGGTGAACGCATGAGCCGCATCCCGGATTTTTCGCAGGTTGCCTTTGCCGAGACGCCCGCCGCGGCGCCGGCTCAGGCCGCGCCGTGGCAAACGCCCGAAGGCATTGTCGTCAACAGCACTTATGACGCGACGGCGCTCGCCGGCCTCGACGGCCTTGATACCTACCCTGGCATTGCGCCATATCTTCGCGGCCCCTACCCGACCATGTACGTCACCCAGCCGTGGACGATCCGGCAATATGCCGGCTTCTCGACGGCCGAGGATTCCAACGCGTTCTATCGGCGCAATCTCGCTGCCGGCCAGAAGGGCCTGTCGATCGCCTTCGATCTCGCTACCCATCGCGGCTACGACAGCGATCATCCACGCGTTTCCGGCGACGTCGGCATGGCGGGCGTCGCGATCGATTCGATCTACGACATGCGCACGCTGTTTTCCGGCATACCGCTCGACCAGATGTCGGTGTCTATGACCATGAACGGCGCCGTACTGCCGGTGCTGGCGCTCTACATCGTCGCCGCCGAAGAGCAAGGGGTGCCGCCGGAAAAACTCGCCGGCACCATCCAGAACGACATCCTCAAAGAATTCATGGTGCGCAACACCTACATCTATCCGCCGAAGCCGTCGCTGCGCATCATCTCCGATATTTTCTCCTACACCTCGGCGCATATGCCGAAGTTCAATTCGATCTCGATCTCCGGCTATCACATGCAGGAGGCCGGTGCGACGGCCGATCTGGAGCTCGCTTATACGCTCGCCGACGGCGTCGAATATGTCCGCGCCGGCATGGCCGCAAACCTTGCGGTCGACCGTTTCGCGCCGCGGCTGTCGTTCTTCTTCGGCATCGGCATGAATTTCTTCATGGAGGTGGCGAAGCTGCGCGCCGCGCGCGTCTTGTGGGCGAAGCTGATGAAGCAATTCGACCCAAAGGACGAGCGCTCGCTGTCGCTGCGCACGCATTGCCAGACCTCGGGCTGGTCGCTGACCGCGCAGGACGTGTTCAACAATGTCACGCGCACCGCGATCGAAGCCATGGCGGCGACGCAAGGCGGCACCCAATCGCTGCACACCAACGCGCTCGACGAGGCGTTGGCGCTGCCCACTGACTTCTCCGCGCGCATCGCGCGCAATACCCAGATCGTCCTGCAACAAGAAAGCGGCACGACGCGCGTCATCGACCCCTGGGGCGGCTCGTTCTACGTCGAGCGGCTCACCCACGACCTTGCCACGAAGACCTGGGGTCACATTACCGAGGTCGAGGAGCTCGGCGGCATGACGCGCGCCATCGAGGCGGCCTTGCCGAAGCTGCGCATCGAAGAGGCCGCCGCGCGCACGCAAGCGCGCATCGATTCCGGCGCGCAGGCCGTGATCGGCGTCAACAAATACCGGCCGCGCGACGAAGCGCCGCTCGACGTGCTTAAGGTCGACAATGCGGCGGTGCGGCAATTGCAGATCGACAAACTCGAGCGGCTCAAGCGCGACCGCGACCCGAAAGTGCTCGCCGAGGCGCTCGACACACTTACCCGCAACGCCGCGGGCGGCAACGGCAATCTGCTCGCGCTCGCCATCGATGCGGCGCGCGCCAAGGCGACGGTCGGCGAGATTTCACTGGCGCTGGAGAAAGTCTTCGGCCGTCATCAGGCGGAGATCAAGGCGATCTCCGGCGTCTATAGGCGGGAGGTCGGCATGACGGATGCCGTCGAACGGGTGCTAAAGCTCGTCGCCGAATTCGAAGACAATGAAGGCCGCCGCCCGCGCATTCTGGTCGCCAAGATCGGCCAGGACGGCCACGACCGCGGCCAGAAGGTGATTGCCAGTGCTTTTGCCGATCTCGGCTTCGACGTCGATATCGGCGCGCTGTTTGCCACCCCCGCGGAAGCCGCGCGCCAGGCGGTCGAGAACGACGTCCATATCCTCGGCGTCTCCTCGCTCGCCGCGGCGCATCTCACCCTGGTGCCGGAGCTCAAAGCCGAGCTCGAAAAGCTCGGCCGCGGCGATATCGTGATCGTGGTCGGCGGCGTGGTGCCGCCGCAGGACTATGCCGCGCTCAAATCAGCCGGCGCCGAGGCGATCTTTCCGCCCGGCACCGTGATCGCCGAAGCCGCCGAGGCGCTGCTTGCCACGCTTAACAAGCGGCTCGGGCACACAAAGGCCGCAGCCGAATAGCCCTACCCCGCCACGCTCCCCCACGTTGTCGCCAAACGCTCCGCACCGCGCAGCGACACGGCGAAGATCGTGTAGGTGGGATTGGAGGCGCCCTCGGTCGGGAAGATGCAGGGACCGGCCATCCACAAATTCGGCACCTCGTGGGTTTGGCCGAAACTGTTGGTCACCGAGTTGGACGAGTCCGTCCCCATGATCGCGCCGCCGTGCAAATGGCTGGTCGGCATGACGGGACCCTTGCCGGGCCAGCTCTCCTTGGCGTCGGTCGCCTTGGCGATCTTCATGCCCTGGTCGAAATTTGCATTCCACAGCGCGACCGCATCGTCGTCGAAACTGTGGGTCAACCGCGCCATCGGCAGCCCGAACTCGTCTTTGTCGCTGACCAATTCCACGCGGTTTTCGATATTGGGCAGGTCTTCGCCGAAGATCGTCAGGTGGGTCAGGCCGCGCGCGGCCCGCTTCATGTAGGTGGCAAACTCCGCGCCGAACAAATCGCCGCGCGCCAGCGCGAAGTCGTTGGTTTTATGCGAGGTGCCGACGGCGATGAATGAACTGCCGAAGGCGCCCGGATAACTGGTCTTGGCGTAACGATCGTACGACATGAACTGGGCGCCGACCGTGCCCAGATGCGGCGTGATGTCTTCGTCGAACAGCGCCCAGGTGCCGGCGATGTGATGCGTCATCATGAATTTGCCGACGAGCTCGTTGGAATTGGCGAGCCCCTTCGGATGCTTGTCGGTTGACGAGTTGAGGAGAATACGCGGATTTTGCGCCGACCACGCTGCGAGTATGACGACGTCCGCCTCCTGCACCTGCCGCTGCTTCTGCGCGTCGTAATATTCGACGCCCGTGGCGCGGGTGCCGGCGTCGTTGGTGAGTACGCGCGTCACATTGCTTAACGCGCGCACCTCGGCTTTGGCCTTGCGCGCCTCGCCGAGATAGGTGACGACCGGATTGGCGAGCGCGCCGATCGGGCAGCCGACGTGGCACCAGCCGTCATAGATGCAGGCGTCGCGGCCCTTGAAGCTGACCGAGTTCATGCCGTTCGCCATCGGAATCAAACGGATGCCGTTGGCCTCGGCACCCTTGCGCCAGACTTCGCCGGCAGGGAATGTCTTCATCGGCGGCATCGGATAAGGCTTGCCGGCGGGGCGCCATTTCTCTTCCGCCTTGGCATCGCCCGAAACGCCGACATCGGCCGCGACTTTGTCGTAGAACGGCGCGACATCTTCATAAGCGATCGGCCAATCGTGCCCGCGATTGTGCTCGCTTTTCATCTTGAAGTCGGTCGGCAAATAGCGGGGAAATTGCGCGAAGTAATGCAGCGCCGCGCCACCGACCGCATAGGCGCCCTGATTGGCGTAGGCAAAGGGATGTTTGCCGCCGAGCAATATCGGGCCGCCGGCCGGCTTGAGCCGGCGGCCCCAAATGTCCGAGCTGATCAGATCGGTCAGTTGCCAGTCGGGACCGTTGTCGAGCACGACGACTTTCTTGCCGGCTTTGGCGAGCACCGATGCATAGACCGACCCCGATGCGCCGGAGCCGACGATGACGGCATCGACTTTTTCGTTGGCCATGGCGATCACCATTTCTTCGTCGGCGCGATGTGGGGCATGTAAGGCACGCCAAGCAGGGCGTAACCGTCCATGGTGGCGTAGACGACGTCGACCGCGTCGCTGCGCAGCACGGCGAAGACGAATGGTCCCGGCGGCCCCTGCCAGCCGTCGATCTTGTTCACGCGCATCAGGCCGACAAAGTCGTGCTGCTCGGCGGCCGAAAGCTCCGCGAACTTGCGGCCTTTTGTTTTATCGCTCGCGCCGTCGATGGCGCCGAGCGCTGCGCGATAGAAATTCGCAAACGGCGGCCGGACATTGAGGATGCGGGCTTGCAGCAGCGCCGCTTCGGGCGGGATCGAAATCTGCTGGTCGACGAAATTGGTGATGCCGGCCTCCTTGGCGCCGGGGATCAGAGTCTCGCCCACCGCATCGAGCGTCGCCGCTTGATCGGCCGTCAAGGTTTGCAGCGGCACATTATCGGCACGCGCCTGGCGCGGCGTAAGCATCACCTCGACGCCGCCGACCGTAAAGGCAAGCGCACCGAGACCCGCGCCTTGCATGAAGGCGCGCCGCTGAATGTCGTTCATAACTCCT
>Ga0210398_10006436_pt1 | contig 10794 bp, 10 predicted proteins | sample IncBWC4OmetaG_FD_161047 | JGI IMG/M metagenome (GOLD analysis project Ga0210398, IMG submission 161047) | Forest soil microbial communities from Barre Woods Harvard Forest LTER site, Petersham, Massachusetts, United States - Inc-BW-C-4-O | ecosystem: Environmental > Terrestrial > Soil >... | reverse complement strand
ATAGCGCCCTCTTATGAGCAGTATCGGACCCGATCAGCTGCACGCCGGGAGGTGAGCTCATGTTCATTGCAATGAACCGCTTTAAGGTCGCCCCCGGGTCGCAGGCCGATTTCGAGCAGGTATGGACCAGCCGCGACAGCCGTCTTCACGAGGTTCCGGGGTTTATCGCGTTTCACCTGCTGCGCGGGCCGGAATACCAGGATCATGTGCTCTATTCGTCGCACACCCTGTGGCGCAGCCGCGAGGATTTCGAGGCGTGGACCCGGTCGGAGGCGTTCCGCGCCGCCCATCGCGACGCCGGCCAGAACCGGCCGCTCTATCTGGGACATCCCGAATTCGAAGGGTTCGAGGTGATCCAGACAGTCGATCCGCAGCGGCATCCGGATAAAGGAGCGCGCTGATGCTGATCGTCGACGCACAGGTTCACATCTGGGGGGCCGACACGTCGGAGCGGCCGTGGCCCAAGGGGCGCGCTGCACCGCACCGGGCGCAGCCCTTTTCCAAGGACGATCTGCTGCAGGAGATGAATGCGGCCGGGGTGGCGCGGGCGGTGATCGTGCCTCCCTCCTGGGAGGGCGACCGCAACGATCTAGCCCTGGAAGCAGCGCGGCTGCATCCCGACCGCTTTGCGGTGATGGGACGCCCGCCGGCCGCGCCGCGCCCGCTCGACGACTGGCGCGATCAGCCGGGCATGCTCGGGCTCAGGGTGACCGCCAACACGGCTGAGGCGCGCGCCATGTTCGACGATCCCACGGGCTGGGTGTGGAACGAGGCCGAGCGCGCCGGGCTGCCGGTCATGGTCTCGCCGTCGGGCCTGCTGCCGCAAGTGGATCGCATCGCCGCGGCCCATCCCAGCCTCAGGCTGGTCGTCGATCACCTGGCGCTGCTTCGGGCCAAGGACAACGCCGCCTTCGACGACCTGCCATACCTGTTGCGTCTGGCCAGGCTGCCCAATGTCGCGGTCAAGGCCTCGGCCCTGCCGGCCTATTCGAGCCAGGATTACCCCTATTACAATTTGCACCCATATTTGCGTCGCGTTTTCGACGCGTTCGGCCGGCACCGGGTGTTCTGGGGCACCGACCTGACCCGGCTGCCCTGCACCTATCGCCAGGCGATCACCTTGTTCACCGGGGAATTGCCCTGGCTCACGCCGGCCGACCAGGAATGGGTGATGGGCCGTGGCATCTGCGACTGGCTCGGCTGGCCGCTGCCGTCTTGAATCAACAACCGCAACCGCGTTGTTTGGCCTATGCGATCACCTTTTCTTGCCGCAGCTGCGCCAACATTGCGCCGTCATAGCCGAGGATTTGCGAGAGCACCTCGTCGGTGTGCTGGCCGGGAGTTGGCACCGGGCCGATCCGGCCGGGGGTCTTCGACATCTTGATCGTGGCGCCCGGCAGGTACATCTCGCCGGCGACCGGGTCTTCCATCTTGACCAGCATTTCGCGCTCCCACAGATGCGGGTCTTCCGCGACCTGGGGGATAGTCTTGACCGGCGCCACCGGGATGTCGGCCTCGACCAGGGCGCCGACGATCTCCTCCACCGTATGCGCGAGGCACCAGGCCGCCACCGCCTGGCGCGGCGAATCGCCGAGGCTCATCCGCCCGGTGAAGGCGCCGGTGTTGGCGACCGCTTCCGGGTTGCCGGTGGCGATCTGCAGGAGTTTGGAGCCCATCACGCGCCCGGAGGCCGAGATCACGACGTGCCCGTCCTTGGCTTGATAGGGCGGACGGCCGCCTTCGCCGCCCTCCTCGCCGGTGGCGAGATAGTATGATGTCGGGATCTCGACCATGGTCAGCGCCGAATCCATCAGGCAGACATCGACCACCTGGCCCTCGCCGGTGCGGTCGCGGTGATGGAGGGCCGCAAGCATGCCGATCGTCGCATGCAGCGAGGTGTAGCGGTCGACGATCGAGGATGCGGTGCCGAGCGGCTGGCCGACCGGGGTCCCGGTCAAATGCATCAACCCGCTCATCGCCTGGCCCAACGGGTCGAAGGCCGGGCGGTCGCGATAGGGGCCGTACTGGCCGAAGCCCGAGACCGAGCCGAGGATGATGTCCGGCTTCAATTGGCACAGCCGGTCATAGCCGAAGCCCATCTTGTCCATGACCCCGGGGCGGAAATTCTGCAATACGATGTCGGCGGTCTTGACCAATGCGGCGAAAACCTCCTTGCCGCGGGGCGCGCGCAGGTCGAGGCAGAGGCTCTTCTTGCCGCGATTGTAGACTGAGAAATAGACGCTCTGGCCGCGCACCAGGGGCGGCGATTGGCGGGTCTCCTCGCCGCCCAGCTTTTCGATCTTGATGACCTCGGCGCCGAGGTCGGAGAGGATCATGCCGCCGCGCGGGCCGGCCTGATAGCGCGCCAGCTCGAGCACCCGGATGCCTTCGAGAGCCCCGCCCATCGCCACCTCCGTTTGCCATTGCGCCGCCCCGATCCGGGCTCGAGGTTGAGCTAACACCGGCTAGCGCATAGTGTCAAAGCGCAAGCCGCGCAGGAGAGCGAGCCATGGCCTACGAATTCATTCTGACCGAGACCCTCGACGGCGTCGCGGTGATCACCCTGAACCGTCCGGAAAAGCTCAATGCCTTGAGCTTTGGCCTGGCGCGCGAACTCGACGAGGCGCTGAGCGAGTACGAGAAGGACGACACGATCAAGGCGGTGATCCTGACCGGGGCCGGGGAGCGGGCGTTTTCCGCCGGCGCCGACATCCACGAGATGGCCGGGCTGTCCGGAGAGGAATTGGCCCAGCGCCAGGCGTTTCGCAGCGAGGCAACCTGGCATGTCGCGAGTTTTGCCAAACCCTTGATCGGCGCCATCAACGGGCTCGCCTATGGCGGTGCTGCGCTGTTGTCCTCGACCCTCGATCTGCGGATCGGCTGCGAACGCAGCCAGTTCCGCTTTCTGGCGGCGAGCTATGGACGGGTCAATTCGACCTGGTCGCTGCCGTTGCTGGTCGGCCTGCCGAAAGCCAAGGAGCTGTTGTACACCGGCCGCGTCGTCGCCGCCGACGAGGCGCTGCGCATCGGGCTGTTGAACCAGGTCGTGCCGGCGGGGAAGCTGATCGAAACCGCGGTCGAGATTGGGCAGATGATCGCGAAAAACGATGCGCGCATGGTCCAGGGCATCAAGCGGCTGCTGCACGAGCAGATCGGCGACGGTTGGCGCGACCGCTACGCCAGCGAGGAGGATGCGCGCGCCTCGTGGCTCGAAGCCGGCCATCCGCGCGACGGCTTCAAGGACTTCCTCAGCCGCAAGGGGCCGGCGAGCTGAACGCCGCGGCAGCGCGCAGTTGCCCCGGCGTTTCTGGTTCCACCCATACGGCGGGGCGGCGGGCGGATCGCTGATGTCGAGGCGTGTCGCGTCTCTATCCGTGCTCGGCAGCGGCAGCCGCAGGGCGGCGGCTGATCGCGATCAAGGATAGACCGAGGGGCAGCGGAACCGCTCGCTCCAATCGCCGCAGCAGAGGAACGAGCAACTCGATCATTCCGACTTGCGCTGAGGGCGGTGTGGTTCGACCGAGAAGCCGGCCGTTGAGCCACCATCCCAAGATGCCGAGCCAGTTGAAATAGAGGCAATCGGGATCGAGGTAGCCGGCGTTGCGCAGCGCCCGGCCCAAGCTTGCTGTGGTATAGCGCCGGTAGTGGCCGATCGCCCGGTCCAACGACCCGTAAAGCCACTCGCCCGAGGGAACTTTCAGGATCAATGCCCCACCGGGGCGCAGCGCCCGGTGCAGCGCGCTGAGAAATCCTGCATCGTTCTCGATGTGCTCGAGCACATCGAGCAGAACGACGGTATCGAACTCCGAATTCCAGTCGGCCGTAGTCGCGTCGCAGCAGCGAAAGCTGAGGCGGGGGTCGTCGCCCCAGCGTCGGCGCGCCGCCTCGACGTATTCGGGGTTCAAATCGACCGCGGTCACCGAGGTCGCACGGCCGGCGAGCAGCCCGGTAAAATTGCCGGTGCCGCAACCGATCTCCAAGACGCGCCCGCTCACCGCCGGCGCGACGAGGCCGGCGACCCACGAATTGAAACGCTCGGCCCGCCCCAAGCTCGCGAGCCAGAAATCCTGCGCCGCTTCATCCATGCTGCCTCGCAAACATCCGCTGCGCCGCGCGGCCCATATACGCCGACAATCCGGCCACGGTCACCGATCCGAAGAGAACGGCCTGGGTGACGGTCGCGGCCGCGACCCCTTGCGCCTGCGCTGCACCGAACAGCGAAAAACTGATGGCAAACGCCAACTGATAGCTGCCGACATAGCCGGGCGCGGTCGGAAGCAGGGTGCTGAGGCTCGCTATGCTCAAGAGCACCATCGTATCGCCGGGGCTGAGGACCGCGCCGATCGATCTGACCATGCACCAGATTGCCGCACCCTCCGCGATCCAGATTCCGATAGACAGAACAATCGAAATCGCCAAATTGGACGCGTCGAGCGACCGGAGCCCGGTGGCGAAATTGCCGGCGGCGAGAGCGAGCCAATGTCGCCGCCCTGCCGGAGCGCGCCGGAGGCGACCGAGTGCGGCAAGAGCGATGCCGGCAGCCGCTAGCATGCTCGCGCCAATGCCCAGGATCAACACCGGATGCCGCAAACCGGCTGCGGTCCGGCCGCCTCCGACGTTCAAGGCGAGCAAGCCGATGCCCAAGCCCAGCACCACCATCGAGGCATCGAGCAAGCGCTCGATCACGATTGTGCCGAGCACGGCCGATCGCGACGCATCGGTCTGACGGCTCATGTAGTCCGCGCGGAACAGCTCCCCGAGCCGGGCCGGGAGAATGTTGTTGACGGCGTAGCCGACGAGCAGAACTTCGCCGACGACGGCGTAGCCGACGCTCAGCACGCGCCGCACCAGAATTCCCCATCGCAAGGTTCGCAGTCCGAGATCCAGCACATAACAGCCGAGCCCGACGAGCAGCCAGCGCGGGCTGATCCCCTCGATCACGCCTTTGACTTCGGCGAAATTGGTCTGTCGGATGGCCAGAAACGAGAATGCCGCGCCCAGGATCAGCCCGAGCGCGCCTTTCAGGTAAGTCTTTAGGAGCGGGCGGGACATGCGCCGTCTCATAACCGACGAAATCTAAACTTGAACAGGTACACAAGCGCCTTGATACCATCGCGCCAGGTAATTTTCTTCCCCTCGAGGTAGGTGCGGCCGTAATAGCTGATGCCGACCTCATAGATCCGCCACCGTCTGGCCCGCGCGATCTGCGCGCTGATCTCGATTTCGATGCCGAAATCGTCGGCCGTCAGCCGCAAATGCTGCAACACCTCCTGGGTGAACATCTTATAGCACACTTCGATATCGGACAGCATCTGGTCGTAGAGGAGATTATACAAGAACGAGATTAACCGGTTGCCCATGTAATGGTGGAAATACAACGCGCGATGCGGCTGACCGGAGAATCTCGATCCATAGACGACATCGGCGACCTTTCGGTCGGCGATCAGCGGCAGCATCCGCCCCCAGTCGCGGGGATCGTATTCCAGATCGGCGTCCTGGATCACAATGACCGCGCCAGTCGCGCTGGCGAGCCCGGTCCTGACCGCGGCGCCTTTGCCGCGGTTGCGCTCATGAAACAGAACCGTAAAGGAGAAGCCGGCTTCATCCTGCTGGCCCTCCTCGGCCAGGTAGAGATCGCCGGCGACAGAGAGCGACACCTCGGCCCAGACCGCTTCCGAATTTCCAAGGTTTCGCCTCAGCCATTCGGACGTGCCGTCGCTGGAGCAATCATCGACGACGATAATTTGCTTGGTTACGCCGGGCAGCGCGTCGACGACTTCGATCAGGACCCGCGCGATCGTGCGCGCCTCGTTGTAGCAGGGAATGACGATCGACAGCGCTGGCGCCGCTCGTAGTGCAGCGGAATCCGGAGGCATCAGCGGGCTCCCGCAGCGAAAATGCGAGTCCGCCGCCGAGTCCGCCCGGCCCCGCACCCCAGTCGGCGCAGTTGGAAAATCGTCATTGTCGAGCGCTCGCGGCCCCGATTGTCAGCCCGGCTAGCGATCCACATGCCGTCCGATCACGTTTCTCGGAGCGAGCTCCGACAGCAGACCGGCGTGGTCGATCTTTTGTCCGGCCGGCGGCGACACCCGGTAGACCAGGGTCTGGCCGAATGAGCTCGGGAAACGGCCGGCCGCGCTCCATCCCTGGCGACCGCTCTCGGCAATTTTCTGCAGCTGCGCGTTGTGCTTCCACAAAAGACTTTGCGGCGAGGCGTCGATGACGACCCAGCCGATGCCGTGCCCCTCGATCCACTGCGCCATCTGCTCGGGACTCCCGAAACGCGGGGCATAGTCGGTGCCGTTGAAGTTGCCGGATCCGAGGACCTGAAAGCCGCGCACGACATAGCTGGCGCGCTTTCGGTCCAAGGTCGCGGCCTCGGCGGTAAAGGCGCCCTCGCCGCCCGGTGTCGAGCCGACCAGCATGAAACGGCTGGCGTGCGGCGCCGAAAAAATCAGATTAGCGGCAGCGTTCATCGCGCGGGTCGGCTTGTCGTGGAAACTGCTCTCTGTGGCGATTACGGCGAGAAAGCAAAGCACCGTCAGCAATGCCCGCGCCGGCGGCCGTCGCGATGTGACCAGACGTTCGATGCCTAAATACGCGAGAATGACCAGCGCCGGTGCGAGCGGCGTCAGATATCTGCCATCGATGTCGGCCGGCACCACCGAGTGGAAGATGAAGCCGGCAATGACAAAGCCGAGCGCCGACCCGGCCAATGCCCGCCGCCAGCTCCATTCGCGAGACCGCAAGGCGCTGAACGCGCCGAGCATTGCCAGCAGCAGGCCGACGATGCCGATCTCGTCGACCACCAGCCAGCCATAGGCGGGAGCTGCCCTTGCAATATAATGGAAGCCCCAACTATAGTCAAATCCCTTAGCCGTAATCTTGTAGGTCAGCAAATACCAAGGAACGGTCAGCACTGCGACGATCGCGGCGGGCAGCCAGAACCGCCAATTGCGCAGCAACTGGAACCGGTTCAATAGAGCTATCGAAAACGGAGGCACCAAAGCCAGGGCGACGCCGTTGCCTTTGATCATTATTGCCGCCGACGCGGCCAGGGCGAAGACGACGGACCACCGCCAATCCTCGTCGAACAGAAATCGCGCCCAGGCGAGCATCGCCAGCAGCGCCGCAAAGGCGATCGGGACATCGAGCATGTCGCCTTGCATGCCGAGGAAGACCTCGGGCGCCGCCAGGGTCGCCAGGCTTGCCGCCACGGCCGGGATCCAGCCGCCGATCCGGCCGCCGATCCGATAGACGACCCAACCGACCGTCGCCGCCAACCCCGCGGCAAAGACGGCTTCGAGAAACAGCGCGGTGCGGATGCTCGGGCCCGTCAAAAAAAAGCCAACGGCTTCGACGAGGTAATATAATGGCGGCCAGTGGCCGATCCCGACCTTCGGATAATGAATATAATATCGAGTGGCATAAGCAATCGGGCTGCCGGGAAGCTTATCGGCGATGTAGTCGTGAACCATCAATCCGCTGACATAGTGGCTGCCCTCGTCGGCCCAGTTGAGATCGCTGCGATAGACGTGGGTCAGAGACTGCCCGGCGATCGCCACACCGAGCAGGATCAAGTACCCAGTCGCGAATTTCCCGGCCGATCCGTACCAAAGCCTTGGGGATTTCATGTTTGCCGTTGACCAAGCCTCGCCTGCAGCCCCGGCATCCGGGCGTCGTGCCGGGCGCGTGGAGAGGCAGGATATGCCGAAGGTTTAAGTGAAGGTTTAAGGGATTGATCGCGATCGCGGTCAGGCTTGGGACATCCGACCCGACTGCGCTCAACCGGCGTCGCGCGCGCGGCTCGCCCGATGCCGTGTATGTGCGTTGGCGCGTGTCCAAGCTCCCTTGGCGTTGCCGCGGACGAAATATTTCGTATCACACGGATGCCCCGCTGGCCAGACCGGCGGAGCGGAGCGCTCGGCGCTGCTGCGCTCAGCGATCCGGGTAGTCGGTTACCACCACTTCCTCGTTGGCGGTATCGAGGACCGCGCAGGAGAGCTGCCGGCCGTTGCCGCTGTCGCGCGCCTCGCCGGCCGAGCCCGGGTTGATCACCAGCACCCGGCCGACCCGGCGCACCAGCTGGTGATGGGTGTGGCCATAGAGCACGAAATCAGCGTCGGCCTCGGCAAACCGCTCCAACAGCGAGCTGTGCGGATAGACATAGACGCCGCGCGGCTCCCACGGGGTCGAGTGCACCGCGAGCAGCTTTTTCCCGGCGACCGGGAGCTCGATCCGGTGCGGCCGTCGGGCGAGCCAATCGAGCAAATTACGGTCGATCCATTCGGGCTGGCGTGCGCGCACCCCCTGGGGCCCGAGAAACCCCTCTTCGTGGTTGCCGAGGATCACCTGTGCGCCGCGGTCTTTGAGGATGCGCAAGACCTCGTTCGAAAAGCGGTATTCGTAGATGCTGTCGCCGAGGCAGAAGAGCTCGTCGACATCGCCGATTATGTCCAACGCCCGCAGCAGCCCCTGATGGTTGCAGTGCAGATCGGAGACGATGCCGATCCTCAAGACTCGCCCCCGCCCTGACCCTCCCCCGCCCGCGGGGGAGGGGATCGGAGAGGGCCGCGGCAGCGCAGCAGGTTCATCGGCTTCAGGCTCATCACGACTTCGCTGTCCTGGTTCAGCACCTCGATCAGGGTGCGCACCATGCCGCGGTCGGGCTTGGAGCGCGAGCGCGTTGCCTCAAGCACGGTCACGCGCAGATGCAGCACGTCGCCGGGCCGCACCGGCCGGGTCCAGCGCAGCTCATCGATGCCGGGCGAGGCGAGGCTCGCGTGTCCGGGCAGAAAATGATCGACAAAGAGCCGCATCATCATCCCAGCGGTATGCCAGCCGCTGGCGATCAGGCCGCCGAAATGGCCCTGCGCCGCGGCTTCGGGGTCGACATGCATCGGCTGCGGGTCGAAGCGGCGGGCGAAGTCGATGATATCGGCCTCGGTGACCTCGCAATGACCGAACTCGTAGACCGCGCCCGGGACATAATCCTCGAAATACCGGTCTTCGATCGGTGCTGCGAACTCGGTCGGGGTCATCGGCAACTCGCCATAGTTCGGTCACGGGCGGGCTTGACCCGGCCGTCCACGACTGCATTACATCAACCGCGGAGAAAAGTCGTGGATACGCGGGTCGAGCCCGCGCATGACGAACCGAGGGTGGACTTCAGGGACGACGCAAAGGGGAGGAGATGAACTACGATTACATCATCGTTGGCGGCGGGTCGGCGGGCTCGGTCCTGGCCAACCGGCTGTCGGCCAAGAGCGCCAACCGGGTATTGTTGTGCGAGGCTGGCCAGGACACGCCGCACGGCAAGGTGCCGCCCGAGATCCTCGACAGCTATCCCGGCACCGCCTATTTCGACCCGCGCTTTCACTGGACCGAATTGAAGGTCCACACCGAGATCGTGTCCCACAATCGGCCCGAAGTGGACCGCCCGCCGTTGCGCAAATACGAGCAGGCGCGGGTGCTGGGCGGCGGCTCGTCGATCAACGGCCAGCTCGCCAACCGCGGCGCGCCCTCCGATTACGACGAGTGGGAGGCGCGCGGTGCGGCCGGCTGGGGCTGGGACGCGGTCTTGCCCTTTTTCAAAAAGGTCGAGCGCGACATGGATTTCGACGGGCCGTGGCACGGCAAGGATGGCCGCATCCCGGTGCGCCGGATCTTTCCCGACATGTGGAACGGCCACGCCAAGGCAGTCGCCAAAGCCTTTGAAGACGCTGGGTTCCCCTATATCCAGGACCAGAACGGCGCGTTCGCGGACGGCTATTTCCCGATCACGATCTCGAATCTGTACGACCGCCGGGTGTCGGCGGCGATCGGCTATCTCGACCCGGGGACCCGGCTGCGCGACAATCTGACGGTCTCGGCCGAGACCGAGGTCATGGGCCTGCTGTTCGAGGGCGCGCGCTGCGTCGGGGTCAAGGCGCGGGTCGGCGGCAGAGAGACCGAGTTCCGCGTCGGCGAGGCCCGTGGCGAGGTCATCGTCTCGTCGGGGGCGATCCACTCGCCGGCCCATCTGTTGCGCGCCGGCATCGGCCCAGCCGGCGATCTGCGCGATCTCGGCATCGAAATCGTCGCCAACGTGCCGGGGGTCGGCCAGCGGCTGATGGACCACCCGTCGATCTCGGTGTCGTCGTTCATCAAGCCGCAAGCGCGGCTCAACGAGCTGACCCGGCGGCATATCCTGTTGGCGTTGCGCTATTCGTCGGGGATTGGCGGCGCACCGGCCGGCGACATGTTTGTCGCTGGGGTTTCGAAATCGGCCTGGCACGCGGTCGGCGAGCAGATCGGCTCGTTGCTGGCGGCGGTCTACAAGACGTTTTCCGAGACCGGCCAGGTCAAGCTCGCCTCGCGCGACTGGCGGGCCGAGCCGATCGTCGAATTCAACCTCCTGTCCGACCGGCGCGACCTCGAACGGCTGATGGACGCGTTCCGCCGGCTGGGGGCGATGCAAGTGAGCGCGGCATTGAGCGAGGCGACCAGCGATCCGTTCCCGGCGAGCTATACCGAGCGGGTGCGCAAGATCGGCGTCGTCAATGCCAGGAACAAGCGGATCACCGACGTCATCGCCAAATTGCTCGACGGCCCCTCCTGGCTGCGCCGCTATGTGATCGAAAAGGTCATCGTCGAGGGCTATCGCTTCGACCAGCTGATGCGCGATGACGAGGCGCTCGAAGACTTTATCCGCAAGGCCGCGATCGGGGTGTGGCACGCCACCTGCACCTGCCGCATGGGCGCCGAGGACGACCCGATGGCGGTGGCCGACAATCAGGGAAGGGTGCGCGGGGT
>Ga0210398_10006433_pt1 | contig 10796 bp, 8 predicted proteins | sample IncBWC4OmetaG_FD_161047 | JGI IMG/M metagenome (GOLD analysis project Ga0210398, IMG submission 161047) | Forest soil microbial communities from Barre Woods Harvard Forest LTER site, Petersham, Massachusetts, United States - Inc-BW-C-4-O | ecosystem: Environmental > Terrestrial > Soil >... | reverse complement strand
GCAGCCTGTCTCTTCCTGGCGCGGCGCGACGCTGGCAGGAGTGATCGAAGACGAAGTGAAAAATGATCCGAGCCGCGGCTTCGTAGGCGGTTATCGGATGGAGCTGTGCACGCTCGATCTGCCGACATTTCCGCTGGTGGGCTTGCCTTACGGATGGGGCCGCGATTTCGCTTCGATCATGGAGGGCTACCGGAATATGGCGGGCATGCTGATCAACGGCGAAGACCTGCCGCGCGCCGATAACCGCATCACACTGAATCACGACGTCAAGGACGCGTTGGGCTTGCCCGTGCCCAACGTTCACGTGGACTCGCATCCGAACGACAGGGCCATGCGCCAGCACGCCCAGACGCAGATGTCGCGGGTGTACGGCGCGGTGGGAGCGAAGCGCGTGGTGTACGGTCCGATCCCTCCCGCGACGCACAACACCTGCAGCGCGCGCATGAGCGCCGACCCGCGCGACGGCGTGGCCAATGCCTGGGGACAGACGCACGACGTCAAGAACCTCTTCATTTCCGACGGGAGCGCGTTGCCCACCTCGGGCTCGGCAAATCCAACTCTGACGATTGTGGCGCTAGCCTTGCGGCAGTCGGAATACATCAGCCGCGAGATGAAAGCGAACCGGATTTGAGATTTTCCCAAAGCCGACCAGGGTTTTCGTAACGCCGGCATCTTGCCGGCGGCTTTGGTCGTGCCTGGACGAAAATCACCCCGCCGGCAAGATGCCGGCGCTACTGGGGCGAACGCAATCGTCGAAGATTTTTTGGTCAATCCGCAGACGCGGCGTTCTTTGGGGAAACTGCGAGCAGTAATTGGATAAGTTCCTCCGGACGGTCCAGCATCACGTCATGCCCGCACTCGATCGTGATGGTCTTCCAATTCCTTGCCTTCGCTTTCTCGTAGAACTGGGGAAACGGCGTGGCGGAATAGCCAGTCGCCAGGATGTAGCTGACATTCTTGATCTGGTTGATAGCTCCGGTCAGGCGAAGGGGTTGCTCAAACGTAGCCAGCGATTGCATGGTGCTTTGCCGGTTCACCCAATCGCGGTCGTTCAGATTGACGTTGAATTCTTCCGCGGGAATCGGCGGCAGCTGCCACCCGCCACCCACTTCTTGCGCCTGGGCGATGCGCTCGCGTCGCACATCCTGGGGAATCTTATCGTTCAAGCACTCGCCGTTCTCGAGAACGAAGGCGTCGAGATAGACCAGCGCGCCGATTCGCTCCGGGACCCGGTCGGCCACGCCGCTGATCACGCAGCCGCCGTAGGAATGGCCGCACAGGATCACGTTCGAAAGCTCTTCCCAGCGCAGGAGATTCGCTACGTCCGCGATGTGCGTCTCCAGGTTCACGCTGGGCGAGGACATATGGCTGCGGTCCGCCACCCCTGTGTTCGTCGGCGTGAACACGTCGTGCCCACGCTCTTGAAGCTGGCGGCGGACTCGCTTCCAGATCCAGCTGCCGCGCCAGGCGCCGTGAACCAGAACATAGGTAGACATCGGCAGGCACCTCCCTCCAGGAATCTTCCCGCAGTGCTGCTACTTCAGGACGCAGTGCACCGCCTCGATGATTTTCTCTTCGTTGGGCAGCACGTACTTTTCCAGCGACTCGCTGTAGGGGATCGACGTATCGAGCGCAGTCACCATTCGAACGGGCGCCTTCAAGTATTCGAAACCGCGCGCAGAGACTTCGCCGGCAATGACGGCGCCCACGGAAGCATGCCGCGTGGCCTGATCAACGACGACCAGGCGGCCGGTTTTCTTCACCGACTTGAGAATGGTGTCAACGTCCAGCGGGGAAATCGTGCGCGGATCGACCACTTCCACGCTGATCCCTTTTTCGGCGAGCGTTTCCGCGGCGGCCAGCGACTTCGTCACCATCCACCCGGTGGCCACGATGGTGACGTCGCTTCCCGCGCGCTTCACGTCGGCCACGCCGAGCGGAACCACGTAATCGCCGTCGGGCACCGGTCCTTTGTCCAGCATCTGCATGTAGTGGTGAAGATAGACGACGGGATTGTCGTCGCGGATCGCCGCCGCCATGAGTCCCTTGGCGTCGGCGGGCGTTGACGGCATGGCCACTTTCAGCCCGGGAACTCCCATCATGCTGTGGTAAATGCAATTTGAATGCTGCCCCGCCCAGCCCGCGGCAAAGCCGTAGCCCGCCTTGAATACGACCGGCACCTTAACCTGCCCGCCGGACATATAGCGCAGGCGCGGCGCCTCATTCAGCACCTGGCCCATGGCCACCAGCATGAATTCGCTCATCCACAGCTCAACCACAGGGCGCAGGCCGGTCATCGCCGCGCCGATGGCGATGCCCAGCTCCGCCGTCTCCGAGATTGGCGTGAGGCGCACGCGATTCTTCCCGAACGCGCGGACCATGGGGTCGCGGTCCGTCATTCCCATATTCTGTCCGTAGAAGATGACGTCTGAATCGCGCTTCATCTCCTCGGAGATCGCGGCGGCCATCGCTTCGGCGTACATCATTTCTCGCGGCATGGGTCGCTCCCTTTTCCAGCTTCTATGCGAACACGTACTTGGTGGCATCTTCGGGCGACGGGAAGGGGCTGGCCAGGGCAAACTGCACAGCCTCTTCAAATTCCGCCCGAACGGCTTCTTCGATCTGCTTGGCGGCGGCCTCCGACAAAATTCCTTTGGCTTTCAGCTTTTTGCGGAGCAGAACGATTGGGTCTTTGGCTCTCATGGTGTTGAATTCCGTCTTCCTGCCGTAGACCTCGATCGCTTCGTGCTTCGGGAATTGCGTGGGCACCGGTGGAATGGTGATCGCGTTGCCGTGCGCGCTGAAGCGGTAAAACTTCGATTCGACGAGGCTTGGTCCCTTGCCGGCTCGGGCGCGTTTCACGGCTTCCCCAACCGCTTCGTACACTTTCAGCGGATCGGTCCCGTCCACCGTGACCCCCGGCATGCTGAACGCTTTGGCCTTCTGGGAGAGCGGCTCGCCTGCCGCGGAGTTGGCATCCTCGAGGCTGACGTGCGTGTAGGCCTGGTACTGATTGTTCTCCAGAATGTAAACGATCGGCAGCTTCCACACTGCGGCCATATTCAGCGATTCGAAAAATGCCCCCTGCTTGCTGGCGCCATCGCCGAAGAAGCAGTAAACCACCTGCCCGGTCTTCTTCACTTGCGCCGTCAACGCCGCGCCCGTGGCGTGAGCGATCGCCTGCGCGATGATCCCCGAGGTTCCCGGAAAGTGGTGCGCTGGGTCGGCCAGATGCATGGAGCCGCCGAAGCCCTGGCACAGCCCATCTTTGCGGCCATAAATCTCGGCCATCATTTTTTTCACGGAAGTGCCGAGGACGATGGGGTAGCCGTGACAGCGGTAGCTGGGCATAGCCAAGTCGTTTTCCTTGCGTGTGGCCAGCGCTCCCACAATGGAGGCTTCCGCGCCGTCAGCAAGATGTGTATGGCCGCGGATCACGCCGGGATGCTCGACAAACGTCCGCTTCACGCGCTCTTCGAATTCGCGGATGCGCAACATCAGCGTGTACATCCAGATCAGCTTTTCTTTCCCGAGTTTTGCTGATTGTTTTGCCGGCATCGCAGCCTCCTTGCGGCTTCAGGACTTCGGCACAGCCTCTCCGGGCTGACCGATATGGCAGAGCATATCCCCCACCGGAACTTCCGAGTCTTCCTTGGCAACAATATCGAGCAGCACGCCGTCCGCGGGCGATTCGAGTTCGTAGTTCACCTTGTCAGTTTGCAGCTCCACCAGGGGCTCGCCTTTCCGGACTTTTTGCCCTTTGCGCTTGAGCCACTTCACGACAATCACCTGCGTGGTCGGAATGCCTCCCGTTTTCGGAACTGTGACCGTGGTGACGATGGCGTCCTCCTGCGTGGTTCCGTGCTCGTTCGCGCCTTCAGTTGGTGAGCCGTGCTCGCGAGAGGCCGTAGCTTTCGAGGACCTTCAACAATTCTTTGTGCCCAAAGGCGGCGCACGGCGAAGCGTAGCCCGTCTTGCGCGGCGGCGTGTGGATCAGGGTGTGCGCGGCGTAGGCTTGCATCAGGCCGGTCTGCCGGTAGCAGCACGTGCCGAACATAATGCATTGCGCGAAGGCCGTGGAGCCTCGGCCATAAACCACATCAATCGTGCGATGCTCGCGGCTGTTCTCCCGCGGCGGTGTTCCGCCTTGCACCGCGTTGGCCATCTCCGCCAGCTTCTGTTCCTGCTCCTGCTTTGGCAGCGGACGAATGTTCTCCTCGAAATTTTTCTCCGTGGCGAACACGGCTTGCATGATTTGCCGGTTCAGCAGGCCGCCCATGGTGCGCACGTTGGCAATCAGTGGGTGATGCTTATACCAGACCGGATGTGGAAAGCCACCCCAGGGCAGAGCCAGCTGCGTCTCCAGCAGCGCCGGCACCGCGACCTCATGGGCCGTGGCGCGCGGCCACGGTTTGTACTTGTTTTGCTCCAGGTAGTAGGCGTCCGTGGGGATGACGGCAAAAATCGTCTGCGTGGAGCCAAAAGTGGGAATACCGTTGAACATAGAGAGGATGTCGAGCGAGTCGATCCCGCCCGTTTCGAGGCACAGGTGCACGGCAATGTCGCTTGCCGCGGACATGTAAGCCATGCCCGGCGCGGCCAAGAGACCCTGACGCGCGAACTTCTCGCCCCAGTTCTCTTCCACTTCGCGATGCCAGGCCTGTTCGCCGCCGATGTCCACGTAGTGGCAGCCTGCCTTGAGCGCGGCTTCGATCACGCGAGGGCCGTTGTAGAGGAAGGGACCCACCGTATTGCAAACCACTCGCGCGCCGGTGAAAAGCTTGACGAGATCATCCAGCGAGCCGCTCGTTTCGGCAGCCTCGTAGTCGGCGGTCTCGATTCCCGGGACGTGATTCATCACGTCCTGAATCTTGGCGCGATTGCGGCCGGCTGCGATAAAGGGGGCATTGAACTCGCGCAGAAATTCCGCAGCCAGGCGCCCGGAAAATCCGCTCGCGCCGTACAGGACCACGGGCCTCTTATTGCTCATGTTCAGCCCCTCCCACAGATTCAGTATACTGATTGAGTTTTGGCGAGCAACAAAGTATCCCGAATCGCGCTTGACAGCAAATGGTGTTTTGAGGATAAGAAGCGGAACGCCTCTACCTTTGCCTCGTCGATTGGAAGGAAACCGAGAATGAACGCACCATTCGCTTGCTCGTCCAGATTGCGCACCGCGGTTTTCTCGACCGGACTAGCTGCGGCCATGTTTCTTGCCAATGGTTGCGGGATGAAATCGGAACCATCCGGGCAAGCAACAGAAGGAGCCGCGGGGGCAAAGCGGGCAACCGTGGATGGCGAACGATTAGTCAGCGCCGACAAAGAGCCGGGAAACTGGATGAGCTACGGAAGAACCTACAGCGAGCAGCACTTTAGCCCATTAAAGCAGATCGACGATCAGAACGTGGGTGGGCTCGGCTTGGCTTGGTATTTCGATCTAGACACGCGTCGCGGACAAGAAGCGACGCCTCTGGTCATCGACGGCGTGATGTACTTCACCTCCGCATGGAGCAAAGTGCATGCACTCAATGCCGCGAGCGGCAAAGAGATTTGGTCGTTTGATCCGAAGGTCGATCCGGCCTGGGCCATCAACGCCTGCTGCGACGTGGTCAACCGCGGCGTTGCGGCATGGAAGGGGAAAGTGTTTGTGGGCACGCTCGACGGCAGGCTGATCGCCCTCGACGCCGCGTCGGGCAACAAGGTGTGGGAGGCGCAAACGACCGATCCGGCGAAACGATACACGATCACGGGAGCGCCCCGCGTGATCAAGGGAAAAGTCATCATCGGCAATGGCGGCGCGGAGATGGGCGTGCGCGGCTACGTCTCGGCCTACGACGCCGAAACCGGAAAGATGGCGTGGCGCTTCTTCACCGTGCCCGGCGATCCCGCTAAGCCATTCGAAAGCCCGGCGCTTGATAAGGCCGCCAAGACGTGGAGCGGCGAGTGGTGGAAGAACGGAGGCGGCGGCACGGTCTGGGATTCCATGGCCTACGATCCCGACCTGGATTTGCTTTACATCGGCACGGGGAATGGCGATCCCTGGCCGCGCAAAATCCGCGATCCCCGGCGCGAAGACAATCTCTTTACGGCTTCGATCGTGGCGTTAAAGCCGGATACGGGCGAATACGTCTGGCACTATCAGGAAAATCCGGGCGATGAGTGGGACTACGATTCTGACGAGCCGATCGTCCTTGCCGATTTGAACATCGGCGGACAGCTCACGCACGCCCTGATGCACGCCCCCAAGAACGGCTTCTTCTACGTTCTGGATCGAGCGACGGGCAAGCTTTTGTCCGCCAAGCCTTTCACGCTAGTGACCTGGGCCACTGGCATCGATTTGAAAACCGGACGACCCATGGAATCTGTGAACGCGCAATACGAGGGCCGGTCTGGACCGGCGCTGGTCTTGCCCGGCCCGGGAGGGGCGCACACCTGGCAGCCGATGTCCTTCAACCCGGAGACCGGCTTAGTCTATTTCCCCGTGCTCGACGCGGGATTCCCTTACAAAACGGGGGATCACTTCAGCCACAACGTCATCGCCTGGAATAACGGGATTGATCTGGTGGCGGCCGGCATGCCGCAGGATCCAAAGATCAAGAAGGCGATCCTGGGGAGCATCAAGGGCCATTTGGTTGCGTGGGACCCTATTGCGCAAAAAGAAGTGTGGCGAGCGGCCCGGCCCGGGCCCTGGAACGGCGGAGCGTTGTCAACCGCGGGCAACCTGGTGTTCGAAGGCACTGGTTACGGCCAGTTTGAAGCGTTCCGCGCTGCGAACGGAGACAAACTATGGTCCGCGCCGACCGAAAGCGGCGTGACGGCCGGGCCCGTCGCGTACACCGTGAACGGCGAGGAATACATTGCCGTTCTCGTCGGGTGGGGCGGAGTGTTGCCTTTGGTGGCGGGAGAAGTAGCGCTGCAGTCCCCGCGCATTGCGAATGTTCCGCGCATGCTGGCGTTCAAGCTAGGCGGCAAGTCGAGCCTGCCACCGGCGTCGCGAATGCCGGCGCGCACGCTCGACCCGCCAAAGGAAACTCCGAGCGCGGCCGCAGTGAAAAAGGGAGGGGCGCTGTATCAGCGGTACTGCAGCGCCTGCCACGGCGATGTCGCTGTGAGCGGCGGCGTCTTGCCCGACCTGCGCTACTCGAAAATGCTGGCGAGCGAGCAATGGGAGAGCATAGTCCGCGACGGTGCGCTCAGCTCTGCGGGAATGATCTCGTTCTCAAAGGAGCTGAGCCGGGAGGATGCGGAGGCCATCCGCTCGTACGTGATCTTCCGGGCGAACCAAAGCCTTGCTGAAGGCAGCGCAGGGAAAAACTAGCGCCGCCATTCTCACGTGAACAGCCCGGAGGGGCGACAGAACGTAGCCCAGTGCGTGAGCGCTGGGAATACGACAGATTCGTAGGCGCAGCCCCAGCGGGGCGACACACCGTTGGCGACCGGTCGAGCAGATTGTTGCGCCCCTATGGGGCTGGCCGTCTAGCCGGACAGATTTCCCAGGGCGTACGCCCTGGGCTAAGATCTTCCGCGCCTCCGGCGCTGCCGGTCGTGAGAAATGCGGCAAAAAATCTGCGGGGAATTTTCCTCAGGAACCTGTTTAGTGCACGGCCCGGCTCATGCCGGCCCAGTAGGGCGCGCGCAGAGTTCTTCTGTCGGTTTTTCCTGCGGGAGTTTTTGGAATTTCCGTGACGAACTCGACAGTCTTGGGCGACTTCACGCCTCCAAGCTTGTCCTTGCAATGGGCCAGCACGGCATCTTGGCTTAGCGAACGCCCTGCGCGCAGCACGATCATCGCTTTTACCGCCTCGCCCCATTTTTCGTCCGGGACGCCGATGACCGCACATTCATAGACTTGCGCGAAAGACATGATCGCTGCTTCCACTTCCGCGGAAAAAACGTTGAAGCCTCCCGTGATAATCATGTCTTTCTTGCGATCGACAATGTAGAAGAAACCATCCTCGTCTCGATAGCCCACGTCGCCCGTGTGATGCCAGCCGAATTTGCGGATCTCCGCTGTGGCTTCGGGAAGATTGTGGTAGCCGGGCGTGATCAGTGATCCGCGCGCGACAATTTCTCCGGTCTGATTCGGCGGCAGAAGGCGGCCCGCCTCATCCATGATCGCCAAACGCACGCCGTAGGTGGCTTTGCCGCAGCTGCGGAGTCGTTCCGGGTGATCCCCTGCTGCGGCTGCGGCGACGGTTTTTTGGTCCAGCCACGACATCAGCATCGGCGCTTCGGTTTGCCCATAACACTGGCAAACGCAGGGGCCGAAGATTTCCACGCCTTCCCTCACGCGGTCTGGCGAGACGGGAGACGCGGCCAACAGCAGGACGCGCAAGCTGGAATAGTTGAACTTACGCACGCGCGGATGATCGAGCAGGGCATAGAACGCCGTCGGAGGAAGGAAAAGATGGGTCACGCGGTATCGCTCGATGTTTTCCAGGACCTGCAACGCATCGAACCGCGGCATGATCACGTTCGTTGCACCGAGGGTGAACAATGCGAAAGAAACCACACCGGCAGCGTGGGAAAGGGGCGCGGTGCTGAGGCAAACAGGGTCAGATCCCTCGAAGCGCCAATAGTGCCCCACCATTTCCGTGAACATGCCCCATGGCACCGTAGTGACGCGCACACCCTTTGCGGGCCCCGTCGTGCCGCCGGTTGGAACAAGGCCGACTAGCCGGTCGGGATTGCCGAGAGGATCTCCCCAGTCGACCGCTTCGCCGGCATCGCCGCGAGCCGTGAATTCTTCCAAAGACGGATCGCCCTGCCCCGCCGCGTCGATGCAAATGAGATGGCCAAGAGACGGCACCAGTCGCCGAATTTGCTCCAACTGCTCGCGGAAGCTGCTGTGATAGAAGAGCCAGAGAACCTCCGCGTACTTCATGAACTCGACGTTGGCGTCGAGGGCGTTGCGATGGTTGATGGGAACCCATGTGCCACCCGCGCGCATGATGGCAAGCATACAGACGAGAACGCGCGGGTCATTCACCGAAAAGATGGCGGCGCGGTCCTCGTCCTTTAGTCCCGCGGCGCGCATGGCTTTTGCGAGGGCTTCTGTTGCGCCGCGCAATTGCGCGTAGGTGTAGCGCAGGGACCCGTCGATGAGCGCCGTCCGTTCGGGGTTCTCCTCGGCAGCTTTGTCAAAGTAGTCGATCGCGCGCATCGGATGTGTTTGTGTCTGGGAGCTGAACTCTTAACGTGAAACAGCCGCCTTTTGTCCCCACACCTCGTTGGCGACATCCACAACCAAGCGCAGTTTCGCGAATTGCTCATCTTCCGTCAGGCGATTGCCTTCGGTCGAGCTGGCAAACCCGCACTGGGGGCTAAGGCAGAGCTGGTCGAGATCGATGTACCTGGCCGCTTCGTCAATGCGGCGCTTCAGCAAGTCTTTGGATTCGAGCCGGGGCAGCTTGCTCGAGACCAGGCCGAGAACCACCGTTTTGTTCTTGGGCACGAATCGCAACGGCTCGAACGTGCCGGCGCGCGCCGTTTCGTACTCGAGGAAATAGGAATCGACGTTGATCTTGTTGAACAGCACTTCCGCGATGGGGTCGTAGCCGCCCTCGGTGAACCAGCCGCTCTGGTTGTTGCCGCGGCAGAGATGCATCGCCAGATGCATGGAAGGCGGGCGGTTGGCAAACGCGCGGTTGATAATCTGCGGATAGAGATCGTTCAGCAGATATTTCGGGTCGTCGCCGCGCGCCTTCACCATGCCCTGAAACTTTTCGTTGCACAGAGTGGCCATGGGCGGGTCGTCCACCTGCAGGTAGCGGCAGCCGGCGTCGTAGAGCGATTTCATTTCCTTTTGGAATGCGTCCACGATGTCCGACCAGAAAAGGTCCAGGTCGGGATAGGCGCCCTTCTGGATGACCGCGCTGCCAGAAGTGAAATGCAAGATGATCGGAGAGGGAACGGTCACTTTAGGCGTGCGCTGGGTGATGGATCGAAGGAAGCGAAAATGATCGGCGTAAATTGGCGTGCGCCACTGCATGCGCGCCACGACCTGCGCCCAGGGAACGGGAATCTTGCGGCCCTCATGGTCCACGAAATACGCCGCGGAGCTTTCCATGCGAACTTCCACGCCGCCGAGGCCGCGCACGAAGAAGTCGGTGTAAAAATCCTCGCGGCGAACTTCGCCGTCGGTGATGGATTGCAGTCCCACTTCCTCCTGCCTGGCGACGATCCTGCGGATCTCGGCGTCCTCGAGGGAACGCAATTCTTGCGCCGGGATTTTTCCCGCCGCGCGATCTGAGCGGGCCTTCTTCAGTTCCGGGGAACGCAGCAAGCTGCCGACGTGGTCGGCGCGAAACGGCGGATTATGCGGGGCAACCGTTGCCATGGGAGCCTCCTTTGTCAGGCGAATTTTCCTTTTTGGGCGCGAGGATGGCACATCATCTGCTCGCTCGCCCAATCAACGCAATTGCTTTCTGTCCTCGGCGCGACCCGGCGGTTTCAAATCCGCGAGGTTGCAAGCTCTACGCGTTGCCCTTGCCCAATCCCAGCAGCCGCACTGCGTTCTCTTTCAAAATGAGGGGCCGAACTTCGTCGCGAATTGCAATCTTCTCGAAATCCGAGAGCCAGCGGTCCGGCGTCAGCAAGGGATAGTCGGAACCGAACAAAACTTTGTGCTTCAGGAGCGTGTTGGCGTACTGCACCAGGGTCGGCGAGAAATACTTCGGCGACCAGCCGGAGAGGTCGATGTACACCTGCGGCTTGTGCAGGCAGATGGAAATGGCTTCGTCCTGCCAGGGAAAAGACGGATGCGCCATGATGTTAGGCATGTCGGGAAAATCCAC